>Ga0066680_10000739_pt1 | contig 11868 bp, 12 predicted proteins | sample GraSoiAngelo_129_FD_62297 | JGI IMG/M metagenome (GOLD analysis project Ga0066680, IMG submission 62297) | Grasslands soil microbial communities from the Angelo Coastal Reserve, California, USA - 14_0927_12_40cm | ecosystem: Environmental > Terrestrial > Soil > Grasslands | place: USA... | reverse complement strand
GCGAACAAGCCTTGCTTCAGCGGATTCGGCGTGCCGCGCTTGTTCCATGAACGTTCCCATCCCTTCTCGAGCACGGCGGCGCGGTCATCGAACCTCTGGAAGCGCAGAAGGCTGTTCGGAAAGTCGACGAACAGCATCTGAGCCATCGTCGCCGCGAGGTAGTCGTCGTGCAGGTAGTCGGCAGGTGAGCCGGGATACACGCTCGCGTTTCGGCGCTGCGCCGAGTAGGTGACGAGGCCGAGGCTTCCCCCCGACGCTCCACTCGCTGCGAAGAGGTCTCGCTGCGGCACGCCGGCTCCCTCGGAGTCCTCGCAGGGATGCGCTTTCTCGACGAGACAGCCGAGCACGAGCGCCGTCCAGTACGCAGCGCGCACCCCGCCTCCGACCGCACTCACGAACACGAGCGGAACGGCCTTGCGCCGCGGTGGAGTCGCTGTGCTCGCGGGAGCGCTCGTCTGGCTGAGCGGCTGGGTCCATCTGACGAACGCCTGGTCGATCGTCTCCAGATTGCCGGACGACCCGGGAATGGTTCGGATCGAGTGAAATCCGATCGGGTCGAGGTACGAGCTCAGCACGAACCAGAGCAGGATCAGCAGGACGACCGGAATGCGCCGCATGCCGAGGAACGCGACGGCAGGCGGCGGCGGAACGACGTCGGCGAGGCCGACGAGAACGAATGCCAGCAGCACGCCGCTGAGGCAGAAGAGCAGCACGACGCCGATCGTCCCGTCAACGACTTGTCCCAGCAGCCAGGGGTCGAGCCAGGCTCCGAGGTTGATGACGAACGCGAGAGCGAAGGCCGCGGCCCCCAGCCCGCCGAACCTGCGAAGGGAGGCGTTCTCGAACGCCCTGTCGAAAGCCGGGGTAAGAAAGTACCGAGCCGCCGCGTAGAAGGCGAAGCCGCTCACTGCGACCAGTCCGCCCACGACGACGAGCGTCACACTCGACTCGTTGGAGGACAGGAGTCCGCCCACGGCCGTGCCTAACATGGCCAAGCCGGTCCCAGCCAGCGGCAGGGCGCCGAGGAGCGCCGGAATGAATGTCGCCTCGCCGGCGTCGTCGGGCGGCTCCGGTTTGCCCGTGATCGGAAGGAAGCTGGAAACCCCGACCGCCAGGGCGATCCCGGCAGCCACGAGAACTCCCCGGCCTCCCGCGAGGACGTCGAAGACGATCAGCAGGAGGAAGAGGACGAAAATCCCTGCGCTCGCGACGATCACGAGCACGGCGGTCCAATGTTCCCGCTTCGTTCGAAGCCGGTGCAACGTGTCGCTGTTCGCGATCAGCCACGACGACGAGGCGAGCATCACGAAGGCGAGCAGGAGCAGTACGGCCATGAAGCCGACGATCGGTGGCCAGTCGTCCGCCAGTCGGCGGATCACGTCCGCGGCCTGCTCGGACAAGGTCGCGGGCCCGAAGAACACGAGCAGCAAGAAGAGCGACAGGAGAACATTCAGCCGACACATCACGAGCTGTCTTCGATGCAGCGGCAGCCAGCGACGGGCATGGAGCGCCGCCACCGCGCCTGCGACGATGATCAAGAGGACCAGCAAGAAGGTGGACCACTTCAGGACCCAGCAAGCGGAGCCGAAGAACGCAGCTAGGCCCGACTTTCCGTCGTTCGAAACGAGAGCGAACTGGGAGATGTTCTCGCCCACATCCCAGATCACGAGCAGCGGGACGAACGCCCAGATCGTGAGCGTGAGAGCGCTCCGGCGTACCGCCTGCTCTGCGGACGCGCCGAGAGCTGTGCGAACCCGCCGGGCGATGGCGATGAGCAGGATCGCGTACGCAGGAACGAAGACGAACGTGTCGACCGCTGCGAACACGTAGGCGAGGGTGTCCGGTCCAGTCACGAGGTTCGCCGGGTCGGTCCTGTGCCACGTCGACACGACCGACTGCGCTCCCGGCCCATGCGGGAAGAGTTGAACGAGCTTGTTCATCCCGTACGAGCCGCCGCCGGTCGGATGCATTCCCCTCAGCAGGGCGTCGATCTGTCGCAGGACGACGAGCGCGGAAAACGCGAAGAACGCCGCGGCCGTAACGACGATGCGGTGTGCCGTCAGCGGAGAGCCGCCGGCTGGGTTCGCCGGTCCGGGCGGCGGTGTAGTCATCCAGGGCCTCGCTGCGGCATCGGGGCTCTTGCAGGCGACCCTACTCCCGGCTCTCGCCAGGAGTCAATGCACGCCTTGACTCCCAGGAAGAGCGGGTCCTCCACCACGGCAATCCAGGTGAACTACGTGACGAAGCCGTTCGATGCGCCCGCCTTCTCCTCGTCCCGCCGCGGGCTACTTGCTCCGAATACGGGCGACAAGGTCGTCGAGAGCGCCGTACGCTAGGCAGGTGCGCGCACAAATCAAAGAGAAGCGGGAGGTCGCGAAGGGGACGCTCTTGGTCATATTCGACCTGCTCGGACGTGAGGTCGACTTCAAGCCGGGCCAGTACTTCTGGGTCACGCTGCTCGATCCGCCGTACGAGGACGAGAAGGGGCCGCGACGGCACATCTCGGTCGTCACTTCACCGAACGAGCGTGGTGTGCTCGGACTCTGCACGCGCCTGCGTGACAGCGCGTTCAAGCGCTCACTCGCCGAACTGCCGATCGGGGCCGAGGCAGACGTCGAGGACCGAAGGGAGGTTTCCTCCTGCCTGAGGAGACGGATAAGCGATGTGTGTTTATCGCGGGCGGCATCGGCATCACCGTCTTCCGGTGCATGCTCCGCTACATCGCCGACGAGCAGCTCCAGTACCGCGTCACGCTCGTCTACTCAAATCGCGATCGCGAGTCCGCCGCCTTTCTCGACGAGCTCATTGAGCTGGAGCAGGTCAACGCAAACCTCCAGCTCGTCCTCACCATGACCAACGACCCGGCCTGGGACGGCGAGTCGAGACGGATCGACGCCGAGCTCCTACGCGACCATCTCGGCGACGAGCTGCAATCGTTTACGCACTTGATCGCGGGCCCGCCCGCCATGGTGGACGGGGTCGTCGGGACGCTGCATGCTGTCGGCGTCCCCGAGGAGCAACTTAGGCCCAGTCGCTTCAGCGGTTACTAGACGCAACATCCCAAGCCGCACCGCATAGGAGGAATCGGATGGAACGACCACAGGCGATCCTGTTCGACGTCGACGGCCTTTTGATCACGACCGGCGGCGCCGGTGCGAGCAGCTGGCGGTGGGCGTTCAACGAGCTGTACGGGATTCCCGCTGAGATCGGGAAGTTCACCGAGGCGGGGATGACCGATCCGGTCGTTGGCAGGCTCACGTTCACGAGCGTGATCGGCCATGAGCCCTCCCCGGAGGAGCTGGCGAAGGTGATCTCGCACTATCTGATGAGGCTGCCGGAGGAGGTGGCGGCTTCGCCCGGTTACAAGGTTCTCGTCGGCGTCGATGAGCTGCTTCCGCGGCTCTGCAAGGCCGGCTTTCTGCTTGGGATCACGACCGGAGCGGTCGAAGCTGCGGCGCACATCAAGCTCGCGCGCGCAAACCTGAACAGGTTCTTCTCGTTCGGCGGCTACGGCTCAGACTCGGCCGACCGCGGCGAGCTGACGCGCAAGGCGATCGAGCGTGCCGGCGAGATTCTCGGCGCGGCGCTCGACCCGCAGCGCGTGCTCGTCCTCGGTGACACTCCCAAAGACATCGCTGCCGCCCACGCCGCAGGCGCGATCGGCGTCGGCGTCGCCAGCGGCCACTCGAGCAAGGACGAGTTGCGTAGTGCCGGCGCCGACTACGTGCTCGGATCTCTCCTCGAAGAGCTGCCCGGCGTCGCCGAGGCGACCTCGTCCAGTTCTTGAAGAGTCTCTAGGCGTCACCAGCAAGACCCAACCAGCTGCGTCCATCCACCCGTGCAGGGTCGTTCCTTTCTCGTCAGTCGGTCAGCCGGACAACTCGGGCGGGCGCCGATCGAGTCGATGGCCGAGCCCGACGCGCGTGGGGGTCTCGCGTGCACACACTCGGGCGTCGCGCTCGTGCACGCCTGCGAGGAGGAGTGGAAGCTCGACGTTCTCGGTGATCGTGAAAACCGGGATGAGGTTGAACGCCTGGAAGATGAACCCCATCTCCCTGGCGCGGTGGTTCGTGCGTTCCTTGTCGGAGAGCTCGTGGATGCTGAGGCCGTCGACGAGCACTCGTCCGGCGTCGATCTCGTCCAGCCCGGAGACGCAGTTCAGCAATGTCGTCTTGCCGGATCCCGACGGCCCCATAACGGCGAGGAGCTCGCCATGTGGAACCGTCAGGTCGAGACCGTGGAGGGCGACGACTTCCTCGCCACCCGAGCGGTAGACCTTCCGGACGCTCTCCGCGACGAGCATCGGCTCAGGCGCGCTAGCTGTCACGGAAACCAGTTTCAGCCAGAAAGGTGTGCGCGCCATCGGGGTAGCAGTGGATCGGAGCTTCGGGTTTCTGCGGATCCATCGTTGCCGAGGCGCCGTAACCAGCGTCGTTCGTCGACGAGGTGGTGTCGACGTTCGCGAAGCTCTGTGTCCGAGAGGGCTCCCATCGCCGTGGCCGACTCGACAGCTCTCTCGGCCGAATCGAGCGCACGCGTCCAAAATGCGAGAAGGTGGGCGGGCATGCCGAGGCGCGTCGAGAACAGGACGCGTGCCGCGAAGAGGCCGAGTCGGTCAGGCGAGGGACGTTCGCGCAACGACCGCGCCACCGGCGAAACCGGTGCCCGCTCTCCACGAGACGATTGACAGGGGCGTGTCGTACGCCGCCGACCTGTTGTCCGTGAGTGCGTCTTTCGGCCAGCTGGCGCTGGCATGAGCACCGCGGCCGAAGCCGCCGACGAGGGAGCCCTCGCGCGTGCGAGGGCTCCCGGGTCACTCTCCGCGGTCTGGATCACGTGGCTCGGACCGGTGTCTTCTCGGGTTCGGCCAACGCCTGCGCGTAGACCGGCACTGCGAGCACCGGACAGGGTGAGACGTGCAACAGCCGCTGCGTGACACTTCCGAGCAGCATCCCCGTCACACGACCGTGCCCACGGGTGCCGACAACGATGAGGTCCGCCCCGATCTTACGGGCCGCCTCAGCCACGAGGTCGGCCGGGTCCGTTTTCGTGCCGGTCATGATCCGGAGGTCGGCGTCTACCCCGGCGTCGCCGAGCTCGGCCACTTTCGCCCGAAACCGGGCGCGCAGGCCCTCTTCGTCGGCGAGCATGGAATAGCCGCCGCCTCGTCCAGCCATGTGCTCGTCGGCATGGACGACGATGAGCTTCGCACCGCTGTCCTTTGCAAGTTCGATCGCAGTCGGAAGCGCGCGCTCAGCGGCCTCCGAACCGTCAGTTGCCCAGATGATGTTCTTGAACATGGTTCCTCCCTTCGGTTAGGTGACGAGCGCGTTTCCTCGTCGCGTAGTTACGGTAGGACGCACCTGCTCCGCGGTCCCCACGGCCAGCTCGAGCTCGACCGGGACATCCAGCGCGTGTGCCACGAGGCAGACTCGATGGGCATCACGGGCCGTGTGCTCGGCACGCCGCTCGAAGCCCGCGTCAACCGTTAGAGCGACACGCAGCTCGATGACGACGAACCCGACGCGGCCCTCGGCACGCTTCGTCACGTGGCCGACGCCTTCGACCTCGAGGTGCCGCAAGACGAGCTCCCGCTGCTCCATCAGAGCATCGAGCGTCAGCGCGTAGCACGACGCGACCGCTGCGACCAAGAGGTCCTCGGGTGACCACACGTCAGGGGTGCCGCCGCGAAACTCGGGCGGTGTCGCCGCCTCGAGGGGCGATTTCCCGTCGGAGCTGAGGCGGACGCGCCGCTGCGGTAGTGGTGATGCCTGGACCTTGAAGCGGAAGTCCTTGAGGGTGTGCGTGCTCATGTCACACCTCCGCCTTGGCTTGCTCGTGCTTCTGTTCCGGCGCCTCGTCTGGTGCGCCCGCCGGCACGATGAGCACGGGGCACTTGGCGTGATGCAGCACGCCTGTCGACACACTGCCGAAGATCAGGCGCTTGATCGGGCTCCAGCCGTGCGAGCCGATGACGAGGAGCTGCGGTTCGTGCTTCTCAGCCGCTCGGCAGATCTCTTCGACGGGAAATCCACGAAGAGTCAAGGCCTGAACCTCCACGCCTGCGCTGCGGGCTCGAGTCGCGGCCGCCGCAGCGACCTTGTCGGCCTGTTCCTTCGCAAGCTTGCCGAGGTCAGGAACAACGGGAACAGCCGCGTAGCCGAGCGTGCTGTATGGGATGTCCCACGCAGTGACGACGACGAGCGGCGCACCGAGCAGGTTTGCGAGCTCGATCGCCTTTTCAGTCGCTTCTTCGGCCGTCGGCGATCCGTCTGTCGCGAGCAAAATCGGCTTCATCGGAAAACCTCCTTGGGTTTGGTCACGGACGGAAGACGATCCGTGCGGGCACGTCGCCGTGCAGGACGTCCTCCATTGCTGTCTCCACCTGTTCGAGTGGACGCTCCTCGCGGACCACTCGGGTCTTGCCGGCCGCGTGCAGCTCGAAGACCTCGCGGAGGTCGAGCCGCGTGCCGACGATCGAGCCGACGACGGTGATCCCGTTGAGAACCGTCTCGAAGATCGGCAGCTCCATTCGGTTCTCTGCCGGCAGCGCGACGAGCGACATCGTGCCGCCGCGGCGCAGCGACGCGAACGCCTGCTCGAACGCCTTCGGGGAGACCGCGAGCACGACCGCCGCGTCGGCTCCGCCGAGCTCCTTGATCACGGCGACGGGATCGCGCTCGGCGGCGTTGACCGTGTATTCCGCACCGAGCTCACGGGCAAGCTCGAGCTTCTCGCCGACCAGATCGACTGCGACGACGCTCGCACCTGCAATCCGGGCGTACTGCAACGCCAGGTGGCCGAGACCGCCGATACCCCAGACGGCAACGAGATCGGCCGACTTCGCGCCGGCGACCTTGACCGCTTTGTATGTCGTGACGCCCGCGCAGGTAAGGGGCGCGGCGTCGAACGGATCGATCCCGTCGGGAACCTTGACGACGTGCCGGGCAAACGCCTTCGCGTACTCGGCCAAGCCGCCGTCGATCGTGTAGCCCGTGTTCTGCTGGGACTCGCAGAGCGTCTCCCAGCCCGACACGCAGTAGTCGCACGTCCCGCATGCGTAGCCCAACCACGGGATCGCGACTCGATCGCCGACCGCGACTTCGGTCACGCCCTCGCCGATCGTCTCGACGATTCCGACGCCTTCGTGACCGGGGATGAACGGGAGCTTCGGCTTCACGGGCCAATCGCCGTGAGCCGCATGGATGTCGGTGTGGCAGAGGCCGGATGCCTCGATCCTCACGACGATCTCGCCCGAGCCGGCCACGGGCTTGGCGACTTCTCGCACCTGCGCAGCCTCGTCAAAGCTGAGCACGACCACGGCGCGCATCGTTTCCGTCACCGCCGTCGACGGGGCGGCGGCCTCCATGAGCGCTGTACTCATCGTGTCTCCTTCGTTAGAGCTCGAGGCCCACGCGCCGCGAGAACTCACGGTGCGCCGCCACTGCCTCGGACAGCGATCGCGCTTGCTCCAGCCGCTCGCGCACCTCGAGCAGATATGTCGCCAGATCGACCCGGCGGACGTCGACGCCGAGGCGGTTGATCAAGCAGCCCGCCTCGACGACGGCGCCCCCCGGCTCCCAGAACGTGCAGCGCTCTCGCGAACACGGCTCGGCTTCAGCCCGAGCGACGAGGCGGAGCATGCAGTTCGGTGTTTCGACCCGGTTCATGTTTTCGAGTCTTCCGCTTGCGGCTCCGCGGGACATCGGGCCGTGCGCGGATTCGCCTGCGGGCTAATACGGAACGAGAAGGGCGGCCTTTCGGCCGCCCTTTCATCGCGAGCGGAGTCGCCGCTCAGCTTGTTGCAACCTCGACTCCTGCGCGTGCTGGAACCTCCTTCGGCTGCCTCCGCAGCGCGCCGCCGAGCGTCAGGACACCGAACCCGATGCCGCTGAGCAGTAGCGCGACGCCGACGACGATCCCGAAGTTCGCGAGCTGCTCCGCCATGTACGACGTGTTCAGTGCCGTCGTCAGCGCGGTCTCGGTCACCCAGATGTCACGGATGCCGTTCGCGACGGGCTGCTTCGTCTTCGGGTCGACGACCGCGTACTTCGGGTCGTTCGTCCCTCCGCCCGGGGCCAGCCCGGCGGCCGGCGCTCCGTCCTTCGCGATGAAGCGCCCCATCTGTGCGTACGTGTAGCCCTTGGTCGCCTCGAGCGTGTGGATCCGCATGTACTTCGCGAATGCCCGCGCCCGGCCGCCGTTGTCGACCGTCTTGCCGGCGATGTTCTCGCTCGGCAGCGTGATCGAGGCGGAAAGACCGGCCTGCTTGGCCTCGGCCTTGATTGCACTCGGCGTCATGTCGGGGCTGCCGACGATCGCCTCCTGCTTGAGGCTCGACTGAACCGTGCTGCGGCCGTTGACGCCGAGCACGATCGCCGCGATACCGAATGCGACGAGGATGATGCTGGCGGCGATGCCGCCGTATTCGAAGAACTTCCGATTGGTGAACATCTTGCGACTCCTTTCGCGTCGTTCCCTTTGCACCGCAGTGTGCGCGAGCCCTCAGGGACCGCCATCCGTCGCCGCCCGCCGATTTGCTGCGGTTTCCCCGCAGGTCGATACGGTCTTCGCCCGAGGCCCTACCGAATCAAGAGCACGCCGAGCCCGACCGTGGTGGCCGTGATTAGCAACGCGAGCGCCACGGTTACAGCCGTGCCCAAGGCGCCGGCGGCGTGCTCGCCGAGCAGCGAACGGTCCCGGGCCAAGAGCGCGACGAAACCCAGCAGCGGGATCAGCAGCACGGCGTTGATCGCCTGGGTCAGAAAGAGGATGGGGACGAGCGGGGCACCGGGGGCAAGCACCACGAGTGCGCCGACGACGACAACGAAACCATACGTGCCGTAAAAGACGGGCTCGCTCCGGACCGGTGCTTCGATCCGTGCTTCGCGCCCAAGCGCCTCGCTGACGGAGTAAGCGGTCGACAGAGGAAGGATCGCGGCGGCGAGCAGTGCCGCGCCGAGTAACCCGATCGCGAAGAGCGTCGACGCGAGGTCGCCCGCGAGCGGCCGTAGTGCAGCTGCCGCGTCGGCGGCGTCATTGACCGACCTGTGATGCGCGTGCAACGTCGCTGCACAGGCGATGACGATGAAGAAGCCGATCACTCCCGTCATGACGGCCCCAGCGAGAACGTCCACACGCTCGAGAGCGAGGTCCTGGGGCCGGAGCCGCTTGTCCACCGCGTAGGACTGGATGAACGCGAGCCCCCATGGCGCAAGCGTCGTGCCGACGGTCGCGGTCGCCACCAGCAGCGCGTGACGCCGTAACGGGAGCGATGGAACGACGAGGCCGTGGGCCGCTGCCGACCAGTGGGGATGGGCCAGGATCCCGGATGCGAAGTAGGTGACGAACACCGTGGCGAGCAGCAGGAATATGTGCTCCACGCGCTTGAACCCGCCCCGCACGACGAGCGTCGAGACGAGAGCGGCCGCGACCGGCACGCTGGCGTAGCGGCTGATGCCTGCGAGCTCCGACGCGGCGGCGACGCCGGCGAACTCAGCGCACGTGGTGCCCACGTTTGCGACGAGCAATACTGCGGCCGCGGACACCGCTGTTCGATGGCCATAGCGATCCCGGATCAGGCCTGCGATTCCGCGACCCGTCACGCACCCCATCCGCGCCCCGAGCTCGTGGAAGACGGCGAGCGCGACCGTCGACAGAAGCAGGACCCAAAGGAGCTTGTAGCCGAAATCAGCTCCGAGGATCGAGTAGGTCGTGATTCCGGCCGGGTCGTCGTCGGACAGACCGGCGAGAACCCCCGGTCCGGCGACCGCAGCAAGCGCGATCAGGCCGGGCCGCCGCACCGCTCGCAGCGCGAGGGCGTGCCGGATCGTCCTGGCGCGCGTGACAGTCCGCACCCCCCGAGCTTACGATTCGAGCGGGATGGCCACGGCGCGTGAATCGGCTCGCCTCCGCACGCTGCTAGAGACCGGACTTGCGATCAGTTCCGAGCTCTCGCTCGATGCCGTCCTTCAGCGCATCGTCGAGGCTGCCGTCGCGCTCACGGGCGCGCGGTATGCGGCGCTCGGCGTGATTGATCGTTCGGGCACCGCGCTCGAGCGCTTCATCACCACGGGTCTCGACGAAGCGACGCGTGCCCAGATCGGCGATCCGCCGCACGGCCGCGGGATCCTGGGCGTGCTGATCCGCGATGCACAGCCTCTTCGATTGCGCGACTTGCAGGAAGATCCACGCTCGGTCGGGTTCCCGCCGGGACATCCACCCATGCGGAGCTTCCTCGGTGTCCCGATCCTTCTTCGAGGCGTCGCGTACGGAAACCTGTACCTCACCGAGAAGGAAGAAGCGGAGGACTTCGCTGAGGATGACGAGGAGCTCGTCACCCTGCTGGCAGCGCAGGCCGCCGTTGCGATCGAGAATGCGCGCTTGTACGAGTCGGCTACTGCGTGGTCACGTCAGCTCGAATCGCTGAACGAGATCGGCAACGCCCTCGTCGGTGAGCTCGATCTCACGCGTCTGCTCGACCTCGTTGCGAATCGTCTCCGAGAGCTCATCGGCGCGCGGGTCGTCGCGATCGCGCGTCCAGTCGGCGACGAGCTGCGCGTAGAGGCTGCGGCCGGGGAAGGATTCGCCGAGATGCTCGGCCTCATGCTCCCGCGCGACGGTTCGAAGGCGGGCCGCGTGCTTGACCGCAGGCGGAGCGAGCGCATCGATTCCGTCCTGGAGGATCCCGAGATGCATCAGGAGGCGACGCGCCAGATTGGGGCGAGAAGCGGCCTCTTCGTGCCTTTGCTCGCCCGCGACGAAGGAATCGGCGTGATCATCGCCCACGACAAGCTCGGACCGGACGCGCGCTTCGACGACGCGGACCTTCGTATCGCCGAGCAGTTCGGTGCCCGCGCTGCGATCGCAGTCGACCTCTCCAAGCGCGTAGCTCGCGATTCGCTTCGCCGAGTCGTCTCCGGCCAAGAGATCGAGCGTCAGCGGCTCGCCCGCGAGCTGCACGACGAGACCGGTCAAGCGCTGACCTCGATCCTGCTCGGGCTCAAGTCGGTCGAAGAGGCAAGTGGACCCGAGGAGATGGGCGCAGCGGCGGGCGAGCTCCGCGAGCTCGTCGTCGCGACGCTGCAGGACGTCCGCCGCCTGGCCGTGGAGCTGCGGCCGAGGGTGCTCGACGATTTCGGACTCGTGGCCGCCCTGGAGCGGCTGGTCGAGACGTTCTCGGAGTCAACGGGAATCGACGTCCAGTTCGAGGCTCGTCTGGGCGATGAGCGGTTGTCCGAGGAGTTGGAGACGACGCTCTACCGCATTCTTCAGGAGGCGCTGACGAACGTCGTGAAGCACGCGCATGCGCGCAAGGTCAGCATCCTGCTCGTTCGGCGCGGGGGGAAGGTGACGGCCGTCATCGAAGACGACGGGGAGGGGTTCGATCCGGGACAGTCGGGTGAGCAGGGTCTCGGCCTGCTCGGGATGCGCGAGCGGATCGACCTCCTGGAGGGCCGGATCAACGTCGAATCGTCCCCAGGATCCGGAACGACGCTCGCCGTTGAGGTACCGCTCTCGTGATTCGCGCGATCGTGGTCGACGATCACGCGGTTGTGCGGTCGGGAATCAAGCTGCTCCTGGACCGCGAGGACGACATCGAGGTCGTCGGCGAAGCGGGCAATGCGAAGGACGCAATCTTTCGCGCCCGGGCGTTGAAGCCCGACGTCATCCTCCTCGACGTCGTGATGCCGGGCCAGAGCGGGATCGACGTCCTGCCGAACCTATTGAAGGAAGCGCCGGACGCCAAGGTACTCGTCCTGTCGATGCAGGACGATCCGAGTTACGTGCGGGAGGCGTTCGGAGCCGGCGCCTCCGGTTACGTGTTGAAAGAAGCTGCAGACGAGGAGGTCGTCGCGGCCGTGCGGG
>Ga0066680_10000731_pt1 | contig 11906 bp, 12 predicted proteins | sample GraSoiAngelo_129_FD_62297 | JGI IMG/M metagenome (GOLD analysis project Ga0066680, IMG submission 62297) | Grasslands soil microbial communities from the Angelo Coastal Reserve, California, USA - 14_0927_12_40cm | ecosystem: Environmental > Terrestrial > Soil > Grasslands | place: USA... | reverse complement strand
GTCGCGCACGTCGCGGTCGAACTCGCGGAGCGCGGTCGTGACCGCGGCACCGATGTCGGCATAGCGCTTGGCGAACTTCGGCTTGAACTCGCCGTACAGACCGAGCACGTCGTGGAGGACAAGTACCTGACCGTCGCAGTCCACCCCGGCGCCGATGCCGATGGTCGGAATCGAAAGCCGCTGCGTGGCGAGCGCCCCCACCGCGGCAGGAACGCTTTCGAGCACGATCGAGAACGCACCGGCGTCCTCGAGCGCGAGCGCGTCGTCGATCAGGCGGCGCGCGGCTCGTGCGGTCTTCGCCTGCACCTTGAAACCGCCGAGCTGGGCGACGCGCTGCGGCGTGAGGCCGACGTGCGCCATGACGGCGATGCCGTTCGCCGTGAGAGTGCGAACGGTCTCCACGACCTCCGCACCGCCCTCGACCTTGATCGCATCCATCCCGGCCTCTTTCAGGAAGCGGGCGGCATTGCGAAGGGCGTCGGACGGACTCGTCTGATACGAGCCGAAGGGCATGTCGCCGACGAGGAGCGGTCGCGTCGCGCCACGCGAGACGGCCGCGGCGTGCCGGACCATGTCGTCCATCGTCACGGGCACGGTCGTCGGATAACCGAGGACGACCATCCCGAGAGAATCGCCGACCAGGATCACGTCGATGCCGGCCTGGTCGACGAGGCGCGCGAACGCGGCATCGTAGGCCGTCATCATCGTGATGCGTTTGCCGTCGCGCTTCATCGCGACGAGGTCGGGAACGGTGACCTTCTTCGGAGCCGGCGCGCCGGCGCCGCCGTACTGATCGCTCACATCGAACCTCCGTCCAGGCCGGCTTCGTGCCGGTCCCGGCGTCAACGCAATCGTACGCCGTACAGGAAGTGGCAGGGTTCATACCAGATATCGGGTCGACGCCACTAGCGAAAGCGGGTTGCAGCGACGACCACGACCCCGGTGATAACGACGAGGGGCAGCGCGGGTGCGAGCACGGCTGCCGACACCAGGACGAGAGCGCCGCAGACTGCGCCGAGACCGAGGGCGACGACGATCGCCGCGCGGCGACGTGCGTCGGGGCCGATCGCGCCGAGCGCGCTGAGCTCGCTCAGGAGTGCGGTGAGCGTGCCGGTGACGTACGTTGTCGACAGTGCGGGTGCGAGGGTGCGCGCGGTCACCGCTTGAATGCCCATCGCCACTCCGGACACGGCGATGAGCGACGCCGCGGCGAGGCCGTCGGGTCGCGCGTCGGTGAGGATCCACCCGCCGAAGAACGCGGCCTGCAGGACGCACTCGATGCCGAGTGCGCGGGTGGCGTGCGCGGGCCAGAGCGTCTCGGGCGGTGCCGCGCCGATGAGGCGCGCCCCGGCGAGGACACCGCCCGCATAGGCGGCCAGCGCCACGAGCGAGCGGAGGGCGTTCCGGAACGCGCCCTGTCCGACAGCGAGTCCCAGAAGGACGATGTTTCCCGTCATCACCGCTGTGAAGACGTCAAGACGCAGAAAGACGACCGCGTCAACGGCGCCCGCGGCGAACGTGAGGGCGACGAGGAGCAGGTCCCGCCGCCGCGCGTCGTCCACGATCAGCTCGCCGCGAGCTCGGCTATCACATCGGGCAGCGTCCCCAGATCGGGCAGGACACGCGTCGGCGCGGTTTCGAGAGTCTCGCCGTGCCGGTCGATGAAGACCGTCCGGAATCCGAGCGCCGCCGCGGGCCGCATGTCGTGGTACTGGCTTGCGCCGACGTGCACCGTACGTCCCGCGGATGTGCCGCTCCGCTCGAGGAACCGGCGCCAGTGGCCGGTCGCCGGCTTGTAGCTCTGCGAGTCCTCGGCGGTGATGGCGAGATCGGGCCGGATCCCAAGCCGGCCGATCGAGAGCTCGAGCAGGTCCCGATCGACGTTGGAGAGGATCGCGACATAGCGACCTTGGTCGACGAGCGCATGAAGCGCTGTCGGCACCTCCGGGAAGGGCCGCCAATCCCCGAGCGACGCCGGCAGCGGCGACGCCTTGTCCTCCGGTATCGAGGCGTCGAGCGAGCGAAGGACGCGCCGGCCGACACGATCGAGCACGTCCTTGTAGAGGTGATAGCCCTCAGCCTCGAACTCGGCTTCCATGGCGATGTACCACTCGGCGAGCGCTCTCCGATCGGTCCCCGGCGGCAAGAGTGGGAGAAGGGCATCGGTGATTCCGCGCTCCCAGTCGATGAGCGTTCCGTAACAGTCGAACGTCACCCACTCCACCGGCATGACGCGAGGCTAGCGGAGCTGCGGGAGGATCGAGGTCGCGAAGTACGCGCTGTTCTCAAAGTTTCCGAGCGCCTCGCGCGTGGGGGTCGGCGCGGCCTGGTGCCGCTCGGGATTGGATCGCCCGGCGATGCGTTTCAGCACCGGCGACGGGTCGACGTGCGCGGCGTGCGCGCTCAGGTACAGATCGCCGAGTGACATGAGCCAGTCGCGATAGTCGCGGCGCTGATCGTCGATCGACGCGGCCGCGACGCCTCGTTCGAGCCACTCCGGCCGGCCGCCCTGTTTCAGGATCCCTGACGCGTAGGCGACGTAATCCTCGAGAAGGACGTGTGCCTCGCGCTCGTGCACGATCCCCCGGATGATGGCGCAGTGCGGCGCATCAGAGCGGGCATACAGGTCGCAGAGCTCATCGAAGATGGCGAATACCTCGTCGCGCCGACCGAGCCCGAGTGCCGCCGCGGCGCTCGCGGCCTGCGGTAACCGCGCCATGAGGTTTGACAGCTTTCCTTGCTTCGGTCCGAACGCGGCCGCGAACGAACGCTCGCGAGCTTCGCGCCACATCCGGATGGGCATGTCGAGCCGCTCCAGCCTGTCCTGAAACGAGCGGAGCGATGGCTCCTCGTCGGTCACCGCGCCAGCCGCTCCGCCAGCTTCGCGACGAGCCGGCGTGCCACCTCGGTCTTTTTCAGCAGGGGCAGCGTCTCGACGCCGTCCGCGCTGACGAACGCAACCTGGTCGTCGTCCGAGCCGAACACCGAGCCGGGACTGGCCACATCGTTGGCGACGACGAGATCGAGCTGCTTGTCCCGGAGCATGCGGCCAGCCTCAGCGGTCGCATCCCCGGTCTCGGCCTTGAAACCGACGACGATCGTGCCCGGACGGCGTGCCGCGACGATCGCCTCGAGAAGGTCAGGGTTCTCGACCAGCCGAAGCCGCATCTCGTTTCCGAGCTCCTTCTTCTTCATCTTTTTCGTCGCGCGTTCGATCGGGCGATAGTCGGCGACCGCCGCCGCCATGATCACGGCGTCTGCGCGGGGAAGCTGCGCGAGGACCGCGTCCTTCATGTCATCCGCGCTCTCCACCGGAAAGGTCCGCACCCCCGCCGGGGGCACGAGGGCCGTCGGGCCGGTGATGAGGATCACGTCCGCGCCAGCGTCCCGCGCCGCGGCCGCGATCGCGTAGCCCATCTTGCCGCTCGATCGGTTCGATACGAACCGCACCGGATCGATCGCCTCGAGCGTCGGACCGGCGGTGACGACGACCGAGCGTCCCGCGAGCACCTGCGACCCGCCGAGCGCCTCGTCGATCGCGGCCTCGATGCGCTCGAGGGATGCCAGGCGGCCCGGGCCGATGTCGCCCGACGCCAGAGGTCCGGTCTCCGGGTCGATCACGAGCACGCCCCGGGCGCGCAGCGCGCTCACGTTCGCCTGCGTCGCGGCGTTCTGCCACATGTGCGTCTCCATCGCGGGCGCCACTATGACCGGCGCCGACGTCGCGAGAACGGTCGTGGCCACGAGGTCGTCGGAGAACCCGTGGGCGAGGCGCGCGAGCACGTGTGCCGTCGCGGGCGCGACGACGACCACGTCGGCCTGCCGGCCCATCGCGACGTGTCCTGCTGCGCGCTCGTCCTGCATCGCGAACATCTCGATCTCCACCGGCCGATGCGTGAGCGCCTGGAAGGTGAGAGGAGTGACGAACTCGGCCGCGCTCTTCGTCATGACGACCTGGACCGTGGCGCCCGCCTGCACCAGGTGACGCGCAAGCTCGACCATCTTGTACACCGCGATCGAACCGGTCACTGCCAGCACCACGAAGCGACCACCCGCGCGGCTCACGTGTTGAGCTCCCACAGGAGACGAAGACCCTCGAGGGTCAGGTCGTCGTCGACGCGCTCGATGCCCCTGGCGAGGGGCGCGATCGTCGCCGCCAGTCCGCCGGTCGCGAGCACGCGCGGTGTCGCGGGCCCCAGCTCCGCAGTGAGCCGCACGAGCAGACCTTCGACCAGCCCGACGTACCCGAAGACGATTCCCGAGCGAATGCAATCCGCCGTGTTCTTTCCGATCGCATTCGCCGGTGCCGTGAGCGGTACGCGGAAGAGACGAGCGGCGCGCCCGAATAGCGACTCCGCGGAGACCTCCAGACCGGGCGCGAACGCCCCGCCGAGAAAGTCGCCCTCGGCGCTCACGACGTCGAAGTTCGTCGTTGTCCCGAAGTCGACGACGATCGCAGGGCCGCCGTAGCGCCGATGCGCGGCGAGCGTGTTCGCGATGCGATCCGCTCCGACCTCCGAGGGGTTGTCGACCCGCAGACGAACACCCGTCTTCACGCCTGGACCGATGACCAGCGCGGGCTGGTCGAGGTAACGTTCTGCGAGCCGCATGAAGGAGGCGGTGAGCGGCGGCACGACCGAGCCAAGAACCAGAGCATCGACATCGTCGAGGGAAAGATCCTCGCGAATGAGCAGCGCGTCGACCATCACCGCGAGCTCGTCCTCGGTCTGGTCGTGCCGCGTCGCGGTGCGCCAGGTCGAAACGAGCTTCGCTCCGTCATACACACCGAGGACGACATTCGTGTTCCCGACGTCCGCGGCGAGCAGCGTGGTCACTAGTCCTTCGCTTCCGTTGCCCCGGTGCGCATGCCGCGCTTCCCCATCGCCTTGAGGCGCTTCGCGACGTTCGCCGGGACGTACTTGTCAATCGGCGCGCCGAACGCGGCGAGCTCCTTCACGCGCGATGCGGAGACGAAGAGGAACTCGGGGGCCGTCACGAGGTAGACCATCTCGATCTCCGACGCGAGCGAGCGGTTCATGTTCGCCATCTCGAACTCGAATTCGAAGTCCGAGAGCGCGCGGATCCCACGCACGATGAAGCTCGCGCCACAGGCGCGCGCGAACTCCACCTGCAGGCCGTCGAATGCGCGGACTTCGACGTTACGAAGCCGGGCACAGGCCTCGCGCATCAACTCAATGCGCTCGTCCGCCGTGAAGACGGTCTTCTTCGCGAGGTTGCGCCCGACGCCGACGACGACGCGATCGAACAGGCGTGACGACCGCTCGACGATGTCCACATGCCCATTCGTGGGCGGATCGAAGGATCCCGGGTAGATGGCGACGCGATCACTCATGCGGTCGCGATACCTCCTTGGCGTGCACGCCGCACGCGCAGGGTATCGAGAACCCTACCCGGTGGCTAGCGGGGTGGCTGCGCGGAGGCGTTCGGTGACCGCGCGCAGGATCTTGACCGCGATCTCGCCGTTCTGGTGGAGAACATCGCGGAACTGCGCATGCCCGAGGACGAGGCAGCGCATGGGCGTCTCCGCTTTCACGGTGGCCGTGCGAGGGCCGTTGTCGATGAGGGCGATCTCGCCGAAGAAATCGCCGGCGCCGAGGGTCCGTTTGGCGGGTGCCGCGTCAACCTCGGCGCGGCCCTCCAGGATGATGAAGAAGTCGCCGCCGCTCTTTCCCCTCTCGGTGATGACCCGGCCCGCCGGAATGTCGACCTCGTCCGCGCGCGAGGCGATGAAGGCGAGCTCCTTCTCGGTGCAGCTGCCGAAGAGCGGCACCGAGCGCAGCCGCTCGACGCGGGGGTCTCCCACGCCGGGGAGTCTAGCGTCGGCTCGGTTCTCTCGACCTGTTCGCAAGACGCATCCCGATGAGCATGGATAGGAGGTTCGTATTCGCACGCGGGATCCGCGGGACGATGGAGGCGTCAGCGATCTGGACGTTGACCGCGCCACGGACCCGCCCATCTGGGTCGACGACGCTGGCTCCGTCCGTCCCCATCCGGCACGTCCCGGTGGCGTGTGCGTAGTTCGTCACATTGCTTCGGATCCAGCGCGGTTGCGTCGCGGTCGCCCGAGTGAAGGCACGATCAGTCGCCTGCACGAGCGGCATTCGGGACGCGACCTCGCGCGCGATGGCCACGCCCGCGCCGAGTGCATCAAGGTCCTCCCGTCCCTCGTCCTCGAAGAAGCGAAACTTGATCCGAGGGCGCCCAGGGCCGGGACGAATGGCGCCGCGGGAACGCGGGGCCATGAAGAACACGAAGATATAGAGCTCACCCTCGGCCTGATACGGGAGGATGTGAAGGTCCCAGGGATATGACGTGGTCCCGCTCGATGCTCTGAGGACGACCTGGCTTCGATACGCGTTTCGCGACCGGAGCTCTTGTGGAGCACCACGCTGTGCGCGGAAAGTGACCGCGACGCCGGGATGGTCCTGTAGGCCGCGCCCGAGTGAATGCGATCGGAGGCCCGAACGATGAAGGAGCATCGGCGAACCGTACGTGCCTGCGCAGACGATGAACCGATCCGCGCGGATGGCGACCTCGGTACGCCGGTGCGAGCAGATAACCGCGACGGCACGATCACCCCGCATCTCGAGACGCCGAGCCTCGGTGCGAGCGAGGATCGCCATCCCCGAACGCTTCCGGATTGGATCGAGAAAAGCGAACGCGGTGTTGAGCCGAACGCCGGCGCGGACGTTCGCGTAGAGCGGGCCGACGCCAGGAGCCGACCCAGCCGCGGCATCTGCAAGAGGCAAGTGGCCCGCTCTGATCGCACCATCGATAAACAGCGATTGCCACGTTGCGAGACTGCGGTCTGTCCAGGCCAGCGTCCTCAACGGGCCGGAGCGGCCACGCTCATCGGAACCGCCGCGAGCCGATTCGATCCGGTGGATGAGCGGCCAGATCTCGGCGGAGCTCCAGCCCGGCAAAGCCCACCCGTCAATGTCCTCCCGCGGGGGCCACACCGCCGCGCATTCGTTGTGCGCGGAGCAACCGCCCATCACTTTGGCACGTTGTTCGTCGGTCACGTGACCGCGTGTCAACTCCGCTTCCAAGCCCCAGTCATGGCGGGCGCTGCGTCGCCTTGCGTCCACGATGTCGCGTGGCCACCGGCGCGAATACGGACCGTAGTCGGGCCCCGCTTCGACGAGCGCGACGCGGTGGCCTGACCGGACGAGCTCGGACGCCACGACGCATCCCGAAGACCCGGCCCCGATCACGGCAAAATCGAAAGTCTTGCTCAGGCGACACGCCGTCCCGACGCGTAGACCTCCGCGATGAGGGGCGCGCCCATGCGATAGGCAAGCTCGCGCTCGTCGTCGGTATCGAGCACGACGATGTCCGCTCGGCGTCCCGGCACGAGCGCGCCGACACGGCCGCCCCGACCGAGCGCGTGTGCCGCGTTGATCGTCGCGGCGACGATCGCCTCGTGGGGCGTGAGCCCGCAGAGGGTGACGCCCAAGGCGATCGCGGATGGCATTCCTTCCAGTGGCGAGGTTCCGGGGTTGTGGTCCGACGCGAGCGCGACGGGCACGCGTGCCGAGATGAATCGGCGCGCATCCGGAGGCGGGTAGCCGACGAAGAACGCGCTGCCCGGCAGGAGCACCGCGGGCACCTCCGCGCGCGCGAGGGCCCGGATCCCCTCGGCCGACGCGTGGGCGACGTGATCCGCGGAGCGTGCGTGCGTCCGGGCCGCGAAGGCCGACGCACCGACGTCGTTGAGCTGGTCCGCGTGCATCGTGACGGCAAGGCCCGCCTTCTTGGCGGCGGTGAACAAGGGTCGGACGTCCTCGACGTCGAAGACGCCCTTCTCGACAAACGCGTCGACCGCCTCAGCGAGGCTCTCCCGGGCGACGGTGGCGACCGCCTTCGTCGCCTCGCGGATGAAGCGCTTGCGGTCGTCGGTGTACGGCGCGGGCAACGCATGGGCGGCGAGATACGTCACCGCGACGTCGATGGGCGCATCCGTCTTCGCGCGTGCGAGAAGCCGAAGCTGCCGCAGCTCTTCGTCGGGCTCGAGACCGTACCCGCTTTTCACCTCGATCGTCGTCGTGCCGAGCTCGGCGGCATCGCCGATGCGCCGCATGAGCAGCGTGAGGAGCTGGTCGTCGCTCGCATCGCGCGTCGCCCGGACGGTCGCGTGAATGCCCCCGCCGGCCGCGAGCACGGCGAGGTAGTCCGCGCCGCTCCGCCGGCTGGCGAATTCCTCCCAGCGCTCGCCGGCGTAGCACAGGTGGGTGTGCGGGTCGACGAAGCCTGGCATGACGACGCGCCCCTCGACATCGATATCGCTCGCGCCGTCGACGCGCTCGACCGTCTCATGGGCGCTCCCGTGGCCTGTGGCGACGATCGCTCCATCGCGTACCGCTACGAAACCATCCATCACCGCCCGGATATCGCCCGCGGCCGGTCCGACCCGAGGACGCTCGTCCTTCAGCGGCTCCAGGGTCAACAGTCGCGCGCCGTGAAGGACGAGATCCGCCGCCGTCATTCCAGGAAGTGACTTTCGATCACGCGGTCGCGCATGAAGCCCTCGAGCTTCAGGGATTCGGCCCCTACCTGTAGCACCGCGTCGAGGGGGATGAGCCCGATGAGCTCCCCGCGCAGCACCTTCGCGCCGGCCGCATTCGCACGGGTCTCCACTTCCGTCCAGACCTTCGCGAGCGACGTGACCGTGTGATCCAGGAGATTCATCGAGACCTGCGCGCGCGGCGGGTTCGTGAGCATGAAGCCCTTCGCCTGGACGGCTGGAAGACCGCCCGAAGACTCGCGTATCTCCTTGGCGATCCGCTGCGCCAGCTTCAGATCCGTTGAATCGAGCTCGATGTTGAACGCGATGAGGAACGGCCGCGCGCCGACGACGATCGCGCCGGCCGTCGGGTGCATGCGTTTGGGTCCCGCATCGGGGACGTGCGTGCTCTCGAGAAAAGCCGCGAGGCCTTCGTACTCCGGCTTGCGAATATCGGGAAGCCGAACGCGCTCGGGACGCGTCGCCGCCTTGCCATAGAAGTAGACCGGGACGTTGTGGCGCTCGGCGACCTCTCGGCCGAATCGATGCGCGAGCGCGACGCACTCCTCCATCGTCACGCCGGCGAGCGGGATGAACGGCACGACGTCGACGGCGCCCAGCCGCGGGTGCTCGCCCTTGTGCGTATTCATGTCAATCTCGCGGTACGCGACGTCGATCAGGGCGTGGGTCGCGCGGGCAACAGCGTCGGGCTCGCCGGCGTACGTGAAGACCGAGCGGTTATGGTCGACGTCACTCGCGCGGTCGAGGAGACGAACGCCCTCGGTCGCGCGGATGGCGTCGGCGAGGCGATCGATGACGTCGCCGCGCCGTCCTTCGCTCACATTCGGGACGCATTCGACAAGCTTGGGCACCGCGCGAGAGGCTAGCGTAGGCCGGTGAGCCTCAGCTTCGCCCTCCTCCAGTTCAATCCGTCGTCGGTCGTCGTGATGGACATCGAGGGTCGCATTCGATCCCTGAACGCGAATGCCGAGCGGCTGCTTTCGACCACCGAAGCCAAGGCGCTTGGCCGACCCTATACCGAGGTGTTCGGTCCATCGCTGTCGCAGCGCGTCTTTTCGCTCGTCCTGAAAGCGGGAAAGAGCGGCGAGCTCAAGGCGATCGAGGCCACACTCCCCAGCGGTCGCCGCGCGAAGCTCCGCGCCACCGCAGGACCCGTCCGCGGCGATGGCGCGTCGGTCCCGATCGCACCGACTCGACCGGGACCTACTGGATCGTCGTTACCACGCGCTAACGGGTCGCGGGCGCTCCGGCCATCTGGGGCATCTCGAGAGCGCCGGCCTGCATCGCGATCGTGTACGCGTCGTTGATGCCCCAGTGCTCGACGATTTTGCCGTCCTTGAGCCTGTAGACCGACCACGACTCGATGTCCTTGAGGGGTGCGCCTCCCGCGGGCGCCGGGATCCCGGGCAGGCCGCCCATATAAGTCGAGCTGCCGACGCTGCGGACGAAAACCTTGTCCTCCCCAGCGAAGATGTCCTTCACCTCGAGTTTCCGGTTCTGGAAGATCTTCATTACGTTCTGGTGCATCATCTTGGCCCCGGCAAGGCCCTGCGGTACACCCGGCGGCCGGTCGTGGGATGGGTAGTCGCTCGCGAAGTACTGGTCGAGCTGATCCAGCTTCCCGTCGACCCACGCTTGCTCGACCTTGCGGACGATGTCCTTGTTACGTTGCTCGTCGCCCATGGCTCGCCTCCCCTTCACGGCCGCGCTCTAGTGCCGGGCGGCCTCCGGCAATCTGCCCTCAGCGTTGCGGATCCGACGTGTGAGCATCGGGAGCAGCGCCAGTGCGATCTGTGGGTGGCTCTCGAGGATCCCGCGGAAGTGCCAGCGCTGGATCCCGAGCGCGGTGGTCGGCTCGACGGCGCGAGCGGTCGCCGAACGTGGGAACTCGTCGAGGAGAGCCATCTCGCCGAATACCTCGCCGGGTCCGAGCGTCGCGATCTTCTGCTCCCTGCCGTCGCGGTCCTGGACGATGTCGACCTTGCCCGACCGGATGATGAACGCGCCCACGCCGGTGTCGCCCTGCCGCACGATCTCCTGCCCAGTTTCATACCGCTGTTCGACTGCGGCATTCGCGATCGCCTCGAGCGAGCGCTGATCAAGGTCCTCGAACATGGAGACCCGCTTCAGGAAGTCGACGCTCGTGGTCGGCACGGGCGGGATGCTAGCCGATACTCCACGGCGATGCCTGAATTCCGCATCGAGGTGGCCCACGACATTGCGGGCTGCGCGTCGACCGTCGCGCTGCAAGAGGACACCTGGAGCGGGGACGTCGTCGTCCCCCCGCAGCTCATGCTCGCCGTGGTACACAACGGCGGGTTCGTGGCGCTCGGGTATGCACCCGATGACCCCAAGCCGGCGGGATTCGTTTTTGGATTCCTTGGCATCCACGATTACCACTTCCGGCACCATTCGCACATGCTCGCGGTGCGGGACCCCTACCGCGGCAGTGGGCTCGCGCAACAACTGAAGGAGGCGCAGCGGGATCACTGCCTGGATCAAGGGATCGAGATCGTCGCGTGGACGATGGACCCACTCGAAGCGCGCAACGCGCGCTTCAATTTCGGGAAGCTCGGCGCCTACACGCGCACGTATCACCGAGACTTCTACGGTGCCATGCCCGACAAGCTGAATCAGGGACTTCCGTCCGATCGCATCTACGTCGAGTGGCCGATCGGTCACGAGCGCACCTACAAACGCCTCCGCGGCGAAGACCAGCCGGCGTCGCTCGAGGATGCGGAGCGTGAAGGGATCGCGTATCTGCTACGCGCCGACGGCGACCGCCCCGGTCGGCTCGCCGAGGCGACGGGCGGCGCATCGCATCTCCTTCTCGAGATACCGCGCGCGTTCCAGGAACTCAAGGCGCGCGACCCGAAGCTCGCTCTGGAGTGGCGACTGGCGGGACGCGACGCTTTCGAGCGCGCGTTCGGCGAGGGCTACGCTGCTGTCGAATTCCTGCGCGCAGCCGGTGGTCGAGGCGCGTATCTGTTTGTCCCGCAGCCCCGTCGCGATTTCACGCTCGACACGGACGAGCAGTGAAACTCGAGCGGGTCGAGCTGTTCGTGGTGCGCCTTCCGCTGAAGCGCGCCTATGAGACGAGCGGCGCGCGCGAGACTCACATGACTCGCGTGCTTTGCCGCGTCGAGTCGGAGGGCGCGGTCGGTTGGGGCGAGAGCGTCGCAGGAGAAATTCCCTGGTACTCCGGCGAGACGTGGGGAACGGTCCTCTACTCGCTCGAGGAGTTCATCCTCCCGGAGCTCCTCAAAACCGATCTCGCGTCCGCGGAGGACGTCGACCGGAAGCTCGGGTGGATCCGCGAGCATCGGATGGCGAAGGCGACCGTCGAGATGGCGGTGTGGGA
>Ga0066680_10000727_pt1 | contig 11936 bp, 14 predicted proteins | sample GraSoiAngelo_129_FD_62297 | JGI IMG/M metagenome (GOLD analysis project Ga0066680, IMG submission 62297) | Grasslands soil microbial communities from the Angelo Coastal Reserve, California, USA - 14_0927_12_40cm | ecosystem: Environmental > Terrestrial > Soil > Grasslands | place: USA... | reverse complement strand
ACAGAGATAAGAAGGTCACAGCGTACGGGACGACCGTTTGCCGTCCTTCTGCTGGACCTAGATGCTCTCAAGAAGATCAACGACCGCCACGGCCACCCGGTGGGGACGCGGGCACTCTGCCGACTTGCCGACGTTCTCCGAATGCACAGCCGGGCCATCGATACAGCCGCGCGGTACGGCGGGGATGAGTTTGGTTTAATCCTTGTCGATACAGGAGAGAGATCGGCCCGGGAAGTGGCGCATCGGATTTCCGGGCAGGTGGCCGCGGATCGCGAGCAGCCCGCGCTATCTGTGAGCGTGGGCTTCGCTCTCTATGGGCGAGACGGCGAGACGGCCGAAATGCTCACGGAAGCAGCGGATCGTGCCCTATATGAAGCGAAGGGCCGCAGAGGTGGAAAACTACGCGTCCCCCTACAGGGAGTGCTTCGGTGAGCGCCCCCGGGTTTTTGGTCCACTCTGAGAGCGAGTTTCCGGCAGAATCTGCCACCGGAGGAAAGGAGATTTGCCATGAAGCGGAAGCGATTTAGCATGGAGCAGATTGTAGCGGTCCAGAAGCAAGGAGAGGTAGGGGTGCCGGTGGCGAAGTTGACCCGCCGAGTGGCGATTTCCGAGCGGACTTTTTATCGCTGGAAGAAGCAGAACATTGGGCTCGAGATGGACCAGGTGCGTCAGCTCAAGCAGCAGCAGGAAGAGAGCACCCGGTTGAAGCGGTTGGTGGCCGACCATCGCACAGCCATCGCCGAGTTTGACCCGGCCGTGGGGCAACTCTTGGATCGGGTACTGACCTGAAGCTCAACTTTGTAGGGCTTTTGATACAAGGAGGAACAGCTTCAATCGGGGGGTTGAATCAAAGCGCTGCCGTAGGTCTCTACGGGCAGATTCGCGCCGCAGGCCTTGAAGTACCGGAGCCAGAAATTTTGAATATTACGAACTGCCTCGGGAGGCATTCGACTATAAAAGCCAGCCGCCGCACCGATCGCATAGACACGAGCGTCGTCCAGTCGCGGCAAACGATGTTCTGACTTTTCCGCCACGATGATCGCTTGAATTCTCGAGGCAGTCAGGTTCTCCTTCGTGAAATCGTAGTAGGAAGACTCCTCCACCATATCGGAGAAAAGGACCAAGACGCGGCGTTCGCTGGGATAGGTCTCGAAGACGCGTTGTGCCAGCTGTAAAGCGTCCAGGATGGACGTTTTGCTGGAACGCTCCTTGCGGTCCATGACCATCTTTTGCACCGTCCGTGAGATACGCTCTCGCAGGCCTTTTGATTCCTTTCGCCAGACGAGCAGGTTTTCGAGCCAGGGATTCATCGTTTTGAACGTCTCATTGACCGGAAAGGTCGATTGCGCCAACGGGTTGCTGTTGATCCGATCGACGACGAGGATATCTCCCCCCTTCACGCTGGCGAGCAATCTTTCGAAATCCGCTACATACCTCGCCCGGACCTCAGGGGTTGCGGTGCTGGCGGAAAGATCAAACAGCACAAACTCCGTCTTGGGAGGCTTTTCCTTCCCTTTGCATCCCCACAGCGCGAGAGTCCCCGCGCCCAGGCACACCGCAAGGAACAGCTTTGGCATCCGAGCATTCATGCAGTCCGCTCTTCCGACCCACTAGGTTTCAGTGCCCGGCCTGCCGTGGGCAGATGCTTTGACCGAGGCCCCGTGAGGGGATTCCTCTTGTGTATGACAGTTCCAATCGAGGGCTTGCTCATAAAAGGGAGGGTTCACGCCAACCTCAGGATACCCTTCGAGCCACTTCTTCGGTCTCGCCGTGTTTTGCCGGGTCAGAAGGTTGGCTCCCCGATAGATGTTAATCATCCGATGAACAAAATCTCTGAACTCCTCGGCTTCGCGCTTCTTTTCGTCAAACTTGTTCTGGCGCTCGGCCTTGGCCCTTTCCAACCGACTCACGACACGCCCTTGCCGCTCTTGCACCTCGGCAAACCGCCGCTGCCTGATCTGCAAATCCCTGGTTGCCAGCCTGAGTTTCTTCCTCCAGTTGTCAATCACCGGGTCGTGCGTGAGATAAGAAGCCAGAGCAGCCACGGTGAAGATCAGCAGATTGATGATAACGAAGACGAGGGTCACTGCGGCAGGATCTGCTCGTATCCCCGATGCGGCTTGAACCGTGGGCGATTCGAAGTATTTCTGGCGGACATACGCTACTGCCATGATCCCCAAAAGCGGCATCACCATCGTGAATACCGTGAAGATGCTTTCGGTAGTAAGCACCCCCTGCTTGAAGGGCTCTTTCCGAAGAAGCATTCCCAGAGCGTGGGCGCCAAAAGGAAGCCCGACAGCAAGGGCCAGGGAAATCACGTAGGTCATGACTTCGGCTTCCCCAAAGATTCGGAACACCACGGCGTTCAGCGGAATCTCTCCCACGATAATGATCGCCATGATAATCGTGTAGATAAAGGGGGACAGTTGAATCTTCCCGTAATGCTTTCCCATTTCTTCCGTGGCTTCGCGGTGTTCGCTGACGATTTGTTCATACGCAGCTCTTGCCGGCGCGGCATCCCTTTTGGACACCTCAAATTCGGACAGAGACTGACAGTAGTCCTTCTTCAGTATTCGATCTTCCCTCGCCCAGGCGGCACCAATTCGCCGGATGTTTTCGTCGGCTAGGTTCTTCAGCTCCATCTCGTAGTCGGCGAATTCTTCCGCATCGGGAGGAGGAATGTTTTTCGCCCCGTCTTTTCTGCCTCGGCGTTGGGCATACCGATTAGAATACCGGGACCAGGGTTTGAAATGCCGGTAGACAAAATCCATTGTTTACCCCTACGTGTGCTCTGGGAACCGCGCCGCCTCCGCCTTTCTGGATACTTCGGTTGTTAGAGCACCCTAAACCCTCGTTTATCGCTCCAAGCAAACGCTGTAGTCTACTGGTCTTCAGGACAATTCTGGTACAGGTGACGCCGCGCCCCGCGCGGCCCAGTCAACATGTGGTCTTCGTGAAGTGGGTGCGCGCACCGCATCGTCGTTCCCGAGCTAGAATGTGAGACTTCATTTGGCAACGGGTGCGGGCCTTGCAATGGAGGCTATGCAGATCGCGCGCCTGCGGGCGCTGGGCATAGTGATCTCCCTTGGTGCACCTCCATTGCTAGGGAACTCTCCGGACCTGCCGCCCTTGCCCCAGATCAATATGGCGAATTTCTTGTCGGCCATCCGACGGCAGGTAGAGGAAGTGTACGCCGCTCCCCGCTGCCAAACGGGAAATAGGAAAATTGGGGCCTCGGTGCGACGGCCTCCGGCGTCCACCACTCGGGATCGAATTTTAGCGGTTCGGGATAGAAACGCGCATCGCGGTGGAGCACGCACTAGCTTACCACGACGTAAGGACCGGCCGGCAGCACGTAGCGTCCCACTTTGAGGTCGGATAAGGCCTGACGACGCAGGATCCAGACCGGTGGTTACAGCCGAATCGCTTCACTGAAGGCCATTACAGTGTAATGCAGCCTGGGAATATCACCCGCGCTCGGAAGCCTGCCAGCCAGTACGGAATCGATTTCGCCGTGGAGCTTCGCTTCCACCTCGAGGTTCTGCGAAAGCAGGTACCAAGTCCAGGCGAGGGCGTTGGCCGTGGTTTCATGTCCGGCTAAGAAGAACGTCATGACCTCATCTCGCACCAACTCATCGGACATGCCACCGCCTTCCGATTCCTGGGCGAAGAGGAGCGTGGAGAGGAGGTCACCGCGATCTTCCTGCCTCGCGCGGCGCTTCTGAACGATTCGGTTAACGGTCCCAACCAACTGCGCCCGCGCCCTCTCGAATTGCCTTGACCGTGGCAGAGGTAGCCCCTTCTGGAATTCGCTGAAGGGGCCTCCGGAGGCCCGAAACGTCTGCCTCACGACGGTGATGTGCGGTGCCAATCCCCTTCGCCTCTGACTCCACGTCGGCATCGAAGAACGGCTTGGCCAAGATGGCCATCGTTACCCCTCCATTTCCTGGGCAATATCAATGTTTCCCCTTCGCGCCACCGCTCGCGCGCTCGTCGGCCGTATTCCACCATGGTTTCCGCGTACTTCTCGATGCGCTGAGCATGAAATGCCGGCTGCGCGAGCAGGCGCTGCCGGCGATGAAGATATCGTTCACTGGTCAGCAACCCGTCACCCACCAGCCGCTTCATCTTCCTCACCCCCAGGCCCTTCACAAAATTCCACTCGCGACTTCGCAGAACTTCCTTGACATAGTCGGGGTCATCCAGGAACAACTCTTCTGCGGGGCCGAGTTTGAAGCGTACGATATCGCCGTATTTGCGTAGACTTAACTGGCCCGAAGTAGCTCGTCTTCGGGGCAGCTCAGTGGTAGAGCGAGGGTCTCATAATCCCTAGGCCGTGGGTTCGATCCCCACCCCCGCTACCACCCTCATTTCCAATAACTTATGCCGATTTTGCGCAACCCTCATTGTTAGTCAGAGGACAGATCCGCCTGAAATTCGGAAGGAAAGCACGGAGTCGGGTGATTCGGTCTCGAGCCACTCTTCCACGCAGTCGAATATCTTGGAGAAGTAGCTGTCCCAGTCAAACTGAGGGTCGGGGTCCAGGACCCAGACGCTCAGGTTGCGCGCAGGGGCGGCCTCTTCGACCAGTCTGAACTCCGCAGCATAGCAGGCGCGGTCGGTGCCGGCCGGATCGATGAGGTCTGCAACCCGTGCCCGCCAAGTGCCCTTGCGGGTCTCAAATATTTTTCCGTCGATAGAATGAAGGTCCTGTAGGGTTTTCATTTATCCCCTCCTGTGCCTGCGGTTGCGACCTGCCGGCTGGCGCCCTGCGTAGGCAGAGTCACCACCGACCGTTCCGAGAATTCCCGAGAGTGGTGCGGGCAAGAGCGCGGACACGGTGTTCAATCCTCGATCACGAAAATCGCCGGCTCCTTGCGTCCCCGCTCGTCGATGCCGCAATCCCGAATCTTGTACTGAAGCGCTCTCAAGCTGATATTCAAAATTTTCGCTGCTTCTTTCCTGCTCCCGTTGGTCAACTCAAGCGCGCGCAGAATCGCCTTTCTCTCGGCCTCCTTCTTCAAGCTGCGGACATGGGACTTGAGGTCGCTCAGAATGACCCCACCGCTATCGGGCTTGGCGTATATGTGGCTGGGGTTCCCGTTTCCATTTCCGAGGAACCCGAGCCGGGCCAGGACTTCCACTTCGTCGCCGACAATCAGGTAGCGTCTTACGAAATTTTCAAGTTCCCTCACGTTGCCCGGCCAGGAGTATTCCTGGCAGGCGTTAATCAGGGCAGGGGAGAGCGCCAGTTCAGCACGGCCAAACCGCTTAGCCCAATACACCATGAAGTGATTGAGAAGGGCAGGGATATCCTCCCTGTGCTCGCGCAACGGAGGCAAGTAGATCGGGAAGGCGTTCAGCCGGTAATAGAGATCCTGGCGGAATTTTCTACCTGCAATCGCCGTGGGAACGTCCACGTTCGTCGCGGCGAGGATCCTGACGTCAACTTTCGTGGTGGAAGGGCTGCCGAGTCGCGAGAGTTCGCCGTCCTGAAGGACGTGCAGGAGCTTCGCCTGCGGGCTAATGGGCATTTCCGCGATTTCGTCGAGAAGGATGGTCCCCTTGTGGCAGATTTCGAATTTTCCAGGTTTCGATCGGGACGCACCCGTGAAGGCGCCCGCTTCGTGACCGAAGAGTTCGCTCTCGAGTAATTCCGCAGGGAGCGCGGCGCAGTTCACTTTCATGAAAGTCCGGTGCGCCCGGCACGAAGACCTGTGAATGAGGCGCGCGACGACTTCTTTACCCGTCCCGGTTTCTCCCAGCAACAGGACCGGAATATCGATGTTGGCGATCTGGAGCACCTGGTGGCGGATTTCCTGCATTGCTGGGCTGACGGCGATAAATGCATCCTCTTGACCGTTCACGAACTCCTGCTCTGGAGGCGCGGCGGCCCCGCGCGACGGTGCGGGGAGCCGCACGAGATTGGCAAATTTGTCGCCATTGAGAGCCGATTCAGACTCTAGGCCGCTTGGAATGGAAGTAGTGAGACAGCCCATTGAGAATCCTCACGCCGTGAGCGTTAACGTCTGTTGTTTCTCCTGGCCTGGGCTTGAAAGCGGCGCAGAAAATTTCCTCGCTGCTGGGCCAAGATCAATTGCAGAAAAGTGTTCGCGTGGCGACCGTTTTGGCACAACGCGGAGCTTCGATGCAAAATCTTTCGCGACGAAAATTGGAATAAATCGCTTGCGGCCCCACGCAGAAATCATTTGGAACGCTCCATGCCAACTTTTCAAACGTGCATAGGATAGACAGTAGGAGTGGAATGCGCAATACGGGGAATCCACGCTTTCTGCTGAGGCAAATACCTGATGAGAGAAGGGATTACGCCCCAAGAAATCAACGGATTTTAGGGCTGGACCAGGCCGCGCCGGATCGCATACCGGACTAGACCGGCGGTCTCATGGATGTCAAGTTTCTCCATGATGCGGGTTCGGTGGGACTCGGCAGTCTTGAAGCTTATGCCGAGAAGGGCGGCGACTTCTTTGGTGGTCTTGCCTTCTGCAACTAGTTGAAGCACTTGGAGTTCCCTTGGAGTCAAGGGCTCAGAACGTAACTCGGTCTTGCCGAGGTAAGCCTCCACCACCGCCTCGGATATGCCGGGACTGAGGTAAATAAGGCCCTTGGAGACGTCCCGGATGGCCTGCACGAGTTCACCCGCGGCCCTCGACTTCAAGACGTAACCCCGGACTCCAGCTCGGAGGGCCTCCAAGACGTATTGTTCCTCGGTATGGACGGTGAGTAGAACCGTCTTCACTTTGGGCTCAGCCTGAATAATCTCCCTGGCGGCGCCGATGCCTGTGAGAAGCGGCATGGTAAGGTCAAGGACAGCGACGTCCGGGTGGAGTTCACGGGCTCGGCGGACAGCCTCGTGACCGTCCGAGGCCTCCCCCACCACATTAAAACCTTCGCGCTCGAGGATTGCCTTCAAACCCTGGCGAACAATTTGATGGTCGTCAGCAAGGAGAATTCGTAGTGCCATCTCAAATCTCCAAAGGAATAGTCACCAGGATCTCCGTCCCCTTGCCGGGGCGCGACGTAATTTTGAGAGTACCGCCCAACGCATTGACGCGTTCCTGGATCCCGATCAGGCCAATGCCGCCCCCTCTTTTTTGGCTCGAGAGCAACTGGATGTCAAAGCCGATCCCATCGTCAATCACCGAACAGCAGACCGTCTGGTATTGTCGCTCCAGCTTTACGTTGGCGCGAGAGGCCTGAGCGTGCTTGTTCGCATTGGTCAGGGCTTCCTGGACGATGCGATATAGCGCAGTCTCAATCGGGGTCGGGAGGCGCCCGTCCGTTGTACCCTCAACCGTGATGGAGATGCCGGTGCGCTTCGAGACCCCGTGAGCCAGCAACTCCAGAGCTGGGAAGAGCCCCAGGTCGTCCAGTATCGTTGGCCGGAGTTCGTGCGAGAGCCCCCTCAACTTCTCTTCGATGTCATAAAGAAGTCTCTTCCCCTCCTCGAGGCGCTGCCGTACGGGAGGCGGCACGTCGCGGGCGATTTCTTCCAAAGCGATATGGACGGAGGCGAGGAGCTGTCCAGCTTCGTCGTGAAGGGCGTGGGCGATGCGTTTGGCCGCCTCTTCGAGCGCCTCGTTCAGGCGGCGGAGGGCCTCCTCAGCGCGCTTGCGTTCAGTAATGTCACGCGCAATTCCCTGCACTTCGACGGGTTCTCCTTTCCGCCAAGTAAGTCGAGTGCTTACCTCCAGAGGAATGCGGCGTCCGTCCTTGGCCACGATCTCCATCTCATAAGTGGTTGATGCTTTACCACCCAGATCGCGGATTAGCATTTGACGGACCATAGGCAGGTATTTGGGCGGGATGATCTGCGAAACCTTCAAGGGAGTGATTTCGTCGCGGCTGTAGCCGCTGAGCCGTTCTCCGGCTGGGTTGATGGAAATGAAGTTTCCATTGAGGTCGGTGGCAAAGACGATGTCGTTGGCGTTCTCGAACAGTTCGCGGTATCGGGTCTCGCTGGCCCGAAGCGCGGCGTTGGCCTCGCGGAATCCGCGATGCGTCATTTCGAAAGGCGTCAGGCTCTCGACAAAGAACTTTTCGGTGGCCTTGGCCATTCGGGCCCTCTCCTCCGGAGTGGACAGACGAGGGAGGATTTTCGCCAAAGCCTCGTGATGCAGCGAAGCCATCTCCAAAACCCCCAGGCCGTTCGCGAGGGCCTGGCGGCCAAGTTCGTAGGCGTCCCGAAGACCGGCTTCTCCGCCGCCGGCGAGATAGTTTTCGAGTGCGCATGCGTACTGCTCCGTTAACACATCCAGGTTGGCTTTCGTCATGTGCTTCCCGTGTACCGTGCGACAAGAACCAGCGCATCGTCAGTCCCCAGCCTGCTCTGGGAAAGGATGCGTTTGGCGATTTGCTGTGGAGGCTCGCACGGGGTCAATTTGTACTCGATCCCGCCGGCTATGCCGTCGGTGGCTAAGATCAGAGTGTCGCCAAGGCTGACCCTAAGAATGAAGGCGCGGACGGAAGGCGGGTTTCCGCCCACCACACCGTGATTGAGGAACAGAGTCTCGTAAGTAGGGGCTTTCTTGGGGTCGGCCCGCAGGAGGATTCCTCGAACGTTTCCCACCCCCAGCCAAGTCATTGTTTGGTCAGCGGCACTGAACGAAGCCAGGCTCATGACCACCCCGCGCGTTCTGCGCAGGCTTTGATGGCAACGGTTCACCAGCATGACGACGGAATCAGAGGGGCATTGCTCCATGGTCTGGATAGCCCTGAACGCGGCCTCGGCAGCTTCGCGCCCATGGCCAAGGCCGTCCACGACCGCTGTGAGGACGCCGCCCGGGAATTCCTTGACCAGGCACCGGTCTCCTGAGATGGACTCCCCCGGCATCGATGCCGAAGCAGCGCTCCATTGCAGGATGGAGGTATTTATCGTAGCCATTTCTTGACCGTAATGATTGTTCCCATGCCGTTCCTGGAACTGATGTCGAACTCATCCATGAGTCGCCGGCAGCCCGGCAAGCCCAGTCCCAGGCTGCCCGAAGTGGAGAAGCCGTCCTGCAGGGCCAATTCGATGTCGGGGATGCCCGGCCCGTCGTCGCGCGCCACGACGACGATGCCGCGCTTTTCGCCTTTTTCAACCAGACTGAGGATGATTTCGCCGCGATCGGCGTAGCGGACGATGTTGCGGGCGAGTTCCGAAATGGCAGTGGCAATCAGCGCGAGGTCTGTGGGAGGAAAGCCCAGCGTGGCGGCCAGCTCGCGCCCCCTCTGGCGGGCCTTTACGATGTCGAAGTCGGAGCTGATCGGCGTCCGAATTTCATCTCTTTTGCTCGTTAATGGCACGGGCGACTCGTTTAACCTTCTGGTCTAAATACGCCAACCCTTCTTCCAGGTCCAGCGCTGTGGCCACGCCCTCGAGCTTGAGCCCGAGTTGGACCATCGAAAAGGCGACCTCAGGCTGGATTCCGACGATAACCGTCTCTGCCCCGCGCAACTTGATCATGATCGCAAGGTCGCTGAGCGTCCGGCATGCAAAAGAGTCCATCACATCCAGGGCTGTCACGTCCATGATGACTCCCCGCGAACGGTAAGTCCCGACCTGCTCAGTCAGGGCGTCGCGGAGCTTTAGGAGGTCAGTGTCTGTCAGTGCGGCCTGCACGGACGCGATGAGGTACTGCCCCTGTTTCAGGATGGGAACGACCACTCGTAATCCCCTTATGCTTGCGCGGTTGGGCTCTCAGTGAGGGGGTGGACTTTGTAGCCCAGGAGCCGCTCGGCCTCTTCGATACCACCCCGCAGGTCGCCGACGGTGTTCATTTTGCCGAGGTCCACGCCTATGGTCACCAGTGTCTGGGCGATTTCCGGAGACAGGCCCGTCACGATGACCGTCGCGCCCAGCAACCTGGCGGATTCCACGGTCTGAACGAGGTGGTTGGCTACCGTGGAGTCAATGGAGGGCACGCCTGTGATGTCAATAACCACCACCTTGGCGCGGTTAGTGCGAATGCCGCGAAGCAGCTGCTCGGTGAGCTGGCGGGCCCGCTGGGGATCGATGACGCCGATAATCGGCAGAATGAGGAGCCGCTCGCGGACGGGCAAGACGGGGGTGGACAGCTCGCGGATGGCTTCTTGTTGCTCGCGGATGATTCGCTCGCGCTCCTGGACGAAGCCGACGGCCACCGTGTTGGCGATGCGGTTCGCGGCAGGCTCGTAGGCGTCCAGCACCCGGTTGAGAAGGGCGAAGTCCGACTGGTATTTTTCAAATAGCGAGCGCGCCATCACGTCGCGCAAAAGGAGCACGATACCGACCACTTCGTGCGTCTCGACGCCCCGGGGGATGATGCGTTCGGAGAGGTTGCGCGCGTAGGCCTGCAACGCCTCGACGGCGCCTGTCTCGAGCACGTCCACGTAGTTGTCGTATATCGAAGTCGCTTCCGCAAAGATTTCTTCCTTGGTCATCGCCGTGAGCAATTTCGCTTCCGTGATGCGGCGGGCCCACTCCTCGCGCAACTGGGTGCGGTTGCCGCGCAGGTGCGCGACCAATTCTCGCAGCAACGCGGCGGTGCCCTCGGCATCACTGCTGGTCGGAGTTGGTCCCGGCCGTCGGGGTTTAATTTCTGGCATATGAAACGTCCTCCTCCGCCAAGGGTTGCCTGGTTTTTCGTTTTCTCTCAAGTCCCACTGACCGCGTCCAGGGAAATTAAAGCATCGCTCGATGGCGTGACCAGTCTTGCTTCCAGGCCGGCAAGGGGGGGCGCACAATCGTTTCGTGGCGGCGCGGCAACTTAGAACGCCCGCGTGTCGCAGGCTTCACGGCCTCCGGGCTCTTCCTTTAAAGTTTCACAAAAGTTTCGTTTAGAAGTTTTGATTTCGTAAATGAGACCGCCCCTCGCAGCCTCCTCCTCGGTTGAAATACGGGTCTGGCTGAAGTCCCGGAACCTCCCGACGGATTCGGTCGCGGAGTACCAAGCTTGCCCACCACTCGGCCAGATTCTCCGGGAGTTTGGCCTGAAAGCCGCCCTGGTGTCAATGTCTTTCACCGAGTATGAAACCTAGGGGTCCAGAGTAGCTCGAAGGGAGCATGCGGACAGCCAATTGTGTGCAATCCGGAGCAGCAGGACGAAAATTTCTGCATCGTAGGGAAGGGGTTTCGCGTTTTATTTATCAATACATTAGATGGTTTCTGCGTGGCGGGAAACCCGCGGGAGAAAGCAGCGGCTGACCCTCGTCATCGACAGCCTGTGCAAATTCTTGCGCGCGCAAAATTTTGCGTTCCGTTCTTCCCGACTCAGCGTGAGGACCGCGATCGGGACCGGCCTCGGGAATGGCCCGCTGGGCAGTTTCCGAGCGTAGCCTTGCAACGGATCTCGAGGGTCTGGACTGATCTGCCCGAGCACTAACCCGAGTGATAAATCCAATCCAAAATCCCTCTCGCGATAAGAGGATTCATCCAGTCCGCGCGCCCAAAGGATTTCGGACCTTGATGGGAACGAGACCCGCCTGAATGCACGTCAACGGAGTAAACGCGATAGGTAGCTTGAGGAATGGGTTCCACTTCGTTGAGTGTTGTTCCTCACACCTCTCGATGTTCACCAGCATGCAAAACATTTCTTGCATGCGAAGAAGTTTGCATATCGCGCAACGCTCCCGGCTCGTGCGAGCAGCGCCCTCATCAGGCGGAGAGAGAGGAAATACCTGAGACGCGTAACCTGTTGCAGGATAAACGACGTATCAGCTAATCAGGCCCCAAGGAATTTCCGCCGAGGATTCTCAAATACTCGCAACGAGTATGGCGCTCGGCGTGCGGAAGCGATGAGTGTCTTGCAGACCTCCGGAGGGAGTGCGGTGACATTCATCTCTGACACGATTGCATATTTCATGAACCCATGCAGGGGCCTCGCACCTGACGAGGTGATCTTTGGCAAGTCCGAGGCCATGGGAGCGGTCCGACAGAAGCTTGAAAAATTAGGGGG
>Ga0066680_10000725_pt1 | contig 11948 bp, 10 predicted proteins | sample GraSoiAngelo_129_FD_62297 | JGI IMG/M metagenome (GOLD analysis project Ga0066680, IMG submission 62297) | Grasslands soil microbial communities from the Angelo Coastal Reserve, California, USA - 14_0927_12_40cm | ecosystem: Environmental > Terrestrial > Soil > Grasslands | place: USA... | reverse complement strand
AGATTCTCACAGATGACAGGAGGAATTTTGCTGAATCTCGGCCTCGTCTGTGTTCATCTGTGGCCAGACGGTTATTTCGCGGGAAACGCGAGCCATATGATCGAGAAGTTTCTCCTCGCTTTCATTCCGGTATTTGTTGCGATTGATCCGATCGGACTTGTCGCGATGTTCATGGGTTTGGGCACGAGCGGTTCACACGAACATCGCAAACGACAGGCGTTTCTCGGGATATTTACTGCTCTGTGTGTGGCCGTCGGCTTCATTTTTCTCGGAAAGATTATTTTCGCCGCGCTTGGAATCAAGGTCGCGGACTTTCAGGTTGCGGGTGGTCTTATTCTGCTTGGGCTGGCAGGCCGCGAATTGCTCGGTCTTGTCCCGCACGATCGCGGAGGCAGTGACGAGTTCGGCGTTGTACCGCTCGGCATGCCGCTGATCGCGGGACCGGCGCTGTTGACCGCGCTTCTTATTCTGGTGGACACGGTCGGGTTGGTTTTCACGCTGGTATCGCTCGTGTTAAATCTCGGTCTGGTCGCGGTCGGATTCTGTTACGCCGAGCAATTCACGCGTTGGATGGGCAAGCAGGGGTTGCGCGGCGTGTCGAAGATCATTGCGCTGCTTCTCGCTGCGATTGCCGTGAGTCTGATCCGCCGCGGCTGGCACGGCGCGTGAGCAACGCGTCAGCCTAAACCTTGGAAATTACCCGGCGTTCCGGCTCTCGCCGGATCGCATCGCGCCGAGATCAATCGAACTTAAAAAAGCGATTCGACACGTGGGCCGCTGGCAATGTGCCGTCGTGCAGAAGGCCAGAATTCCTTCAGCTCTGCGGTTTTGTCACCGGCTTGGTAACGTTTGTTGAGCTCGACCTCAATTGCCTTAATCTCATCCTGCTGAGGTAGCGGCATCCCGGAATAGATGTACGCAGGCACCTCGTTTCGGTTTCTAGTCATTGGGACCGTTGCGTAGAGGTCCAATCGGCGCTGCTGTAGTTGTGCCGTGGTCCAATTCTTGTAAACCGGGCTTCCATGCCCCCATACCTCGGCAGTTCTCGCGTATCGGTCGTAGGTGTAACCACCAGTTACGGCCGGACCCGGAGGAGCCGCCGGTTGTTCTGCGCACCCAATGAGAGTGGCGGCAAATGCTGCTAACAATAGTCGTTTCATAATCCTGTGATTTTGTAGTTCCTTTCCAGAGACAGACTTGCATCTTATTAAACCATATAAATTGCCCATAGTCGCATCTTTATTTTGCTTTTGGAATGGTGGCCGAGTATTGTGCGCGCGATCGAAGTCCAAACAAGGAGTCTGGGTCGATTCAAATTAAAAAACTGAACACCAGCTCGGGTCCGTTGACATACTGGGCCTACTTGTTACTATCGTCGCTCCCATGAGATTTCCTCTACCGCTCACTGCAAAAATCGCGGCCTACGTGATCGGGCATAAGCTTCGGGGTACGAAGAAATTCGCCACGGTTCTTCAGCTTGAGCCGTTGCACACATGCAACCTCACGTGCACCGGCTGCGGGCGAATTCGAGAATACTCGACGTCGCTCAAGGACATGATGAGCTTGGAAGACTGTTTGGGCGCGGGAAATGAGTGCAACGCGCCGATGGTATCAATCTGCGGCGGCGAGCCGCTTATCTATCCGTATATCGAATCGCTTGTTGAGGGACTCCTGGCGCAGAAGCGGATCGTTTACATCTGCACCAATGCCATGTTCATGCGCAAGAAAATGCGCGAGTGGTTGGCTTCGCAGATCGCCGGGCGTTCCGAGTTCGTCGATCAGAAAATCGACGAGTTAATGAAAGCCGGTTTACTTAGTGAGAAAGATGCGGCTGAAATCCGCAAAGGTCCGAAAGACGCGAGCAAGCCTGCGATCGCGCCGAGTAAATGGATGTACTGGAACGTCCACCTCGACGGCGTGGAGCGCATTCACGATCTCATCGTCGAGCGCGAAGGCGTTTTCAAGGAGTGCATTCTCGCGATCAAGATGGCGAAGATTCTCGGTTATCAGGTGGCTACCAACACGACCATTTACAAGGAAACCGATATGCAAGAGGTCGAGCAGATGTTCGATTATCTCTCCGATCTCGGCGTGGACGGCCACACAATTTCCCCCGGCTATGAGTACGATGCCGCAAAGAAAGACATGATCAAACGGCTCAATCTGCGCCCTGAAGATTTTTTCCTCACGCGGTCCATGACGATTCGGAAATTCCGAAAAGTGGAGGAATGGATGAATCGATACACGTTTTTCGGCACGCCGGTCTATTTTGAATTTCTCGCCGGCAAACGGGATTTGACCTGTTCAGCCTGGGCGATTCCGACCCGAAACATTCGTGGATGGAAAGGGCCCTGCTATCTCATGACTGACGGGCATTACTCGAGCTACGCGGAATTGCTCGAGAAAACGGAGTGGGACAGGTACGGCGTGGTAAACGGCGTCGCGCGCGATGGCCGTTGCGAGAATTGCATGGTGCATTGCGGTTACGAGCCAACAGCCAGCCTCGGCCTTCAGGCGCAGCACGGCGATACTTGGAAGACGATTAAGTTCAATTTCGGGCCGAAACCGAAGCCGACCGGCCGGGGCAGCGAAACGATTGTGTTTAACGGTATAAGCAGCGGCAACGGACATATCACGGGGAAATCCGCTCAAGCGAACGGCACCGCAGCGCGCGCCTCGTAAGATCGACATGTTGAATTCGTCGGAGAACCTGATCGCCTTGCCCAGCGCGCGGCCGGACGTGTCGGAATCATATTCTGCGACAGATCAGGAGATCGCGCGCGCGATCGCCCGCGCCCAGGAAAACCTTTTGCGCCAGCAGAAGCCCGACGGCCATTGGTGCGGCGAACTCATCGTCGATAGCACGCTCTGCTCCGATTACATCCTCTTCATGCATTGGTGCGGTGAAGTGGACGCGCCATTGCAGAGGAGTTGCGTTCGTCACATTCTCAAACGCCAACTACCCGATGGCGGTTGGAACATTTATCACGGCGGTCCGAGCGAGATCAACGCATCGGTGAAAGCGTACTTTGCGCTGAAACTCGCCGGTTCTTCGGTGGACGCGCCGTTTATGCGCGAGGCGCGTGCGACGATCCTGCGCCTCGGCGGAATTCCTCAGATGAATACCTTTAGCAAGCTTTATCTCGCGCTCCTGGGCCAGTTCCCTTGGAAATATTTGCCTGCGATTCCGATCGAAATGGTGCTCCTGCCGAAGTGGGCGCCGTTTCATATTTACAAAATGTCATCGTGGAGCCGGGCCATGCTTTTGCCTCTCGGCATCATTAATCATTTCAAACCGACGCGCGTTCTGCCCGGTGACAAGCAATTGCACGAGCTGTATCCCCTCGGGACTGAGCAAGCCGATTTGCGGCTACCCCGAAGTGAGAAGTTTTGGACATGGCGCAATTTCTTTCTTCGCCTCGATGACACCCTGAAATTTCTCCAGCCACTTCGTATTGGTCATCTGCGCCGGCGCGCGCTTGAAGCAGCGGAGCGCTGGATGGTTGAACGGATTGGCGAAGGCAGCGATGGGCTGGCCACCGTTTATCCAGCAATGCTGAATTGCATGATTGCTTTGCGCGTGCTCGGCTATACCAAAAAGAATCCGACCTACGCCAAGGCGGAAAAAGATTTTGCTGGCCTCTTTCTTGATGACCCGGAGGATTTTCGAATTCAACCTTGTCTTTCCCCGGTTTGGGACACTGCCATTACGATAATCTCACTGGCGGAATCTGGCGTGGCGCCCGAGCATCCCGCGCTGCAGAAGGCCGCGGATTGGTTGATCGGCAAGGAAGTGCGCATCCGCGGTGATTGGGCTGTCAACAATCCGTATCCGGAAGCGAGCGGCTGGGCGTTCGAGTACAATAACGTTTATTACCCGGACACGGACGACACCGCGATGGTGTTGATGGCATTGCGACTAGTTCAACCGCGACACCGGCAGTCGCTCAATGAACTCTTTCGTCGAGCGCTTGGGTGGCAGCTCAGTTTCCAATGTGATGATGGCGGCTGGGGAGCGTTTGATAAAAACGTAACGACCGAATGGCTGGAGGACATGCCGTTTGCGGATCACAACGCAATTCTCGATCCAACCTGCAGCGATCTCACTGCGCGCACACTGGAACTGCTTGGTTACATCGGATTCGATCGAAACGCGAAGTGCGTTCGGGACGGCTTGAAATATCTGATCGACACTCAAGATAACGACGGCTCGTGGTATGGCCGCTGGGGGGTGAATTATATTTATGGGACATGGCAGGTGCTACGTGGCTTGCGGGCAATCGGCGAAGACATGACCCAGGACTGGATATTGCGCGGCCGCGACTGGCTTGAGAGCTGTCAAAATAATGACGGCGGCTGGGGTGAGACCTGCGGCACTTACGAAGATCCATCGACCAAAGGCATAGGAGCGAGCACTGCGTCACAAACAGCATGGGCAGTCATGGGCATCTGTGCATGTGGCGATCTCGATCGATCAAGTATTCAACGCGGCTTGGGTTACCTGCTGCGCTCGCAAAAACCCGATGGTTCGTGGGATGAAGAGCAAATCACCGGCACCGGTTTCCCGCGCACGTTCTATTTGAAGTACGACATGTATCGCCAGAATTTCCCGCTGCTGGCGCTCTCCACTTATGTGAACTACCGCAGCGGCCTGGGTACGCGCCCCGGGTTTTATCGCTGCGAGGATTAATGCTTATTAACACCCTGCTTCAGCGGGGTGGAGAACCGAAGAGAGTATCCCCAACGGCTTTAGCGGTTTCCGGCCGGCAGAAGAAAACCGCTAAAGCGGTTGCGAACATGCCAGTTTCGCCTGACACCTCGCTGAAGCGAGGTGTTAATGAGATTCGCCTCGGTCGAATACGGAAATCTGTCGACTGAAAAATAAAACCTGTCGTGATGCGTAATTCGATCTAACTGTAAGTATTATGGCTTACGAACTACCTAAATTAGCTTACCCGTACGATGCTTTGGAGCCGCATATTGATGCGCGCACCATGGAAATCCATTACACGAAACATCACCAGGCTTACGTCGACAACGTTAACAAGGCGATCAAAGGCACTGATCTGGAAAAGAAATCGGTGGAAGATTTGATCAGCGATCTCAATGTGGTCCCCGAAAACATTCGCACAGTCGTGCGCAACAACGGCGGCGGCCACGCCAACCATTCCTTCTTTTGGAAAATCATGGGGCCAAATGCGGGCGGTGAACCGAAAGGCAAACTCGCCGATGATATCAAATCAACCTTCGGCAGCTTTGATGATTTCAAGGAAAAATTAGCCGCCGCCGGAGTGGGCCGGTTCGGCAGCGGCTGGGCGTGGCTCATCAAGAATAAGAACGGAAAGCTCGAAATTATTTCGACGCCAAACCAGGATAGTCCTCTGATGGATGGCAACACGCCGATCCTCGGCGTCGACGTGTGGGAGCATGCCTACTATCTCAAGTACCAAAACCGTCGTGCCGATTACCTCAAGGCTTGGTGGAACGTGGTGAATTGGGACGCGGTGGCGAAAAATTACTGAGCAGCGCCCCAAACGTTGTAGAGGCGCTTGTGCCAAGCGCCTATCTTCTTAGGTTCGGCGTTTGACACAAACGCCGCTGCAACGATGGCCTATCTCAACGAGCATTATCTCAAGCTTCAGGCCGGCTACCTTTTCCCAGAGGTGGCGCGGCGTGTGCGCGAGTTCTGCGAGAAAAATCCCGAAGCAGCGAAGCGGTTAATTCGGTGCGGGATTGGTGACGTCACGGAGCCGCTCCCGCGCGCGGCAATTGAAGCAATGAAGCGCGCAGTCGAGGAGCTGGGTCATCGCGAGACATTTCGCGGCTATGGCCCGGAACAGGGTTACGAATTTCTTAGATCCAAAATTGCACAGCACGATTATCGCGAACACAACATTGAGATCGCCGACGACGAAATTTTTATCTCGGACGGTTCGAAATGCGATTGCGGCTACATCCTCGACATTCTCGGCGACCAAAACAAGGTCGCCGTCCCCGATCCGGTTTATCCGGTCTATGTCGACACAAATGTGATGGCTGGGCACACGGGGCCCGGTGGGAAGGACGGCAGCTATGAAGGCCTCATGTATTTGCCATGCACGGCGGAAAATAATTTTGTTCCCGAGCCGCCAAAGGAACATGTCGATCTGGTCTATCTTTGTTTTCCTAACAATCCGACCGGGGCTGTGGCATCGCGCGCGCAGCTCTCGCATTGGGTCGCCTACGCGCGCGAACATGACGCGCTTCTGTTGTTCGATGCCGCTTACGAGGCGTACATTTCTGACCCGGAAATTCCGCATTCAATTTTCGAAGTGCCCGGGGCGCGAGAGTGCGCGATTGAGTTACGCAGCTTTTCCAAGAACGGCGGATTCACCGGCGTGCGCTGCGGGCTTACAGTCCTATCGAAATCGGTGCTCGCCCAGACCGAGAACGGTCGGCGATTACCGCTGCATCCGCTTTGGCAGCGGCGCTGGAGCACCAAATCCAACAGCGTGGCTTACCCGGTGCAACGCGGTGCAGAGGCGTTGTATTCACAAGAAGGTCGCAAGCAAGTGCGGGTGCTTATCGATCATTACATGGGCAACGCAAAACTCCTCCGGGACGCCGTTGTCGATGCTGGTCTAAAGCCTTTCGGCGGAGTAAATGCGCCGTACATCTGGGTGAAAACACCAGATGACCTCACGAGCTGGGAAATGTTCGATCGAATGCTGCGCGAGCTAAATGTGGTTATCACGCCGGGTGCCGGGTTTGGCGCGCAAGGGGAAGGCCACTTCCGCATTTCGGCTTTTAACAGCCGCGAGAACGCCGAGGAAGTCGCGCGCCGTTTAAGAGGACTGCACTGATGACGGATGCTGTAGTGTGCGCTATCTCAGCGCATGTAACTCTCAGCGCGACAATATGTGATTCCGTGGGACAGCGGACTCTACAGGTGCGAGCCAGCCATTTAGCAACCGGCTACAAATCCTTGTCGATGCCGTAGAGCAGCGTAGAGTCCGCAGAGTTTTCGTATATCAGGCGTGCCAGACCGAAAGCAAAATCTGCCGCAACTTTATCGTTTTTGTTTCCTGATGCTGGGCGACTCGCCCAAAGCTCAGGAAGTTTTTCACACCACGTTGCGCGAAGCAGCCCTGCGCGCCGCACATGGGGAATTGCCGAAGGAACGTTTTTGGCTGTTCCGTGATGCGCGTTGGCGTTGCTTGGAAGCAACCGAAGCGGACTTACAACCGGAGTCGCTCAAGCTCGATGAACACGACCTCGCTCCACATGCTGCATCACAAATTGAACAGATGGAGCCCACCCAGCTCGCAGTCTGGATCTCCGCCGCACCCGATCCTCAGAGGACTGCCCTTGCACTTTTTTATCTGGATGAATTCGATTACGACGAAATTCTGGATATCGCAGATCTCAAGCTCACTGAGCTTTCTCGATTTTTGGTGCAGGGGCGCCGACAGTTGCAGGCATGGCTCGACGGAAACTTTCCTGAAGCCACCAACGTATGAGAACGCCACGGTTATCGCGCGGGCAACGCGCACTTTTGAATTGCGCGCCAGTCAATCAAGGCAAGCTGACTGATCGCTTGATGCGCTCGGCTGTATCTCGTGCAGCAGACTCGCCTGAATTTGCCAATCAACAGAACTTTGATCGTGCGGTCGCCGCGCTGGTAACCCTCATTCCGGTTCCGCCAGAGACGGCGGAATGGTTTGCCGAAAAAGATCTGGTTGTTGGGTCGAAGTGGACGTGGAAAAAAATAGTGCGCAATCCCGCCGTCCTGGCGATCAGTATCGCAGTCGTGGTTATCGCTGGAGTATCCGTGTTTCAAGTGCTCAGTCGTCTGAATGATTTTCCGGGATCAGCAACCGCTCGGAAATTATTGACTGTAGCTGCCTCCACACGACCGGTCATGCTCGATCCCGTCAGCACTGAAGCGGGCACGTTGAGCGATTTGTTTTTTATGAAGCACGGCCTGGAACATTACGATGTCCCGGAGGAGTTCGCCGATTTTCGCACCATCGGTTGTCGCGTTTTCGAGGATGAGGAGTCGCTTCGGATTGCCCAAATCTGGCTCGCCGAAAAACGGATGCAGCTGTTTCTTTTTCCGGCGGATCGGAATACAAAAACCGGCGCGGTGCTGCGGTTTCCCGGATGGCGCTACGTTTCTCAGGAAGGCTGGGTGGGTGCCGTGAAAGAGCAAAGCGGCGTGTGCTTCATGGCCGCGCTACGGGGCGGCCAGAAGGACTTGGAGCCGTACATTGCGAAAACGAAAGAGTAGCCGACTCTTTTCTTCCGCTTCCTCTTAATCTTCTTCTAAACCTGACCCATTCTCCGCAAGTCGAGAGTGAGCGTAAGAGGCAGAGGAAAAGGAAGCTTCGGCTGTGTGCCGGCGCGTTGACACTTCGTATCTCGCGATTGACCTTTGTCGCCGCCAATTTCGCCAGGGTAGCTCAGTGGTAGAGCAGGGGACTCATAAGCCCTTGGTCGGGAGTTCGAATCTCCCCCCTGGCACGCATTGATATGGCTTGGTTTATATCCTTCGCGGATCTAACAGCCGGCATTACATTGGCTCGGCTGTTGATCTTGACGCCCGCTTTGCGCAACATCTCCGCGGTCATACGCATACAACTAAGCGGCTTGGTAAAAACATTGAAGTCATCGCAAGCAAAGAGGTCGCAACGCTGACTGAGGCGCGGAGGATTGAACGCATATTGAAAGCAAAGAAAAATCCGAAGCTCGCGATCCATTACTTGTAACAGCAGAGCAAGCCCGAAAGCATTCGGGGTTGGTCGGGAGTCCGAATCTCCCCCTGGCAGGACGTTGGATTTCCAATTACCAAGTGATTCAGTATTGAGCGTTGGACGTTGGACGTTCAGCGTTGGACGTTTTCTTCGCCAATGAATCAGGAAAACGTCTTCGAAAAGTTTTTCGCGCTCGGAAACTCTTATTGGCTCACGCGTTTCGTGATTCTGCGGCTGCTGGGTTTTGTTTATGCGGTTGCGTTTTTGGTAGCCGCACAGCAACTCCTGCCATTAATTGGAGAGCACGGACTAACTCCGGCGAATCATTTTCTTGCGAGCGTACAAACGCAACTTGGTTCACGCACTGCCGGCGTGCTGCGAGTGCCCAGTCTCTTTTGGTTCGGCATTTCCGATCACGGTATGGTGATCTTCGCCTGGACGGGGTTCGCGCTTTCGCTTGTTGTTTTTGCCGGGTACGCAAATGCGATCATCCTCGGCATTCTTTGGGCGATGTACATGTCGATCGTTCACATCGGGCAGATCTGGTACGGTTACGGCTGGGAGATTCAACTGCTCGAGACTGGCTTTCTCTCGATCTTTCTTTGTCCACTGCTCGATGGACGGCCCTTTCCAAAGTGCAGACCGCCCATCCTGGTCTTCTGGCTTTTTCGCTGGCTCGGGTTTCGCATCATGGTTGGCGCCGGCCTGATCAAACTGCGCGGCGACCCATGCTGGCGTGATCTTACGTGCCTCTATTATCACTACGAGACGCAGCCGATTCCGGGCCCGATCAGCCGTTATCTGCATTTTTCGCCGCATTGGTTACTCAAATTTGAAACGGCGTGGAACCATTTCGTTGAACTCGTCGTGCCGTGGTTCTCGTTTGGGCCCCGACTGGCGCGCCACGTCGCGGGTGTGTTGCTGGTGACGTTTCAGATTTTTCTCATTATCAGCGGCAATCTTTCGTTCCTGAATTACCTCACCATCATTCCGTTTCTGGCGTGCTTTGATGATAGTTTCCTTCGCCACTTGTTACCGCGAGCCATCGTTAGGCGCGCCGAACACGCGGCGCAGCAATCGCAGCCGTCGCGCATCAACAACGCTATCGCGGTCGTACTCTCGATAATGGTTATCTGCCTGAGCATACCCACCGTGCTCAATCTCGTATCCGGGCGCCAGCTGATGAACTACTCGTTCGATCCTCTTGATCTTGTGAACACTTACGGCGCATTCGGTACAGTGGGCCGGGAACGCGACGAAATCATTTTTGAGGGAACCGACGACGTGCTGATTACCGACGACACGAAATGGAAGGAATACGAGTTCAAAGCCAAACCAGGTGATCTGAACCGCTGGCCGCCATTCGTGGCGCCGTACCAACCGCGGATTGACTGGCAAATCTGGTTCGCTGCAATGGCCTCACCCGCCGACTATCCGTGGACACTGCATTTTGTATGGAAACTCTTGCATAACGATCGCGGCACGCTGTCGCTCCTGGCGAACAATCCCTTTCCCGACGCGCCGCCGCATTACATTCGAGCACGGTTGTATCGCTATCAGTTTGTGCCAATTGGCGACAAAGCGTGGTGGAAACGCGAACGAATCGGCGAATGGTTGCCGGCGTTGGACGTAAACGACCCTCAGTTTCGGCGTTTGCTGGACGCGATGGATTGGCTGGACTGAGTAACACAGCCATTTTGGCTGTCTCGTTGTGCGGCTGCTCAGCCCGCACCGAATCTTGCAGGCCAGAAGCCTGTTTGACGCAGTCAGCCAAAATACCTGAGTTACATTCATCGTTCTAAATGAGATCTGCTCGGTTCCTCAGTGCGAAGCTTTTTGAGCAAATCGCTGATCCAACATCGCGGTATAATTCGGATTATCTCGCCTACCGAAAGGGTGAGATTACGCGCGCGGAGCTGATCGCGCGCCTCCCGCATGTCGCCCTGCTTGGCGACAGCGTCTGTATGGGCATCTACATCTCCTCGGCATGGAGCACGTTCTGGCGCGCGCACACTCGCCGCCGACGAAACTGGTTTCTTGACGCTGGATCGCCACGTCCGGGTTCGCCACGGCGAATCCGTCCTGTGGCGGACATTCGCAGTGTTTCCAAAAGGCTGGAAGAAATCACGCCTTTCGTTGCCTTCGAGTATACCGGCATCGGCGCTCTGGTCGATCATGACGAGAGCGGGCTAAGTTTTTTCCGCCGCCTCCTCGGGACGCGCAATTTTTCCGGTCAAATTAGTCAGGTGCTGCGACGGCGGCGATTTCCCGATCTGATTTTGATCTCAATCGGCCACAACAACATCGATTGGGCGTGGCGATGTCCGCCTGATGAATTGAATGCGCCGGAACAGCGCTTGAAAAACCAAAGCCAGTATTTCCGACAAAATTACGCGCGTGAGCTGGGCCGCTTGCTTCGAAGCGCGCGAAATCAAAAGCATCGGGTGTCCGTCGTGGCTTTCGGATTGATCAATTTCGAATCGTATTTCAAAGGGCGCGAGAGCGCCGAGCGGCTTCGGCAGTCGGACAGACGTTTGTATCCACACTTGGAAACGACTTACGAATATTTCATCTCTTTTCATCCAGATTACCGGCGCGACTTGATTCGTCTGGCTTCAATGGTGAACGAAGATCTGCGGGCAACGGTGGAAGCGCTGAATTCCGAGATTGAGGACGCGGGAAATATTCAATTGCGATATTCCCACACACTGGCGACAGCAGACCTCAGCCGCGCAGAACTACTTCACCCGATCGACGGTTGGCATGCGTCGGCGGAAGGGCACAAAGTTCTCGCCGAGGCAGCATTCAGCGACCTCGGACCGAGCCTGGAATTTGTTGGGATCAACCCGCCATCTAATTAACACCTGGCTTTAGCCAGGGGTTTTCCGCACACCGCGCCGATAAGCCGTTTAAACGGCTTGATCTTTGGACTCGTCGGTGCACCGCGCTGAAGCGCGGTGTCAATAAGAACACGTAAATCGGAAGTCGCCCGGGAAATTGCGATTCACAAATCGCCGCGCGCTTTCAGCCGAGTGATCGTTTCGCGCATCATGCGATGGCCGAAATGGCCCTGGCGAACGCGCAACAGTTCCGAGCCATGCCATTTTCGCTGGATTGCCGCGATTTGCTCAGCAGGCGCGATCGAATCGAATTCGCCGGTCACGAAAAGAACGCGAGCGGGATCGCATCGTGGCACACAGTGCAACGGTGAGCTCA
>Ga0066680_10000714_pt1 | contig 11988 bp, 10 predicted proteins | sample GraSoiAngelo_129_FD_62297 | JGI IMG/M metagenome (GOLD analysis project Ga0066680, IMG submission 62297) | Grasslands soil microbial communities from the Angelo Coastal Reserve, California, USA - 14_0927_12_40cm | ecosystem: Environmental > Terrestrial > Soil > Grasslands | place: USA... | reverse complement strand
TTTATAGTTGATTTTATTTGAATTCCTGCAAAAACAAAAAGGCTAAGTGCACCAAGAATTGCTATAATTTCTCTAAACTGAGGTACTGTTGTAAGAGAGATGGCGCCAATCCCAAGTAGACCTACTAGTGGTAATTCAACAACAGTATGACCATAAGCCATTTTCAGTCCAGTTTTAATTCCTCCTTTTAACCCGTAAGCAACATTACCTGCAAAGAGTGGTCCTGGTGACATTACTCCAGATACTGAAATGGTGATTACTGTTATAGCAAATTCTGCAAGTGTTACCATTCTAAATTAGACATTAATTTTTGATTTAAGCTTTAGTAGGAAAATATTGTGGATGTCTGTTCAATCTTTTCATTTAAAAAATCAAGAACGTCTCTTACATTATCACGGTAAAAAAATTCCTCATTGCCCTGAATGGATATGTTTATGCAGTATCGTTTTGCTGATCTATTAAGGAAGATCATGTTAGATTTGTTTTCTATTCTTATTCCCTCATCTAGATCAAGAGTTTGAAGGATTTTCTCAAGTTGATTTTTTGATATTTCTCTTTCTTGATAAGTCATCCATACATTGCATCCTTTAGAGGAGTTGCTTCTTCTTCAGTTTGCCTGAGACTCTGTTCTATTATTTCAGCTTCATGCAAAAGCGTGGGTAAATCGCAAGCCGTTCCTGGCACTAGTTTGGATAATGCCATGCAAATTTCAGCGCCAGATCTAAAGTCAGGTCCAGGTTCTTGCCCTTTCACTAAAAGCACAATTACATTTGTTTTTGATAAAGCTCCTTCATTTAATAAAATTCCTGGGATTCCAGGAACCGTACCATCTCGTAAAATAGGTATATTTGCATCGTTTAGTTTCTTTTTAGCTTCAGTTGTACTCCCTACACCCATAATGGATTTATTATCATTTCCTGGTTTGATCAAAGAACTACTAAGGATTAGAGAACTACTAAGGATTAGAGAACATTTATGCTGATTTGCCCAATTTAGCATTGTTTTTGCTACATCTCTATGAAGAGATTCATGTGGTGTTAGATATGATGAGAAAACTGCGATCTTGAGCATATTATTTACAAATATTCTTGCTGGGAAATTAGGAACCTCATCCTTGATTATACTTATTGGTGGAAAAAAATCTGAATCTAGTACTCCAGCTAATTCGAAATCTATTGTACTTGTCAAAGATTCAGTTGCAATTGCATTAGCTAATCCAGCATATGGGAAACCGTCTATCAGGTAGCCGCCCTCTATGTTTATTGGTTTGATTTCTCTTATAGTTATCTCAGAACCCAACGTCTTGACTTACCATTGCATCCTTTTAAATCATGGATATCGTTTTATTTGGTTAATACGAACCCTTTCTTGTGGAAACATTATACATACTCATAAACTGTGACCTAGGCTCTGAAGTAGATATCATAAGTGAGTTAATGAAAATTCCCGAAATAAAGGAAGTAAGAGGCACATATGGCGTTTATGACATCTTTGTTAAACTACAAGGTGATTTAAGTGCAACTTTGGAAAACATCATAACTCACAAGATTAGAAGGATATCCAAAATACGTTCCACAGTAACCCTGACTCCAATTCTTACGCAAGGTGGACGATAGGTCCAAAAATGCTCAAGATTTTCAATACCTTTTCTTTAAAGAAAGAAGATTTTGAGCCATTTGATAAACCTGACGTAAAAATATTCATCTGTGGTCCTACACTATATGATTATACCCATCTAGGTCACGCAAGAATTTTTCTTACATATGATTTACTGTGTAGATTTCTACAAGCTAAAGGCTTCAAAACAGATGTTCTTGTAAATATGACTGACATAAATCAGAATGTCTTTAACAAAGCCTTGGAACAATATACTGATTATAGAACCTTAACACGGTTCTATTCTGACCAATTCATAAAAGACCTAAAATTGTTAAACATAACGACTATCACAAGGCTTGCCCATGTTTCAGATTATGTAAAAAACATAATCCAACATATCATTTTTTTAATGAAAAACAAAAATGCGTATTCTGCAAATGGAAATATCTATTTTGACACAAAAACTGTAAATGATTATGGAGCAATTTCTAAACAATCGAGAAAACAACTAAACCTGCATAGAATGGATATTGGTCCCAATAAAAAAAATCAAGAGGATATTATGCTGTGGAATTGCTCAGAAGATTTTGGATTTTCGTGGGGAGGAGATTTTGGAGATGGTGTTCCATGGTGGCACATCCAAGATACTACGGTAGCTTTTGAAAATTTTGGTACACATTATGACATTCATGGAGGTGCCAACGAACTTGCGTACCCACATCATGAAGCACATTTTGCTCAATACAAAGCACTAACCGTCGGGGAAAATCCCGTAAAGATTTGGATGCATGTAGGTCTTGTACTTTCCAATGGTGAAAAAATGTCAAAATCACTTGGAAACATGGTTCTTTCACGAGAGATAGCTGAAAAATATGGCCAGAATTTACTACGCCTTTACATTTTCTCTACACATTATAGAGACAAAATAGATTATAATGAAAACGATCTCATAGATAAAAAATCATTACTTGAAAAAATCTACAACACTATAAACAAAACTTCTGATAACACATCTCAGGTTATTTCTAATTTGATAAATGAATTTTTCAAGTCATTTGAAGATGATTTTGATTCTCCAAAAGCCATTGAAATAATCGATAAAATCTGTACACTAGTTCTTCAAGGTGAAAGCATAAGATTACAAGATTTTGAAAAAATCATTGGTGTATTGGGTTTGTCTGTATGATTGATAGAATAGAAGGAAATGATCTTGGATTTACAGCAATTTGGAGTAAAATGAAGGCGCTTGAATGTGGTACTTTATTCATAAATGCTAATCTTCCCAACGATTTGTTTTTTGACAAGCTTACAAACATTACCTGTTTGAGTGAAAAAATGATTGATGATGTGATTGAAATTTTTCATGAAAACAACATGCATCCTTTTGTTTACACCTTAAATAACCAGAAGCTTGAGGAATTACTTTTAATAAAAAATTTTAAATTTTATGACACTCAATATGTCCTAAAAAAATCTGCTCTTCCAGATAACAAAAATTTTCTAGTACATCAAATAGGAAAAAAAGACTCGTTTCTATGGGCAGATATATTTTGTAAATCCTATGATTGTTATGACTGGGTGAACGAAGTAAACAGCATTGTGAGAGATTCTTCCTTACAAGTCGAATATCTGATAGATGAAGAGCATAATGCATCATGTGTGGCATTATTTGAAAAAAATTCAATTTTAGGATTGTATTGTCTTGGAACTATACCTGAAAAAAGGAAAAAAGGTCTTGCTAAATTATTAATTAATTATGCATTAAATAAAGTAAAATCAAGAAATTTAGATTTTCTTATGCTTGAAACATATCAAAGAGATGGTTTTTTAGATTTTTACTCAAAGTTAGGGTTTGAGAAAGTATATGAAAAAAAAATTTACACTATTTGAGTTTGGAAAGTAAGGCAGAATAAAGAAATGGCAAAATTGTTGTCGCCTCTGCATGAATTGTAGTCTGTTTTGCTTTTTGTGTGACTTTGCCCCATGAGATCGCTTCTCTTATCAGTGCACCACTTAGACTTCCATCAAACTCTTGAGCAGTTGTGATATAAACTGCATAATCTAGACCATTTCTATATTGATTCCACCACAAGGTATGGTGTTTTGATATGCCTCCACCAATCATGAGGGCGCCAGATTTTTTTGCCTTGAATATCAATCCCGATAAAAGATCGCCGTCTGTAGACACGTTTAGCTTAAAATCATGGTGTTTCTGTGTGAAAAGCCAAATTTGACTGCCTACTGCTCCGTCCATCATCCCAGGGACCACTACTGGTATGTTGTTTTTGTAAGCCCAATAAAGAAAGGAACCCACACCAAGGTTTTCTCCTATCATTCTTGTGATATCAGCTGTAGACATTTCCTTCTTGCCATCTTTGTAGGTTTTTTCTAAAAATCCTTGCATTTTATCTTCAATTAGCGGTCCATAACTTTCCATAGGGACAAGTACATTTCCTAGTCTGTGAATATGTTGGTCTGCAAGTTCATTATCGTCTAGTGTAAACGAACCTTCTAGATATTTAGAAAAGTATCTGGCAATATCATGATCCAAAGCGCCACATGTTGTAATTACCACGTCAAACATTTTGTTTTTTATCATATCTGTGATTATTCCACGAAGACCAGTGGATGTTACGGCTCCAACAAATGATAGAAACTTTAGGCATTTTTTGTCTTGAATCATAGAGGAAAGAATATCCAAGCCTTCAACTAAATTTCTTGATTCAAATCCACCGGACTTTGACATTTCATCAAAAATATTTAGAATGCTGTCGTCTTTTTTTATTGAAATGTCTTTTACTGGCCTGCCAGGTTTTATCACAAACGTCGGATCAAAATCGGGTTATAAAATCTTCTGCACGCAAATTGTCGAGAGATAAACACAAGTAATTAATATGATAGGATAATTTGCGTAATTATCGATATAATTTGGGAAAAAAGATTCGAATAGCAATTGCAGGCATTGGAAATTGTGCCTCTGCACTTATACAAGGTGCTCATTATTATTCTAAAAACCCTCAAGATACTATAGGACTAACCGCCTATAATATTGCAAGCTATGAACCTGGTGACATCGAGGTTGTTGCTGCATTTGATGTTGGTGATACTAAGGTTGGAAGAGATATTTCAGAGGCAATCTATGCAAAGCCAAACAACACCATTACTGTAGCCGATGTGCCTCACATGGGTGTCACAGTACAACGAGGCCCAACTCTTGATGGAATTGGTAGGCACTTGGGACAAATTGTAACACCATCAAAAGATTCTGAGATTGATGTCAAAAATGTCTTGCGAGACAGTGGGGCTGAAATGCTTGTAAACTATTTGCCTGTTGGAAGTACCAATGCGGTGAGATATTATGCTACTCAAGCTCTTGAAGCAGGAATTGGTTTTCTAAACGCAATTCCAGTTTTTATTGCATCTGAACCAAAATGGCAACAAGCCTTTGCAGAAAAAAAACTCCCAGTAGCAGGAGATGATGTAATGAGTCAACTTGGAGCTACCGTAGTTCACAAGACTTTGGTAAAGCTTTTCGTAGATAGAGGAGTGCTTATTGATGGTACATATCAGCTTAACATTGGAGGCGATATGGATTTTTATAACATGTTAGATGAAGAAAGACTTGAAGATAAGAGAATAAGCAAAACAAGTGCCGTAAAAGCAATGGCTGATTATGACATTCCGATGAGAATAGGTCCTAGTGACTTTGTAGAATTTATTGATAATGAAAAAATTTGTTACATAAACATTGAAGGAAAATATTTTGGGAAAATTCCAATCAAACTTGATTTAAAACTAAAAGTAATTGATGCATATAACAGTGCAGGTATTATGATTGACGCAATTAGGGGCCTAAAAGTTGCTCTTGATAGAAAACTTATAGGTCCAATGACTAGCATCTCATCATATTGTTTTAAACACCCTCCAATACAGATGCCATATACAGAGGCAAAAACGGCATTTAGAGAATTTGTAGAAGGAAAAAGAGACAGGTAACAAGGAAAATTATCTAAAATCTGTAAACTGTTTTCTTCTCATGGTCATGTATTTTGATAAATTAAACTCTACTTGTATTGTAGCTTGCCCCTTAACTCTGCTCGTTTGGGATAACCATGACATCTTTTTCATTTAAATTCACATTGTAATTGTTGTTAGCCTAGTCAAGGAAACTTGTCAATATTCTGTTATTTCGTCTTTTAGAGCATCGAGTACATTGGTTCATATTCGTAAGGTAGAGATCTTTGGCTTCAAATCATTTGGTTATAAAAATACCATTATTAATCTTGAACCTGGCCTTGTGGCTATTTCAGGAGCAAATGGCTCTGGAAAGAGCAACATCCTTGACGCTATATCTTTTACACTTGGTGAGAATGCGCCAAAGATAATGAGAGTTGACAAATTACGTTCACTACTTCATGATGTTGACGGGAGCCATCATGGTGCAAAGATAGCTCGTGTAAGTTGCCACTTTGACAATACTGACAGGAAGATTCCTATTGATTCTAACATAGTAACTATCACAAGAGAAATGGATGAATCTGGAGAAAACATCTACTATCTAAATCAAAAAAAGATGCAAAGAAACCATATTCTTGACATATTAGAAGTTGCAAACGCTGGAATTCACAAATTGAACATAGTACAGCAGGGTACGATTACTAGAATTTCAGAATTTAATGCCGAAGAGCGACGAAAGATAATTGAAGACATTATTGGATTGGCATATTTTGATGAAAAAAAGATAGAAGCATTAAAACAACTGGATGAGGCAGACAGACGACTTGAAATTGCACTTGCTAGAATGGATGAGATAAAAAAACGTATAGATGAGCTTGAAGAAGAAAGAAACTATCAACTAAGATATGATCTTTTAGAACGAGAACTTAAACGACTGCAAGCTATCCTGGCCTCAAATAAATTAAAAGATATTGAATCCCAAAAAATCTCAAAGGAGAGAAACTTGAATGCGATTCTTTCAGAAACAAAGAAATTTGAAGAACAACGCACAGAGTTAAAAGATGAAATTAAAAGACTTGAAGAAGAAAAACTAAAGTTCCTAGAAGAGGTAAATGCGTATAATGTAGCAAAAGCCGCAATAGATTCTGAACTTAGTACTGCTATGCATCAGTTTGAATCAGCAAACAGTAAGATCGCAACCAATACAAGACGACTAGATCAAATAGATTCACGACTGCCTGAGATCGAATTAGAATTAAATAATTTACAGGAAAAAAGATCTCAACTTGAAGCACAGATTCAACAGCTAAAAGAATCAATAAACTCTATTAACGAAACCAAAAAAACTGCAAACACTGATCTTTTTTCGATTGATTCCGAAATTAATCAGGTATTAAAACAGCAATCACAAGCAGCAACAAACAGACTTAAAGTAGATGAAAAAATAAAAAATCTTACAAATTCGCTTAACAATGCAAAACTCTCACATTCTAAAGTTGAACAAGAAAGAAATGGTGTTGCAAATAAAATTGAACAGAATTCTATAAAAATAAAATCATTTTTAGAGGAAAAAGAAAAACTGCTAAATCTTGAGCAGAAATTAAAAATAATTCGAGCTGGACATGAAGCAACAATCAAAGAATTAAAATCAAGACTCACAAACATGTCTGAAAAGAAAACAAAAATCGAAAAAGACATTGAAGATACAACACTAATTCTTGAAAAGGCAAGTAAAGCAGCTGCTCAATATGAAGCAAAAATTCGAGTTGTTAAAGAAGTCATGCATGAAGATTACTCGATTGCAAAACTCAAAGAAGATTCTAAAAGACTAGGCATTCAGGGTCTTGTTTATGAAATGCTTTCATGGGACAAACAATTTGAAAGACCCATACTTGCTGTTGGCTCTGATTGGCTAAAGGCACTTGTTGTAAATGACTTTGCTACTTTGCTTGGGCTAGCAGAATTTGCAAAAGCAAAGAAGCTTCCAAAAATTCGTATTATCCCACTTGACGCAATTCCAAATTCAAAAATTTCTTTACCACAAGAGCAGGGAATAATGGGTGTATTATCTGATTTCATAAAATGTGAAGAAAAACTTGTGGTTCTAAAGAATTTTATTTTTGGAAATATTATTTTAGTGGATTCAAAAGAATCAGCATATATTTTATCCAAAAAAGGATTCAAAACAGTAACTATTGACGGCCAATTCTTTGAAGCAGATGCTAATGCTATTGTAATTGATATAAATTCAAAAATTTCTAATCTTACTAAAATAATTCTTCTCAGTACGTCAGTTGATGGCCTAGTTCAATCATTAGATCTCTTAAAAAAATTCATTCAAAATAAAAAAATTCAGCTTAAAAAAATCGAAAGAATAGCAAAAAGTTTAGATAATAGATATAGTGCTTCTGATACAGGACTTGTTAACGTTGATCTAAGCTTTACAGACGTTAAAGCAAAACTAAAATCAATTTCATTATCAGAAGAACAAATCACATCAAGAATTTCACAGCTTAAAAGACATGAAGAAGGTCTGAAAACAAACGCCGCAAAGCTAGATTCCTATATTGATTCCTTAGAGGAACGAATTTCAATGACGCAAGAAAATTATGCAGATGAAGAGCAGGCACGAATAGCAACCTCTCTTTCAGAATTGAATGAAAAAAAATCCTCCCATCTAAGTATACTAAGCTCCGTATCTGCACAATTCAGGGAACAAACCACACAGCTCACTTTACTAACTAACGAAGAAAACTCGCTTAAATCGAGTATGCGCTCACTTTCACAAGAACAGTCCTCTCTTAATCATGAAAAGCATGAACTAGAAGTAGAGTCACGAACACTCACAAAAGAAAAGGAAAAAGTGGATCTTGCCTTAATTTCGTTAAGAGAAAGAGAACAACAGCTAATTTCAACTTCCGGAACATCGGTTTCGGCACTCAAGGAATATGATGCAAAGTTAAAGAACTTGTATGACAGTGAAAAGGCGATTACAAAGGAAATTAACAATTTTGAAAGACAATCAGATTCTATTTCACGTGATATAAAGGATCTTACTGAAAATGAAGTAAAGATACGAGACACACTTTCCTCATTTGGATATCAAGAAAGCTTGGAAACCTTTGATGTAGAACAAATACTAACAGCACTAGAGTCAGAGAGAAAGGGACTAGGTGGTTCACTTAACACAAAAGCTCCTGAAACATACATCGAGATTTCAGATGGATATCGTTCAATGTCTACTCGTAAAAATGAACTTGAAGAGGAAAGAAATTCCATAGTAAAATTCATTGAAGAAATTGATAAAGACAAGAGACAAACATTTTTGGAATCATATGATAAGGTAGACAAAGATATTCGCGAAGTTTTTCATAAAATGACAGGAGGAAACGCTTGGCTAGAAATACAAAACGAAGATGACATATTTGCTTCAGGGTTATCATTTCTTGTACAGTTCCCAAATAAGCAAAAAAGAGAATCTACCTCAATTAGTGGTGGTGAAAAAACACTTGCAGCAATAACATTTCTTTTAGCATTACAGACGTTGAAACCATCCCCATTTTATCTACTTGATGAAGTTGATGCTCATCTTGATGCATTAAACACAGAACGACTTTCAAAAATACTTGAAGAACGTTCTAGAGGAAGTCAGATTATTTTGGTTTCCTTAAAGGATTCTACTGTGCAAAAAGCTAACTTGATTTATGGTGTGTTCCCAAAGAATGGAGTTTCACAAGTAGTATCACATAAGATTTCAAACGTGCAACAAGTTGCTAATTAATCAATTTTAACAAAGCATGCAGCAAGTCTATCTTTTCCTACTTCATCAAGTGGTGGTTCGTCTTTGCATTTTTCAATAGCATATGGACATCTAGAACGAAATCGACAGCCTTGATAGACGTCAGTATCAAGCGGTTCATTAATTCTGATTTCTTTGTATCGGTTAAGATTTTCTGGATCTGCTTCAGATATAGCATCTATGAGAGCTTGAGTATAAGGATGTCTTGGATGTAAGAGCACTTCATCAATGGGTCCTACTTCTACAATTTTTCCAAGATACATGATGGCAATTCTTTGTCCCAGATATCTTGCAGTGGATAAATCATGCGTTATGTAAATGTAAGAAATTCCATGCTTTTCTTGAAGCTCTCTCATCAATTCTAAAACTTCAGCTCTTACTGAAACATCAAGCATTGATACTGGTTCATCTGCAATGATTACTTTTGGTTTTGTTACAAGGGCTCTTGCAAGAACTATTCTCTGCCTTTGACCGCCAGAAAGCATATGAGGATATTTGTCATATATTTCCTCAGCAGGTTCAAGCCTTACTTCTTGAAGAGCATCAATTACCATCTTTTTTCTTTCTTGTCTAGTTCCAATTTTGTGAATCTCAAGTGGCTCCATTATTATATCTGATATCTTCATCCGAGGGTTTATAGCTGCATAGGGATCTTGGTGTATTATCTGACATTGCATTCTTAGCTTGTCTAGGTTTTTACTTTGTTTGCCAATTTCTACATCATCAAAAAAAACCGTTCCAGAATCTGGCTCTATTGCACGAAGAATAAGTCTTGCAGTGGTTGTTTTGCCAGACCCCGATTCTCCCGCAAGAACAAAGACTTCGCCTTTTTTTAAAGAAAAGGATATGCCATCAACAGCTTTGATTATTTTTTCAGACGAAGAAAAAATTCCTTTCTTTGTAACAAAGTACTTGGTTAAATTTTGTACTGAAAGGATCTCTTCCAATACAATACTAAGAAATCAGAATTATATCAAGCGATCCTTGCAGTAAAATCCTATCCATCGCAAGGTTTTAAAACCCATGAAATATGATACAAGACGTGCAAATCAAGATAATAGCCGGTTTAATGGTGATTTTACTATTCGGTTTTAGTGGTCAATACCTTGTCAATTTGGCATCTGCTGATGATAGCTGGAGTGATATTCAAAAGGCAGCAGCTTATGCACAAGCAAGGGCTTTACAGAAATATGCCCATACCCATGTTTTACCATTAGATCAAAGTACTCATTATGCTGGATTGACTAATACTCCTACTGATGAAACTGTTTACAATGAAAGGAATGCTAACATTGCTTATGGACAGACATATGCAGCTGCAAAAGGCATAACAATATTTGGTGAGATTCATGTTTTGGGCTTGGACAAATTTTCAGCAGGTTATGCTGGATTGACTAATACTCCTACAGATGAAACAGTACACATTGATAGAAACACCCAGATTGCTTTGGCACTAGCACAGATGGACAAAAATAATATCAAAATAATAGAAGCATTAGCAAGTATACAACCAAAATATGTTGGTATTGATAATACGCAAACAACAGATAGCAATGGAAGGGACAGAAATGTCATGATTCAAAAAGCAGTTGCTAAACTAGAACAAGAAAATGCTGATTTATCAGGACAATTGGCAAGTTTGACCACTAATTATGCTGGATTGACAAGTGTTTCAACTGATGAGAATGGAAGGGACAGACAAGCACATATTGAGAAAACCTTAGCCGATTCTGAGGCAAGAGCTTTGGCAATGCTTAAAGAAATGAATGTATCTACTGGACAACATTATGTTGGTATTGATAATACGCAAACAACAGATAGCAATGGAAGGGACAGAAATGTCATGATACAAGAGGGGATTGACACAATCAATCAAAAAATTGTAGGTTGTTATGATGCAGACCACCCAAAAACATGTAATATTACTAGTGGCGCAAAATACGTACAATACGCTCCTTAATTTTAAAAAAAATAATTTAAATTTTTAACAATTTAAAATTCTGACCCTTTTACTACAGTTGTATAAATTTTTTAGATAGAATTTATTCGTAGAGCCAACATTGGACATAACCCGAGTCTGTTTTAATTTTAGGAGGATCTTTCTTACATTTTTCCATTGCGTGTGGGCATCTGTCATAAAACCTACATCCTTGAGGTGGGTTTAGCAAAGTAGGAGGATTTCCTCTGATATACTGTGGTTTTTTGTTTTCTTTTAACGATGGGATTGATTGAAGAAGACCTTGTGTGTACGGATGTTTTGGGTCCTTGTAAATCTCAGATGAACTCCCGAACTCAATCATTTTGCCCCCATACATAACACCAATTTTCTCAGCGATTTCAGATATTATTGCTAGATCATGTGTTATCAACATGATGGATAACCCTTCTTTTTTCAGTTTTTTGAGTAGACTGATAACCTGTGCTTGTACAAGTACGTCTAGGGCAGTTGTTGGTTCATCTGCAATAACAAATTTTGGATTCAAGAGAAGTGCCATGGCAATAACAATTCTTTGTTTCATCCCGCCACTAAGCTCATGTGGAAATTTTTTAAGTACAGAATTATTCAGACCGACCGAAGTTATTATTTCTGCAATTCTTTTATCAAAGGTTCCAGTGTAATTATGTTGTTTTAA
>Ga0066680_10000708_pt1 | contig 12014 bp, 9 predicted proteins | sample GraSoiAngelo_129_FD_62297 | JGI IMG/M metagenome (GOLD analysis project Ga0066680, IMG submission 62297) | Grasslands soil microbial communities from the Angelo Coastal Reserve, California, USA - 14_0927_12_40cm | ecosystem: Environmental > Terrestrial > Soil > Grasslands | place: USA... | reverse complement strand
CGAGAACGGATTCGAGCTGGGAGATCAGGTAGCCGAACGCTGACTTAGGGTTAGCGTGCACCAATGGCACCCACGGCCCGCGAACTTCTCGCCGAAGCGGCCGCCAGCGGCGAGGACCTCGAGACAGTTGCGCGCGGGCTGCTCGCCAGGCTGGCCCAGCTGACCGGCCTGAGCTCGACCTACCTGGCTGAGACGCGGCTCCGGGAAGACGAGCAGCGGATCCTCTTCTCGTACAACTCCAGCCAGATCTTTCACATCCCCGAGGGCGTGACGCTGCCGTGGTCTGAAGCCGTGTGCCGCTTCGTGGTCGAGGGCGCGCCCAACTATTCGAAGAACGTGCCGAAGGCCTTTCCAAAGAGCAGCGTGGCTCGCCTGTTGGAGATCCGCACATTCGTGTCCTACCCGGTGTTCGCGGCTGACGGCAAGTTCTTCGGCACGCTCTGCGGAGCCAGCAAGGGGGAGGTCGACATCGAGGACCAGATCCTGGACTTGATGCGCGAATGCGCGCGGCTCCTCGGTCAGCGCGTCAAACGCAGCGCTCCGGGGTGAGCCAGGCACACGGTGACGTCGCCATCATCGGCATGGGAGCGATGGGTTCCCTGTCCGCGTGGCGGCTCGCCGCCCGCGGCGCGCGCGTGATCGCTTTCGAGCGCTTCCGTCCGGGTCACGATCGCGGCTCGTCGCATGGCGACACCCGCATCTTCCGTACCGCCTATTTCGAAAGCCCCGAATACGTGCCGCTCCTGCAGCGCGCAGGCCAGCTCTGGCGCGAGCTCGAGACTGAGACAGGCACGGAGCTGCTGACCATGACCGGCGGTCTCGCGATAGGTGACCCGGAAAGTGAGCTCGTGACCGGGGTGCTGGCCAGCGCTGTGCAGCACGACCTTCCTCATCGGGTGCTCAGCGCCGCGCAGATGGAATCGCTGTATGCGCAGCACCGGCTCGAGGCCGGCGAGGTCGCGGTGCGCGAAGACGAGGCGGGCTTCCTGCGGCCCGAGCGCGCGGTCGCCGCTGCCGCCGCGAGGGCGGAGGCACTCGGCGCGCGCGTGATGGTCGAGACCGAGGTGAGGTCCATCGAAGCATCCAGCACCGGAGTGGTGGTCGAATCCTCGCGCGGCCGTTTTGCGGCCGAACGCGCGCTGGTTGCCGCCGGCCCCTGGACGGCAAAGCTCCTGCATTGGCTGGGCCTGCCGCTGAAGGTCGAGCGCCAGGTGCAGGCGTGGCTCGCGGTCGACGATCCCACGGCCTTCTCGCCGACACGATTTCCAATCTTCATCAGGGAGATCGAGGGCGGCCGCTTTCGTTATGGCTTCCCCACCACCGACGGCCGCAGCATCAAGCTCGCGGTGCACCACGAGGGAACAGAATCCGACCCCGACACCATCGACCGCGAGGTTGCGGATCGAGATCTTGAGCCACTCAGGGCGTTCGCGCGCGAGATGCTCCGCGATGTCTCCGATCGCGTCGTCGACGCCTGCGCGTGCATGTACACCAACACGCCCGACGAGAGGTTCATCGCAATCTCGCCGGCCGAGATGCCGGCGGTCACCGTGCTGAGCGCATGCTCGGGGCACGGGTTCAAATTTGCGTCAGTGATCGGCGAGCTGATGGCCGATGCGATCCTCGACGAGCGAGCTCTGCCCGCCATCATCCGCACGTCCTAATCTCTTGAGATGATCCGCCTCGCCTCAAAACTGGCGGCGGCCGTTGCAATTGCGATTGGCTCGTCGTGGTCGCCTACCGCGGCGCTATCCCCCGACGTCTCGCCACTGGCGAGCGCAACGAGCATCGTGCAGGTTGCCCAGCCGGCGGCCTACTTCCAGCTTCCACTGCCCTCGTGGGAGCCGCACTGTCTGGGATTCGGCAGCGAGTGGCGCTATTGCAACGGCACGGTGCTGCGGCGGTGCAGCACGACGGGCGCGGTATGGCTGCACACGGGCGTGGACATCACGTCAGGCATCCAGCCAGTGATGGCCGCCGCGAACGGGGTGATCATCGGCTACATCGTCGACCCTACGTTCCGGGGCGGGATGCTCATCCGTCATGAGACTCCGAGTGGAATCGTGATCACGCAGTACTGGCACGTCTGGCCCAGGCCGGGATTCAAGGTAGGCACCGTAGTCACGAAGGGCGAGGTCTTCGCCGACATCGCCGACATGGGCGCCCGCACGCATTTCCATTTCGCGGTGTTCAACGGCGATTACGAGGCCAATGCATGGCGAGGCGCGCTGCCTCCGTCGCGATGCGATGGATTCCCCTCGTTCCCATACAGGTTCGTCAACGCCACCACGTACGTCCAGGCTCACATGCAGCCCGCGACACGCGAGCGAGCGCACCACTGTCGCATGGGCGCACAGCTATAGCACGCTCTATCAGTCCCTCGCTCGTGCTCGCCGGCATCGCGACGACCATCGCGGTCAGCTTCAACACGCTGCTGCCCGTCGTCCCGGTTCTGATGGAACGTGGCGGGCCGCACGGCGCCGCCGGCGCGGCCACCGCCGCTCTGTTCGTGGGCGCCGTCGCCGGAGAGCTGATCACCCCGTGGCTGATGTCAAGGTGGTCGTCGGCGCGCCTGCTGGTCGCCGGCCAGCTCATGACAGCTGTGCCCAGCCTGGTCTACGCATTGCCTCACCCCGATCCGCGGCTGATGCTCGTCGCAGCCGCCCTGCGCGGCCTCGGCATGGGGGTGGCGATCGTCGTTTCGGTCGCGCTGGTGGGCGAGCTCACTACGCCCGAACGCCGGGGCCGCTCGATTGGCTATTACGGATTGGCGCTTAGCGCGCCCGGCATCATCCTGCCTTCGATTGCGGTGACGTTGCTCGAGGCCGGCCGTGTCGACGTCGACGCCCTGGTCGCATTTGTGAGCGGGGTCGTCGGCACCGTGCTCGTCCTCAAGCTGCCGCGCCGCGCCCAACCTGTGGTTCAGGCCTCGTACAACCTGCTCGAGGCATTCCGCCAGCCCGGCCTGCTGATGCTCTATCTCGGCTTCGTCCTCGTCAGCTGCAGCTTCGGCGCGGTGATCACCTTTGCGCCCATCGCACTGCCAACCGCCGGCATCGGATCGGCGGCAGCTTTCCTGCTCGTGGCCGGCGCCGCGCGGGCGGTCAGCCGCTGGCTTGCGGGCGTCCTTGGCGACCGGCGGCCGGGGCGGCTCGTCCTCCTGGGCAGCGTCGGCGTCACCTTCATCGGGCTGGTCGCCCTCGCCACCCGGGCCAACCCGCTGGTCATCGTCCTGGCGGCGCTCGCGTTTGGGGCCGGCTACGGGGCGGTTCAGACCGGCGTCTACCTGGCCATGACGGTGCGAGGCTCGAGCGCACACCTGAACACGACAAGCGCGCTCTGGAACAGCGGTATCGATCTAGGCGCATCCCTGGGCGGGACCCTCCTCGGGCTCGGGGCGGCGCGCTACGGATACGGCGCCGCGATCTGGGCGATCCCGGTCATCGTGCTGATCGCGTTGCCGCTGATCCTGGCGCCGGCCGAGAAGCGAGCCGGCACTGAGCCATCGCCAGACGACCGGCTGCCAGAACCGGCGGGTGCGATCGGCCCGTAATCCCAGATCGCTCTTATCAGGCCATACAACGTTAACCCCCGCAATTCGGGTTGCCCGCCTGGCACCGCCGAGATCGTGGGGTATGCTGCCGATGGCGTACTCAGCACCTCGTCAACCAGTCGCTTTTCGAATCGGAATTCAAGCCCTTGAACCAGAACACCGGCGCGCCATCGATCCCGGGTTTCGACGACCTCCCCGGAGCCTTGATCGCCTACGACGGCCAGGGCCGAGTCACGAGAGCCAACCGCGCTGCGCTCCAGATCCTCGGCTTCGCCTCCGCAGGCGAGATCGCCGGCTCGAAGGCAGCGGATGCGGGCTGGTTCCGCACGGACGCAGCGGGATGGCCGGACGCGGAGAACCTCCACCCCGCGCTCGCCGCCATTCGCAGCCGGCAGCCGGAGCGTGGAATCGTGGCCCGCTGCACGCGGCCGGATGGATCTGACGTCTGGGTCCAGGCGGACGCCGTCCCGCTCGAGGCGGCAAGCGGTTCGGTCGGCGGCGTGCTGCTGACGTTGACCGACGTCACCTCAATCCTCACCGACATGCGCCTCCCGCGCCCGCGCTACGGCGACGATGCCCTGGCGGAGGTGACCAACCAGCTCGCGGGGGCGCGGCTCGATCCGGACGCAATCCTCTCGACGGTGACCAGCACGCTGAGCAGACTCCGCGCGGGCACCTGGATCGCGGTCTTGATGCAAAAGGATCCAGAGCACCTCAAGGTCGTGGCTGCGAACGAGGCGGACCCGCTCATCGCGCGATACGTCGAGGACATGCACCTGTCGGAAAAGGCGCCGATGCTCGCGATGTCACACCGTGTCATCGAGTCGGGCGAAGCTGTACTGATTCCCAGCGTCCCCTACGAGGAGTTTCTCGGCATGGAGGGCGCCGATCTTCGCGAGTACGTCGAAAAGGTCCGGCCTCCACGGACGAGCCCGATCCACTTTCTCGGTGTGCTCGTCGTGCCAATGCGAGCGCGAGGCGCGACGGTAGGAACGCTCGGTCTCTTCGAACGACCCTCGTCGAACCCTCTGAGCGACCATGACGTCAGGTGGCTGCAGGCGATCGCGGATCGAACCGGCCTGGCCGCCGACGACGCCCAGCTCTACGTCGATGCCATCAGCAGGCTCGAACGGCTCAGCGCCCTGCGCAATGTTGGTCTCGCGATCACCGGCAGTCCCGACCTGCGCTTGACGCTGCGCGTGATCCTCGACCAGGTCACGAACGGCCTCGGTGTCGACGCAGCCGACGTGCTCCTGCTGGACCCAAAGGATGGCAACCTGGCCATGGCGGCGAGCACAGGTTTCCAGTCGACAGCGATCCCCGACTACCGCCTGCCTGTCGACGAGACGCTGCCGGGCCGCGCGATGGTCGGGCGGCGCATCGAGACCGTGACCGCGCTGGGTGCCTTCAGCCAGTTTCGCCGGCGCTCACTGTTCGCACGCGAGGGCTTCAAGTCATACGGGGCGGTCCCGTTGATCGCGCGCGCAAAGCTGGCCGGCGTGCTCGAAGTCTTCCACCGCGGCCAGCTCCTGCCGGACCAGGAATGGCTGGAGTTTCTGGAAGCGCTGGGCAGCGAGGCTGCCATCGCCATCGACAACGCCGGCATGTTCGACCAGCTTCAGAAGGCAGGGGCGACACCAGTGGCGAGGCCGAAAACTCCGGCTCCAGACCTGACCAAGCTGGAAAAGGAGATCCTGGCCCTCGTGGTCGAAGGGCACTCCAACCGGGTCATCGCGGAAAGGGTCCACTTGAGCCAGAACACTGTGAAGTTCCACGTGGCCCAACTCCTCCAGAAGGTGGACGCCGAAAACCGGACCGAACTGGCTTACAAGGCGACCCGCGAGGGCTGGCTTTAACCGGACGTCGAATTCAGGGCGAATTCGGGCAATAAGTGATTGCTATATCCAATCGGGTACGTAAATTCACCCGATCGGGCTGTTAATTCACCCGGCGGGATATGGGCGTCTCGCCGGGCGCGGCCTACTCTCGAGGCGTCGCGCACTGGGAGTGGGCGCGACGACAATGGCTGGCCGCCCCACAACCCACATTGCGTCGCGCCGGCCCCTGCTGCGGGAGGGAGGAGCGCCGGCGGCAGCCGTGGAGCACAGGCCCCCGGCGAAGCCGGCACGCGCAAAGGAGCAGCCTTGAGCCTGCCGGAGGGATTCTCCCTCGGCCCTTATCGGATCGTCACGCTCATCGGTCGCGGCGGGATGGCGAGCGTTTATAAGGGCCATCACCGCGCGCTCGACCGGGACGTGGCGATCAAGGTCCTTCCCGAGTTCTTCGCCGAGGATGAGACGTACCAGGAGCGGTTCCACCAGGAGGCCAGGTCAGTCGCCCGCCTGAACCACCCGAACATCCTCACGGTGTTCGACTTCGGCCAGGAGATGGGCGTGACCTACCTGGTCCTCGAGCTGGTCCAGGGAGGCACCCTGGCGGAGCGACTCGGGCGGCCGATGGAGCTGGAAGACGTGATCCGGATTCTCAGGCCGATCGCGAGCGCACTCGACTACGCCCACTCTCAAGGCGTACTTCATCGCGATCTCAAGCCTTCCAACATCCTCATCCACCGCGATGGAACGCCGGTCCTGGCCGACTTCGGCCTGGCCAAGATGATCGATTCAGCACGGCGCCTGACCGCAAGCGGATTGGTCCTGGGGACGCCCGAGTACATGTCACCCGAGCAGAGCACGGGCGAGACGATCGGCCCACCTTCCGACCGCTACTCGCTGGCTGTCGTCGCCTACGAGATGCTCACAGGCCGAGTGCCGTTCGAGGCTGACACGCCGATCGGCGTCTTGCTGTCCCACGTCAACAAAGACGTGCCGCCGACCCACGAGTTGGTCGGCGAGCTCTCGGGTCATGTCGAGGACACGCTGCGCAAAGGGCTGGCCAAGGCGCCGCGAGATCGCTTCGACAGCGCCACCCAGTTCATCGCGGCCCTTACCCCGGCTGCCTGGGTTCGCAAGGACGTTTCCGACTCCATCGTGCTGGCGCGCCCCCAGCAGAGGGCAAACACTCGCAGCCGGCCCATTCCCATGGTGCTGGTGGTCGACGACAGCGCCGCCAATCGCGAGCTCATCGAAGCCTGCCTCGCCGACGTCCAGTGCCAGGTCCGCCTCGCCCCGGACGGCCCCAGCGCCCTCGCGGCGATCGAGGTTTCCCCGCCGGACCTCATCCTGCTCGACGTCCAGATGCCCGGAATGGACGGCTATACCGCTTGCCGGCGGATCAAAGCCAATCCCTCGATGCGGCTCGTGCCGGTCGTGATGATCACCGCGCTCAATCGTTCCGAGGATCGCATCCAGGCGCTGGAAGCCGGCGCCGACGATTTCATGTCGAAGCCGGTCGAACGCCTCGAGCTCGTCGCCCGGGTTCGTTCAGCGCTGCGGTTGAAGTCTGTGTATGACCGGCTCGACAGCGCCGAGCAGGTCATCTTCAGCCTCGCCGCGGCGGTGGAGGCCAAGGACACCTACACCGAGCGTCACACCAGTCGCGTCGCCGAGTCGGCGCGGCACCTGGGTTCGCGCATGGGCCTACCGGACGATGACCTCGATGCCCTCTATCGCGGCGGGATGATCCATGACATCGGCAAGATCGGAGTTCCGGACGCCGTCCTGCTGAAGCCCGGCCCCCTCAATTCGAGCGAGATGATGCTCATGCGGGCTCACCCGGAGATTGGCGAGAGCATCCTCCGCCCGCTGCGCACGGGCTCCGACCTGCTGCCGATCGTCCGCCACCACCACGAAGCCTTCGACGGCCACGGCTACCCCGACGGCTTGCGAGGTACAGCGATCCCGCTGCTGGCGCGGATTGTGTCCGTCTGCGACGCGTTCGACGCGCTGACCAGCGACCGCCCTTACCGGTCGCGGCTCGGAGAGCGCGAAGCAATCTCCATCCTCACCGGCGGCGCGGGCAGGCAGTGGGACCCGGAGCTGGTCAACCTGTTCACGTCCGAGATCCCTGCCCTCCACCGGCTCGGGGCCGCGTGAAGCAGGACTCATGAAGAGCGCGATCGCGGTCATGGCGAACGTCGACGCCGTCGCGTTCGTCCTTCTTGGTGTCGCGGTTGGAATCGGCTGGGCGAGGCGCCGAGACCGCTCCCTCGGTTTCCTCGCCCTGGCCATCGTTCTCCTCTCGTCCGTTTCGCTGCTCGGCCGCATCCCCGCGCTGCTCAACTACACGCCGCCCCTGCTGTCGGAGATCAGCCTGGTCGCGTTCCTCGGCTGCGGATACGCGCTGCTTCGCTACCGCGCTTCGTTGATTCCCATCCCCCCACCCTGGCACGCCGTCGCGGTCGTATCCGTGGCGGCTGCCGGTGGGGGATACCTCGCCGCCCACTACCTGGCGCAGGCGAAAGCCATACCGCTCGGAGTCCAGACTGCCGCCGCGTTTGCCCTGATCATCGTCTGGTCCGCGCTCGTGGTCGAACCGATCATCCGGTTCTGGGTGGTGGCCCGCACGCTGCCTGCCGTCCAGGCCTGGCGGCTGAGGTCGCTCAGCCTCGGCTTTGCGGGCATCGTCAGCATCCTTCTCTTCGCTGTCGCCGCGGCCGGCGCCGGTGTGTCGACCGGCAACCCGACGGTGCAGCTCGCCATCCAGGTCGTCGTGCTGGCGATCGTGCCCCTTCTTTACGTCAGTTTCGCCCCGCCGTCCTGGCTGCGCCGCGAATGGCGCTCGTCAGAGGAGGAGGGTCTGCGCGCGTTCATGCAGGACCTCCTTTTGCTGCATGAGGACCGGAACACGCTCGCGACCCGCGCCCTCGAGTGGGCCATGCGGCTCGCCGGAGGCGCATCGGCCGTGGCCTTCGAGACCGATGGAGGCGTGCTGGCCGCCCGAGGTCTCGACGCGAATCAGATCGCGCAGATCCAGCGCGAGATCGTTCCGCTGCGCCAGGGCGTGAACCACATCGACCTGGGCGGGGCCGAGACGTCCCTCCTCCTGCTGCAGATCGGCGGCCTGAGCGCCGAAGGCCGCCTGGCCGTGCTGGCCGGCCCGTTCACTCCGGGCTTCGGCACGGACGAGATCAGCCGCGTCCAGCAGTTCATCACCGCTGTCGCCGCCGCCCTCGACCGGGCACGGCTGCTGGAAAGATTGAAGGAGGCCAATGCGCAGCTCGTCGAGGCGAACAAGCACAAAAGCGTGTTCCTGGCGAGCATGAGCCACGAGCTGAGGACGCCCCTCAACGCAATCCTCGGCTTCTCCGAGCTGCTGATCGACGCGCCTGACGGGCAGCACTCCTCGACGACGCGCTTGAGATTCCTGCAGCAGATCCACACGAGCGGCAAGCACCTGCTCGGGCTCATCAACGACATCCTCGATCTGTCCAAGATCGAGGCCGGGCAGATGGAGCTGCGGATCCAGCCGCTGTCGGTCTCCGAAATGATCGACCAGGTGCGCAGCACCGTCGAGTCATTGACAACGCAAAAGCAGATCCACCTCGAAGCCGACAGCACAGGCATCGGCGACATCGAGGCCGACGCGGGCAAGTTCAAGCAGATGCTGCTCAACCTTGTCTCCAATGCGATCAAGTTCACCCCCACCGGCGGCAAGGTGCGCATCTACGGCAGACGTCTCGCGGACGCCGTTGAGGTCTCGGTCGCCGACACGGGCATAGGCATCGCTCGGAGCGACCAGGTACGGATCTTCGACGAGTTCCAGCAGGTCGACGCCGGGGTCGACCGCCAGCAGCAGGGCACCGGCCTTGGGCTCACCCTCACGCGGCGCTTCGCGCGGCTGCACGGCGGCGATGTGACGGTCGAGAGCGAGGCCGGAAGCGGAAGCGTGTTCACGATCCGAATGCCGCTGCAGGCAGCGGCGCAACGGCACGAAGAAGAGGTCGCAAGGCTGCAGGTCGCCGGTTCCAACGGTCACGGCGCCGGCCCGCTCGTCCTGGTCGTCGAGGACGATCCGCCTGCTTCGGAGCTCCTTGCTCGCCAGCTCGAACGCGCCGGTTTCCGAGTCGAAATCGTGCGCAGCGGCGCCGACGTGATGGCCGAGGCGCGCAGCCTGCAGCCGGCTGCAATCACGCTCGACATCCTGCTGCCGGGGCTCGACGGCTGGGAGGTACTGACGCGACTCAAGCACGACGCCACCACGAGCACGATTCCCGTGATCATCATCAGCGTTGTCGACAACCCCGAGCTCGGCTTGGCACTCGGCGCCGTCGATTACTTCGTCAAGCCGGTTCCGGCCAAAGACCTGATCAACCGCCTGCACCGGTTCAACTTCTCCAAGCACGGCCCGCGAGAGAAGACGCAGATCCTCGTGGTCGACGACGAGCGCGCCAACCGCGACTGGCTGACAGAGGTGCTCGAACCCGCAGGCTTCGGCGTGATCCCCGCGGTCGGCGGTCGAGAGGCGATCGAGCTGGCAAGGGCGCGACATCCCGACCTCGTCCTGCTGGACCTGATGATGCCGGAGGTTTCGGGCTTCGACGTCGTCGAGGCGCTGCGCTCCGACCAGTCAACGGTACAGATGCCGATCATGGTCCTGACCGCCAAGGACCTGACTGAAGCTGACAAGCGGCAGCTCAACGGCCGCGTGTCGAGCATTCTTCAGCGGGGCTCGACCGGGGCGTCTGACCTCGTGAGCCTCCTGCGCCAGGTTGTCGAACCTGCGACCGAGGCCGCCGAGGCATGACGCGAACGCCACTCGTGCTGGTCGTCGAGGACAACGAGGTCAACCAGCTTCTCACCGCATCGGTGCTCGGACGGGAAGGGTTCGAGGTCGACATCGCCGGTACCTCGGAGCAGGCGCTGGAGCACCTTCGCGATCGCCTGCCAGATCTGATCCTGATGGACATCCAGCTTCCCGGCATGGACGGTCTCGCGCTCACGCGGCGCCTGAAGGCGGACCCTGTCACCGCCCACATCGTCGTCGTCGCGCTGACGGCGCATGCGATGACGGGCGATCGCGAGCAGTCCCTGGCTGCTGGCTGCGCGGGCTACATATCCAAGCCGATCGACACCCGGGCGTTCGGGAGCCAGGTGCGCGCCTTCCTCCGGCCCCAAGTGCCCTTCGCCGGCGAGACAAGGACAGATGCCACACTAAGCGGCACGTGAGCGGGCAGCCGTTGATCCTCGTCGTCGAAGACAATTCCTCGAACCAGCTCCTCGTGCGGGCAGTGCTCGAGCCGGCGGGCTACCAGGTCGAGGTCGCGAGCACCGCCAGCCAAGCCCTGGACCGCCTCAAGACCATGACCCCGGCGATGATCCTCATGGACCTCGAGCTTCCGGGTAAGGATGGGCTGTCGCTGACTCGCCTCCTGAAGAGCATGTCCCCGACCACCACCATCCCAGTCGTCGCGATGACCGCCCACACGAGCCTGCAGTCCCGAGCCGACGCGCTGGCTGCGGGATGCGCCGCCTTCATCTCCAAGCCGATCGACATACACGCGCTCCCGGGGCGCATTGCGGGGATACTCGCCGGCCACCACGACTGACCGAGGCGCGGCTCGCGCGCTACTCGCGGGCGCTCCTCGAGCCGATGACGTGTTGGAGCTGGCCGAGCAAGTCGCCGGTTCCGGTGGAGTGGCGGCTCAGCACCAGGTACAACCCAGGACCGGATTCGAACAGGGTTTTTAGTCTGGTTGGATCGTCATCTGGATGGTCTTTTCGGGCGCCAAACATAGGCTTAACTAGTTCAATTACACCCCTCCCAACCTCGACCCCGGGATTCCCTTCACGCATGCCGTGATCAACTTCGCAAAGGCCCTGGTGGTCGGATACTTCCGTGAACATCCCGATCGAATAACCGCTCCTTAAGCGCGGGCCGCCAGAGCGATAACGCCCCCCGCCTACGTTGGGTCGGACGCCGGCAGCGCTGCGGTCCCAGGGGCCGATTGCAACAAGGAGCAAGTCATGACCCGATTCCGGTTCCGCGCCCTCGGATCGTTGGGCATCGCCGCGCTGTTCGGGGGGCTCGCTGTCGCCGCCCAGCCCGTGAGCGCCAACGATCAGGCCACAGCAAAGCACGTCCTTCTAATCTCCGTGGACGGCCTCCACCAGACCGACCTGGCCTGGTACATCAAGCAGCATCCGAGCTCGGCGCTCGCTCGCCTGGTCAAGGGCGGCACGGAGTTCACCAACGCGCAAACTCCATTCCCCTCGGACTCCTTTCCTGGCATGGTCGGGCAGGTGACCGGTGGCAACCCCTCGAGCACCGGCATCTACTACGACGACAGCTGGAACGCGGCGCTGCTGCCCGCGGGAACGACCAACTGCACCGGCGTCGCGCCTGGTGTCGAGGTGACCTACTTCGAGCAGGCGGCCATCAACCCGCTCTCCCTCGACTCGGGCTTTGGCCTGTCCGGACTGCCGGGCAGCATCCTCCAGCTGACGGGCAACGCGACCGCGCTCATCGACCCGGCCCAGCTGCCGGTCGATCCGAATACCTGCAAGCCCGTCTATCCGCATCAGTACATCAAGGTCAACACCGTCTTCGAGGTCGCCCGGGCGGC
>Ga0066680_10000704_pt1 | contig 12035 bp, 10 predicted proteins | sample GraSoiAngelo_129_FD_62297 | JGI IMG/M metagenome (GOLD analysis project Ga0066680, IMG submission 62297) | Grasslands soil microbial communities from the Angelo Coastal Reserve, California, USA - 14_0927_12_40cm | ecosystem: Environmental > Terrestrial > Soil > Grasslands | place: USA... | reverse complement strand
CTCCTCTTTAACCTCTCCATTTTGTTATTGTTGATATCCCCTGAAGATAACAGAGTCTTAAAAAATGAAAAAGTAGAGTGTTCTAGTATTTTGGCATGAATCTTAGCCCAGTCTTTGCAGATACTGCAATTATAGATATGATTGCAATTGCAAGTACTAGAGCTGCTATCTGACCAAACTCTGGAACTATCCATGTACCGATTATTTCTATCTCACCAGTTCCATCCGTGAAGTGAATTGAGAGGGTTCTGTCGGTTGTAGTTGTATTGGTTTCTTGGCAATCGGGGCTATCACATTCCTGACCATCCGTTAATACAAAGTACTGGTCATCAGTCTGGTTGTCGTGCTTCTTTGAGTCAATTAACCCTCTTGGTAGTGTTATGGTTAATACTCCGTCACCAGTGGTCTGTATTGAAACAATTAGAGATTTGGATTGGATATCGGCCTTTATGCCGAGGACTTTGCCATTGGTGATACTGTAAGTTACAGAGAAGTCAGTACCTTCCACTTTGAATGTGTTACCTGGGCTTACTCCAGAACCTGTGAACTGGAAGGTCGTAGTTGCTGATCTGTCCTTGCTGCCAAACTCTACCATTACACTATAGGCGCCAACGGCCTGCCATAGACTGCCACTTGCCGTTACAGTTGTGGAATATGTCTTGTCAGTTCCCAGATCAACTTGATCAACTTTGATTACGTTTCCTATGGGATTTCTTATGATGACGGTTACGGGTGTGTCTGAGATATAATCTCTAGTTGAACCAGATATCGTGATCTTGTCCCCGCCATTGTAAGAAGGCTTATCGGTAGTCACCGTAATTGGGCCGATGGATGGATTTGTAGTTCCAAGCACAGAATTTGCATCTGTGGAATTCAGGGTAGCCGGCGAAGCAAAAACTGGCATTACTGCTGCAGCACTAACCAGAATTGCAAGTAACGCAAATCCTTTAAAACGAGTACTCATCCTGTTTGGTGAATAAATTTTTTTACTATTTAAAGTTGCGGAAAAAATTATTGACAAAAAGTACTAATTTTGAAACATCTCCAATTAGATATATATTAACCTCTCGGTGGAAACATCGTAGTTTGTGGATTAGTTATACATTTACAGCTAATGTTCAAAGGAGATTTTCAAAATGTCAGGTAAGAGAGAGAAAATACTAATTCCTGATCACATCTACGTCCCAAAACACGAGATAATGACTAAGGAAGAAGCTGAGAAAGTTCTTGAAAAATATCACACAAAACCTACCGAGATGCCACTAATTTATGTAAGTGACCCTGCGATCAGGGGATTAGGGGTAAAACCTGGAGACATGATAAAGATCACAAGAAAGAGCCCTACAGCTGATGAAAGTATCTATTACAGATACGTGGTGGAAGAATAATGGCAAACATTTCAAATAAACGTTGGCCTATCATTCAAGATATTTTAAAGAGAGAAGGCATAGCTAGACAACACCTTAACTCTTATGATGAATTTCTTGAAAGAGGATTACAAAGTATTATCGACGAAGTTGGACAGATTGAGATAGAAAGTGCAGAATATCCCTATAAAATTCAGCTTGGAAAGGTAAAACTCCAACAACCACGCATGATGGAATTGGACGGTTCAATAACCCACATAGCTCCAATGGAGGCGCGATTAAGAAACGTAACTTACGCTTCTCCAATAATGCTTGAGGCAAGTGTAGTGGAGGACGGTAAAATTCTCGAATCAAGATACGTTCACATTGGAGATATGCCAGTAATGGTAAGATCCAATGCTTGTATTTTGCACAACCTTTCTGATCAAAAACTTGTGGAATACGGCGAGGATCCAAACGATCCCGGTGGATACTTTATCATAAACGGTTCAGAACGAGTGATAGTAGGATTAGAGGATCTATCTTACAACAAGATCATTGTAGATAAAGAAACTGTGGGTGGAAATATTGTGTTTAAAGCAAAAGTTTATTCTTCGATAGTTGGATATCGCGCGAAGTTAGAACTTGTAATGAAAAACGATGGTTTGATTGTAGCTAAGATTCCTGGTTCTCCTGTTGACATTCCTGTAGTTACCCTAATGCGTGCGCTAGGACTTGAATCTGACAGAGAAATTGCCGCGGCAGTTTCATTAGTTGATGAGATTCAAGACGAACTAGAAGCCTCTTTTGAGAAGTCAGGAGATGTTCCAACTGCGAAGGATGCTATCGTATACATTAGTAAAAGAATTGCACCAGGAATGCTCGAGGAATTTCAAATTAAAAGAGCGGAGACACTGCTTGATTGGGGTCTTTTGCCACATCTTGGCAAACATCCAGATAATAGGAAGGAAAAAGCATTGTTCCTTGGAGAGGCTACTTGCAAATTAATTGAGCTAAAATTAGGATGGATAGCTCCTGATGACAAAGATCATTACGGAAATAAGGTCATAAAATTCGCTGGTCAAATGCTAGCCGACCTTTTCAGGACTGCTTTTAGAAACTTGGTTCGAGACATGAAATATCAACTAGAAAGATCAGGTCAGAAAAGAGGAATAAACGCAGTTGCAGCAGCTGTCAGGCCCGGAATAGTAACAGATAAACTAAACAATGCTATTGCAACTGGAAACTGGGGTAGAGGAAGAGTCGGTGTTACCCAACTGCTAGACAGAACCAATTATCTTTCAACAATAAGCCATCTGAGAAGAATCCAATCGCCATTAAGTAGAAGTCAGCCGAATTTTGAAGCAAGAGATCTTCATGCAACACATTTTGGAAGAATATGTCCAAGTGAAACTCCAGAGGGTTCTAACTGTGGATTGGTAAAGAATTTAGCTCTATCAGCAATAATATCAGTCAATGTTCCATCCGAAGATATTGTGGAGAAGCTCTATGATCTTGGTGTGACTTATGTTTCTGACGCCAAGGATGAATTGAAGAAAGATGGTGCTAGAGTTTTTGTAGACGGTAGATTAATTGGATATTACAAAGATGGACAGAAGCTGGCAGACTCTTTGAAAGAACTTCGAAGAAACTTCAAGATTCATCCTCATGTGGGCATCTTCTTATTCCGATCCGATGTAGAAGGATCCACCAAGAGACTTTATGTTAACTGCAACGCTGGAAGAGTTTTGCGTCCGTTAATCGTAATTAAAGATAACAAACCACTACTAACACAAGAATTAATTGATAAGGTAAGTAAGAAGTTTCTTTCATGGACTGATCTATTACATATTGGAGTCATTGAGTTAGTTGACGCTAACGAAGAAGAAAACTGCTATATTGCAATAGATGAGAGTGATGTGAAGAAGCACACTCACATGGAAGTATTTCCGTCAGCCATTCTTGGTGCAGGTGCATCAATAATTCCGTATCCAGAACATAATCAGTCTCCGAGAAACACCTACGAATCAGCAATGGCAAAACAGAGCCTTGGTTTTTCAACACCCCTGATGAATGCAAGTACCTATGTGAGACAACATCTCATGCTTTATCCTCAAACCCCGATTGTAACAACCAAAGCGATGGGTCTTTTAGGACTAGAGGAAAGACCAGCTGGCCAAAATTGTGTAGTTGCTGTACTTCCCTTTGATGGCTACAACATTGAAGATGCAATAGTACTAAGCAAATCATCTGTGGAGAGAGGATTGGGCAGAACATTTTTTTACAGAATCTACGAGGCAGAAGCTAAACAATATCCTGGAGGAATGCGTGACAATTTCGAAATTCCAACAGCGGAAGGAAACATTCGTGGATTCCGAGGGGACAAAGCATACAGATTGTTAGAGGAAGATGGTGTAATTGCAACAGAATCTACAGTTCAAGGTGGTGATATACTGATTGGGAAAACAAGTCCACCAAGATTTATGGAAGAGTATCGAGAATTTGAAGTAAAAGGACCGTACAGAAGAGATACCTCTATTGGAGTAAGACCATCAGAGAGCGGAGTTGTTGATACAGTAGTCATGACTCAATCTCACGACGGAGGAAGAATGTACAAGATTAGAGTAAGAGATATTAGAATTCCTGAAATTGGTGATAAATTCGCATCAAGACACGGACAGAAAGGAGTAGTAGGATTATTAGTAAACCATGAAGATCTTCCATATACTGCAGAAGGAATTGTACCTGATGTTTTGATTAACCCCCACGCATTCCCTTCAAGAATGACAGTAGGTATGTTTCTGGAATCAGTAACGGGAAAAGCTGCAGCATTACGAGGTAATAAAATGGATGGTTCCGCATTTGTTGGGGAAAAGTTAGAAGATGTTAAAGGAGTTCTGGAGGCTGCAGATTTCAAGTACTCCGGTAAAGAGACAATGTATGATGGAAGAAGCGGCAAGGCATTTCCAGTTGACGTTTTCATTGGAGTAGTGTACTATCAAAAACTGCACCATATGGTAGCTGACAAGATCCATGCCAGAGCAAGGGGTCAGGTCCAGATGTTGACTAAACAACCGACAGAAGGACGTGCAAGAGGTGGTGGCTTAAGATTTGGAGAAATGGAAAGAGATTGTCTTATTGCTTATGGAGCTTCTATGATGCTAAAAGATAGATTGCTTGAAGAATCGGATAAAGCAGACATATACGTTTGTGAGAGATGTGGATTAGTTTCGTATTATGATATAAAACAAAGAAGATTTGTCTGTAGAGTCTGCGGTGACAAAGCAAAAGTTACCTCAGTTTCTGTCGCATATGCGTTTAAGCTACTGCTTCAGGAAATGATGAGCCTGGATGTGGCACCGCGACTTTTGATAAAGGAGAGAGTATAATGGCACTTGAAACAATCAAGGTAATAAATGGAATCAAATTTTCAGTCTGGTCACCAACCGAGATTAGAAAATACTCTGTTGCTGAAATCACAGCTCCAGAGACTTACGATGAAGATGGAATGTCAGTTCAGGGTGGACTCATGGACGGAAGACTAGGAACACTTGAACCAGGTCAGAAATGCCTTACTTGTGGTAATACAGCTGCTAGATGCCCAGGGCACTTTGGACACATCGAATTGGCAGAGCCGGTATTGCATATTGCCTTCATTGATAATATCTACAAGCTTCTATTAACTACCTGTAGATCTTGTTCTAGACTGAAGATACCACAGGAAGAATTGGAAGAATATCATAAAATCATGAGAAAAGAGGCCGCATATAGCGTAATATCTATCAAACACATTCCGGATGAAATAATCGAGAGAGCAAAGAAAGAGAAGACCTGCCCTCACTGCGGTAAATCCCAATACGAAATGATATTTACGAAACCGACAATCTTCATTGAAAGAACTGAACTTGGAGAAAACAGGTTACTGCCAATTACTATTCGTGAAAGATTCTCCCACATGATAGATGATGACCTTAAGCTTTTGGGATATGATCCTACCACAGCAAGACCAGAATGGTTTGTTTTGCAAGTTCTTCCGGTCCCTCCGGTAACAGTACGACCATCAATAATTCTGGAAACCGGAATTAGATCCGAAGATGACCTGACACACAAACTAGTGGATATCATTCGAGTAAATCAACGACTCAAGGAAAGCAAGGAAGCTGGAACACCCCCACTTATCGTACAAGATCTTGTTGATCTGTTACAGTATCACGTTACAACATATTTTGACAATGAAGTATCCGGTATACCACAAGCTCATCACAGGTCTGGTAGGCCTCTAAAGACTTTGACACAAAGATTGAAGGGAAAAGAAGGAAGATTCAGAGGTTCACTCTCAGGAAAAAGAGTAGACTTTTCAAGTAGGACAGTCATTTCACCAGATCCGAACTTGGATATCTCAGAAGTTGGTGTCCCAGAATCCGTTGCAATAAAACTGACGATTCCTGAAGTAGTTACAGAATGGAATGTTGAAAGACTGAAGAAGCTCGTAATTAATGGTCCAAACAAATACCCCGGTGCTAATTATATGGTAAGACCAGATGGAGTAAAAATCAGACTAGATTTTGTGGAAGATAAAGAAACTATTGCAAATAACATCGAGATAGGGTACCTTGTAGAAAGACATCTCTCCGACGGAGATATCGTTATGTTCAACAGACAGCCATCACTGCACCAAATGTCTATCATGGGTCATTATGTCAGAGTGTTGCCAAACAAGACCTTTAGACTGCATCCTTCTGTTTGTCCTCCTTACAATGCTGATTTTGATGGGGATGAAATGAATCTTCATGTTCCACAGAGTGAAGAAGCAAGAGCTGAAGCTATTCTTCTTATGCGTGTGCAGGATCAATTAATCTCTCCAAGATATGGTGGACCGATAATTGGAGCATTACGTGACTTTATCACAGGTGCATACTTACTTACAAAAGACGACACCACTCTAACACCACAAGAGTTTGCAAACCTAGCTATGATCGCAGGATATGCTGGTGCATTTCCTGAACCAGAAATTAAAGTAAAAGGAGGTCCTATGTACACTGGCAAACAATTATTTTCCTTATTCTTACCCAAGGATTTCAACTACGTCATTACTTCAAAGTGGTCTAAAGGAACCAAAGGACCAGCAAAGGACGTTGTAATTAAAAATGGTCAACTTGTGAGTGGAGTAGTAGACAAAGCTTCTATTGGTGCAGAAGAGCCTGATAGCGTTTTACACAGAATTGCAAAAGACTATGGATTCGAGGAAGCAAAGAGATTTCTTAATTCTATCTTAATTATGTTAAAGCAATTTATAACAAACTATGGATTTAGCTACGGTTATGCTGACTTGGAACTCCCTCAAAAAACCAAAGAGGGAGTTATGAATACAATCCAAGAATCTTATGACAAGGTTTATGATCTCATTTCTCAAGCCAAGAAAGGTACATTGCAGCTTAGCAGAGGTCTTTCTGCTGAAGAGGCATTAGAAGCGTACATTGTTAATGAACTTTCAAAGGCAAGAGATAGAGCAGGTAGCTTAGCAGACCGATCCTTTGATGAAACAAACGCAGGTAGAATAATGGCAACAACTGGTGCCAGAGGTTCCTCACTAAACATAGGTCAGATGGCAGGAGCCTTGGGTCAGCAGTCAATCAGAGGAAGAAGAATTCACAAAGGTTACAGTAATAGAGCATTGCCGCACTTTAAAGAAAATGATACAAATCCAGACGCCAAAGGATTTGTAAAATCAAACTACAGAGAAGGGCTTTCCACGCTGGAATTTTTCTTCCATGCGATGGGAGGACGTGAAGGTCTCGTGGACACTGCAGTTAGAACACAGCAAAGCGGTTACATGCAACGAAGACTCATCAATGCTCTTGAACATCTTAAGTTAGAATATGATGGAACTGTAAGGGATCCACACGGTCACATAATACAATTCTTGTATGGTGAAGATGGGATCGATGTCGCAAAAAGTGATCATGGTGAGGCATTTAGAATTTCAAGATTAATAGAATCTGAAAGTATCATTGATTCAGGAAAGAAGGCTACTAAAGAGGACATTGCTGAACTTGTAAAGAAATACACAAAGACCTTCAATCCACATCTTGCAAAGATTGTACACGACGCACTTGTTGAATCAAAGCTTAGCAGAGATGGTGTTGAAAAAGTATGCAAGAAATCGTTAGAACTTTATGACAAAGCTAAAGTTGAACCAGGGCAAGCCGTTGGAGTCGTTACTGCCCAATCAATAGGTGAGCCTGGTACACAAATGACACTTAGGACATTCCACTTTGCGGGTATCAGAGAACGAAACGTGACTCTAGGCCTTCCAAGGTTAATCGAACTTGTGGACGCAAGAAAAAAACCGGTAACGCCAACAATGGATATTTACTTGGAAGAAAACTATGTGAAATCAAAGGAAAAAGTAATCAAAGTAGCTCGTGAGATTTTACATACTAAGGTAAGCGCATTAATTTCAAGTACCGAAACCGATTATTCCACTAAAATAAAACTAAATCTAAATCAAGACAAGCTAAGGGAAAGAGCTTGTACCATTGAAGACGTAGTAGATGCGTTGCAGTCATCTAAGAAGAAATTTGAGATTGAGACTAGTGGTCATTCAATTACACTTACGTTGCCTGAAGAATCTGAGGCTCAATCTATACTTGCTCTACGAAATAAAGTTCTTTCTGCAACTGTAAAGGGTGTGACCGACGTAGAAAGAGTTACAATAGTACAACAAGGAGACGTGTGGGTTATACAAAGATCAGGTTCTAACATTGCTAAAGTAATGGAGATAGAAGGTGTCGATAAACGAAATATTAGAACCAATAACGTTTTTGAAATTGCAAACACGTTGGGTATAGAAGCAGCTCGCAATGCTTTGATAAATGAATTGAGTTCCACACTCGAAGATCAGGGTCTTGAAGTAGACATCAGATACATCATGCTAGTTGCAGACTTGATGTGTTCGAGAGGATATCTGCAACAAATTGGAAGACATGGAATTGCAGGAACAAAGACTAGTGTACTTGCAAGGGCCGCATTCGAAATTACGGTTCCTACAATTGCCGAAGCAGCATTAGCAGGAGAAGTAGAAGAACTCAAGGGTGTCACGGAAAATGTCATTGTTGGAGCAAACATTCCAATCGGTACAGGTACGGTGGATCTGTACATGAAGGTCGTAGAAGATGGTTAAGATGTTAGAAAAAGTCATAAAAGATGCAGTGAAGGATGGTAAGTGTTCTTTTGGAAGCAAGGAAGTCATTAACTCCATGAAAAATACAAAGCTAGTTGTACTATCGCATTCTGTTCCGGAAAGAATGTTGCAAAAAATCCAAGAAGCAGCCAAGAATTTAAAGGTGCCTACCCTAAATTACAACAGTTCTTCAGTTGAATTAGGTAGGCTATGTGGAACTCAATTCCGTATCTCTGCTGTATCACTGAAAGCCCTAAGCGATACCAATCTTAAAACAATAATAAAAGAGCTGGAAACAGAGAAGCAAGAATAAATGTCTTGTTTTTCTTACACCTTCTATCAAGATTTAAATGTGTCCCCCCGAGATCGGATTTAAAAAAGACATGACAGAGACAATCAAACTAACAACAGACCAAATAAAATTAATGTCACTTTTTCAGAATGTGACGGGAGCTACGGCAAGGGACTGCATCGAAGATGAAAAACAGGACAGAGTAATATTTGTGGTAAATCCTGGCAAGATGGGCCTTGCTATTGGTAAAGGTGGTTCTACAATAAGAAATTTACAAAATGTAGTTAAAAGAAACGTTGAACTTGTTGAATATTCGGAGGATCCTGCTGAGTTCCTCAAGAACATGCTCAATCCAAAGCTAATCTCTGAGGTGAAGATAAACAAGAGACTGGATGGTTCTCTTCAAGCAATTATACTAGTTGATCCGAAAAAGAAAGGAATCGTTGTAGGAAGAGAAGGTCGCAATGCTGAGAAAGCAAGACTACTAGCAAAAAGATACTTTCAAATTTCAAGTGTTTTAATACAAAGTCCAGAAAAAATATTGGAATAATGTCTTATGGCAAAATCTCCTCTAGGTCTATTTGCAGGAAGAGTTCTCAGAGATAAACGCAAGAGACAGAAATGGTCTATTGGCACTTACAAGAGACGAGAGCTTGGTCTTGACAAGAAGGCAAGTCCTCTTGGCGGAGCCCCACAAGCCCGTGGTATTGTTTTAGAAAAAGTTGGAATAGAAGCAAAGCAACCAAACTCGGCCGTAAGAAAATGTGTTAGAGTTCAGCTCATCAAAAACGGAAAAACCGTAACAGCATTCCTTCCAAAAGATGGTGCACTTAACTTTGTTGATGAACACGATGAGGTACATGTGGAAGGAATGGGCGCATCCATGGGAGGAGCCATGGGTGATATTCCAGGAGTAAGATGGAAAGTCTTTAAGGTAAACGGAACCTCTCTTAAGGAACTTGTTTATGGTAAGAAAGAAAAGCCTAGGAGATAAAAAATGACTGAAACTCAAACTCAAAACCTTCTCCTTTTCAGAAAATGGGATCTGACAAAGATCGATATAAAAGACCCGGGTCTCAGAAACGTAATTTCACTAAAAAGAGAGATAGTACCAATTTCTTTTGGGCGTTCTGCATTAAAGCGATTCAATAAAACTGAAGTCAATATTGTGGAAAGGCTAGTAAACAAAATACTACATTTTGGAAGGAAATATGCAAAGAACACGGGCAGAATGGGGGGAAAAAAGATTCATGCTATCAATACTGTAAAAGCAGCATTTGAGATAATTCATCTTAAAACAGGCAAGAACCCTGTAGAAGTGTTAATACGCGCAATAGAAAATTCTGCTCCCAATGAAGATACTACAAGAATTGTCTATGGTGGAACGGTCTATCACGTATCTGTTGATGTTGCTCCGCTGCGAAGAGTTGATCTGGCACTAAGATTCATAGCAGAAGGTATTAGAGACGCATCTTTTTCAAATCCTAAAGCTATAGAAGAAAATCTTGCAGAGCATCTGATTTTAGCTGCAGCAAATGATATGAATGCCCCATCTGTTAAGAAGAAAAACGAGCTAGAAAGAATAGCAATGGCCTCTAGATAAGGTCAATTCTAAAAAATAGTAAGATAGCCCGAGGCAGATTCGAACTGCCGTCTCCAGGTGTCCTCTCATGAGATCCAGAGCCTGGAATCCCTAACCCAAAAATTGTTTGGCCACTAGACTATCGGGCTATCGAAACGGATGAGATTGGCTGAGAATATAATTATTTTGTACTGGCTTCACGAACTGCTGTTGCATAATCACAACTTGCTTTTAACCTCATATATGGAATAAGTCTATAGTGAATGGAATAAAGATTATTTTCCTTGTATAGTATTCCTTTTAGTAAAAGTGAGACAAAGCCTCCAGCGATTCTGGACGGTGGAATATTTAACTCCTTGCAGACTTTGTCGCGTCTTTTCTTGTATTGTTCTAATGTGAAACTAACACTGTCTTGCTCCAAGATTAGTGGCCACATTACTTTTTCCCATACTAATCTCCGGTTTTGTGTGGCAGAGGCGTATTTTCCTTTCTCTTCTAACATTGATAACGTTCAAAAGTTCATGTCTCAATTTATGGGTTGATGCAATCCAAAATTGAAGAAGCACTTGAACTCTTATCAAAGGATTGGAAAATTGAGCCAATAATTCGAGATTTTGTTTTAGGTAAAAGAAACGACGTCTCGGATTATCAAATAAAAGTAAAAGATGTAATTTTTCATATTCCTTATTTGACTACTGAAAACGGGTATATATTATGGAAATGTTATTGGCCAGATTGCCACAATTGCTGCAACAGGCAAGGACGGCTCCCGCTCACATCAGATGATTTGATAACCATAAGTAAGAATCTGAAATATAAAAAAGTCTCTGACTTTGTGAAAAATGAAACCAACATTACAACTTGGGACGAGAAGGGACCTACTGGAAATTCCGTAATTATTACTATGATAAACCTCAAACGGAAGGGGAATGAGATAGAAACAGAGGACGGTACCTACATTAGATGTCGATTTCTTGATGAGAAGGGGTATTGTGGTCTCCATCCATCCAGACCAGGAGTATGTTATCTGTATCCCTTCTCATCATGGCTTGAGAATGAAAAGGGTATGCCAAGAGTTCACGCAACATACCAGCTTACCGGTGACTGCCCTGGTTTTTACTTTGCAAAATCTATTGATGAAATGAAAGATATTCTGATACAATATTCTCAAATAATCTACGATTACACCATGAGCTCAAATAGAACAACCAGAGAAAATTTCGGTTGTGTAAGTATGGGATTCTAGGCTTTTGCCACTTTCATCATGTCACTCATTCGGATTTCCATTCCGAATCTCTTTTCATTTTTCTTCATGTATCTGTAGATAGCTATCAAATCTGCAAAGTGTTTTAGTATGCCGAACTTGCTTTCCATTTTGTTTCTAATGAAGGATAAAACTTTTGGATATATGGAGAACTGTTCTAATACCTCTAGTCTATATCTTTCGTTGTTACCGAGATTTTCGATAAAAATATCCGCACATGTCAGACTTGGGATAATTCCCTCCCCAAGCAGAGGATACACAGTTCCTATGGATTCTCCAACACCAACAACCTTTCTGTGATAAAATGGCTCGCACATATCTGGGGTAGCAAGACGAATAGGCCTTCCCACTGTCTTGATTACTTTGCC
>Ga0066680_10000700_pt1 | contig 12066 bp, 10 predicted proteins | sample GraSoiAngelo_129_FD_62297 | JGI IMG/M metagenome (GOLD analysis project Ga0066680, IMG submission 62297) | Grasslands soil microbial communities from the Angelo Coastal Reserve, California, USA - 14_0927_12_40cm | ecosystem: Environmental > Terrestrial > Soil > Grasslands | place: USA... | reverse complement strand
CAAGGTGGCACGCAAGTGCGGACGACACATGATCAGCGTTCGACGGTGAACGCCGCGATTCCGTGGGGATAATGCCAATTTTGTTTCTTGGCGCCTCCCGAAGAATCTGCGTCCGGTCGGGGTTCCGCAGACCTTTGTCTGCTTATCCTGCCCGTCGGCACCTGGGCTTGCAAACCAATTCTTTGGATTCTCTCGATGCAAATTTATGAAGTCTCGGGAATTCACCGGAGAGGCGAAGCGCCGCAATGAACTGGAAGAAGCCGCCGGCAGGTGCCGGCGATCGCTTGCTCGGTTGCGCATGCCGGCCATTCGTGGCGCGCAGTGCTTTTCCTCTTGACAATCTAGAGTAAGGGCGTATTCTTCCCCTAGATCATCAAGAGGAGCAAGCCTTTGGCGGAGAATCCGACTACGCTCGTGCAGGGCACGCTCGACATGCTCATCCTGAAAACGCTGGCCCTCGAGCCGATGCATGGGTACGGAATCGCCCTGCGCATCGAGCAGATCAGCCGGGGCGTTTTTCAGGTGAACGCGGGCTCCCTGTTTCCGGCCTTCCGCAGGCTGGAGCGCGATGGGTTGCTCGAAAGCGAGTGGCGCGCAACGGAGAACAACCGGCGCGCGAAATACTACCGATTGACGGAAGCGGGACGAAAGAAGCTGAAGAGCGAGACGCGCGAGTGGGGCAGGCAAGCCGCGGCAATTGCGCGAATTCTGGAGACTTCCTCTTAGGGGTGCTTCGATGTCGTTGAACGCTTTGCGGTCACCCATAAAATTGCTGCGACGCGTTGCCGGTGGGTTGCGCGGACTGTTCCGAAAGGAACGGGACGACCGCGAGCTGGACGAGGAACTGCGCAGCTATCTGGATGCGGCGGCGAATGTGAAAATGCGGGCGGGCGTGCCCCATGACGAAGCGGTTCGAGCCGCGCGAATGGAGATGGGCAGCCTCGAATCGGTCAAGGAAGAAGTACGCGCAGTAGCCTGGGAGTCCGCTTTGCAAACGGTTTGGCAGGACGTTCGCTTTGCCCTTCGCATGCTTGCGAAAAGCCCCGGCTTTGCCGTCGTTACCATTCTTACCTTGGCTCTTGCCATTGGCGCGAACACCGCGATTTTTTCTGCGGTCTACGCTGTTTTGCTGAAACCGTTGCCATTTAGAGATTCAGACCGGCTCGCCTTCATCGAAAAGAAAAATCCTCCGCGCGGATGGGATCGGAACACCATTTCGCCGGCCGAGATTCTTGCGTGGCGCGATCAGAGCCGAGCCTTTGAAGACATGGCCGCCTACACACAGAGACATTGTGTGCTCACCGGTGCAGCAGAGGCCGAAGAGGACCCCTGCGAAGTCATTTCCAGCAATCTGTTCCCGATTCTGGGCGTGGCCCCGATTCGCGGCCGTACGTTTTCTGCCGATGAGGACAAGCCGGAAGGGCCGCGCGTGGCAATCCTGAGCTACGCGTTGTGGCAGCGGCGGTTCGCCGCGGACGAAAACGTGATCGGACGTTCCGTTGATATCGACGGAGCAAGCTACACGATCGTCGGAATAATGCCCCCCAGCTTTTCTCACGCGTACGCTCCACCCTACCATGCTCTCTCCGAGTCGTTCGCCCAACTGTGGCTCTCCGGAATTGCGCTTTCGCCCGCGAGCGCGTGGAACGATTACTTCGGGATTGGCCGGCTGAAGTCTGGCCTCAGTTTGCAACAGGCTGAGGCGCAGATGGACACGGTTTCCGCTCGTATCGAAGCGATGTACCGCGATCTTAAAGGATGGCGGGCTCAGTTAATGAGCCTCCGCACGATAAGTTCTGGAGATACGCGCCCGGCGCTTCTGGTTCTGATGGGAGCAGTAGCCTTTGTCTTGCTGATTGCCTGCGCCAACATCGCCAACCTGTTGCTTGCGCGCGGCGCGAGCCGAGCCAACGAGTTTGCGGTAAGGAACGCTTTGGGAGCCAGCCAGAGTCGCATTGTCCGCCAACTTTTGACCGAGAGTTTCGTGATTTCCATGGCCGGCGGAGTTCTAGGAGTCTTGCTGGCGTCTTGGGGGACTAGAGCATTGGTGGCGTTGGCTCCGCCCTTCCTGCTAAAAACGGCACCGGGCCTGGCCAGCGGCGCAGCGGATTCGCGAGTCTTTGGTTTTAGTTTTGCGACCGTGGTGATGACGACTTTCCTCTTCGGTCTGGCACCCGCGCTTCAAAGCTCGCGGCCCCACGTGACCGAAACCCTAAAGGAGACTGGTCGCAGTTCGCTGCAGAGTCCGCGCAACCGCCGTTTTCGCAGCGCTTTGGTTGTTTCTGAGATTGCGCTGGCCATGGTGCTCCTGATCGGCGCGGGGCTCATGGTCCGAACTCTCGCGCAGCTTAGCCGCGTGAACCTGGGCTTCAATCCCGCCAATGTCTTGACACTGCGTGCGCCGCTCTCGGGTGGGCAGTACAAGGAGCCTCAAGCGCGGGCGCAGTTCTGGGACCGAGCGCTTTCGGCAGTTGAATCACTGCCGGGCGTCGAAGCAGCCAGCGTTTCTCTCCGCTTGCCTGTCAACGGTTGGGCGGGACAGTTCTTCAACACCGCGGATGACCCCAATCCGCCAGCGGGGCAGGTGCCGGACGCTAATTACGTCATCGTGGGCCCTGGCTATTTCCGCGTCATGCAAATTCCCCTGCGCAGAGGCCGCAGCTTCAATGAACACGATACGCAGAGTGGCGATAGAGTCGTGATCGTGAATGAGGAACTGGCCCGATCCTATTGGCCGGGCCAAGATCCACTTGGAAAGCAGTTGCGCGTTGGAGGCCAAGGCCCATGGCTTTCCATAGTGGGAGTTGCCGGAAATGTGCTGAGCCAGGGACCAGATGCAGGTTTTCACCCGGAGATTTATGTTCCCTACCAACAATTTCCCTGGCTTCTCGGGGGCCCGAAACATTTGGTCGTGCGCACATCTGCTGGCGTGAAACCGGAGACCCTGGCGCACGCCGTAGTGCAGGAAATCCATCGTCTCGATAAGGACGTGCCGGTAGCAGATATTGCGACCATGGAGTTGATTGCGCGGGAGCCGATGGCGCAGCAGCGCATGGTGATGGCCCTACTGGTATCATTCGCGGGTCTTGCGCTTGTTCTCTCGGCATTGGGGATCTACAGCGTGCTTTCGTACTCCATCGCTCAGCGGACGCGAGAAATTGGCTTGCGCGTGGCGCTGGGAGCTCAGCAGCGCGACGTGCTCCGCTTGGTGGTAGGGCAAGGCATCGCGCTCGCCATCGTAGGCGCCGTGGCGGGTATCGCCGGAGCCTTGGGATTGACGCGCTATCTTCAGAGCTTGCTCTATGGAGTCCGCCCGACCGATCCACTAACGTTTGCTGGTGTGGCGATTCTCCTGGCGCTGGTTTCGCTGGCGGCGTGCTACATCCCCGCGCGGCGCGCCACGCGCGTGGATCCCTTGGCCGCCCTTCGACACGAATGAACTTTCCTGCGGGAGGCTTCGCCCTAGGGGAACGACGATGTCGTTGAACGCTTTGCGGTCACCCATAAAATTGCTGCGACACGTTGCCGGTGGCCTGCGCGGACTGTTCCGAAAGGAACGGGACGACCGCGAGTTGGACGAGGAACTGCGCGGCTATTTGGATGCGGCAGCGAATGTGAAAATGCGAGCGGGCGTGCCCCATGACGAAGCGGTTCGAGCCGCGCGAATGGAGATGGGCAGCCTTGAATCGGTCAAGGAAGAAGTGCGCGCGGTTGGCTGGGAAACAGGGGTCGCGGCAATCTGGCAAGACCTCCGCTTCGGTGTCCGCACCGTGGCGAAGAGTCCCGGCTTTGCCGCAGTTGCCATCATCACGCTGGCTTTAGGCATCGGCGCCAACACGGCCATCTTCAGCGTGGTCAACGCCGTTTTGCTGCGGCCACTGCCGTATCCGGAGGCCGCGCGCATCGTTCAGGTCTGGCACGTGCCGCCACCCAAAAGTTTTCCCGGAATGACCAGGTTCGCCGTTTCTCCAGCGAACTATTTGGACTGGCGCAGCCAAAACCATGTTTTCGAGGGAATAGAGATCTACGGATTTGGGGCCTTCAACTTCACGAACGGAGACCGTCCTGAGGTGGTGCAAGCCGCGCGCGTGGCGGCGGACTTTTTCTCCGTTCTGCGCGTGCAGCCCATGATGGGCCGAATCTTTGCTCCCGAGGAGGATCAGTCCGGACACTCGGACGTAGTGATTCTGGCGCACGCCTTTTGGCAGAGCCGTTTCGGCGCCAACCGCGACATCATCGGTCAAACGGTTGCTCTCAACGGTAACAAGTACACGGTGGTTGGGGTAATGCCCCCGAGTTTCCAGTTTCCCGCCCCGCCCGATGCGCAATGGAATCCCCAAATCTTTGCTCCGCTCGGGTGGACCGACAAGGACCGCGCCGTGCGCGGCAACCACAACTATTTGGTGGTCGCGCGCCTGCGCTCCGGCGTGGAACTGCGGCAAGCGCAGGCGGAGATGAATGCAATCTCCAGCCGCCTCGAGCAGCAGTATCCGGAGGATGACAAAGGGTGGGGCGCGGTTCTCGTGCCCCTGCGCGAGCAACTCGTGGGAGACGTGCGGCCCGCTCTCTTGGTTCTGCTCGGAGCGGTCGCCTTTGTGCTCCTCATCGCGTGCGCAAACGTGGCGAATCTCTTGCTTGCGAGAACACTGGCCCGGCGGAAGGAGATCGCGATACGCACGGCGCTAGGAGCGGGCCGCGGCCGCGTTCTCCAGCAGGTCCTCTCGGAGACCTTGCTGCTCTCGCTGGCCGGAGGCGCTTTGGGTCTTTTGCTCGCGCGCTTCGGGATCGACCTGATCGTCCACTTCTTGGCGGCGAGGTTGCCTCGATCCAGCGAGATCGGCCTGGACGCTTTGGTGCTGACGTTTACCCTCGTCATTTCTGTTTTCAGCGGGCTCGTCGCGGGGTTGGTGCCGGCTCTGCGTCTGACGAGAACGGATGTGAATCAAGCTTTGAAGGAGGGCCTCGGCAGGACCAGCGCGGATTCGGGAGGGCAGCGCACGCGCAGCGTACTGGTAGTCACGGAAGTTGCGTTGTCACTCGTCCTGCTGATCGGGGCCGGACTCATGATTCGCAGCCTGTGGATGCTGCGGCGCGTCGATCCGGGTTTCGACCCGCACAACGTCCTGACGATGTTCATTCCTTTACCGCAAACAAAGTACGTCAAGCCGGTTCAGCAGCTCGAGTTTTTCGACCAACTGCTTCAGCGTGTGCGAGCGTTACCTGGGGTTGAGTCGGCGGGCGCAACCGATGCGCTACCCTTAATGGGCGGCTCGACCCAGCCCGTCACGATCGAAGGTCAGCCAATTGTCCCCATGTCGGAACAACCCGAAGTTGCGGTCCGCCGGATTACCCCTGGTTACCTTCGCACCATGCGCGTACCGTTGCAGCGAGGTCGCGACTTCAACGAAGGGGACACGCTGGACAGACCGGCCGTGGTCTTGATCAGCAAGTCCATGGCGGAGCAGTTCTGGCCCAAGGAGGATCCCATCGGCAAGCATCTGACTTTGACTTTTTTCCGGGACACCCGCCGGGAAGTTGTCGGCATTGTCGGCGATGTGAAACAAGACGGACTGGAAGTGGATAGGCCGATAGAGACCGTGTATGGTCCCGTGGCCAAGAATCCGGGTCCGTGGATGTCGCTTGTGGTGCGCACGGCCGGAAAACCTGCCAGCCTGGTCTCGGCGGTGACGGGCGCGGTTCGGGAGGTGGATCGGGAGCAGCCCGTGGTAGATGTTGCCACGATGGAAGAAATTCTTGGCAACTCGTTTTCGCAGCGGCGCTTCACCATGCTCCTGCTGGCGGCATTCGCCGGGCTGGCTTTGCTTCTCGCGGCGATAGGAATCTACGGCGTGCTCTCTTATGCCGTCCGGCGGCGTGTGCAGGAAATCGGCATCCGCGTAGCATTGGGCGCGCAACAGGCGGACGTCCTGCGGCTCGTCGTGGGGCAGGGGCTGCGGTTGACCCTGGCAGGTTTGGCGATTGGTGTGGTGATCGCGCTTGGCCTCACGCGGCTTCTAACTGGAATGCTCTTCAGCGTGAAGCCGACGGACCCGCTGACTTTCGTCGCCGTCGCCGCGCTGCTTTGCAGCATCGCCCTTCTCGCGTGTTACTTGCCGGCGCGGCGGGCGACGCGCGTGGATCCGGTGGTCGCCCTCCGGTACGAATGACCGCGGGTTTCTTCACGACTGACTAGCTCTGGCCGCCGGCCAGTTCGCGCACGAGGGCGCCGACAAACGACTTGGCGTCGCCGAAGAGCATCAGGGTTTTGTCGAGGTAATAGAGCGGATTGTCGATTCCGGCGAAACCGGGGCTCATGCTGCGTTTGATCACCATCACCGTGCGGGCCTTGTCCACATCCAAAATGGGCATTCCATAAATGGGGCTCGAGGCATCGTTCCGCGCGGCGGGGTTCGTGACGTCGTTCGCGCCAATCACGAGCGCCACGTCCGTTTGCGGAAAGTCGCCGTTGATTTCCTCCATGTCCAGCAGCTTGTCGTAGGGAATGTCAGCCTCCGCGAGAAGCACGTTCATGTGGCCGGGCATGCGGCCTGCGACCGGGTGAATGCCGAACTTCACGTCCACGCCGCGCTTCGTCAGGGCGTCATAGAGTTCCCGCACCTTGTGCTGCGCCTGCGCCACGGCCATCCCGTACCCGGGAACGATCACCACTTTGTTCGCCGCGGCAAGGATTGCGGCTGCCTCTTCCGCCGTTGCGCTCCGCACCGGCTGCGCCTGTTGCACGGCGGCTCCGGCGGCCTGTTCCTGCCCGAACGCGCCGAACAACACGTTGGAGAACGACCGGTTCATCGCCTTCGACATGTTCACGGACAGGATGAAGCCGGAAGCGCCGTCGAGCGCGCCGGCGATGATCAGCAGCTTGCTGTCGAGGACGAATCCCATGGCAGCCGCGGAAAGCCCGGCGTAGGAGTTCAGCAACGAAATCACGGTCGGCATGTCGGCACCGCCGATGGGGATGATCATCAACACTCCAAAAACGAGCGGGATCCCTACCACAGCGGGGAAATACTCGGTTTGCCCCGGGTGCAATACAAGGTAAGCCGCGACTCCGACAGCGATGGCCAGCAGAGAAAGATTGACGATGTTCTGTCCCCTATAGGTGATCGGCCGCTGCGGAAGAATCTCCTGCAGCTTGCCCGCGGCCATCAGGCTTCCGGTAAAGGTCAGCGAGCCGAGAATCACCTCCATCGAGAGGACAGCCATCATGAAGCGCGGCACATCCGGAGCGCGCAAATAAAACTCCGCCGTGCCCACCAACGTAACGCAGAGCGCGCCGAAGGCGTGGCTGAGGGCGGTCCGCTGCGGCACCGCCGTCATTTGTACCTTTCCCAGGGGCACACCGATGATCGTTCCGAGCACCAGTCCGATGGCGATCCATTTGTAGTCCACGATGCCGCGATGCAGCAAAGTTCCGCCAACGGCGAGGAGCATCCCCAGCTCGCCGGCCCGCACGCCGTGGCGCGCCGTGCTCGGGGAACTCAACCATTTGAGCGAGAGGATGAAAAGAGCGGTGGCGACGAGGTAGGTAATTTCGATGATCTGTTCGGTGCCGATCATGGCGTTCACGGCTTTTTGGGACCGCTCGCGCGGAACATCTTGAGCATCCGGTCGGTGATCAGAAATCCTCCGACGAGGTTGCCGGTAGCGGCGACGATGGCGATGGTGCCGAGCACGGTCGAAAGCGTGCTCTTGTGTTCGCCGACGAGAAGGATCGCGCCGACCACGGCGATGGCGTCGAGTGCGTTGGTCAGCGACATCAATGGCGTATGTAGGAGCGGCGAAACGCGGCGGATCACTTCAAAGCCGATGAACCCGGCCAGCATGAAGACATAGAGGCTCGTGAGCAGGTCCAACTTCATCGGACTCCTCCCTTGGATTGCGTTTCGAGCGCGGGAAGTGAAAAGAACTCGCGCACGCGGGCGTTGACCACTTCACCCGCATGCGTGAGCAGAGTTTCGCGGACGATATCGTCCTCGAAATTCAGTTGCAGCCTCCCCTCCTTCACCAGATGAAGGAGAAAGGCGCTGATGTTGCGCGCGTACATCTGGCTGGCGTGATAGGGCACGGTGCTGGCAAGGTTGAACCAGCCGATGATCGTGACCCCGTGCTCGACCACTTTTTCGCCCGGCCGCGTTGATTCGCAATTTCCTCCGCGTTCCGCCGCCAGGTCCACGATCACCGAGCCCGGAGCCATGCCGGCCACCATTTCGCGCGTGACGAGCACCGGAGACTTCTTCCCGGGAACCACCGCCGCCGTGACCACTACATCGCTCTCCGCCACGACACGCGCCAACAATTCGCGCTGCCGCCGGTAGAAAGATTCGTCCTGCGCCTTCGCGTACCCGCCCGCGTCCTCCGCGTCCTTGGCTTCGAGTGGCAGCTCCACGAAGCGTCCGCCCAGGCTTTGCACCTGTTCCTTGGCAGCGGGACGGAGATCGTACGCTGAGGCCACTGCACCCAGGCGCCGCGCGGTGGCGATGGCTTGCAACCCGGCCACGCCTGCCCCAATCACCAGAACCCGCCCGGGCGCGATCGTACCCGCTGCGGTTGTGAGCATGGGGAATATGCGTGGTAGCGTGTCCGCGGCAATCACCACGGCTTTGTATCCGCAGATCGTGCCCATCGAAGAAAGCGCGTCCATGCTCTGGGCACGCGTGCTGCGCGGCATCAACTCAACGGAAAACGACGTAACCCCCCGGGCGACGATTTCCTGGATTGTCTTGAGCGTGCCCAGCGGCCTCAGGAATCCAATCAGAACCTGGCCGCTCCGGAGGAGAGGGAGGTCGGCTTCGCCGGTCTTGTCATTGGAGCCGTGACAGAGCACCTGTACCACCAGATCCGCTGCGCGGAAGACTTCGGCGCGCTCAGGGAGAATCTTCGCGCCCTTCGCAGTGTATTCGGCGTCCGGATAACCGGCTTCCACTCCCGCCCCCGCCTCCACGACAACCTCGAGTCCAGATTTGACAAGATTCGGGATCACCGCAGGCACCAGCGCGACACGCCGCTCCCCAGGGAAACTCTCTTTCGGGACACCGACAATCATGGGCCTTCCTCCGATCCGAACTCGCACCGCTTGCCAGCGACTCCGCTGCGTTCCGAGGGATTGCGCAACTTAGGCAAAACGGGCAAGCTCATTCCTTTGAGAACCAATGTCCGAAGAATTCATGCGGCGGGCCATCGCCCTCGCGCTTGAGAATGTGCGCTCCGGCCGCGGCGGGCCGTTCGCGGCGCTCGTTGTGAAGGACGGCCGCGTCCTCGTGGAAGGAACCAATCGCGTCACTTCGACGAACGACCCGACGGCCCACGCCGAGATCATCGCCATCCGCGAAGCGTGCCGCGCGCTCGGCGATTTTCAACTAACGAGCTGTGACCTCTACACGACCTGCGAACCCTGCCCGATGTGCCTCGGAGCGATTTACTGGGCGCGGCCAGCGCGCGTTTTCTACGCCGGGACCGCTTCCGACGCCGCGGCGGCCGGCTTCGACGACGCTTTCATCTACAACGAGCTGCGGAATCCGCCGGCGGGGCGGCGCATTCCCATGAAACAGCTCCTCCGCGACGACGCCCTCGCCATTTTTTCGGCGTGGAATGCGAAGGCCGACAAGATAAAGTACTAACGGCGGAGTGCTCTATTCTGCCCGCCATGCGCCCAGCGCGCGCCGCACATCGACGATTTGTCCCAGGTGATACGCATTATGGTCGGCCACCAGCAGCGCTTCGCGAAGAATCGTTTGCCCATCGCCGTGGGGGATCCGCGCGTAGAGGTCCGTGCGCGGACTGTCTACCAGTGCAATCATCTCGCGCAGATCGCGGCGAAAGTCCGCCAGGCTCTTCTGCCACGCAGATTCGTCCGGAGGTGCTTCCGTTTTTGGCCAGTAGCCGTCTGGAAATTCCGGTGAGACGTGCTTGGCACTGCGGCTGAATTCCAGGATGTCCCATTGCGCGATGCGCAGGTGCTCGAGAAGCTGCCAGGCCGTATGCAGCAGCCCCGCGGCTCGCGTTCCGCGCAGCGCCGCCGGCAAATCCTTAACCGCATCGTCAATGTGGAGGTGGGCGCCGCCGCCCTTGAGCAAGTTCATGAGGTGCTCGCGGAGCAGTCTGCTTTCGTCTCGCGCGGGTTTGGTGCGTGGACGCGGCGATCTTTTCTTCACGGCGCCTTCTCCGATACCAGCGCCGTGCTGGGCATGCCCGAAACGGGATGCGTGGTGGTGTTCCGGAATCCCGCGTTGCGGAACATGGCTTCGTACTCCCGAAAGGTGTAGGCGTCGCCGGCGTCCGTGACCGCCAGCATGGTCAAGCTGAACGTTGCGGCTGTTGGAGGCGATACGCGGTCTTCATTCGGCACGAATTCGAGAGTAATCGCCTTGCCGCCTGGCTTCAGCGCAGCGTGCACGCGCCGCATCAGGCGCTCGCAAGTCGGCATATCGAAGTGGTGAAAGATGTTCGTGAGCAGCGCATAGTCGTATCCCGCGCCCAGATCGGCCTCAAATGCGCTTCCCGCCCGCGTTGCGTACCGGGCCGCCACGCCCGCGGCAGCGGCATTCTCCATCGCCACCTCGAGAACCGGAGGCCAGTCAACCGCCACGATTTGCGCGTTCGGATTCTGTTTCGCGATGGTAATCCCGTACATGCCGTGTCCGGCGGCAATATCTAACACCTTGCAGGGCTTTCCTTCGGGCGCGCCGATCAACTGGGCAATGAACTTAGCCGCCGGCGCCGTCATCGGCGCCATAGACCGCGCGAACGCAACCCAAAGTTCATCATTTGGTTTTGTATTGTCCCCCTGCGCCACCACGGTGCCGCCTTTCCGAACCGCACCCGTGAGAGCATCGAAGTCTTTCAGCAGCGCCTCCGTTCCGAGAAAGCCCGCCATGGAAGCCAGGCATGCGGGCGAGCGCCGGTCCAAAAACACGGCGGATTCCTTCGTTAGCGCGTAGGCGTCCCCCTCTTTTGTTAGGAATCCGAAAACGGTCAGATAATCGCAGAGGATGCGGGTGCCACGTTCGGACGCATGTACCTTTGCCGCCAGCGTTGAGGGCCGGTTTGCGCCCTCCCCGATCGCAGTGAAAATGTCCAATTCAATTGCGGCTTTCAAAGCCGCGCTCTGCTGGTAGGCATTCAGCGTGTTGAAAATGCGCTCGGGCGTGGGTCCGTGACCTGCGGAGGGAGAGGCCATCTGTAGTGGCTCCTTGTCGAAAGATTTGAGGCGAGCCATTTTACATCGGGCGCACCGGCCCGGCACAGGATTGGGATTGCCCGCGGGCGCAGCGGACTGGCATACTTCTTCGCCCCGCGCGAGCAGAGGCGCTCACCATGAAACGCGAATATTTCCGCTGGCATTCGCCGCGGCTGGGACTCGAACTGGGCATCGTCGTCTTTGGACACTGGGGCGCGCCGCTCGTCGGCTTTCCGACCAGCGCCGGCGATGAATTTGAGCTCGAAGGCCAAAGCATGGTCGGCGCGCTCAGCGACTTCATCGACGGCGGCAAGGTGAAGCTCTACACGGTGAATTCCGTCAACAACTACGGCTTCTATAACAAGGCCGCGCATCCGTTTCACCGGAGTTACGTCCAAGCGATGTTCGACGCTTATCTGCGCGAGGAGGTTGTTCCCTTCATCTGGGACAACTGCCAGACGCAGGGCATCGCTATCTCCACGATGGGCGCGTCCTTTGGCGCATACCACGCCGCGAACACGCTCTTCAAGCATCCCGACGTGATCAAGCGCTGCTTCGCCATGTCCGGCGTCTATGACCTGAAGAAATTCATGGATGGGCTGTACGACGACAATTTCTACTTCAACAATCCAGTGGACTATCTGGCGAACCTCAACGACCCGGGGCTGCTCGAACAACTGGCCACGTGCGACATCCACTTCGCGACCGGTACCGGGCCGTGGGAGGACAGCGGCCCGTCGTATCGTCTCTCCGAAGTGCTCGCGAGCCGCGGGATCCGCCATTCGCTGGATAACTGGGGACCCGAAGGGGGCCACGACTGGCCTTTCTGGAAACACGAGATGCGGGAATACATTAGCCGGCTGTTCTGAACG
>Ga0066680_10000693_pt1 | contig 12111 bp, 10 predicted proteins | sample GraSoiAngelo_129_FD_62297 | JGI IMG/M metagenome (GOLD analysis project Ga0066680, IMG submission 62297) | Grasslands soil microbial communities from the Angelo Coastal Reserve, California, USA - 14_0927_12_40cm | ecosystem: Environmental > Terrestrial > Soil > Grasslands | place: USA... | reverse complement strand
ATGGCTGATGTGGGGCGGATGTTCCTCGTTTTCGGCGTGCTGCTCGCCATCATCGGCGGGGGCCTGATGCTGTTTGGGAGGTTCCATCTGCCTGGAGATCTCACCTTCCGGAGCGGGAACGTGACGATCTATCTTCCGATCGCAACCAGCGTCGTCCTGTCGGTGCTGCTCACGGTCGTCCTCAACCTCGTTTTCCGGCAGCGATGAACCGCCCGCCCGTAGACTGATTGGCCGCTCATGCAGTTAGTTCTCAGCTGGCCCGTCCGCCTTTTCGTCGTCGGCGTGCTGATCGTCTCGCTCTTCGTCGACGGAGCCGGCTTCGTCTACCGGATCGCCAACAAGCTGCCCCTGACGGGGAACGTCGCCGGCCTACCGCCTAACTTTGGGGGCTGGCAGCTCTACTTCCACAAGGGCCTGGACCTCGCCGGCGGCACGCACATCGACTACCAGCTGACCAACTTCCCGGCCGGCCAGAGCCGCGCCGACGTCCAGAAACGGACCATCGACGTGATCAACAAGCGCGTCAACTCCCTCGGTGTCAGCGAACCCGAGATCCGCGGCGCGGGCACGAACAACGACCGCATCACGGTCGACCTGGCGGGCGTCAACGCCGCGCAGGCGCAGAAGACGATCGGCGCCGTGTCGAAGCTCGTCTACACGAAGTGGGTCAAGGACGTCAAGGTCACGGGAGGGCCCGAGCCGGGGTACAAGCCCGCTCTGACCGGACTCACGGGCGACGACATCTCAAACGCCACCGCGACCATCGATCAAACGGGGACGTCGTGGGTCGTCAACATCACGTTCACGTCCGCCGGCGCAACCAAGTTCGACACGCTCACCCGCGACAACGTCGCCGCATGCCCAGGCGACTCGACCACCGTCGCGAGCGCGAATTGCGCGGAGCGGCACCTCACGATCTGGCTGGACTTGACGCAGGCAGACATCGACCATTGGGAGGACTCGTCGTACGTCGCGAAGGTCAGCGCCACGTACGACCCAGCGTGCCTCGCCGCCCAGGCCCCCGGCACCATCTGTGGCAAGTTTCTGACCGACCCTATCACCCGGGAAGAGATCGCGGGCGGCCAGGCTCAGATCAGCGGCTCGTTCACCCAGCAGAGCGCGACCGACCTCGCGACGGGCATCAACTCGGGTTCGCTGCCGGTCGACCTCGTGGCGCTCGACGTGACCCAGGTCAGCGCGACGCTGGGCGCCGAGTCGGTCAAGCTCAGCATCGCGGCCGGCCTCCTCGGCCTGGCGATCGTCGTCGTGTTCATGATCGTCTACTACCGCATTCCTGGCCTGCTGGCGAGCCTCGCGCTGCTGTTCTACGCGGGAGCGGTGCTGGCTGTGTTCAAGCTCGTGCCGGTGACCCTCACGCTTGCGGGTATCACCGGGTTCATCCTCTCGGTCGGTATGGCCGTCGACGCCAACGTGCTGATCTTCGAACGGTTCAAAGAAGAGGTGAGAGCAGGTCGGACCATCGCGGCCGCGGTGGATGCGGCCGTGAGGCGGGCGTGGCCCGCCATCCGTGACTCGAACACATCGACGATCATCACTTGCATCATCCTCGGCTTCGTCGGGCCGGCGGCGGTCAAGGGATTTGCGATCACACTCGCGATCGGTGTTTTCGCAAGCCTCGTCTCATCCATCGTCGTGACCCACAACCTCCTCGCGATCGTGCTTGCGGGCAGCGGTTTCCGGCGCCCGGGCTTGCTCGGGGTGGACCGTGTCCGAGCTGTCTGACATCAAGGCGGAGCAACAGAGCGCCGACATCGTTCCGGACGGAGCCTCTGAGCCCGAGCCGGCCCAGGCTGTCGCGGCCCCGGCGCCCGCGCCGCGGATCCGCCGCCTCAACATCATCGGCCGGCGCAACCTGTTCTTTGCCCTTTCGCTGATCATCATCATCCCCGGCATCGTTTCCATGGCGACGCGACACTTCGCGCTCGGCATCGACTTCGCTGGAGGTACCGAGCTGACGGTCAACGTCGCCAACAATCCCTCCCTCGCGCAGGTGCAGAGCGCGGTCGACGCCGAGAACATCAACGGGTCGGTGATACAGACTGGCGGCGGCGGCTACATCATTCGCTACCCGCCGCTGTCCCCGGCACAGGTGACCGGCGTGCAGAGCGACCTGCAGGGCAGGCTCGGACCCACGTCGGTACAGCAGATCCTGGTCGTGGGCGGCACCATCGCGGGTGAAACCATCGCCCTCTCGGTGCTCGCCGTCGTCCTCGCTTCGGTCGCGATCCTCTTGCTGCTGGCGGTCCGCTTCCGCAACGTGCCGGGAGGCTGGCGCGCCGGATTTCAGTTCGGCGGCTCCGCGCTGGCCGCGCTGCTGCACGATGTGTTCATCCTGACGGGCATCTTCTCCATCCTCGGTAAGGTGTTCGACCTACGCATCGGGGAGATCGACGCATTCTTCGTCACGGCCGTGCTGACCGTCGTCGGCTTTTCCGTCCACGACACGATCGTCGTCTTCGACCGGATCCGTGAGAACCTCCGGGTGAGCCAGCGTCTTTCCTTTGATCAGGTGGTCAATCTCAGCATCATGCAGACCGCCGCCCGGTCGATCATCACGAGCTTCACCGTCGTCCTGGTCTTGGCGGCGATCCTCATCGCCGGCGGGACAACGCTGCAAGGCCTCGCTCTCGCGCTCATGATCGGCATCGTCTCCGGGACCTACAGCTCGATCTTCAACGCAGCGCCGCTGCTGGTCGTCTGGCGGAGATTGCAGCCCCTGCGGTAGGGTTATGCGCAGAAACCGGACATGCCGACCTGGCCCATATCGTCGATCAAAGCGCTGCTCGAGCCGACGCTCAACCACATGGGTTACGAGCTGTACGCGCTCGACCAGTCGGGTCAGTCCGGACGAACGCTTCGCATCTCCATCGACCGCAACGAGCCGATCACGATCGAGGACTGCGAGCGAGTGAGCAAGGTTGCAGGCCCGCTGATCGATCATTCCAAATTGATCGAAGGCTCATACGACCTCGAGGTCTCTTCGCCCGGGGCGGAGCGTCCCCTGCGCAACCATCACGACTACGAGCGGTTCAACGGCAAGCGGGTCAACGTTCGCTATCGCGGCGGTGACACGGAGACCGTGGTCGAGGGTCAGCTCGTCGCGGTCGATGGAGCGGGCATCGCTGTACAGGCGCCCGGAGCGCGCGGACGCGCGCCGGTGATCATTCACATTGCGTGGGAAGACGTTGTCGCGGCCAGGCTCGCGGTCGCAATCTGAGCCGTCCACCGAAGGCCTGGCCGAAGCGCTGACCGCGCTTTGCGCCGAGCTCGGCATCCCCTTCGAGGAGATGCTGCACACCGTGGAGGGCGCGCTCGCGGTCGCCTACAAGCGCGCCTTCAATCCGGACGGTGAGGTGACGGTGAAGCTCGACACCTCGACCGGCGCCCTGGATGTCCAGAGCCGTGTCGTGCATCGCGACGGCAGCGTGGTCACAGCCGAGCTCCCGTCCGAAGACTTCAAACGGATGGCGGCGCAGACCGCCAAGCACGCCGTGCTGCGCCACATCCACGACCTGGAACGCGACAAGGTCCTGCGCGATGTCGCGGAGCACAAAGGCGAGCTCGCCAGCGGCATCGTCGACCGCATCGAGTCGGGGATCGTGTACATCGACCTCGGGCGGGCGGAGGGCGTGATGCCGCCCGAGGAGCAGATCCCCGGCGAGCAGCTCCATCCCGGGCGCCCGGTGTTGGTCGTGATGCTCGAGCCGCAGCACAACCGCAAGCAGGCCCAGGTGCGCGTGTCGCGCGGCGCACGGGCATTTGTTCATCGCCTGCTCGAGGCCGAGGTGCCCGAGATCAAGGCCGGCGCGGTCCAGATTCGGGCGATCGCGCGCGAGCCGGGTCTGCGGACGAAGATCGCGGTCTCTTCGAGCGAGCCAGGTCTGGATCCGGTCGGCGCCTGCGTCGGACCGAAGGGCGTGAGGCACCGAGCCATCCTGAGCGAGCTGGCCAACGAGCACGTCGACATCGTCCCCTGGTCGGAGGACCCGGAAGCTTTCGTGGCCGCTGCCTTGGGCCCTGCCAAGGCTGACAGGGTGACGATCGACCGGGTCACCCGCACGGCCACGGTGCTCGTGCCGAAGAATCAGCTCTCGCTGGCGATCGGCCGGGACGGCCAGAACGCCCGCCTCGGGGCCAAGCTGACAGGCCTGCGGATCGACATCAAAGCCAGCGATCCTGTTGAAGAGGAGACTCCTCCGCATTAATCGGGAGGTGCAGCGGAGCGGCGGCCCGCCCATCCGGACGTGCGTCGCCTGCCGGCAGGAGGCCGGGAAAGCGGAGTTGATTCGCTTTGTGCGCCGCTCCGATGGGTCGGTCGCCGCGGACAGGACAGGCCGTTTGCCCGGCCGCGGTGCCTACCTGCACGCCGCGGCGGAATGCATCGAAACAGCACGCAAGAAACGCTCGCTGGAGCGCGCGTTGAGGGCACCGGTCAGCCCTGAGGTGTGGTCTGAGCTGAAGCCGGATGCGAGCTTAAGCCCCTCGCCCTAGCCCTCTCCCCGATGGGAGCCGGGATAGGGTCAAGGTTTCGAATTCACCTTGGGCGGCATAATCAGTAGTTCCGGCATGAAAGCACACGAGCTTGCGCGCGAACTTGGCATCAGCCAGAAGGAGCTGGTCAACTTCCTCCAGCAGCGGAGGCTGACCCGCAACGCCGCGGCGCCCCTGGCGCCTGGCGCGATCGACGCTGCCCGCACCGCCTTCAAGCCGACAACCGTCACGCCCAAGATCGAGACCAACGGGGACCGCCGGATCACCCTTCCGCCGACGCTGTCGGTCAAGGACCTGGCGGAGAAGCTCGGCGTGAGCCCGGTCGAGGTCATCAAGAAGCTGATGGCTTCCAAGATCCTGGCCACCATCAACCAGGTCATCGACTTTGCCACCGCGGAGATCGTGGCCGACGAGTTCGGGTTCACGGTCGAGCCGGTCGCCAGCGAGGACGTGGTCGCGGTCGAGTCGGCCGAGGGCGAGGGCGACGTCGTCACGACCTCGCGCGAGGAGCTCTTCTCGCTCGCCAACGAAGACCCTGCCAAGCTCAAGCCGCGACCGCCGATCGTGACCGTCCTGGGCCATGTCGACCATGGCAAGACCTCGATCCTGGACGCGATCCGCCAGACGCGTGTGGCGGCGGGGGAGGCGGGAGGCATCACGCAGCGGATCGGCGCATACAAGATCGAGACCGCAGACCAACATCCCGTGGTGTTCATCGACACCCCGGGTCACGAAGCCTTCACCGCCATGCGCGCCCGCGGTGCTCAGGTCACGGACCTCGTGGTCCTGGTCGTGGCGGCGGACGACGGCGTGATGCCGCAAACGGTCGAGGCGATCCACCACGCACGAGCGGCCAAGGTGCCGATCATCGTCGCGATTAACAAGGTCGACAAGGACAACGCCAACGTCGACCGCGTCCACCAACAGCTTGCGGAACAGGGGATTGTCACGCGCCACTACGGCGGCGAGCACGAGTGCGTGCACCTGAGCGCAAGGACGGGCAAGGGCATCGATGACCTGCTGACCACGATCGTGCTGTCCTCCGACATCCTCGAGCTCAAAGCGAACCCCGACCGCAACGCGATCGGCACCATCGTCGACGCCCATCTCGAGCGCGGGCGCGGTCCCGTGGCGACGGTCCTGGTGCAGGCCGGCACGCTGAAGGTCGGCGACGATTTCGTGTGTGGGCACATCTACGGCCGCGTGCGCGCGCTTGCCGACGACCGCGGCCGAAGCGTGACCGAGGCCCCACCGGCGACGCCGGTGGTGGTCTCCGGCATGAACGAAGTCGCGCAGGCTGGCGACATCTTCCAGGTGGTCGGGTCGGAAAAGGCCGCTCGCCAGATCGCACTGACCAAGCTGATCGAGAAGCGCGCGCAGGAAGCGGCGCGTGACGTCACTCCTCGGATCACCCTCGAAGACCTGGCGCGCCGGGCCAAAGAAGGAGAGGTCAAAGAGCTCAGCCTGGTCGTCAAAGCCGACGCCCAGGGCACGCTCGAGGCCGTGCTGGCCGCGCTGCAGAAGATCGAGGACCCCGTGGTCGCGATCAAGATCGTCGGCCAGGGCGTGGGCGCCGTCAGCGACTCAGACCTCCTGCTCGCCGGCGTCTCCAGCGCCATCATCGTTTGCTTCAACCTGAAGGCGACGCCCGCGAGCACGGCCGCCGCGGAGCGGGCCAAGGTCGAGGTTCGCTACTACGACGTGATCTACAAGCTCACCGAAGACGTCGAACGCGCAGCCAAGGGCTTGCGCGAGCCGACCTATCGTCAGATTCGGGAGGGCCGCGTCGAGGTCATCACCCCGATCAAGATTCCGCGGATCGGCATCATCGCCGGAAGCCGCGTGGTGGAGGGCAAGGTCAGCCGTGGCGGCTGGGTCAAGCTTTTCCGGGGCAGAGAGCAGGTCTTCGAGGGCCGCATCACCTCCCTGAAGCACTTCAAGGAGGACGTGCGCGAGATGCCGGCCGGACAGGAATGCGGCATCGGGCTCGAGGGCTGGGAAGACTTCCAGCCCGGTGACTCCATGGAGACGTACCGACTCGAGCGGGAAGAAATTTAGGCAAGGCGTGTCGCCTTGCTAATGCGGGAGGTCGAGATGACCAGCTACCGCGCGGACCAGGTGGGGGAGCAGGTGCGCGAAGAGATCATGTCCATCATCCGGCGCGATCTCAAAGACCCTCGTATCGGTTTCGTGAGCATCACGGCGGTTCGCATGTCGTCAGACCTGCGCCAGGCGCGCGTGCGCGTTTCCGTGCTCGGTAGCTCGGAGGAGCAGAAGGACTCGATCAAGGGCCTGGTCTCGGCCAAGGGCTTGATCAGGCATGAGCTCGGCCGGCGGCTTCAGAACCTGAAGTTCTCTCCCGAGCTGCGCTTCGAGCTCGACCCGTCGATCGAGTACAGCGTCCACATCTCCGAGCTCCTCAAAGAGGTGCTGCCGGACGGACCCTCTGGCCACCTCCCCATAAACGGGGAGGAGGAGCCGAAGCCATAGCTACCGCCCAGCGCGACAAGCCGCACCTCTACGACGAGATCAAGGACCTGATCGACGCGAACCAGGAGATCCTAATCTTCGGGCACAAGGACGCGGACGGCGACACGCTTGGCTGCAGCCTCGCGTTCGCGGAAGCGCTGCGGTCCGAAGGCAAGGACGTGTGGGTGCTGGTGCCGCCGCCCTTGCCGCCGATGTATGCGTTTTTGCCCAGATTCGAAGAGATCCAGGCCGAACCGCCGCACGGCGTCGACCCACAGCTGGTCTTCTTCTTCGACTCCGGCAACCTCGAACGTTCGGGCAACGCCGTTCGCCGCATCGCGGCGCACGCGACGATCGTCAACATCGATCACCATCCATCCAACTCGCGCTTTGGCGACATCAACGTCATCGACGCCAACGCGTCCGCGGTGGGGCAGATGGTGATGGAGATGCTCGACCACTTCGGTTACAAGATCACCACCACCATCGCTGTGAACCTCTACGTGGCGCTCCTGACGGACACCGGCGGCTTTCGGCACGAGAACACGACACCACGCGCGCTCGAAGACGCGGCTCGGCTTGCGCGCCTCGGCGCGGATCCCGGTCACATCGCGACTCAGGTCTATAAGATGCGGCCCGAGACGACCCTCAAGCTGAGCGGGCTGGCGCTCGCCACGATGCGGGTTGAGATGGATGGACGGCTGGCGTGGGCCAAGGTGACTCGACGCATGCTCAAAGAGGCAAACGCCGTGATGGCCGAATCCGAAGGCATCATCGACACGCTCAACAGCATCGCGGGTCTCGAGTTGGCCATCCTCTTCAAGGAGGTGTCCAGCGACCTGACCAAGATCAGCGTGCGCAGCCGCGGGGCCGTCGACGCGGCGGCGCTCTGCGCGTCATTCGGAGGCGGGGGACACATCCGCGCCGCCGGCGCCGAAATCGAAAAGTCGATGGACGAAGCTGTCAAGTTCGTCCTGGCGGCCGCCAAGGAGGCGATCCTTGCCGCCTCGCCCGAGCCCTGACGGACCGCGGTTCGCGACTGGCGTTCTCAACGTCAACAAGAGCGCCGGCGAAACGTCGTTCTCGGTCGTCAACCGCTTGCGGCGCCTCACTGGCGCTCACCGGGTCGGTCACGCCGGCACGCTCGATCCCCTGGCGACCGGAGTGCTGCCGGTGCTTTTCGAGTCGGCGACTCGGCTCGCCGAGTTCGCACTGAAGCTTCCGAAGACGTATGTGGCCGACATCCACCTCGGTTTCCGCACTGCCACCGACGACGCCGAGGCAGAGCAAGAGCCGGTCGCCGACCCAAGCGACGTAGGCGCCCACGACGTCGAGCGCGTGCTGTCGGAGTTTTCCGGTCGAATCCTTCAACATCCGCCCGCCTATTCGGCGGTGAAGCTGGGCGGAAAGCGTGCTTATGCGCTCGCGCGCGCGGGCGAGGCGACCAGGCCGGCCGCGCGCGAGGTCGAGGTCTACTCTGCGCGGCTTCTCGATTTCAAGCCTGGATCTCGCGCGGTGGCGCGCATCGAGGTGAGGTGCGGGAGCGGAACCTACCTTCGTTCGATCGCGCGTGACCTGGGGGAGAGGCTGGGTGTCGGCGGCTACCTAGGACGGCTGGCTCGCACCGTGTATGGCCCATTGACGATCGAGACCGCCGTGCCGCCGGATGCGATCGACGATGCGGACGCGGTGCGAGATCGGCTGCTGCCGGCGGAGGTCATACTGCCCGAGATGGAACGGGTCAGGCTCAACGTCGAGCAGGAGGCGCAGGTCCGCCAGGGCCGCGCCGTGCGCGTGCTTCCCGAGCCCGGACCTGGGCTTGTGCGCGCACACGACGCCGAGGGGCGCCTGATCGCGCTGGGTCACACCGACCCGCTGCGCCGGACGTTCGTGCCGGAGAAAGTGCTGAGCTGAAGGTTCACATAGGGCTGCCGGCGGAACCCATTGGGCCCGTCGCGCTCACGGTCGGCAGCTTCGACGGCGTCCACCTCGGCCATCTCGAAGTGATCGGTCGAACCGCTGCCGACGCCGCAAGCTCCGGCGGGCAATCAGCTTTGATCACGTTCGAGCCTCATCCGCGCTGTGTGCTCGACCCCGCGAACTGCCCGTCATCCATCACCACCCTGCAGGAGAAGCTCGCCCTGGTCGCCGAGGCCGGCATCGACCACGCGATCGTCCTGCGGTTCGACCGCGAGCTTGCAGCACTGTCACCCCAGGATTTCGTCGACAGGCTCTCCGCGGTGATGGGGCTCAGCCGCTGGGTGATCGGGTTCGACTTCGCCTTCGGGCGCGGCCGCACCGGCAGCGCCGCATGGCTGCGCGATCACGGTCATGAGGTCGAAGTCGTGCCGCCATTCGAGGTGGACGGGCATGAGCTGCACAGCTCCGAGATTCGCAGACTCGTCACCGCCGGCGAGGTCGACAAGGCCAACCGCCTGCTCGGTCGCGAGTTCTCGATGGCCGGGCCTGTCGAGGCGGGGGACAAAGTCGGGAGGCGGCTAGGGTTTCCGACCGCCAACATCGGCATCGAGCCGAACAAGCTCGTGCCCGCGCTTGGCGCCTATGCCGGCCGCGCCCGGGCTGACGAAGGAAATTTCGTCGCGGCGCTTTCTGTCGGCTACCGCCCGACCTTCGGCGGCACCCAGTTGCGCGTCGAGGCTTTTCTGCTCGATTTCGAAGGCGACCTCTACCAGCGCCGACTCGAGCTGCACTTCGTCCGCTACCTGCACCCGGACATCAAGTTTCCGACCCCCGACGACCTCGTCCAGCAGTTGAAGCGCGACGTCGCGGACACCCGCCGGATCGTCGATCGTTGACCCGGGTATGTGTCGTCGGCGGCGGCATCGCGGGCTACACCGCCGCCCTCGCAGCGCGCCGCGACGGCGCGGACGTGACGGTCGTCGCCCGCGCACCCGGCGCGACCGCCCTGTACGCGGGAGGCATGGAGATCATCGACGACCTCGAAGAGGTCCTGCGCTCGCCGCACCATCCTCTCGCGCGGCTGGGCATGGGTCCGGTCGGGCTCGCAACCGAGCTCGACACCGCGATCTCGACGCTGCAACTGGCGCTCAGCAAGGAGGGTTTGAAGTTCGAGGGGACGTGGCGCAGCCGCGGCCTGTACGCGGACATCCATGGCCTCGCTCGCCCGGCGAACGTCGTTCCAGACACGGTGGCCCGCGGCGAGCTCGGAGCATTGAGCGGGAAACGAGTCGCGGTCATCGGCGTGCCGCAGGTCGGCGACTATGATGCGGCCACCACAGCGCAAGCGCTAAAGCAGCTGCACGGCATCGAAGCGTTTGCCGAGGAGATATCCATCCCCGAGCTGCCTACCGCCGCGTCCCTGACGGACCTCTATGGGCGCCGCGCGCCTGCACCTCGGGCGCGTGGGGCGGCCATCGCGTACCCGCCGGGGTTCATCGCCCTTCCCGAGGACGGCTTCGAGCTGCTGGCCTCGCCTCCCTCGCCCCACGGCTGGCGACTGCAGCAAGCCATCGCGCTCGGCGTCGTGACCGCGGAGGTCACATCGCTGGAGGCCGCGCGCGGTCGGGTCACGGCAGCGCGGGCTGCCGGGCGCACGCTTCACGCCGACGCCTTCGTCCTGGCGACCGGCCGCCATATCGGCGGCGGCTTGCGTGCGGGACGCACAACCACCGAACCGCTGCTCGGGCTTGGCGTCTTTTACGACGGAACGCCCGCGGCGGCACTCGGCGTGCGGCTGCATCACCTCAAATATCTCGATCCCGGCGAGGAGATGAAGCTTGGGGTCATGACCGACAAGCGCCTGCATCCACTGCTCGAGGACGGCTCGGTGCCGTATGTCAATCTCTACGCCGCGGGCGCAGTCCTCGGCGGTTACGACTACAGCGGGCCGTGCGGTTTCGGCGTTCCGATCCTCACCGGCTGGCTCGCGGGTCGGTTCGCGGCCAAGCAAGAGGGATGAGGACCGAGCTCGAGAAGATCGTCGGGCCTGCGGCTGTGGACGAGCGGCCCGTGCGCGACATGTGGCCGGTCGCGATCATGGCGGAACGCGAAGGCAAGGCGCCCCCGAAGGTCCTGGTTGCGCGGCCGGCAGGTCGTGACCAGGTCGCTGCGGTCCTCCGCTGGGCGGGCGCGAACAACGTCGCGGTCTCGCCGATGGGTGGTGGAAGCGGCGTTTGCGGCGCCCTGTCGCCGGCGGCGGGCGAGATCGTGCTCGACATGTCCGCCTTCGACCGTGTTGCCGAGATCGACGAGACCAACCTGGTTTGCAGCTGCGAGGCGGGTGTCAACGGCTACGCCCTCGAGGAGCAGCTCAACGCGCGCGGCTTGACGCTGGGTCACTACCCGAGCTCGCTTCCGGGCACGACCATCGGCGGGCTGATCGCGACGCGCTCCTCGGGCCAGGAGTCGAGCCGTTACGGCAGCATCGAGGACATGGTCATCGGCCTCTCGGTGGTGCTCGCGGACGGAACGTTCGCGGCGCCGCGACCAGGCCCACGATCGGCCGTCGGCCCCGCCCTGCACCAGCTGTTCGTCGGCGGCGAAGGCGGGCTCGGGGTCGTGCTCGGCGCCGTCCTTCGGGTCCATCGGTTACCGGAGTGGACAGTGGGGCGCGGGTACGCATTTCCCGGGCTGGGCGCCGGCCTCGAATCCATGCGGGCGGTCATGCAATCCGGCATCCGGCCGCTGGTGATGCGGCTCTATGACCCGGAGGACACGGTGTTCAACGGCTACGACCTCAAGTCTGGAGAGTGCCTCCTGGTGGCGGCCACCGCGGGCGGTCGCGAGGTCGCCGAGGCGGAGGCCGCGGCCGTGAAGAAGCTAGCCGCCGAGGCTCGCGGTCTGGGCGAGGAGCCATGGCAGCGCTGGCTCAGTCACCGGTTCGACCTCTCGGCCGAACGGATGAAGGCATTCCTCGAACCGCCCGGTTCCTACCTCGACACGGTGGAGCTCGCCGCGAGCTGGACCGTGCTGCCCGAGCTTTACTCCAGGGTCAGGTCCGCAATAGGAGTTGGTGGCCTGGCGTTATGCCATTTCAGTCATGCCTACCAGCAGGGCTGCTGCGCGTATTTCTCGTTTGCAGGCTCCTCGGGTACGGAAGCGGAAGCTCGCGCGGCCTATGGCCGCGCCTGGGAAGGAGCGATGAGCGCG
>Ga0066680_10000686_pt1 | contig 12185 bp, 4 predicted proteins | sample GraSoiAngelo_129_FD_62297 | JGI IMG/M metagenome (GOLD analysis project Ga0066680, IMG submission 62297) | Grasslands soil microbial communities from the Angelo Coastal Reserve, California, USA - 14_0927_12_40cm | ecosystem: Environmental > Terrestrial > Soil > Grasslands | place: USA... | reverse complement strand
TTGTCCCGACGCACGCGTCCCGCTCGCGAGGCAGCGTTCGAAGCTCGGGAGGTATAGCCCACCCGCTATCGTCGGCCATTGGCGGATGGCTCCCTTTGGTTTTCCAATCACGTCTATGCAAAACGTTGCAGACCGCCGGGAGAGCGCGGGAAGGGCGGCGGCGAGATCTACCGCCGCGCCCGATCCCAAGCGTCATACACCCAGCGGGGAGGCGCCTGTTGAAATTCCGGAAAGGCCGCATTTTCCCTTTCTTTGTTGACAAGCATCTCATTTGCGCCAATACTCCCGGCCGTCGCGGCGACGCAACCAGATTCATAGGTGCTCCTCGCACACGGAGCAGCAGGTGATGACGAGTAAACTCCGCGTCGCTCTCTCTCACGTAAGGAGTTTCATCCCGATCCCATCGAGTAAGCCCGAGTGACCCGTGGCACCGAGGTGCACCATCTGCGGTCTGAGTGCTCGGAAGACATTCATGGCTGTCGAGTCGATCCCGGATAGGGTCGAGCATGTCAGCAGTTGACGAAGGCACTATACTGCGGCGGTTCTTCGCTCTCGTCGCTGTCGCGGTAATCGTCGGTCTCTCGGCTCCTCCGGCCCGAGCAGACGTCGTCCTCGCAAGCGATTTCGGCCCCGGCGACACGTTCCAAACTTCGACCGGTACGGCTTGGGCGATCGGCGGTAGTCAAAGTGCCTCGGCCGCGGTAGCGTTCACCATCCCGCCTGGCCAGACTTACCAACTGACCCAATTCCGGTTCGCTGCTAACTGGTTCGCGGGAGCCAACACTCTGAGCGTCGGGTTCTTTGTTGGCTCTGACTTGAACACCGCGACGTTGGTGGAGTCGTTCACGTTCAGCGCGAGCGCGTTCCAGACCCCGCAGCTCTTCACTGCGGTGTCAGTCGTGCGGCCACTCCTCCTTCCGGGGAATACCTACTTCATTGCCCTGTCGGTCCCTGGTGCGCCCGCCACCCAGTGGGGGTGGCAGTGGAACATTGTAGGAGCTGCGGGTTACTTCGCTCGTTTTGGGAGCGGGGCCTGGTTTGCCGAGACTGCTGCCACGACGCCGGCATTCGATGTCTCGGGGGTTCCGGTTACGGGGTCTGCCGTCGGTCAAGTCACCACGAGCACCGGTACGGCGCTCCAAGGGGCAGTGGTCGACGCGTTCAACGCAGCGACTGGCGCGTTCGTGGCGACCACAACAACCAACGTGTCCGGCAACTATTCGATACCTCTCGCTCCGGGCACCTACAAGATCAAAGCCCACCTCAATGGGTTCCTCGATGTCTTCTATGCGATTGGCGGCCTGAGCGGGATTGACTTCACGACCGCCACGCCGGTCACGGTAAGTAACACCATCGTCACGAACGTCAATATCGCTCTCCCTTCGGGCGGGACGATTTCAGGCTTCGTTCACGCGCGCGGGACATCGACGCCGCTTGTGGGCGTGCCGGTGATCATCTTCCGCTCCGCGGCCAACTCCTTCCTCTTTCGGAATCCGAGCGTCGTGACGACAGGAAGCGACGGATCCTTCGTATTCCACGGCCTGCGTGACGGCGACTGGATCGTGCGCGTCGAGCCGCAGAACCTGGGATACGCCATCAGCTACTACAGCGGCAACGCGGATAATCCCGCGACCGATGGGTCAACGGCCACGCCTGTGCGCATCGTGGGCGCCAATACGGTCAGCAACGTCAACATCAATCCCGCACCCGGGGGCGGCGCGATTCGCGGGCGGATCCTGCGAAGCGACACGCTTGCACCCGTCTCGAATCTGGCCATCCAGGTCCACTTCTCGGACGCCCCCCGCACGGGCATCCTGCCGCGCGATTCCTTCGTCGCGGGGACAAGCACCGACGGCAACGGCCAGTACGTCTTTACTGGGCTGGTGACGGGCGAGTACATCGTGCAGGCGCCCGGCATACAGGTGGTCAACGGGACTGCCGTCGCATATTCGAACGGTGTCGCGAGCGGCTCCGGGGGATGTTCGCCCATCTTCCCGACGGGTGCGCCCCAGCCCCAGACCGCGCTGCCAGTGCCGGTGACGGACGGATTTCTGACGGATTGCGTCAACTTCACGGTCCCCGGTTTCAGCGGTGGTGCGAGTCCCCGCACGATCAGCGGTACCGTTCGGGACGACGCTGGAAATCCGATGCCCTTCGCGGGGGTTTCTGTCGAGGACGTGGTCACCGGTTACGGCGTCGCCTTCGTGGTCGTGCGCGGCGATGGAAGCTACACCGTCGGCGGGCTTGGGCCACGCCAGTACCACGTGCGGACGAGCACGACGGGCACGTCGGAGAGGCGATGGTTCGACGACGAACTGGCGCTTGCGGCTGCGGACGTGGTCGATGTGACGCTAGGCAATCGGATCGGGGTGGATTTCGCCCTCCCAGCTACCGCCAACACCATCAGCGGCAAGATCACGAGCGCTGATACGGGCAAGCCGGTAATGGGGGCTACGGTCCGCGCCCGCGGTTTCTTCAACAACTTTTACGGCAGTGACGTGACGCAGCAGGACGGCACCTTCCTGCTCGGTGGCTTGCCCGCGGGCAGTTACCGGATCGATGTCGAGGCGCCGGGTTTTGTCCCACGCTCCTACACGACGAGCGGTGCCGGGGGCTTCAGCTCAGCCGATGCGAGCTTGGTGACCGTTCAGAATGGGACGGCGGCGGCGAATATCGACGTCAACATGGTCCCAGCGACGGGCGGCGGCATCCGAGGCACGGTCACGACGCAACAGGACGGGCCGACGCCCGTGCCGGACGCGCTGGTCCAAATCAGGGATGCCGCAAACGGTTCGATCGTCGCATTCGCTCGGACTCGCTCGGACGGCAGCTTCATCGTGCCCGATCTGGGGCCGGGGCAATACACGCTCTCGGTGTTCGCGCTCGGCTTCGCGACACAGTGGTTCAATGGCAAGCCGACCCGAGAAGCTGCTGACACGATCACCGTGACCACCGGAATGGTCTCGCTCGATCAGCCCGGAGTGAGCGCGTTCAGCCTCTCGTCGAGCCAGGGGTCGATCTCGGGCTTCGTCTTCAAAGCAGATGGCCAGACGCCGCTCGAGGGCGCCGGGATAAGGATCTTCGACGCGGCCACTGGCGGCTTCGTCAGTGGTGTCGGCGGCCTGACGAACAAGAACGGGTTCTACCGAATTGCGTCGCTCGCGCCGTCTACCGCGGCGCCGGGAACATTCCTTGGCGGGTACCTTGCGCAAGCCAGCGCGCCTGGTTACGCGTCGCAGTACTTCAACCGCGCAACGACGACGGCGACAGCCACCGCGTTGACGGTGATGAACGGCATTGACACGCCGAACACGAACTTTGCCCTGACACAGGCGCCCGAGCTCGACAGCATCTCGGTGACCAGCGCTGGACGAGGGGCGAGCGGTCTTAGTCTCGTGATCACCGGAGTGAACCTGGCCGCCAGTGCCAGCTTCAGCTTCCTGGTCAACGGCGTGAACGATCCCTGCATCGGCATCAGCGGTGTGACTTTCGTGAACTCCACTCAGCTGATCGTGACAGTCGCAGTCAACGCATGCGCGCAACTCGGTCCGCACGACGTGATGATCACCGAACCCAGCGGTACCTTCACGCTACCCGGCGCGCTCACCGTGACCTCAGGGCCGCAGGTCCTGTCGACGAATCGAGGGAGCGCCAATCCGCTCTTCACCAACGTGAGCACCCAAACGGTCATCATCAACGGGACCGGCTTCGAGCCTCCAACGGGCTCGCCCCTGAGCGTGATGTTCAGCGGCACCGGGATCACGGTCGACTCGGTGCAATTCACGTCCTCCAGCCAGATCGCGGCGGTGGTCGATGTCGCCGCCGGCGCGGCACTGACGCCCCGGACCGTCACGGTGGTCAACCCCGACCTCGGGACGGGCGTGAGCGCGAGCACGATCGTCTCGCTGGCGACCGCACCGCCCGGCGCGCCAGTCGGCCTGGCGCCTTCCAACTCGGGGAGTACTCCTCCGGCGGCTCCTGCGCTGTCGACGTTGAACCCGTCGGCGGCGTTACTCGGCGGCAGCGTGCAGCTGATCGGCACGGGCTTCAGCACGACGCTCACGGCCGATTCGGTCACCTTCGCGGGGTCAAACGGCTCGCGGGTGCCCGCCACGGTCATGCCCGGTGCGACGACGACGCAGTTGACTGTCGCGGTTCCGGCGAACGCAACGGATGGACCGGTCACGGTGGCGGTGAACGGCCAACTCAGCAACCCGCTGCCCTTCGCAGTCGCAAATCCACTGCTCTCCAACGTCTTGCCGAGCAGCGCTACCCAAGGGACGATCGTGCCGACCCTCACGCTGAAGGGGTCCAAGTTTGCGAGTAATGCGACGGTGACGTTCGGTGGAGCGGCGGGTGACATCACGTTTACGCCGAGTTCCGTCGTAGTCTCGCCGGACGGCACGACGATCACGATCGCGGGCGTCAGCGTGAGCGGGACGGCGGCGCTCGGCGCGCGGAGCGCCGCAGTGACGTCGGCCGGAGGCAGCTCGACGCTGGCCAACGCCTTTACGGTGACGGCGCCACAACCCGTCACGATCGTGGCCTCGGTCAATGGCGGCGATCCATCGCTCTTTCTGCCGAGTGTGAGGGCCGTGTCGGTAACCCTGGATTCCACCGGCAAGTGCATCGCTCCGAAGAGCGTCACGCCGCAGCCGGTGACCCTCGCCTTCACATTGACGCCGGGCCCCGGCCACACGGTGACGGCGACATCGTCGACCATGGCGCTCAGCATGACGTCCACGAACATTCCGGGGACGGCGACGAACGAGGACTGCGAGCTCGGGGCGACGCCAACCAACGACTTCAGCTTTGACCCGATCAATCCAAGCGTGCAGTCGGGGTCAGCCAGTTCGCTCGGCACCGGGTCGCTGACGTACCAGGCAACGCTCTACTCGTACGACTGGGGCGGCAGTGCGGTTGTCCTGATGTCGGTAACGGCCCTCGTCGACGGGGTGACCCAAACCGTGACCGGAACTCTGACGGTGCCGGTGGACACCGACACCGACGGGCTACCGGACGCATATGAAAAGGACCGAACGCTCGGCGCCAACGCCGTCGGGAGCACGCCCCTCGACTTCCAGAACGCGCACCAGAACGGCAACGCGAATCTACTAGACGGCCAGGCTCGGTTTGCCCGCGACGGGCTGAGCAACTTCGCGAAGTACCGGGGGGTCTATCTCGCGGGGCCCGGTCCAGGCCGGAGTGGTTCGATGACGAACCAGATCCGGCTCGAGGTGGGGCAGCGCCATCTCTTCGCATGGGGTCGCGGCTTTGGCACCGACCCCGTGGTAAAGGCGGCACCAACTCCCTCGTGTGGCGTCACCGTTGATCCCACGACGGGGGTGGTCGGCGGTCCGGCGCCGGATCCGACCCTCTCGCCCACCAACCCATGCCCCCCGTTTGAGGTGGGCGGCGCGTTTGCGGCAATCAACGTAAAGGTCCATGACGTGTCGGCCTCTTTCTCGGCGCCGGCAGGAGCCACGGTCTTCCCGACCCAGTCGCTCGTCACGCCGGCCACGCCGATCCTGGACCTGGCCATCGTCAAATACGACGCGACGAACTGCTATTCAGGCGAGGCGTGTGCGCACACCAGCAAGGTCGGTGTGCGGAACTGGACGTTCCCCTCGCTCGGGTTTTCGGCCTATGGAACGTCGACGGCGTACGGCAGCGACATCCGGGTCTTCAAGATACCCGTGGACGCGTACTTCGCGGACAAGCCGTACCTGCACCAGACGAACCTGGCGAGCGCGATCATCGTCGCCCCGGACGGCAAGCCGATGCTGGCACCTATCACCCTCGTCTGCGACTCGAGCAGCAAAGGTGCGGACAACGGCGCCGCGGACGGCAATGAGTGCACCGTCGGCGGGCAGCTCGGCGGAGACACCTACGTCCCAGGGAGCTTCTCGCGAGACCTGAGCGCGATGGCCGCCGCCAATGACGGCTGTACCCAGTTGCCGTTCGTTTCGGATCCGAGAGCCGTCCAGCGGTGCGGGCCCCCCGGGAGCTCGACGGATCTCACCGGGCCTCAGGGACCCTATCCGAGCGCGACCAAGCGTCAAGTGGTGCGACACCTGATCACGCACGAGCTGGGTCACGGCGCTGGGGTCAACCTGCACACCACGGACTCGACGGACGTGATGTACCAGTATACGAACAACTGGATCCGTGACGGCTTTAACGGGGTCGGGCATTTCTCAACAACCGCAGCGCCGCTGATTCAGATTCACAACGGAGGCCTCCAGTGAGGGCCCCGCACGGAAGCCCGACACGCCGCCCGTCGCGCTGGGCGCCGGGCGTCGTCCTCGCGATTGTCCTGGGCTTACTGCCCGCGCCGGCACACGGGGCTTGCACTGCCGCGCCACCCCTGGAAGCGAAGATCTTCTTTCAGAACCCTCCGGCGAACCTGACGTACTCACCGACGACGCCCATCGTCGTCGTCCTGCAGGTGCAGAACTGCAGCGGCGCGCTCGTCACCACGACGGCTGGGTTCGCGCAGAGCGATTTCTTTCGGCAGCTGATCTTCACGACGCCCACCGGTGGCTCGGTCACGAACACGGCGGAGGCGCTGCTCCACAAGGACCTCCCGCCGCTCTTCTGCTTTTCGCGGCAACGGGTGCTGCAGACCCCGACCGCCATCCCGGTGGTGGCCGCTCAGGTGCTGGCGTCGACCTTTTCGACTCAGTTCGTGATCCCAGTGCAGCAGTTCTACGCGTTGACACAGTCAGGCCGCTACACCGTGAATGCCCGCATCCCGCTCCACACGTTCACACCGGGCGATCCCAGCGCGGTGATCACCGACTGCGATCAATTTCTCGCGCAGACCGTAGTCAACGTGTCGGCGACGACCGGGCGGCAGGACTTCACAGTGATCTCGAACAGTCTTGAGTTTGTCCTCACCCAGTTCGTTTCTGGCGGCTTCCTCTCGCCCTTGGTAAACGACGGCGCGTGTACGACGCCGCCCTGTAAGACATTCTCCTTGGGGCAAGTTGTGCCGGTGAAGTTTCAGCTCCTCAATGCCGCGGGGACGCCGACCGGGACGGCCACCGCCACGCTCACCGTTCTACAGCTCGCCGGCTCACCGCCGGCTCTGCCACCGACGATGCTGGGCGTGGGCGCGGCGAATCCGAGCAACCAGTTCCGGTTCGATCAGACGACGGGGCAGTACGTTTTCAGTCTGAACACGCGCGTGTTGTCACGCGGAGTGTGGCGCCTGGACGTAAATATCAGCGATGGCTCGAGCCAATCAGTGCAAATAGGGCTGCAGTGAACGGCGGGAGAGTAGCGAACAGCGGGCTTGACGCTCCGCAGGAGGGTAAACACCAATGAAACGGGTCACCGCGGTCATGTGCACTGTAGCGTTGCTGCTGTTCTCAGCAGATTCGGCGCTGGCCGGGGGCGGTATCGCTCCTGCTCCGCCCTTCCCAACGACCATCACAGGGCCGTCTCTCAACGCGAGCATCCTGATAGACAGTCACAATCCCGGCATCACCACCACCGCCGGACAAGCGAGCGTCTTCATCAGGGAGGGAACCGTAACCACGCAGCTCGCATTTCAGATCAACCCACTCTTCCCACTGGCGTTTGGCTGCGATCTGACCAAGACGAACGCGCGGTTCCTCTTTGTTCCCGCATCGCTGAGTTCGCTGGGAAACGGCGCGCATCTCGGCGACTGGATCCCGCCGTTCGTTCTCGAGTCCCTCTTGTTGCCCTTGGGAATTACGCTCGATCTCGGGTCAGCGACCTTCACCACGCCGACGCCGGTGATCACTCAGATCAGCAGCCCGACGTGCGTCACGGATCCGAACCCGGCGAATAACGTCGGTTCGGTCCCGCACCCCGGCTGGCTGTTCATGAACGTGACGATCCAGTTCGTGACCCTGCCGAAATAGCCGCAAGTCTCGGTCGGGGATCTCCGACCGTCCACTCCGGGGCGACCCGGGGTGGACGTCCTGATCGCCCGTGAACCGGCTCGCAAGCTTGGCGCCGCTCCGACAGCCGATCGGCCGCAGGTCGCCGCCCTCACAGACGTTGCTGCTCCCTGACTCCGGTAGCGGCGCCCCTAGAAGGCGGCGACGCCACGCGCAGTGGTATCGTTTCTCTCGTCGCATGGTGGCGTCCCTCCGCGCTCACGACTTCATGCTCGCCGTGGCAGTCAGCCTGCTCGTCCTGACCGACGCGGTCGGGCGGAGCCTCGCCGCCGACGGGATCGTCGGCTCCTCGACGTATCGACCAGAGGTGGTCGGTCGCGTTGGCGTCGTCGCTGCGGGGCGACACTTCGCAGCCGAGGCGGCGATGCGCATGCTGGCACGGGGTGGGAACGCCGTCGACGCCGGCGTGGCAGCGACGTTCGCAGCCGGCGTCACCGAGATCTCCCACTTCGGCATGGGCGGGGAGGTGCCGATCCTCATCTACCTCGCCGACCGTCGGGAGGTCGTCGTCATCAGCGGTCAGGGCTCGGCGCCGGCCGCCGCCTCACTCGACACGTTCCGTCTCGAGCGCAGAATCCCGTCGAACGGCCCCTCCGCCGGCACGGTGCCGGCGGTCGTGGACGCGCTCTGTATTGCGCTCGCCGAGTTCGGCACCCTTTCGCTCGTCGACACGCTCGCCCCGGCGATCGAGCTCGCGGACGGATTCCCGTGGTACGACTTCCTCACCGTCTACCTGCGTCCCGAAGTGGAGCGCATGGCAGCCTTCCCGAGCGGGGCCCGCGTGTACCTCCAGGGACCTGGCGGATCGGTTCCCGACGTCGGGAGCACCTTTCGTCAGCCGGACCTCGCGCGGACCCTTCGCGCGCTCGTCGAGGCCGAGCAACACAACGCCCGGCGGGGCCGCAAGGCGGCCATCTATTCGGCGCGAGACCGCTTCTATCGTGGCGACATCGGCCGGCGGATCGCCACGGCGGTCCAGACCGCGGGCGGCCTCCTGACAGAGCCGGATCTCGCGGGCTACAAGGGTCGCGTGGAGCAGCCGTCCCACGGGCCTTTCAAGACCCGACACGGCACGTTCGAGGTCTTCAAGACTGGATTCTGGGGCCAGGGACCGGTCCTCCTCCAGATGCTCGCGATTCTGCAGGGCTACGACCTCGCGCGCATGGGCCACAACTCGACCGAGTACATCCACACGGTGACTGAGGCGATGAAGCTTGCCCTCGCCGACCGCGACGAATTCTACGGTGATCCGGATTTTGCGAAGGTGCCGGCGGTGGGACTACTATCCGGGACCTACGCTGCGGAGCGGCGGAAGCTGATCGATCCTCTGACGGCCAACAATGAGGCGCGCCCGGGTGAGCCGTGGAAGTTCCAGCACTCATCCCGGTCGGAGCGTCGAGTCCGGAGCGCGAGCCGCGGTGACCTCCCCGGAGACGACGCGCCCCGGAGGCCTCTCGATACGACGACCGTGAACGTCGCCGATGCGAAGGGGAATCTCTTCTCGGCGTCGCCCTCGTCTGCATGGTTCTCCGGCGGGGTGTTCATCGCGGGTGACACCGGCGTCCCACTCGGGAACCGCATGCAGGCATTCGTCCTCGACGAGAACCATCCGAATGCCCTGCGGGGCGGCAAACGGCCGCGGACGACGCTGAGCCCCACCATCGTGTTGCGCGACGGCAAGCCGTTCCTGGCGCTCAGCAGTCCTGGCGGCGACAGCCAGGACCAGCAGGCCCTGCAGGTTTTCCTGAACATCACCGTCTTCGACATGCGGCCCCAGGAGGCTGTCGAAGCGCCGCGGTTCAACTCCTATCACTACCGCGAGAGCTTCCGTGACCACGCCTTCTACGCCGGCGTGCTCCAACTCGAGAGCCGCATCCCTCCCGGTGTCGTTCAGGCGCTTGGGCGGCTTGGCCACAAGGTCGCCGTCACGGGCCCTTTCATGATGGACACGGGGACGGCCCTCGCAGGCTTCGACGCCACCCACGGAACCGTGTTCGGCGCCGCGGACATCAGACGCCAGAGGTTCGTGACGGGCTGGTGAGCCGCTGCGTCAGCCGGGGGAGGGCGCGGCCGGGCCCGTCGAGCGTCCCGTCTTCGGACTTGGCGTGCCTAGAACTGGGCGAGGGCCGCTTTCACGCGGAGTGGCTCGTCAACCGTCCCGAGGGCTTCGAAGATCGCGAGCGCCCGCTCGAGGAACTGCCGGGCCCCGTCGGAATCTTCCGCGGCCCGGCGAAGGCCGCCCGTGGCCGCCAGCGCCTTCGCGAACTCGTTGTGGGACCCGATGTCTTCGAGGATCCTGAGCGCTTCAGCCAGATGAATGGCCGCACGAGCCAAATCGTTCGGTGTCAAGCACTCGCCCAAGAGTCGCTGGGCCACGCCTTCGAGGTGTCGATAGCCGTGCTCGCGGCTGGTCGCGAGGACCTCCTCGATGAGCCGCTGCGCCCGTGACCGCTGCCCCTGTCGGAGGTAAGCTTCACTCAGCCACAGCGTGAGAAGCGATAACGTAGGGCGCAGATTCGACTTCTCGAACCAGGCCACAATATCGGCAAGCTCCGCGATTCCGGCATCGAGGTCCCCTGCCTTGACGAGCCCGTATCCGTGGACGCCTTTGGCCATGGCCGCATCAAACGGGATCGGGTTCAACGCGAGCGCCTCCTCGCAGCAGCGGAGGCCGCTCTCGAAGTCACCTCGCTGGATGTGGGTGGCGCCGGTCCGCCACCAACCACTGGTCTTCAGACGGAGATCGTTCATTTCCTGCCCGTATGCGAGCGCGCGCCGGCAGTATTCCAGCCCTCGTGCCCACTGCCCCGAGGCATTGGCGGCGGGACTCAACTGAAAGAGCGCGCGGCAGGCCCACCAGATATTCTGGCGTGACTCAAAGAATTGGAGCGCACGCTCGCCCGCCTCGAGGGCACCCTCAAGGTTCCCGGCGAAGAGGTAGACTTGCGCGAGGCAGCATTCGGCAAATGCGCGCATGTCGTCGAGACCCGTGCGGTCAGCGAGGGCGATCGCCTCCCGACAGTAGGTCATCGGAACCTCAGGCCGCGCTCCGGTGAGGCTGTGGAGGAATCCCGCCCAGCAGAGCCAGGCCGCGCGGCGGGGCGGATCGGCATTCTCCATAAGAGGGCGGATGTCCTCAAGGGCCTGGACATGCTGGGCATGACGCCCGAGGGCGAACATCAACTCCCCCTGCTTGACCACCGCGTCGATGCGACGCAGGCGGTTCGCCTCCGTATCCGGCAGGGTTTGGAGCCGCTTGAGGGCCTCATCGAAAAGGGCCAGGGCCTCCGTGTTGGCCCAGCGGCGCTGCGCCTTTTCCGCGGCCAAGATGGCGTAGTCGACGGCCTTCTCATTCTCGCCGCCGTTGCCGAAGTGGTAGGCGAGAAGCTCCACAACTTCGTTAATGCGCCCGGCGTACAACTCCTCGAGCCCGCGCGCGGCGGCGGTGTGGTACTGGCGCCGCCGCCGCTCCAGGAGACCACCGTAGACGACGTCCTGGGTCAGCGCGTGCTTGAAGCAGTACGTGACTTCGGGATCGTGAGCAGCGGGGAAGACGAAGTCCAGCCCGTGGAGATTCTGGAGGTTCTGGACCACCGCCTCTGCGGCAGTCGCGATGACACGGGACACGAGTGAGGTTCCGAAGCGGCGCCCTACCACTGCTCCGCCCTGCAGCGTGAGCTTGAGCGGATCCGCCAGCCGGTCCACGCGGGCCGCGATGATGTCGTGAATGGTCGCCGGTATCCTGATGTCAGCGCTTCGGAGCCGTGCCTCCCTGTCTGCGACTATGATTCCGCTCGTCTCTAAGAGCTGGTGGAGGACCTCTTCAACGTAGAGCGGATTCCCTTCGCCCTTTTCGACGAGGAGCCTGAGAAGCTCGGCGGACATTGTCTCGGCGCCGAGGACAGTGCGAACCATCGCCTCGACCTCTCTGGTGCCGAGTCCTTCGAGCGTGATCTTGATGGCCGCAAGGTCGGCCCACGGCAGGACGCCGGGTCGCGTGCTCAGAAGTAGGAGGACCCGATATCCGGACAGGCGGGCCGCCAGCTGGGCGAGGAACTCCGCCGAGCTCGCGTCCAGCCAGTGCACGTTTTCGATGAGGAGTATGACCGGCGCCGACAAGCTCGCGCGCAGTAAGATCTCGCGCAGCACTGCGAACGTCCGCTCCTTGAGCTCGGCGCCGGAGAGACGGTTGACGAACTCGGGGGGTGCGAAAACACCGGCGAAGTGGGCCAGGAGGACGGCCGGCTCCTCTCC
>Ga0066680_10000685_pt1 | contig 12185 bp, 9 predicted proteins | sample GraSoiAngelo_129_FD_62297 | JGI IMG/M metagenome (GOLD analysis project Ga0066680, IMG submission 62297) | Grasslands soil microbial communities from the Angelo Coastal Reserve, California, USA - 14_0927_12_40cm | ecosystem: Environmental > Terrestrial > Soil > Grasslands | place: USA... | reverse complement strand
GGGGAGAGAGGTGCCATTTCATTCTCGGATTCCGATCAAAGACTCCGGTACCTGTGCATGGAGGGTCAATGACGACGAGGTCGAAGCTGTCACGAAGCCCAAGGCATGAAACATCACTGATCATCGGTTCCGCTATCTTTACTCCAAGTCTCTGGACTTCTCGTCTCCAACCTTTCATTCTTCTACTTGAGTAATCGACTGAAACAATACTGCCCCTGTTCCTCATGAACTGTGCGATTGCTGCGGTCTTCGCGCCCGGAGCTGCACACAAGTCTAGGACCTTTTCTCCAGGCACAGGAGCTCCAGACTTGACCGCAAGGAAGGAGGCGAGGTCTTGCATTTGGAAAGACCCTGATGAAAAAAATCCTGCGAAGTCGGAGAGAGAGCCTACGACTGTGTATACTCCAGGCGTAGAGGGGACCTTGGTTAGTCTCTCAGCCAGAACCCCGAGCTCCTTAGGCAGCGTTGTTTTTCCCCGGTTTTTAAGAGAATTAACGCGAAGGTATCTAGGTCGGGTCCTCGACGATAACAACTCCACAGCCTCAGCGCGGCCGAAGACGCGGAAGCAGTAGTTGACCCACCAGACTGGATGATGTGTCTGAAGAGCGACTCTCTCAGAGTCTCTCAAGCCGTAGAGCATCTGAGTCGTATCGAAGGCAGGCAAGGTTCCCAGGAAGAATTCGAGCTTAGGAAGAAGCTCAATCGGAGCAATCGCTCTGAGACCGTGCTCAATTCGTCTCGTCTGCCCTTTTGCGCCAAGTCGTAGCATTGCGTAAGTCGTCAGCCGAAACAGGCAGCGAGTGGTCACCCCCATCTTTTCATCGGGATGCCCATTCCGGACGAGAATGTCGATAACGTCCTGTTCGCTTACCGTTCCTAATACCAGAGCTAAGGCTTCTCGCTTGACACTCGTCAGACGAGGGTCCGAGGCTGCGGCCCGCTGAACTGCATCTCGCTCACTAGCACCTGCGGTAACAAGCAATAACGCTCGGTATGCAAGTCTGAAATGGCTTGAGTGATCAGAATCACTGGCAGGTAGTCTTTCGACACGCTTGGATTTCTGCCGGTCGTTCGTGGAGCCGACTTTGTCCCTTGCCAGGTTCACCGGACGAAGATTAGGTCGTTGTTCGTAAGCGCTTGCCGGCAAGGCGGTGCTAGGAGTCAGTTGTGGTCAACACCTACAGCAACAGTCTAGATAGCAGGGCATTTTCAAGACCAAGATTGGAGCAACTAAGGTTTAACTTTCATGCTTCGGATAATCAAGTCCGCGTTAATGTCCAGTCTCGACCAGTACATGGCAAAACCTGAGCCTGCGCCTCCTCCTCGACCGAGGCAGGACCCGAAAGCACAGCTGAACTTCAGACCAAGCATCCCGCAGGAATTGGCCGAGTCATATTTCGTAGGAGCTAGCTACGATGGGGAACGACGCGCTGTCTATCTGAAACTTTACGAGCCAAAATCCCAGAAGATACACTTCTGGTACGACAACACAGGCCATACCCCGTACTGCCTCTCCAAGGAGTTGCCAGAAACTCTGGGGAAGAACCAGAGTCTCGTAAGACACCCTGGCTTTGTCAAGTTCGAGAGATCCAGTAGATTCGACGCGCTGAAAGGCCAAGAGATTCCGGTTACTGTGATCTACGCGAGGGACCCTCTCTCGATTGGCGGACGCCCCGCCGGTTGCATCCGTGACATCATCAAAGCTTGGGAAGCAGATATCCGATACACTGAGAACTACATCTACGACCGCAGACTAGAGCCTGGAATGTCCTACTCCATTAAGCGCGGTAATCTCGTCCCGCTTCAATCAGGCAGTAGCTCGATAAACATCCAGACTGTCTTCGAAGAGGCTGATCCAGTCTATCAGAGCCTACTCGACCGGTGGCTTCGCTTGTTAGACTTCCCAGTACCAACTTACAGAAGAGTAGCATTTGACATTGAGGTGCACTCGCCGATCGACACTAGAGTCCCTGACCCCCAAGAGGCAGAGTACAAGGTAATCTGCGCAAGTTTCGCCTCCAACGATAATGTGAAGAAAGCCCTGATTCTGAAACGGCCAGGGCTTGATGTCGAATCTGCTGAGGCTCCTTCGGGGCTGCTCTTGGATTTCTATGATACCGAGGAGGAGCTGCTATCCGCGATATTCAGAGAGCTGAATGATTATCCATTTGTCCTGACGTTTAACGGCGATGATTTCGACCTCCGATATCTCTTCCACAGAGCCGAGAAGCTGGGTTTTACACGCGACAAGATTCCCATCGAGCTAGGACGAGAATCAGCAGGGCTCAAATATGGGATTCATTTAGACCTCTACAAGTTCTTCTTCAACAGATCAATCCAAGTCTATGCATTCAGCGGCAAATACAGAGAATCGACGCTCGACGCTATATCGGAGGCACTTCTCGACACCGGGAAGCTAGAGATCTCCACGCCCATTTCCCGCCTCTCATACTCCGAACTGGCCGCCTACTGCTACCAAGACGCGGAGCTAGTTCTGAACCTAACCCAATTCGACGGCGAAGTGGTGATGAAGCTTGTCACCGCGCTCTCAAGGATTAGCTTCCTGCCAATCGAAGACATGTCCCGTCAAGGAGTCTCGGGATGGATCAGGAGCATGCTCTTCCGAGAACATCGGCTTCGAGGCTACATCATTCCGAGGTATGAAGAGATTACAGAATCAAAAGGCTCCACCAGTACAACAGCCGTCATAAAGGGTAAGAAATACAAGGGAGGAATGGTCGTTGACCCGACTCCTGGAGTTCATTTTCAGGTCGCGGTCTTAGACTTCGCCTCGCTGTATCCTTCGATCATCAAGACATGGAATCTTGGCTACGAGACAATCCTCTGCAACCACTTGGAAGACAGGCCGAACAAGATTCCTGGCACGGACCACTGGGTCTGCCGGAAAAACCGCGCTATGGAGAGCCAGCTGGTCGGATCGCTACGAGATGTTAGGATCAGATGGTACAAGCCGCGATCAAAAGAAAAATCGCTAGACCCATCTACGCTTAGCTGGTACCATGTCGTCCAGAACGCGCTCAAGGTCGTTCTGAACGCCAGCTACGGCGTATTCGGAAGCGATAGGTTCTCTCTGTATTGCCCACCACTGGCCGAGTCAACTGCTGCCGTTGGACGATTCGACATCACAAGCACGATACAGGAGGCTAAACGTCTGGGAATCGAAGTGTTCTATGGCGACACTGATTCCCTCTTTCTTGGGACCCCGGACAGGTCAAAACTGGACGATCTGATACACTGGTCCAAGAAGGAGCTTGGTATGGAGTTGGAGGTCGATAAGAATTATCGGTATGTCGCTTTGAGCGAGCGTAAGAAGAACTATCTCGGCGTACTTCCAGACAATCGCGTTGATATCAAAGGACTAACAGGCAAGAAGAGACACACTCCAGAATTCATCAAAGCGAATTTCAACCAACTCATCCAGATTCTGGGGCAGGTCCAGACATACCCGGACTTTGACCAAGCCCGGATCAAGATCAAAGAGCTCGTCCTAGATTCATACAGCAAGCTTCGAAACAGGAAATACTCGATGGAGGATTTGGCGTTCAACATGATGATTGGCAAAGCGGTCGCTGGCTACACGAAGACGACGCCCCAACACGTGAAGGCCGCCCAACAGCTTACCGACAAGGGTAATGAGATTAAGGCCGGAGACTTAGTTAGTTTCGTAAAGGTGACGGGTAGCTCAGGAGTCAAACCGGTGCAGCTTGCCAGCATCCATGAGATAGACGTGGAGAAGTACACGGAGTACATCCGCGCCACATTTGAACAAGTTCTCGACGCAGTGGGACTCGACTATGAAGAACTCACCGGCGCCAAGAAGCTAGAGTCTTTCTTTCCCGGAGCCAGCTAGGAGTATGCTAACCATCTTCCCTGTAAAGGGAATTCCGGAGATCAAGAAAGGAGACGAGCTGGGCAAAATGATCGTGGAGAAGGTCGAAGACCAAGGAGAAGCGTTTCAGCAGGGTGATATCGCCGTAATTTCCCAGAAAGTCGTGTCCAAAGCGGAGGGAAGAGTACTCCATCTCTCGAAGATCAAACCGTCTGACTTTGCCAAGACAATAGCCAACGAAACTGGCAAGAACCCCCAACAGGTCGAGGTTGTTTTGCGAGAGAGCAGAAAAATCATCAGAATGAAGGGAGGCCACTTGATCACCGAGACGAATCATGGCTTCATCTGCGCCAACTCCGGAGTCGACCAGTCAAACGTCGGGACAAAACGAGACTCAGTAACTCTCCTTCCACGTGATTCAGACGCTTCAGCGGACAGAATCCGAAAATCTATCTATCATCTTACTGGAAAAGAAGTCCCAGTGATAATCACAGATACCTTCGGCCGTGCGTGGCGAATGGGACAGGTAAACTTCGCAATAGGAATCTCAGGCATGAAACCAATCCACGACTATCGCGGAACCAAGGACATGTATCGAAGAACTCTCCAAGTAACCGAAATAGCCGTCGCAGACGAGCTAGCATCTGCAGCCGAGCTTGTAATGAACAAGGTCGACAAAGTACCTGTCGCCATCATTCGAGGGTACAAAGCGCCTAGAGGCCAGGGAAGAGTCAAAGATCTCTTGCGACCCGAGGAGTTTGACCTCTTCAGATAGAATCATGTACTCGTCACCTTTGTCGAAAATGCAGATGACTCAATGAAAGATGGCAGTGATCCAAATCCATGATAGACTTTCTGAAAGAAGCTCGTAAGATCGAACCCGAGATCATCGAAATCCGCAGAGAGATTCACCGGAGACCCGAGCTTGCTTACAAGGAAAAAGCCACAGCAAAGCTGGTTACTGAAAAACTTCGAACCTTCGGCCTAGAGGTTCAGACTGGGATTGGTGGAACGGGAGTGCTCGGAATACTCAAGGGGGTGAGAAAAGGAAGGGTTGTCGGTCTGAGGGCTGACATGGATGCTCTTCCCATAGAAGAAATGGCTGACATCGACTTCAGATCGAAAGAGAAGGGAGTGATGCATGCGTGTGGTCACGATACTCATGTTGCAATGCTCCTCGGAACCGCCAACCTACTCGCCAATCACAAGGAAGACCTTGCTGGGATCGTGAAGTTTTTCTTTCAACCAGCCGAAGAGCACGGAGGCAGGGGAGGAGCGAAACCCATGATTCAGGACGGAGTGATGGAGAGTCCGAAAGTCGACTTTGTCTTCGGCCTCCATATTGATGGTGACCTGGAATCAGGAGTCCTCGCCTTCAGAGGCGGACCCGCGATGGCCGCGCCGGATTCGTTCGAGATCAGAATCATCGGGCGAGGAGGCCACGGGGCATATCCCCAGCACACAATCGACCCGATCTATGTCGCCGCACAGCTGTTAATCGCGCTCCAAGGAGTCTCAGGCAGGATGATCGACCCAATCCAGCCGATCGTGATCAGCGTTGGAAGCATTCACTCAGGTACCAAAGAGAACATCATACCGGACCAAGCAATCCTGCACGGAACGATAAGAACGCTTGATGAAAGTACGCGAAAGAGAGCCAAGGCCAAGGTGACTGAAGTGGCCAGATGGGTCTGCCGAGCTTTCGGCGCCAAAGCTCAGGTTGAATTCGAAAAGGACGCATATCCTGTTATGGTCAATGACGAAAAGGTGACAGAAAGAGCCAAGAATATACTGAGCAACTTATCTGGGACAAGAGTCAAGCTCAGAGCGCTCCAACTCGGAGGAGAGGATTTCTCCAGATTCCTCCACGAGGCCCCGGGCACATTCTACTTCCTCGGAACGAAGAACCCAGCCAAAGGCTGCATCTACCACAACCACAGCCCGAGGTTCAAGGTCGACGAAGATGTTCTGAAGTTCGGAACCGCGTCGCTCGCGCAATTAGCAATGGAATTCACCAACCCAAAAAGCTAGAGAAGAATCAGTAGACCAAACCCTTTTCTTCCGTTAGATCTCGTTCAACGTCAGGTCTGAATCTATGTCCCGAGAGATACGAGTTGCAATCGCCGGGGTAGGCAACAGTGCCTCTAGCCTAGTTCAGGGAATAGAATACTACCGACAACAAAAGAAAACGATAGGGCTAGCCCAGCCCAAGATAGGACCCTACGCTGTTCCTGACATCCATATCGTCGCAGCTTTCGACATAGACAAACGCAAAGTGGGCAAGGACCTATCCGAAGCAATCTTCCAAGAACCAAACAATACGCGCAAGTTCGTCCAGCCACGAAGCCTTGGAGTCGAGGTTCAGATGGCACAGCCTCTCGATGGCGTTTCGCCAATCGCGGGAGAGAAAATACTCGTCAGCGACTCTAAACCAAGCAACACGGCAAAGACACTAACAGAGTCGAAAGCAGGAGTGTTGGTGAATTTGACGCCGACCGGCGCCTCAAGAGCGAGCCAGATGTATGCCCAGGCCGCCCTACAATCCAAGACCGCTTTCATCAATGCTACTCCAGCACGAATAGCTTCGAACGGCGCATGGCAGTCCAAGTATCGAAAGAAGAAGATTCCACTCGTCGGCGATGACGTGATGGACCAGATTGGATCAACAATTCTCCACAGAAACGTCCTCGAACTATTGGTTGACCGTGGCGTACGAATCGGCGAGACCTACCAGCTCGACATCGGAGGAGGAACCGAATCAGAACTCTCCCTAGATAAGAAGCGGTACGAGATCAAGAGAAACATCAAGACCTCGGCTGTCGCAGCCGCCGTCCCATACCAATTCCCAATCGTTGCGGGTTCCTCTGACTTTGTAGATTTCATGGAAAACCGTCGAACGAGCTACTTCAATATCAAAGGCGAATACTTCGGTGGAACGGAATTTTTCCTTGACATGCGCATGTCACTAGAGGATGGGCCTGCATGTGCAGCAATAGTGACAGACGTGATCCGAATGACAAGACTGGCTTGGGACCAAGGACAAACCGGTCCGCTGATCGCAGTCTCAGCATACGGATTCAAAGCTCCACCGAAACGAATACCGGACCAAACCCTTAAGCAAGAGTTAGCCACTCTCGCAAAAGGCACAAAGCACTCTTGAAGAGACACGTCGAAAGCAACAGTGCTTTTCGCGAAAATATTCTCTCGGCGTCGAAAAATAATTTTAGTAGAGTCATTCTAGCCCTGGATCTTCAGGGTTCGTCTCAGAGCCAACTATTGCGGAATGGCAAGAAACTGATCGAAAAAACCGCTCCATACATCTGCGCGATCAAGCTAGGCCGCCCGACCGTTCTGAACTTGGGAATGGAGAAGACAAGGACGCTAATCGCAACTTCGCACACGAACGAGTTACCTTGCATAATCGATGATAAGCTGGGCGATATTGACGACGTAAACTTGGCCATAAGCCGGGCCTACTTCGAGCTCGGTTTCGATGGCATAATCGTCAACCCCATCGCAGGCTGGAAAGGTGGACTGGAACCCGTCTTCACTCTCGCACAGACGACTGGAAGAGGCGTCATTGTGCTAGTCTACATGAGCAATCCCGGCGCGTCAGAAGTGTATGGACAACTAGTGGTTCGAAACTCTCGCGGGAAGCCGCGGCCCCAGTACGTGATATTCGCTGAGAAAGCGGATCTATGGGGGGCGGACGGCGCTGTAGTCGGCGGGAACAGGCCGGAGATAGTTAAGAAAGTGAGGGAAAAGCTCCATAACGGAATCCACATCTACTCGCCTGGAATAGGCACCCAGGGCGGTGAAGTTCTTCGGGCATCAAACGCAGGCTCGGACTTTTTCATAATCGGCAGATCAATAACCAGATCCAGCGATCCTGAGCACGCCGTGCAAAAATTTGCACGACAATCAGTAAGCTAGACGTTATCAGCCCTGGCTAGTATGCCATAGCTCGCGACGAAGAAGATCCCTTACAGCCGCACGTATCGCATCACTCCTGCTATGGTAGATGCCGGCCTTGACCAGCTGATCCACATCAGTGATGAGTTTCTCCGGAAGTTTTACGGTGACAAGCTTCAAAGAATCAACTCGCCCACAAAGGTCAGATGGGACTGCCGTCCTCGGGATAGCGAATAAGCGTTTCGCCTCTCTTACTCGAAAACGTATTTATCCCGAGGTGGGAGAGCATCTCTCGACTATTATGGGTGGCGCCAAGAAGAGAAGCATGGCTCAGATGGAGAAGACACAGGACCAGCCAGACAAGGGAAAGGAAGAGTCTAGTGGACAGCCAAAGAAAGGGGGCAAGGCTAAGACTGTTGCAGAGAAAAGGTCGCGAGGTCTCCAAGCACCTGACATGAATGATCCTAAGTTCCTCGGGGAAGTTGGAAAGATGAGCGCTATCACGCCTTACAGCCTTGCAAGCCAGTTCAACGTAAAACTGAGCGTTGCCAAGGACCTTTTAGAAGAGCTGGAGAGACGAAGACTTGTGACCCTCGTCGGAGGCAACGCGAGGATCAGAATCTACCAGCCCGCTGCAGCCTAACCCTTCTTTATCGCTACAATAGTTCCTTCCTTCACATTCCGGAAAAGATCCAAGCCTTCAGTAATCCTGCCAAGCTTGTTCACGGGACTATACGGCTTGGTCGGCCCGTAGAACACGCAGACAGCATCACCCATCGGCCAGTAAGCGATGCTCCCAACATCCACAACACTCTTAGGATTCTCGCTCGGTGCTTTCACCGAGACCTGGAAGTATACTTCTTCACCATAGCGAACAACCCGGCCTCCAACGGGAAGATTCCGCAGAAGGGCGTCAGCTGTCCGGGGGCTAGCGAACCTATGAAACTCTCCAATGGCATCTCCTACGCCCTCAATGGAGAAGATGACCTTTGGTCGCGAGACCTCAGACGCCGGAATACGAGACAAGATCAATCAAGCGATCGTCTTTCGTAGAGTTTCTGCAACGTAGTCCATCTCTTCCTCGCCAAGGCGAGGATGGACTGGCAAGGAGAAGACTTGGCGCGAAGCCTTCTCTGTCTCAGGAAGCCTCCCCCTCCTCGCCAGATTGGATTCGCGATAGAATGGAGTAGAGTGTACTGGAGTCGAATAATACACCGCCGCCTCAATATTCTTGTTCCATAGTTTGTCAACTATCTTGTTCCGCTTGGCTGCGTTGACTCCTCGCAATCTCACGGTATACACGTACCAGGCGTGTCTACGGCCTTCCGGTTCTTTTGGCAGGATCAGCTTTCCGGTCATTTCCAGCTTCTGGGTAGCTAGCTCAGCGTTCTTCCGCCGACGCTCCAAGAATCCTGACAGCTTCTTCAGCTGAGCTTGCCCGATCGCGGCAGCGAGCTCAGTCATGTGATAATTATGACCGAGCCTCACAGTCCAGTACGGTCGCTGCTCACCGTGCGATCGGATCATTCGAAGTGCCTGAGCATGCTCATCATCATCGGTCGTAATCATACCACCCTCTCCAGTTGTCAGGTTCTTCGCAGCGTAGAAGCTGAAAACCGTCATGTCGGAAACGCACCCAATCCGTTTACCATCGTACTGCGCGCCGTGAGCCTGAGCCGCGTCCTCGATCACCATCATACCCTTACTCCTCGCTAGATCCGTTGCAGCCTTCAGATCCGAAGGCAATCCAAAGAGATCCGTCGGAATAATCGCCTTTGTCTTCCGGGTCACAACCTCCTCAATGCTATCAGTTCTGAGACAGAAGGTATCCTTGTCGATATCTGCAAAGACAGGCGTAGCCCCTGATAGAACAACGGCGTTGACTGCACCCACGAATGTGAAAGAAGGAACAATGACCTCGTCCCCCGGCCCGACCTCAGCAGCAAGCAAAGCGGCGTGAAGGGCCGCTGTGCCATTCACAACAGCAATCGCATGTTTTGCACCGACATATTTGGCAAAGCTTCTCTCAAACTCGAGAACCCGAGGACCCATCCCACTCTTATCTGTAAGTACTCCGCTTCGGAGAACTTCTACGGCCGAGTCGATTTCTTCCTTTCCGAGAAAAGGCTGATTGATTCTGATGAGCTCTCGCAATTGGTAGAATCTCCGATTCTCTCCACAACTTGTAGGATTACTCTAAAAGAGTTCTCTATCGAACACGACAAAACCATTCCACGGCTATTGCTCTTGTACCACTGAGACGCACGAATCAAGTCGTCAAGGCGTTTTCAGAAGGTCATTTAGTAAATCCGTCTAGAAAGATCGACGAAGGATTTGCTGCAACGAGTTTTTGGTGCACGGTCATATCCTTCACCTAATCGACTCATTGCGAAGCAACTCGATACTTTACGGAAGAAATTTCCACAAGCTATCACAAGGCTCAAGGAAATTGAATGGAAGAATTTGGAAAAGGATTGGCTCTTCGGCTTTCATCATCGGACTGCCTTCAAACGGGACCATGATCCGATTGACGTCACGCGGACCGGGTCTTAGGAACATCAGCGGCCTCAAGATCGAATGGCAAAAGGGCTGAAATGAAGCTGAATTCTGCTGATTGTTTCTTGGATTCCTCGAAGTACTGATTGCCTCTGTTTTCAAGGTTCCTCCGGTTGCCAAAATTTATATCGCGCGCGTTTTGTCTCGCTGGAATCGCAATAGAGGAGCAAGGGGAAGATTGTCCGCAGAACTGACAGGCCAGCAAGTAATTATTCTAAAAGAAGGAACATCCAGATCTAGAGGGAGAGATGCCCAGAAGGCAAACATTGTCGCCGCGAAGATAATCGCGGAATCAATCAAAACATCTCTCGGACCCAAGGGCATGGACAAGATGCTCGTCGACGGGTTCGGGGACGTTACTATCACAAACGATGGCGCGACGATACTCGACGAGATGGAAGTCCAACACCCAGCCGCCAAGATGATGGTCGAAGTGGCAAAGACCCAGGACGATGAAGTGGGCGACGGCACAACAACGTCCGTCGTCGTTGCGGGAGAATTATTGAAACGGGCCGAGGACCTTCTCGACCAAGACTTACACCCGACCGTTATCGTTGATGGTTATCGTATCGCATCCGAAAAAGCATTGGAGATTCTTGACCAGATTGCGATCAAAGTTGATCCAACCGACAAGGCCATGTTGAAGAAGATAGCCACGGTCTCACTTGCTAGCAAGCTGCTCGCCGAATACGAACAAATAGCGGAACTAGCAGTGAACGCAGTTCTTCAGGTAGCTGAGAAGACTGAAGAAGGATACAGGGTTGATATCGACGACATCAAGGTGGAGAAGAAACCTGGAGAATCGCTCCTTGATACAGTACTGATCAAGGGCATCGTGCTGGACAAGGAAGTTGTCCACCCCGGAATGCCCAAGAGGATTGAAGAGGCTAAGATTGCTCTCGTCGATTCTCCGCTCGAGGTTGAAAAGACGGAGTTTGATGCGAAGATAAACATCGAGAATCCTGAGCAGATGAAATCATTCCTTGACGAAGAGGAGAAGATGCTGAAAGACATGGTCGAAAAAGTCGCGAGTGCAGGTGCGAACGTGTTGCTGTGCGAGAAAGGGATCGATGACGTAGCTCAGCACTACCTCGCAAAGAAGGGAATCCTCGCCGTTCGTAGAGTAAAACAGTCCGACATTGAGAAACTTGTGAAGGCTACCGGTGCAAAGATCGTCAGTAACCTTGACGATCTTAAGGCCGGCGACTTGGGCAAGGCGGCTCTGGTGGAGGAGAGGAAGATCGGGGACGACAAGATGACATTTGTGGAAGGCGCGAAGAACCCGAAGGCTGTAACAATTCTTGTTCGGGGGGGAAGCGAGAGACTAGTGGACGAAGCTGAAAGGTCAATTCATGACGCCTTGTGCGTCGTAAGAGATGTGGTTCGAGATCCTCGAATCGTGGGAGGAGGGGGCGCTCCAGAGGCAGAGATAGCCAAGCAGCTCAGAGGATTCGCGCAGAAGCAGGAAGGAAAAGAACAGCTTGCCGTCTTGGCTTTCGCCAGCGGACTGGAAGCCGTGCCCGTCGCTCTAGCCGAAAACGCGGGGCTAGACCCTATCGACATTATGGTGCAGCTCCGGGCGGCCCACGAAAAAGGACAGACATGGTATGGCGTTGACGTGTTCGAGGGCAAGGCCGCAGATCTGAAGGAGAAAGGCGTGCTCGAGCCTCATGGCGTCAAAATGCAGGTCATAAAATCCGCATCCGAAGCCGCTGGAATGATCCTAAAGATAGATGACGTGATAGCCTCAGCAAAATCGAAAGACTCTCCGGGACCTCCGAAACACGACGGAGAAGGTGGCGAAGAGGGAGCAAGTGAGTACTAGAGAGCCCGACAGTATTGAGATCGGGCCCCCTAAGCTCACACG
>Ga0066680_10000680_pt1 | contig 12207 bp, 9 predicted proteins | sample GraSoiAngelo_129_FD_62297 | JGI IMG/M metagenome (GOLD analysis project Ga0066680, IMG submission 62297) | Grasslands soil microbial communities from the Angelo Coastal Reserve, California, USA - 14_0927_12_40cm | ecosystem: Environmental > Terrestrial > Soil > Grasslands | place: USA... | reverse complement strand
ATATAATATATATCCTCAACCATGGAGTGGGCAGCGTAGAGTAAATCCTAACGATTATAATAATCTTGTTTATAATGTTACTGGCAGCCAAATTAAAAGCGGCAGTTATACCGTTGTTGGGCCAGTATTCATAACTGGGAGTTTAATTCTTACAGGCAGCACCAATATCGGGCTGTCAGCAAACGTTGCAGTTGAAAACGCTGGTTCCTTAGTCGGAACCGAGCCAGTTTTGAACTTTACAACTGGTTCTGGAACAACTATTACCACAGTCGATAATACGGGCAGTGGAAGAATAGATATAACTATTAATTCGAGCGGCGTGGGATACAGCGTAGTCCAAAACCAGGGAACTACTCTACCACAGAGAAACACGTTAGACGTTATCGGCACAACTGTTAATGCTACAGATGATACTATTAATAGCAGGACGCTTGTTACAATAGATTCATATGCAAATACAAATGCTACAATATCACCAATTATAATAGGAGCAACCTCTTCTACAGGTTCGACCAGAAAACTAGCAGATGCAGGACACTCTCATGCTACACCTGCTACATGGACTCCCTCCATTCATGCTTCTACTCATTATGCAGGGGGGACAGACCAGCTTACTGGAAGTCTAACTTTATCATCATTACAGACAACTGGTAGCATTACTATTGGTGGAGCAACTGGCTTCTCAACGTTTTCAGGAAGCATGACTGTACAAGGCAGTCTATCTATTACAGGCAGCTTTAATGAGGCTGGGCCAGCCCACATATTCAATACTTTTCAGGCTGACCAGCAAGCCACTTTTCTAGGCGGCATATTATCGCCAGGTAGTAACATTTTAACTAATATAACTGTTAATAGTGGAAGCTTTACAGGCAGTTTAATCGGTGGTAATTTAACTGCTAATAATATAATCTCTACAGGAAGCTCTACTCTTCCAACTATAACTAATAATAATCTAACTACAACTGGCAGTGGGACGATTACTGCTCTTACAGCTGGAGCCGCAACGCTCAGTAAGACTACTTTTACAGGAAGTATAACTGTAAGCAGTGGTTCTAATATAAATGTTCTAAGTGGCAGTTTAATTCTTAACAGCGGAAGCGGTAATGTCTATGTAATGTCTGGCTCTACTGCTCCATTATGGAGACTTAACAGTTTTGGTAGACAGGACTATACAAGCGGTATAGGAACCAATCTTGTTACTGGTAGTATTGTACAAGTAAACGTCAAATTTGGCACACCAACAGACTCAGATTTTACTAATCCAATAGACGGATTATTGGTAGCTGATAATCAGAAAAACACTCTATGGGAGCGTGCTTCAGGAGCATGGATTCAATTAACAGGCAGTGGCGGTGGCGGTACAGGAAGCGGGCCTCATAATATATTATCAACAACTCATACAGACACTCTTCCAGCCTCGGTTTCAAGAGGGGATTTAATAGTTGGTAATTCTACTCCAGCATGGTCAAGATTTGGAATTGGAGCGTCTGGTAGTTTTGTTGGTAATAATGGAACTGATACTGTCTGGACTGGAAGCGTCAACGTTCAAACAGGAAGCCTATGGTTCGGCAACCAAAGCACTCTTAACTTCCTAACTGGTTCTTCTGGAATAATTATAACTGGCAGTTCTGCATCTGGAATTGCTAACTTAGTATTTAATACTGGCAGCTCAGTCGCAACTCTATTGAGTGGCATAGTTCCAACAAACGAGCTTGGAACAGGTGGAGCTAACGCCTCGGTCTTTCTTAGAGGAGATAGTACATGGTCTACTCCTCCAAGCGGTGTAACTAATGTTAGATATGCAAGCTCATTTGCCACGTCTGGAGCTGGTACAAGCGGCTCACCTTATCTTGGATGGGACAACGCTGTTAATGGAGTGTTTGCAGCCTTCCCAGCTCTGCCTCAACCAGTTACAGTTATATTCGAGCCTGGATGGTTCCAGGCAGCTTCAGGTTCTGAATTAATTAATCGCAGCTTTGTATCCATTATGGGATATGGGCCTGAAAGCGTAATTAAATTTATTGGATATGGCACTGGGCTTACATGGGGTGGTACAACTGGTTCTACTTTTACCAGTCTAGCTGTAAACGGTCTGCATTTAATTGGTGCTAATCTTGCTGATAATGTTAGTGGTTCTCAGATAGGAATACTTTTCAGTGGATGCTACGACTTCTGGTCTTCAGGTAATTACGTTGAGCAGTTCGGTCTAAGTGGGAGTCCAACAGCGTCTGAATATCAAGGAGTTGGAATATACGCCCTTAGTGGCAGTAAGAGAGGCCATATAATCGGTAATAGATGTGACTTTAACAAGCTTGCAGGCATCAGTATAGCAGGAAATAATGTCACATTAAACGACTTGGACTATTCTGAAGACATTGAAGTTACAAGTAATATATGTGAAAACAATCATAGAATAGGCATACACCTATTAAATGATGTTAGAAATGTAACCATAACAGGTAATGTTTGTCGTGGCAATGAGAAAGCTGGAATATCACTAGAGAATCTAAGCGGCAAGAACGAAAACTTCTCGCCCAAATTCTGTACGGTTTCAAGTAATACTTGTTATAGAAACACTCAATCTGCTATAGGCGGAAGCAGCGCTCAGGGAGGACAGGGAATAGACCTCTATGGAGCACAGGACTGTGTTGTTATTGGTAATTCATGTAATGAAAACTCCGGTTCTGGTACTAATGATGCTACCACAGGAAACGGCATTAGAGTATTATCAGATAACGGCGGAATAGCAATAGCCCGAAGAAACACCATTTCGAATAATATAGTCGAAAGCAACTTTGGTTCAGGCATTAGACTTGAACCGTCCGGTGGAGGCAACCTGTTTGGCCCTAACAACACTAACATTATAAATAATACGATTAGAAACAATGGTCAATCCGGGGCCGGTTTCGGACTCGATTTAGTTTCAGCTGGGGCAGTCGTAAACAGTGGAAGCATAATCATACAAAATCTGTTTTCTAGCAACCAACAGGGTGCAATCTTTCTTCCCTCAGGACTTATTAATTCTATTATAAATGATAATCCAGGATATAATCCAACAATAACAGGATCACTTAACTTCATTACGGAAGTAGCTACTACCAAAGGCGGTGTTCCTGTCGATGCAGACTTTGTTAATCCACAAGACGGCCAATTAGTCGTTAATACTTCAACTAATAGTGTCTATTTCAGAAGCAATGCAGCCTGGAGAAACATAAGTGGAAGTGGTGGCGGCAGCGGTGTAACGATTCAGACTCCATCTTATATCGTTTATAGTGGTTCTGGGACCGGTGCATATCAGGCATTAAACGGGACTACTGGGGTTATTGATTTTACCAATGTCGATTTTGGAGCCCTCATGAATTCTGCTATTAATAACATGTCTCTTGGCGGTCTCATATTTATAAAACGTGGAACATATCCGATAACAACCACAATTGTTCCTGTCAGTCCGGATAGTACTAATGGACAGGATAACGGTCTTCAAATACAAGGTGAGGGACTTAGCACTATTCTGTTTCTTGCTAATGGGCAGAACAAGCCTATTATATCTCAGACTGGGAGCTTTGTCTATAGACTCGTTCTGCGAGATATGGCATTTAATGGGAATAAATCTGGGCAGACAACATGGGCCACACATGAAGCATTAATAGAGCTTCATCCTAGAGAATGCAATTTAGAAAATCTACAGATAAACAGAGCCTTTTCAGGCGGCATTCTATTATCTGGGGCTTCCGATATTGATTTTGGATTCTTTAATAAACTTACAAGATGTAATTTCAGTAATTGTGACGGTGTAGGACTTCGTGTTAGAGATACAGACGAGAACTATATAGTTAATAATACATGGAATTTCGAGTTCGGAGACTGTGTTTTTGACAATACAGGAAACAATTATTATATAGGCAACTCGTTTGTGAACAATACTGCTGGATATAAAATAAACTGTGCATGGGTAGCAAACGAGATTATAGGAAACATATTTGATGCAGAGCCTCTTCCATTCCAGCTTGGCGTTCATATCGCCTTTAATCCAGACGGTTCAAGAATTATTGGTAATAGATTCTTACAGACATCAGGTTCGAGCCTGTTAATAGAGTCTGGGGCTCCAAACCCAACTGGCACGTTTTTGATAGAAGGTAATACGTTCCAAAGTGTAACTGGGCCAGCAATACAGATTAATGGAAGTCTGGCCGGAATTATAAACGGTAACCAGATATGGAACGAGGACAACCAGCCTTCCCTCATGACTTATGGCATTCAAGAAATTGGTATTGCAGGCGTGTCTCCCTCTGGAAGCCATATAATTACTAATAATTTCATAAGTGGTTCTACAATTGCTCCTATAAGTTTACAGTCTATGAATAATATAGTTCGTGATAATATTGGATATAATCCAGTTGGATATCTGATTCCTGATATCACACTCGGAGCCTCACCATTTATTTATACTAATAATGATAACGTTACTACAGACGTATATTTTGTAAGCGGCTCTATTACTCAGATTACAGGCAGCAAAGGATTTTCATATCCAACCGGCTCAACAAGTCCAATAAGAATGGAGCCAACCCAGAAAGTATCAATTACTTATACTGGAACGGCTTTCGCAAGAAGAATGGGATTTTAAAAAAGGATGAATAAAATATGAGTGTTATAGCTGGTGGACAGGTCGATCTTGGTCAGAGAACACGAAGAGCCATAAACAATATCTATCCGCCTGTCAGGCCTTTTTATGATAATGGCGGGCAGGTAATATACTTTGATGATTTCCAGGCTTTTGGTGGTTTCTATACTAATAGAAATTTAGTTCAGGATGGAAACTCACAGTTAACGGGCTCAACAAGAATATGTTCAACTGTCGGATATTATGGAAATAAATCTCTATGTATCCGTGTCCCAATAACAGGCTCTACTACTAATGTATATCAGGACTATAACGTTGTTCTTCCATTCGGATTCACAGGTAGCAACGGTCAATATCCTATATTAGGATTTGAAATTGCATGGCTGCAAAGATATGCAGGCAATGGTCTTATGGGGCTAGCAATAGAAAGAATGGACCCGGCCCAGGTCATAAATGGTGGAAACATTTTCACCGAATACCGTTGGGAATGGAGTGCAAAGAATAGTTCGTGGAGGCATATTACAGGAAGTAATGGTGGTGGAGGCCTGGCGTTTTCAGCTAATTATTATCAGGGTTTGGTAAGCGATACTACTATATCTGCTCAGCCCCTTGGGGGGCCGAAATGGCATATAGCTAAAATAACGGCTGATTTTAATCAGACAGGAAGTTATGGGCCACAGCCAATATTCAGTGGTTCTACGGCTGGGCTTGCAACCGTGCTTTATAGTGATGGTCAAAGATTCACTGGCAGCAACGCTGTTTCTTTTACCCCAAGCAGTACAACTAAACTAGGGTCAGGAAGTTTTGTTTCATGTTTTGAAATACATTGCAATTCAGACTTTTCGGCCAATTTCAGTGCAGAGTTTTATATAGGTTATATTTTAGTGACTCTGGAATCGGTATTATAGGTGGTTTAAATGGTATTACTTAGAGAGGTTAATATCAGGTCTGGTCAAAGTGCAGGTGGAACTCAGCTTACAAACGCTCAAACAACAACAGGTTCCGCATCGACTGGTCAGGCTGGAAGTTGGACGGGCGGAGGCTTTGTTTTTACTGATACTTGTGAAGGATCGAAGATAAAATCGTTTATTAGTGTTTCTGCTCTTGCACAAGGATATATTTTCAGTGGAAGCTGGTATAATGTTGATCCTGGTACTTATTATGTTATATATCCCGCGCTTATAACGCATACCCAAGTCCAGACCACAGGCTCGGTTTCTACCACGCTTCCTTTCTCTGAATCAAAAGACTATTCTGAGATAACAACCGGGAGTGCAGGTCTATTATCGTCTGTAATTGCATTCGGCGGATATCTGTCAGCCCCAACTGGTAGCACTGTTTCTCCGTCTGTAAATTATGCATTACAGCTTCTTATAAAAGATTAAAGGATAGGAATGAGTTGTGTTCTCTATATTTTCCTTCAATAACATCAGTAATTACAACTGGTAGCAGAACCCACGCATCATCCCATACGACTAATACTCTTTTAAAGGCTCTCGGAAAGATTAAGACTTATACTGCCGATTTGCTTGTGAAGGCTGGATCGACCCGTTCTATAAATTATACAACCAGCCTAGACTTAAAAAAGCTTGGAGCTACAAAAACTCATAGCACTGATATATCTATAACAGGTGGCACTTCAGGGCTTTTATTCGATTATTTTCTTCATATTGAAATGGAGAACACGTCTTATTATGATGTGATTGGAGACACTGGTAACGCTCCAGACATAAATAATATGATATCGGGAAGTTATACTTTAGGGAATGGAGCGTCGAGTTCTAACAGATGGTTTTATTCACAGAGCAGCTTCAGCGGCTCAAGTATTAATCCAAGCTTGCCTAATTATATTGACCAGACAAGTGGGAACTTTACTGATAACGGCGGCAGTTTAATAGGCAACGATAGAAGCATTAATGGTAATTTCATTAGTCATGGTAATATAATAGACTCGTTAGAGTCTGGCAGTATCACCTGGAAAGTATACATGGAAGGCTACCCAGGCAATGGCTGGGTTAGCGGTGATAGCACAGATTCATTCGGCGATGATTATATTGAGCATCATGACCCATTCATGTATTATACTAATGTTGGAACTAATTCAACCAGGTTTGCAAACGTAGTAACAGCCAATACAAATAATTCAATCTTATTCTCTGATAATACTGTCGGGCCAAACGTTCTAATAAACGATTTAAATGCTACTGGCAGCAATGGTCAATTAACAGCTGCTCAGTATATGTGGCTTTCTCCATGTAATGATCATAACATGCATGACGCTGGAATATTAGGTAATAGTAATGCAACAGGCAATTTATATCTTTCAACTATTATGCCTCTTATTCTCAGCAGTAAAGTAGCAACTACTAAAAAACTTGCTATATTTGTCATATGGGATGAGGGCAACGATAGTAGTAATGATAGGATTCCTAACTTCTTTATGAGTACTACCGGTTCAACTGGCGTAATTAAAAATGGATATGCTGTCACAGGCTCATATCAACATGCTTCTGAAATAAAAACATTAGAGTATAATTGGAATCTTCAGGCTCTTCCAAGCAGTACTACTAACACTCTTTATAAAAACTCTTATCCGATATTAGAAATATTCAAGGGGCATTAGGCTTGCCAACTATAACACAGCGAGAGTTTCTGACCATACTTGGCGGGCATGGTACTAGAATTAATTGGTATTCCAAGACGACTGGCTCAGACGACCCGTTTGATACTGGTTCAACGTCAACGTATGGTTATGGCGACCCAAGTATAATACTTGCATCTGGAAGTTTTCAGGCTGTTATACGCCCAGCAATGATAAAGGAAGAACTGATAGAACCAGGATTCTATCTTGAGGATTATAGAGAGTTATTCTTCAGAAGAAGCGATACGCCTGATTATTTTGATTATGCAAGCTTCGACAACCAGTTATGGCTTATCCAACCGGTTCAGCCGAGAATAGACGGTGGAAATATTATATTTAAACGGGTAAGAGCGAGAGCGTTGATTCCGTCCGGTAGCAACCAGATTTTACCAGATTACCTAAGTCAGGTATTACCATGATTATAATCCTCTGAGGAAGGGGAATTGGTTCAGCAAGACTTCATTATAGGCATTCTAAACATACTGAAGACTAAGTGGTCACTCTCTCCTCCATTTGACGTTGGGGGCATCAAGTTTACAACTGGATTATACCAGGAACAGCTTGGAACGCCGCAGGTTTGTGTTACTCCCTTAGTCGAGCCGTATAAACTGCTTAATATTGGCAATCAGCCTATTTATTATGTTAATCATGTTGTTCAGATTCATGTGTGGGTAAGACCTCCAACCGAGAGCAGTTCTGCTCTTGGAAAGGCAAAGAATACTCGTTATCAGCTAAGTCAGGAGATAGAACGAATATTACGAGTTAATGCTACTGTCGTGCCAGGTATACAGTTTGTAAGGATGAACGAGCAGTTTGCAAGGGAAATAATGGGTATAAGACCGCCTCTTCTTGGAATAGAGATGAGAGCAAATCTCTTGGATTTTAGGCGAAACTAAATGCCTGATACAGATTTTATAATTGGGACAATGGCTCTTCTAAAGAATAAATGGTCTCTTGCGACACCTCTCGACAGTGGGAGTATTAAATTCACAACTGGATATTATGGAGAACAGATTAATCTTCCAATGATATCAGTCACACCGTTTGTCGAGCCTCATAAACCGATGAGCATAGGAAGCACGCCTACTTATATGATATATAGGACTATTCAGATTCAAGTCTGGGTTCGTCCTGACACTTTTAATAATGCTTCTCTCGGGCGGGCCAAGAATACGAGATATCAGCTTATAGAAGAGGTTCAGCGAATATTAAGGACTAACCCAACAGCTATTCCAGGCATGAAGTTCGTCGTTTTCGGTGAGACGTTCAGTAGAGAAGACTTGAAGATAAGACCGCCTATTCTAACAACTGAAATCAGAGCCAAACTGATAGATTTCAAGAATCCTAATCTGGGAGTATTGCCACCGATTATAACCATCTTCGACCCAAACATATTCGATTCTACGATATATTCATGAGATGAATTAAATGTCAGGCATATGTAAAGGATGTTCTAAACTTAGAGACGTTAAACCAAATTTATCATGCCCTCTTTATGAGGGTCATTTAGAAGATAGTATAAAACATTCAGAATATTGTCATAAATGGCATATGAAAAATAGAGTTTATAGATTAGCTTATCTAAAAACACATTACGATAAGAAAGCCGTTTATACTATGAAAAAATATGGTGATAGATGTGCTTGTGTTCCATGTGGATTTAATGATTTTAATAAAAAAGTTCACGGCGACAGATTCCTTCAAATAGACCATATAAATGGTGGAGGGCATCAACAATTTTTAAAATTGAGAGAACAAGGAACCACGTTACTTAATTGGATTATTAAAAATAATTATCCGCCAGGCTTTAGAATTCTTTGTGCTGCATGTAATCCATGTATGGAACCAAAAGAAACCGTTTGTGAATATCATAAATGGTTAGGTGATAAATCATAAGTGCATGGCCAAGCTCTTATCCGTTTACTCCAGCACGTAAAATTAACGACGTTGACTGGGACACGGTGATTAATAATCTTACTGGAAGCCAGATTAAAACTGGCAGTTTCACAGTTTCTGGCGGAGCTATTTATGGCACTTTTAGCGGTTCTATTATTCCTAGCTCTATAATCCCGTTTGCTTCACCTGCTTCATATGTCATATTCAGTGGCTCCATTACAGGTGTAAGCGGGTCTTTCTTTGCTATAAGTGGGTCTAATAATCAATTAGCGTTTAATAGTTCAGATTTCAGCATTCTTCTTGCAAGCACGTGGAACAGCCTTTCTAACGGTGGGAAGATATTCATTAGAGCTGGGACTTATTCTATAGTTAATACTCCTTCTCTAAGTCCAACAAGTAATATAACTCTTGAGGGAGAAGGGGCCGCCACGATTATACAGCTTGCTAATGGGGCCTCAAGACCAATTATAAATATAAGTGGTTCTTTTTCAAACTTTATTTTAGCGAATATAACTATAGATGGAAATGGGTCAAATCAAACAAACGTAAATAACATATCATTAATTAGTTTCCCTTCAACTTCAACGTCAGCGATAAGGATATTAAACTGTGTTTTTCAAAACTCTAGAAATAGTTGTATAGCAACTGCTGCCAGCGATACGCTAATCGTCTCCTCAAGATTTTCCAATAATGTCTTAGGTTTAGGTTTTGGAACTGGTTTTCAAACCGGCGGGAATTTTTTTATTAGCCCAATTTTAATAACTGGTAATGCTTCTCAATCAAACGTGAGAATAATCGGGAACGCCTTTGAGAACAATTTTGGTTGTATTTCAGACGTTGATTTGTCTTCTACTAATGTTATAATAACAAATAATGTATTTAAAAACAATTATACTTATGTCAATGTAAGTGTCAATGCTTTTGCAGGCGTGATAATAAATGATAATGTTTTCTCATTTGCTGCTGGGGGAAACACTTTAACTAATTTTATTGCGTTAGGTTCAACTGATACATTAGTTCAAAATAATTACTTTTTTGGTAATCTTACACAGGCTCATATATATGCTCCTCTCGGTCTATTTAATATTATAACTGATAACGAATTTAATGGATCAGTTGGGCCAAATAATGCTTTTATTCTTACACAGAGTACTGGTAATAATAGCTTTTTAACAATCTCAAACAATCTCTTTAAAATATCCGACTCAAACGAAAAGGGCATGAGTATTCAAAATGTAAATAATTTTACGATACAAGGAAATCAGTTCTATCTTCCTTTTGGTGGTATCCCAATATCATTTGATATTGCTGTTTCTAGCAATGGTATTATTTCTAATAATATATTTAATGGTGGTTCATTAAAGTTCAATATTACTCCAACAAACGTGATAATATCAGGTAATCTGCCATGAGTGCTCCAAGCAATTATATATTCTACAGTGGAAGCAATATAGTACTTCAATCCGGCAGCATAACGCCTTTTGCTTTGCCAGCAACATATGTTGTATTCAGTGGAAGCATAGCCGGTATAACCGGGCCGTACTATGCTATTAACGGATTGAATAATAATATAGATTTTAACGGTTCTGCCTCGACTGTAATTAATTCGGCTTTATCTAATGGTGGAGTTGTGTTTTTAAAGGCTGCCACATATAGAATTAATTCTTCTATAAACATGCCTGATAATTCTGAGCTGAGGGGAGAAGGAAGAAACTCAACTATTTTATCTGTTAACGCTGATCCATGTATTATATCAAAAAATGCTAGTACGACCAATCCAAACCATAATATAATAATTAGAGACTTGTCATTAAATGGAAGCGTTATCACGTCTAATAATAGTGGAAGCATAGCTTTACCGGGCGTCTATGATTGTTTAATAGAGAACTGTTATATTTCCGGTAGTAGAGGATTTGGAGGAATATATATCGGTTCACCGTCTCAAAACATAGCTCCTAATCAATCAAGAAACATTGTTAAAAACAACTATGTTATTGCTACATTAACCGGTAGTGGTACAAGCGGAGAAGGAATATTCATTACTGGTATTCAACAAATATATACTCTTCTCGATGGAAACATCTGTGCTTATAATTCAAGTAATGGTATTGAGGTTGAAGATCAAGGAAACAACTGTATTATAACCAATAATATACTTTTTGGTAATTCGAGTGGAATAAGCGTTGCTACTTGTTCCGGTAGCATTTTTTCAAATAATATTTGTTCCAGAAACTTGGCATTTGGAATAAATACTAGTGTCGATTCAAAGTTTTTATCGATTAAAGGTAATTATTGCCAGGAAAACTCTTCCGATGGCATAGTTATACCGTCAAGTGGAAGCATAATATCAAATAATTCTTGTATAAATAACAATCTAAGTAATGGTGCAAATCAGTCTGGTATAAGAGTTTCAGCTTCTGGATTAGTCCTAACAAATAATAATTGTGTGGATAACAGAACCTCTAAAACACAAGTCTATGGAATCTTCCTAGACGCTGGAGCTGATTATTGCGTCGTTCAAGGAAATAATTGTCATACTAATAAAACTGCTGGAATATTCGTAAATACTATAGGAAATAATGTAATAGGTAATAATATTGTCTAATGTTAACATAACGGCTCAAAACGCATCGACTTCTATTACTTATATTAGTGGAAGCAATATTGTTATTCAAAGTGGTAGTCTAACAAGCTTATTTGGAACTATAACCGGCAGCATTCAAGCAAGCGGTATTATCTCATCTGGAAATATAACAGGGAGTTTTATAACAGGTAGTAATTTACAGGCAACAGGAACATCCAATTTAGGAGCAATAATAGTATCTATTATAACAGGAAGCACGGCTACTTTTGGAACTGTTTCTGCTTCTAACACGACTTTAACAGGCAGTTTAAGCGGTCTAACTGCCACCCTCGGTGCAACAATCTATACCGGCAGCATAACGATTAATTCTGGTTCTAGTTTAATTATACAGTCAGGAAGTATTAATGCTCCATTCGGAGGAGCGTTTTTTGGTGGTAATATAACTGGCAGCGTTATAACAGG
>Ga0066680_10000677_pt1 | contig 12221 bp, 8 predicted proteins | sample GraSoiAngelo_129_FD_62297 | JGI IMG/M metagenome (GOLD analysis project Ga0066680, IMG submission 62297) | Grasslands soil microbial communities from the Angelo Coastal Reserve, California, USA - 14_0927_12_40cm | ecosystem: Environmental > Terrestrial > Soil > Grasslands | place: USA... | reverse complement strand
CTTGGATTATTTTCAGGAACACATCGGCGAGACGATAGAATTCCATTCCCGGGAATGGAATTCTATCGTCTCGCCGATGTGTTCCTGAAAATAATCCAAGCTATGATCGCCGGGATAAAGATGAAACTCGTGCGTGATTCCTTCAGCCTGAAGCTGCCGATGCAGCGCCTCGGCGCCTTTCTGGAAGCCATAGTCATCGTTACGTCCGCAGTTGAAATAGATCGCGACCCTTCTCACGCCGGCCGCGTTCTTCTTCGCCAACGCCAACGGATCATTTTGCCGCCAATGCGCCAGGTTAATCGGATTACCAAAAACCACGCTCAGCAGTCTGCCCAGCGGCGTGCGGGCTCGCATCGCAGTATTGAGTTCCGCCGGTGAGTCAGTAATCAAAGCAGCACTCTCCGCGCTCACCGCCGAAAACAGTTTCGAATAAGTGAATGCGAACCGAAGCGCACCATACCCGCCCATGGAGATTCCCGTGATCCCGCGCGCTTTACGTTCCCGCCGGATCGGATAGTTGGCTTCGATATACGGCATGAACTCACCGACAAAGAAATCGTTATAGCGAACCCTGCCGTCGGCAGAATTAATATAAAAACTCTGCTTCCCTGCCGGGGCAACCGTCAGGAAATCGACAATCTTATGCTGTTGGCGCAAGTCTTCGATGACACTCCAGCCACCGCTGTTGAAAAGGGTCTGCTCGTTGTTCCCGAGTCCATGAAGAAAATACAGCACTGGATAGCGCCGCGCCGAATGAGGATCGTAGCCGGGCGGCAACAGCACACAGTACCGCACCGGCTCCTTGAGAATCCGGCTATTCAGGACACTGCAATCAACCCGGCTCTGTGCCGGAGCCGGAAAAGGGGTGAGAAGAACTAACAGAAAAATCAAATGAAAGCGCTGAACCATAAGAAGCCGTGTGAGGCGGGTCTCAGGCCACCCTTGGTGTGCGCTTCTAGCCCTAGCCGCGAAGCGGCAAAACAGTAAAGCCCACGGCGCAAGCCGTGGGTACAAACGTCGAATTTGGAACCAGCCCCGAAGGGGCGTAAGAAACCCTCCTCAATCACTCGTACCGCAAAGCCTGCACCGGATCCAACCGCGCCGCCCGCCCCGCCGGATACATTCCTGAAACCAGGCTAACCAAAATCGCAAACCCAATCGCCCCTGCAACCAGCCACCAGGGCACAGCCCAAATCTGTTCCGGCGGAATATTCTGCCGTCTCAAATAAACGTTAGTGCCAACATTGATCACGCGTCCGATCATCCACCCCAGGGCCACCCCCACCGCGCCGCCCATCACCCCCATCGCGCCGGCTTCGGCGAAAAACAGTTTCTTCACATCCCTATCGCTCGCCCCCAGAGCCTTCATAATCCCTATTTCCCGGCGCCGTTCGAGAATCGCCATTACCAGCGTATTCACAATCCCAATCGAAGCCACGGCCAGCGCTAGGCTGCCAAATATCCCGAGGAACAGGTCGAGCACCGCAAAGAACTGCCGTAAGCTGCGCGTGGCGTCGGTAATCGAGAATGTATTGAACCCCATCTTGCGGATCGCATCTTCCACCGGCTGCACGTACTTCGGGCTGGTTACTCGCACGCTGATGGTGGCGTAGGTCGCCGAACCGCCGAGCGTGCGGGAGGTATCGCGCAGATTCGAGGGCTGCATCACGTGCAAATCTTCCGCGAGCGTCAGTGGCAAGAACACTCGTGCCCGCGCCGCCCCCCGCATGCTGTCAGGATCGAGATCGGACAAGCCCACAATCTTCAGCTTCTGCTCGCGGAAGAAAACCGAATAGGACGCCTGCGGCAGATCATCCGCTTCATTCCTCGTAGTAAGCCGGCTTTCCCCCGCGCTCTTGGGGCTTCCCGGATTCTCGACTCGTTCGGTGTAGCGCATGAGCAACTCTTGTCCGAGCAGGGGCTTGGCCAGTTCCGCAACATTCACCTCATCTGCGCCGGGCTTAGGCCGCTTGCCCAGCAGCTCCTCCGCGAATGCCTTCTGCAAAATGACTTCCGGCGCGGTTTCCGAGGAGAAAAACGTCCCCTGCATTCCGTCAAACGCATCGTTATTTTTCGTCGAAAAAGGCAGGCCAGCCACCATGGTCAGGTGTGGCTTGCCTTCATAGCGAAGTTCGGTAATGAACCGTATATCCGGATACGCCTCTCGCACATTGGGCAAGCGCTCGATCTGCTGCCGGGCAGCCTCGTCCAGGGCAGGACTATCGGCCGGCGCCGGCCCGCTGTTCTGCTGTTCACGATTAAAATTGCGCAAATCTCGCCGCGACATGACCACCACGGTGTCAAACAACCCCGACTTCTGCAGCCGCCGCGAAGCCAGCTGCTGCAGTCCAATCCCGAGTGACAGCATGGCCACCAGCGATGCCACTCCGACGGAAATGCCGACCGTGGTCAGCGAATTGCGCAGCAGCGACTGGCGCAGATTCCGCGCCGCAAGATCGGCCAGGTCGTAAGCCTTCATGCTCGGACTCCCTGGGTGTTCGTGAGATTCGCCAACGCATTCGACTCGTCGCCCATCAGCTTTCCGTCAGCCAGGAAAATCATCCGTTTGACATACCGTTCGGCCAGCGCACGCTCATGCGTGACCATCACCACGGTCATCCCCAGCGACTCGTTGAACTCACGAATCAATTCCATGATCTCAGTTCCGGTATGGCTGTCGAGATTTCCCGTGGGCTCATCCGCCAACAAAAGCTGCGGCTGGTTGATCAATGCCCGGGCCAGCGCCGCTCGCTGCTGTTCGCCGCCGGAAAGTTCCACCGGCCGATGCCGAACACGCGAGCTCAGACCAACTCGCTCCAGAGCCTTCCTGGAGAGCCCTTGACGCAGATCGCGGTCCACTTCCGCAAATCGCATGGGCAGTTCCACATTTTCCATCAGGGTCATGCTGGGAATTAGGTTGAAGGATTGAAAAACCATGCCCACGGTGCGCAGCCGGTAGTTTGCGAGCGCTTCCCGAGACATCCCTGCCAGGTCGCTTCCCTGCACGACCACCGATCCCGAGGTTGGCCGGTCGAGGCCGGCAATCAAGTTCAACAATGATGATTTTCCTGATCCCGAGCTTCCCAACAACGCCACGAACTCTCCTGCTCGGACCTGCAGAGAAACGCCATCTACAGCACGGATCAGCGTTTCTCCCATCTGGTACTGGCGGCACACCTCTTCTGTGCGCACTGCGATTGACCCGTTAGGTCCTGCTTGTGAACCCGAACTCATGAAAAACTTAGCGCACCTCTCCCCTGATTAGACGCAACGCATCCGCCGCGCCCACCTCGCCCGTGCCATTCCCCTTCCCTTCCTCGGCCGCCACCGGCGCAATGTCGCCCTCGCCCGGGGCCAGGAATAGGTTCGTCTCCAACCCATGCTGCTTCGTGTACAACTCGTAATAACGTCCCCGCAGCTCCAAAAGTTCCTCGTGCCTGCCTCGTTCCACGATCTTTCCTTGCTCCACCACCAGGATCTGGTCGGCACGACGGATGGTCGATAGCCGGTGTGCAATCACGAAAGTGGTCCGCCCCTGCATTAAGTAAGAAAGGCCTTGCTGGATCATCGCCTCTGATTCCGAATCAAGGCTGGACGTAGCCTCATCCAGTATCAAGATGCGCGGCTCGGCCAGAAGCGCGCGCGCGATCGAAATGCGCTGCCGCTGTCCGCCGGAGAGCTTGACCCCGCGCTCGCCGACCACGGTGTCGTATTTCTCCGCAAAACTCTCGGCGAACTCGTCCACCCGCGCGATCCGGCAAGCCCGCATGATTTCTTCCTCGGTAGCCTCCGGACGCGAAAACGCCACATTCTCGCGAATCGTTCCGTCAAACAGAAACGACTCTTGCAGCACCACGCCCAGCCGCGTGCGATAGGAATCCAGCCGCACCGTGCCCAGATCCACGCCGTCAATGAGAATCTTCCCTTGCGTCGGGACGTAGAACGCAGAAATCAACCCGATGGTGGTTGATTTTCCCGAGCCCGACGAGCCGACCAGCGCCGTTACCGTACCGGGCTCCGCCTGAAACGAAATCTCACTTAAAACCGTGCGGTTCCCGTCATAGCTGAAACTGACATCCTGGAACTCAATCTTGCCCTGAATATCGTCGGGCTCAACTGTACGTCTCGGATCGCCGTCTTCCCGCCGCTCGCTCAAAATCTCGTGCGTGCGTTCCAAGCCGGCCAAAGCTTCGGTCAGCTGGGTCCCGATAGAAACGATTTGAATCATAGGCGCGACCAGGAAGCCAAGAAACAACGTATAGGTGAAGAACCCGCCAATGGTCAGTGTGCCCGCCACGATCTGGCGCGCACCCACAAACATGATCACCACACCCACCACTCCCATCAGCAGGCTCGCGGACAGGCTCATCACAGAAGTAGCCGTCAACGTGCGCATCACGTTATCCAGCAGCCTCTGCACGCCCTTCGCGAACACCTTCTCTTCCCGCTCTTCTGCGTGATAACCCTTGATAACGCGCACCCCGCCCAGCGACTCAGCCAGCCGCCCAGTAACCTCGGCGTTGATCTTGCCGCGCTCGCGGAAAATCGGCCGCATCGTTGCAAAAGCCTTGTTGAGGGCAACCGCAAAACACAGCAGGAACGCAAAAGCCAGGAGAGTCATCAGGGCGCTGATCCGGAACAAAACGACTAGAGCGATAGCTGAAGTGAGCAGGCCGCCCGCAAATTCCACCAACCCCGTACCAATCAGGTTGCGCACACCTTCCACATCGGTCATGATGCGCGACACCAGCGTGCCGGTCTTGGTGGCATCGTAGAAGGTCACTGGCAGCCGTCCCACGTGCGCCTGGACCTTCTGCCGCAGCTCCGTAATCAGCCGCTGCGCCGCCTTCGATAGCAATTGTGTCAACGAAAACGAGGTAATCCCCTGGACTACAGTGGCCCCCAGTACCAGCAGGATGAGCGGCTTGAGCAGCTCCAGATGGCGCTTGACGATGACAGTGTCGATCAGGAATTTAGTCGAGTAAGGCAGGACCAAGCCCGAAACCCGGTTTATGACCATCAAGCCAAAACCGATCGCCAGCAATGCCCGCCTCGGACGCACCAATTCCCAAACCATCGGGATGATTGAGCGCAGCCTCTGACTCTTCTTGGGTTTAGTCTTCGGGGCAGAGTCCATTGGTCATTAGAGTCTAACCGAGGTGCTCCGGGCTCGCGATGTTTTACTGCCTATGCTTTACATGTGTGCTGCTTCGGATGTATGAGCTCGGGGTCTCTGACCCGTGCAGGGCGGGTCGAAGACCCGCCAGCACCGAGAAACATCCGACATTTTCTTGTAAGATTCGGTAGTGGGTCAAACTGACTCACTACCTAAGATGCGCCTTCGTTGACTTGCCTGTTCACCACCCCTTAACATCCCCATCCAGCACAAGGAGCGAATCTTTGAGACCAAGGAAGAATGCTGCAATCCCCGATCGCCGCCGCTTTCTGCAGACCAGTGTGCTAGCCGGAGCAGGTACCGCCCTCCTCCCCGCTCTCGCCGCGGCGCGGGAACTCCCCAAGGCGGACCCGCCAGCTCCGCAAGTCCCCCCGTTCGAGCTGGACGAGATTTCGATCTCTGACCTTCAGGACGGCATGAAGTCGGGCAAATACACGGCCTATTCGATCGCAGAGAAATACTTGAATCGCATTCAATCGCTTGACAAGCAGGGTCCGGCCATCAATTCGGTCATCGAAATTAACCCCGACGCGCTGGCCATCGCCGACGCCATGGACAAAGAGCGCCATGCCGGCAAGCTTCGCGGCCTTCTGCACGGAATCCCCATCCTGGTTAAAGACAACATAGATACATCCGACAAGATGATGACCACCGCCGGCTCCCTGGCCCTGGTTGGATCCAAGCCGCTGCAGGATTCCACCGTCGTGCAAAAGCTACGCGGAGCAGGCGCCGTAATAATCGGCAAAACCAACCTGAGCGAATGGGCGAACATTCGTTCCAGCCATTCCACCAGCGGTTGGAGCGGCCGTGGTGGCCTGACCAAAAACCCCTACGCCCTCGATCGCAACGCCTGTGGCTCGAGTTCTGGCTCGGGAGCCGCCGCAGCCGCTAATTTCTGCCCCGCTGCGATTGGGACCGAGACCGACGGCTCCATCGTCTGCCCGTCTTCGGCCAATTGCCTTGTCGGCATCAAGCCCACGGTTGGCCTGGTCAGCCGCACCGGAATCATTCCGATTTCGCATACTCAGGACGGCGCCGGCCCCATGACCCGAACCGTAAAAGATGCCGCCATACTTCTGGGAGCCCTTACGGGGGTGGACCGCTCCGATGAGGCAACCCTCGCCAGCGAGGGCAAGTTCCTGGTCGACTACACGCGCTTTTTGGATCCCAACGGCCTTAAAGGCGCTCGCATCGGCGTCGCCCGCAAGTATTTCGGCTTCAGCGAAGACGTAGACCTCTTGATGAATGAACTGCTTGACCTGATGAAGAAACTGGGCGCGACCGTGATCGATCCTGCCGATATCGAAACCTTCGGAAAATTCGACGACTCCGAACTCACGGTTTTCTATTACGAGCTGAAGGCCGACTTAAATGCATACCTGGCGCGCCTGGGCCCCAGCGCTCCCGTGCACACTTTGAAAGATATTATCGACTTCAACGAGAAGAACAAGGAGAAGGAGATGCCCTACTTCGGCCAGGACATTTTCATTAAGTCGGAAGCCAAAGGCCCGCTGACCGAAAAGGAGTACCTCGATGCGCTGGAAAAGAATCGCAAGCTGGCGCGCACGGAAGGCATCGATGCCTTAATGGATAAGAACAGGCTGGATGCGACGGTCGCGCCCACCGCCGGCCCGTCTTGCCTGACCGATCTCCTCAACGGCGATCACTTCACTGGCGGCAGTTCGAATGCGGCTGCCGTAGCGGGGTATCCCAACATCAACGTCCACGCCGGCTTCATTCACGGCATGCCAGTCGGCATTTCCTTCTTCGGACGAGCCTGGAGCGAGCCCACCCTGATCAAGCTCGCCTACGCTTTCGAGCAGGCGACGAGGCTCCGCAAGCCGCCCCAGTTCTTGCCGACCATTCCGCTCAACCCGCGCGGCTAATCATTTCCCTGTCACACTTGTCATTCCGCGCAAAGCGAGGAATCTCGGTTTTGTTATTCACGTCCCACATTTCTTCGTGAAAACATTCGGAGCCCTGTATCAAGTCTATTTGCTCGAGCAGGGTGAAGCAGGGCCTTGGTGTGTGCGTGAGATGATGGGCGACAATTAGAACTCCCGAGCGCATTGACTCACCAAAATTGCTACTGAGAGGTGGGTGGTTGCCTCATTCAAAATGCTACCGGCGTGAACCCACGCCGGAAGGCGAGAATGAGGAGACGGATCAGATTGACCACACGACGAGAGCTCACCACAACCATTAGACAGCGTTATCAAGCGGCGGACCGGCCCGGCAAGAAGATGATCCTGGATGAGTTCACTCAAGTGACCGGGTATCACCGCAAGCATGCGATACGGGTGCTCACCACTCAGCCTGCGAGCGAGCCCAAGACGCGTGCGGTCCGCCGAGTTTATCAGGAGGCGGTGAAGGAAGCGTTGATCGTGCTCTGGGAAGCATCCGACCGCATTTGCGGCAAGCGGCTGAAAGCGCTATTGCCGCTGCTGGTGGAAGCCATGGAGCGACACGGGCATCTGCAGTTGGAAGAGGGAGTCCGGACCCAACTGCTTGCGATGAGTGCCGCCACGATCGATCGGCAGCTTCACTTTGTCCGCGAACGAGCCCGGGGAGGGCATAAGCGATCATCTGCGACGAACCGTGTGCGCAAGATGGTTGCGGTCCGCACCTTCGCCGACTGGGAGCAGCCGCTTCGTCCCGGCTTCATGGAAATGGATCTGGTTACGCATTGCGGACCAAGGGCAGAAGGAAGCTTCGTGCATACTCTGGTCTTGACCGACGTGGCTTCGGGCTGGACAGAGTGTGTAGCGCTTCCGGTGCGAGAACAATCTCTCATCGTCGAAGCCATTAGCGGCTTGCGCCCTAAGTTACCTTTCGCTCTGCTGGGGCTGGATACGGACAATGACACTGCCTTCATGAACGATACGTTGTGCAACTATTGCCGGGAGCAAGGCATCGTGTTCACCCGTAGTCGGGCCTATCACAAGAATGACCAAGCATGGGTAGAGCAGAAGAACGGCGCCATTGTCCGCAAGCTGATTGGTTACGGCCGGCTGGAGGGGCTTACTGCAACCGCGGCGTTGCGCCGTGTCTATGAGGCTTCGCGACTGTACACAAACTTCTTCCAGCCGTCGTTCAAACTGAAATCCAAATACCGAGAGGGCGCGCGAGTTCACAAACAGTATGAGTTGCCCGACACGCCGTATCGGCGTTTGCTGGCGCGGGACAACATTGCACCCGAGACCAAGGAGATGCTGAAGCAACAGATGGAATCGCTCGATCCTGTGCTTCTGTTGAAGCATATTCGTGATGCCCAGGACACGGTGATGGCGCTCAGTCAGAACCGAACACCGGAGATAGTCGCACCGGATGTTACGAGATTTGTAAGTAGTTTGGCGACCGCATGGCGCGCCGGTGAAGTACGGCCAACGCATCGGCAAGAGCCCAAGCCGGGACACTGGTGGCGGACACGACCAGATCCTTTTGCCGAAGTCTGGCCTGTCTTGCTGAGCTGGTTGGAGGAAAGGCCGGACATGGAAGCCAAAGAGATGCTGAAGCGATTACAGGCAAGCGGTTATGGCGAGTTTCCGGACGGGCAGTTGCGCACTCTGCAGCGCCGAGTGCGGGTGTGGCGGATGCGGATCGTCCAACAATTGGTCTACGGCGCCGATGGATCTGCCGCACCGAACAAGGAACCTAACTCCCGAATCGCCTCCTCGCCTATGATCGCAAGCAAACGATGAGGAGCGTTGGCGCATCCATCACGTAGAGAGGTCGCACGAAGCAACGCGGAGACGTGAGCAGCAGCCTCTACATCGATGCTGGAGAAGGGGACTCAAGTGCCGTCCCCTTCTCCAGACCTCATCCCCGCTGCTACGGTAAAAAGGGAGAGGTCAGAGCAAACTTTGTTCGGTAACATTTCTGAGTGAGGCAACACGACCGGAAAGAATGCTTGACGCCGGACAGTGAGAACTCGCTTGGCGAGATCCAGTGGTCCAAACTACGTGATTTAGCCCGCAAAGCGGCGGAATATCTTGCCCGGCGCATCAGCGCTGGGTAACGAGCCGAGAAACCGTCGAGCCCCGCAGGGGCGACACAGTTCTTACGCACACACCCTGGCCCTGCATGGTCCTCCCTATTAAGGGAACAGGCTTTAGCCGCTGAGGTGGATTCAGCCTTTGACTATCGGGCACTACTTTATGACTTCTTCCGTCCTCATGACCCGCCCACCATGCCGCCGAACCTCTTCCACCGTTGCGCAAGCTTTTTCTTGATCCAGATGTCGGATCGCATCCTCGACCACATTCACTTTATACCTGCGTGAGATCAGCCCCCGCGCTGCCCGGTCCACGCAAATCTCGGTCACTACCCCATAAAGAATAATTTCGCGATCGTTCCCGAGCCTCTCGAGCAGCGCCTCGATATTCGGATTGGTGAAAACATCAAGCGCCTGCTTCTCGATGATGATTTGCTGATAGCCGGCAAAGTCAGCCGGCAACCGCGACTTCCGATTGGGCACCACCAAATGCTTTTCCAGCACTGTGCCGGGAACCTTCTTCTGTCCGGGTGTTCCCTCCAGGCAATGCGGCGGATAGTCCCGAAACTCAGGGTCGTCTGGCTGATGTGCATCTGTGCTCGACACCACCTGAATCTGATGCGATGCCGCCCACTGATTCAGTCGTTGAATGTTGGGGATCATCTTTTCCGCACCCGGAACATGCAATTTCCCGCCGGGATCCATGAAGTCGACTTGCGTGTCGACATCCCAGAACAACAAGCTCATATTACTCCCCTGCGCGTTGCCGGCTGAGCGAAGCGGCTGCGGAAATCCTCCATGAGCCTCTGCAATTCGCGGCTGAAACGCACCGGATACGGACGTGCCTGATCCAAGCGATGGCACTCCTCAGGCAGTTTGGCCAACTCGAGCTGCGCGCGCTCGCGAACCTGTTGGATTCGTGGCGAACCTGCCAGATGCTCTCCATCCCTCATAACGCAAACCAGCAGCGGCTCTGCCTCCGCATAGTTTTCCGAACAGTGCGCAACCACGTCTTCGACATGCTTTTGGTCGGTCCCCTTCAGGCGGTAAACCTGCTTGCATCCCGGGTAAGTACCTTTCCCGCCCGGGCTCAACTTGGCGCGATACGATGGCCTCTCGCCCACATACACATCCACCAGCTTGTAAACTCCACCCAAGGTAGGGGCGTCCTTGGAAGCCGCCAGACTCGTCCCGACTCCGAATGCGTCGACCATAGCCCCGCGGGCCAGTAGGTCGCTGATCACGAACTCGTCGAGATCGCTGGTGGCAAAAATCTGCGTGTCCGTCAGACCAGCCTCATCCAGTCGCTGTCGCACTGCCCGGGAAAGCTCTACTACATCTCCGCTATCAAGCCGCACCGCCTTGGGACGCAATTCGGCTTGAATAATTTTGTCGATGGCCGCCAGTGTGTCGTATGTGTCCACCAGCAGGGTGGCGTGATCAGGAAAGATGTTCTGAAAGCGCCGGAAAGCTTCTTCCTCATCGTCGTAAGCCATTACAAACGAGTGTGCCAAAGTTCCGAAGGTCGGAATCCCGAATCGTCGGCCTGTTTCCACGTTGGAAGTCCCGATACAACCGCCGATGTAGGCCGCCCGCGCGCCGAGCGTGCCAGCTTCCGGGCTATGAGCGCGGCGTGTGCCGAATTCAATGACGCTCCTTCCCTGTGCCGCCCGCACTACCCGCGCCGCCTTCGACGCAATCATCGTCTGGAACGTGATCATGGAGAGCAGATAGGTCTCGACGATCTGTCCTTCAATGATGGGCGCAGTGACTCGCAGCAGTGGTTCCTCGTGGAAGACCGGGGTGCCTTCCGGAATTGCCCACACCTCGCCGGTAAAGCGAAATGTCCTGAGATATTCGAAGAATTTGTCGCTGACCTGCCGAAAAACCGGTTGCTGGCGCAAGAACTCAATATCTTCTGCTTGAAACCGCAGAGTCTCCAGATAATCCAGCACCTGTTCTAGTCCTGCAGCCAGCAAGTAGTTCCGCTCCGGTGGCAAAGAACGTATGAAGAGCTCAAAACTAGCTTTGGCGCGGAAGTCATTCTCGAAATACGCTGCTGCCATCGTGAGTTCGTAGAGATCAGTAAGCAGGGCAGCGGATTGGCGTTCCTCTGACAAGGTGTCCTCAAATAGATTATAGGAGCCCGCAGAGAAGCTTATGCCTGCTGAAATGGAATCACTAGTTCTCCCTCCCTCAATCGGCAGCCGGGAACACCGAGTGCTTGGTTGAAGGCATGGGCGCGTTTCCTTTACGGTCCTGCCAGAGGACTTCATTCAGCACCGCGGCACGCGCCGCATCGGGACGAGAAAAGTCCATCTTCTTCGATACCTCCGCCCCTGGGCCTTCAGGTGGGTTCATCTGATAGATCAGGCCGCTGTCACGGTTGCGCCAATCGGCAGTAAAGGGTGGCTGATCTCCCGGCCCGGAAAACAGCGGCGCCATTACGGGAGCGTAAGCATCGTTCTGATTCATGGGCGGCAGCCCGAGCAGCGTTTCCATGGTGTGCACCATGTTGACGGTGGTGTAGAACTGGTGCGCAACAAATGGGTGCTCCGCCGATCCGGGTGAATACTTGCTGATGACCAGTGCGATGGAGCGATGCGCATCCACGTGATCGGCGCCGTTCTGGGCATCGTCTTCCACGACGAAAATTGCCGTGTCATCCCAGTACGGGCTGTGAGAGACCGCTTCTACAACGCGCCCCAGCGCCAGATCATTGTCTGCCACTGAGGCTGCCGGACGAGGCATCCCGGGCCGAGTTCCGGCTGTGTGGTCATCCGGAAGGTAGAGCAGGACAAAGCTGGGCAACTCCGTCCCTTTGCCCTCCCGGTGAGCACGAATAAATCCTCCAAACTCGTTCAAGAATTCGTCCGCTCGCAGCTGGTCCGGGTAATCCAGCCGGAAGTTCGGATACACAGGATCGAAATGGCCGCGCAATTCCGCCTTGGTCCCAATCGTGCGGGTCAACAGGGGCACGGCCCAGGGCCAAGGACTTGCCGCGCCATGCGGCTGCCCCACATTCGACGGCAAGGCCTCGCCTTTCCTGAC
>Ga0066680_10000676_pt1 | contig 12226 bp, 5 predicted proteins | sample GraSoiAngelo_129_FD_62297 | JGI IMG/M metagenome (GOLD analysis project Ga0066680, IMG submission 62297) | Grasslands soil microbial communities from the Angelo Coastal Reserve, California, USA - 14_0927_12_40cm | ecosystem: Environmental > Terrestrial > Soil > Grasslands | place: USA... | reverse complement strand
CGTAGGCGGGCAAGGTCGGCAAGAGTCGGCGCACAATCCCCATCATCCGGAGTACAAGGGGTTACCCCGTCACCAATTCCGGAACCGTTGTCAACAGTAGTTCCCCAAGGCACATCGCTGGGCGCGATTTCATTCAGGTCCACACCCCCGATGAGACCACGCGACGTAATACCGAGATAGGACAACCGAACAGACGTCTTGAGACCCAATTCCCGTTCATAAGTTGCGTTGTACTGATGGACAGTAGGTGCATGAAGCCCGACCGGTACGGAGTTAGTGGAAAAGGCTCCAAGCAGTGGTTCAATGTCGCCACCGGTCATGGGAGAAGGCCACGGCTGAAGCTGAGTTGGGCTGATCCCTTGATCATCCTTCGTTCTCGCAATATTGAAGGAGTTCGTCGCAAGCGGATCCCGAATTCCCTGGGCAGCGCTGGTCGGGAAATACAGTCCGTATCCGCCGCGCACCACGGACTTATCTGTAAGCCTGAAGGCCGCCCCCACGCGCGGTGCAAAGTTATTCTTATCGGTTCGAACCAGTCCGCGACCGATTCCCAATCCAGACTGTGCCGCCGTTACTACGGGCAAGGTAGCCGCTACAATCGGATCTAAGTACTGGAGCGTCTGACTAGATGGAACAATGTACCGTCCGGTGTTGTTGTTGAACGTGGGATCGAAGTTCAGCATGATGTCGTGCTTGTCAAGGAATGGTGTCACGACCTCGTATCGAATACCGAGATTTAGAGTCAGCCTGGAATTGAACTTCCAATCATCCTGGAAAAAGTATCCTTGCTCCCAGTTATGTACATCCATAATCGGGCGAGCGCTGGGAATAAAAGTGACTTTTGAAGCAGGTTCTCCCAGCAGGAAATTTGCGAACGGAGTCACGCCCTTGCCGCTATAAACAATGGACCCACGCGGGTTGCCCCGCCCGGCCACGAACCCATCCTGACCCACGTTGCGGACAACATCTGCTCCCATCTTGAGGTTGTGCTTGTTGATGACCCAGGTCAGGGTGTCGCCAAAAGTTGCGAGGTATTGGCTCGTCTGGCGATCGGTGTTGCGGTCTGCGTTGCGGCCAAAGGTTACAAAATTGGATCCAAAATTGATGAAGGGATACCCATGGGTAGAGAGCTGGGACGTGCCCACAACGGCTGCATAAGCATCAATTGCGGTCTGATCAAATCCTATGCTGGAAAGGAAATTCTGCAGCGTGATGTTGCTGTGCGTGATACTGTTTTCGCGATTAAAACCGCCACGCGCTTCGTTAATCAGAGTGCCGCTGAACATATGTACGTAAGAACCGGAGAGAGTGTTGTCACGAATGTCTCTCTGTCGCAGGCCCAGTCCCGTCATCGGCTGGAACACAGGAGCAGTGCTGCCCACTGAGGCTTGCGCATTGTAAGCGCCATAAACGTGGTTCTTGTCTGATAGATCATGGTCAATTCGAAGTGTCCCCAAGTCTCGAGTTGAGCCCCCAGGGACTAGGGTCTGGAACAGGTCTGCAATCCGGCCATTCCCGGGATTGATAGTTACCTGTGGACTGATCTTGGGAAAATACGTCTGAACCAATTGCTGTACGTTGGGGTTCAGGAGGCGCGAAGGAATGATTACGAGCTGCTGACCGTTGCCCGCACAATTCGGCCATCCTTGACAGTACGTATCGGCGGCCAGTTCCTGAGGAGTCAGGGTCGCTCCGTTTGGAAAGCTCGCCGGCACGGGAGGGAGTCCTGGCTGTGTAGCCAGCGTGTTGTCGGTGATCATGCCTGAAAAATCGCCCGTCCATAGGGATGGGTGCGGAAGTTTACTGCTGGAGAAGCTAACCGGTTCACGCTGGTAATTCCTCTCGTACGCCATGAAAAACCAGGTTTTCCCCAGCTTAGGCAGCGGGCCTCCAAGTGAGCCGCCAACGTCATTGAAATTGAAATAGGGGGTGGGGAACTTGCTCTGGAATTGCGTAGGTATGAAGTCTGCCTTCGCAATCTTGTCTTGCGTTTCCCACGTAGCTAGAGCGGAGTTCTTGTTGTTGTAAAAAATGGACCCGTGAAACTGATTTTCTCCGCGTTTGGTGCTTATGCGGATATTTGCAATTCCCGAGTACTCGGCACTGAAATTATTGGAAAGAACGTTGACTTCACTGACGGCTTCGAGGGAAGGTTCGCTGGTCGTGGGGGAACCGAAGATTGTATTGGTGGACCGTTGCCCATCGATCGTATAAGTCGCACCGTAACTTTGAAAGCCCAAGAACTTAAACTCGCCCGCATCTACTCCCTGGGTAATATTCGGGTTCAAGTAAAGAAATTGATAGACGTCTCGGCTGTCGCGCGGCAGATCAATCACCGCAGTACTGTTGATCGTATTGCTGATGGTCTGGTCCGAAGCATCGATGACAGGCGCCTCTGCGGTGACCACCACATTTTCACTAGCACTCGAGACCTTAAGAACCGCGTTCGCCGTGATGACATCGCTGCCATTCAGGACTATCCCTGTAATGTCCCGCGTAGTCATGCCCGAGGAGGCAATCTTTACGTTGTAGTTCCCCGAGGGCAGGCCAAACATCTGGTATTCACCACTCGAGTTGGTTTTGGTTTGCCGAGTGGTTCCCGTTTGCACGTCGAGAACCGTCACACTCGCCCCTCCAACCAGGGCTCCGCTCGAATCTGTGACAGTTCCACGAATAGTGCCGAGATCGGTGCCTTGTCCCAACGCAAACGGGAGCAGGAAGAGAACACACAACGGAAGAACAACAGCATGGGTAAATCGCGGTTTCATACAGAACCTCTCGGGAGCTAAAGAATCCAAAACGAAAGTAAAAGTAAATAAAAATAAGAATATGCTTGTCAAGAAAAAAATAAAAAGAAGTATAATGCGATCGTGCAGGAGACATCGTCCGCAGTCCCGTTGACCGGGAGTTTCTGGTGCAATTAGACTTATGCGAACCCGAATGATAATTTCAAGCCCTTCCAAATTGCTAGCTGAGCAGCGACGTCGGAAAGTCACTGATTTGCTCGAACAGAAAGGGCAAGTCACCGTTCGCGACCTGGTTGAAAAATTCGGCATCAGTGCGGTTACGGCGCGCGGCGATCTGGATTCATTGGCGGCAGATGGTTCTGCGATCCGTTCTCACGGAGGCGCCGTCCGCCGCATTGAAGCTGATCAAGACTATCCCCTTCGTCTGAAGGAAATGCTGCATCGCGGCGAGAAGATGAGGATCGGTCGCGCTGCTGCTGAGTTAGTGCAGCCGAACGAAGTAGTGGTTCTGGACTCAGGCACGACGACCGCGGAAGTCGCGCGCCAGATTAAAGCACGAAAAATTCAGCACGTCACCATTATCACCAATGCGCTCAACATCGCTTCGGAATTGATTGAGGCCTCAGGAATTTCCGTGATCCTAATTGGCGGGCTTCTGCGGCCTGTTTCTTGCTCCTTTGTGGGTCCGCAAGCTGAGAACATGCTCAAGGAATTTCACGCCGATAGATTGTTCCTCGGGGTTGATGGTTTTGACTTAGAAATCGGCCCGTCCACCCCTGATGTATTTGAAGCTTTGCTGAATGGGCTAATGATGCAAGTTTCGAAGGAAGTCAATGTTGTCGCCGATTCGAGCAAGCTTGGTCGTCGCAGTGTCTCGCGGATCGGGCCGCTGGAAAAGATTCACCGCCTTATCACGGACAGCCGCGCGCCCGAAGAATTCACCAAGGCTCTGAGCAAAAAGGGAGTCGAGGTCCTTATGGCTTAGTCAGCGCCTCGCGTGTGAGGTGATACGAAAGAAGCCTGTCAGGCAGCAGCAGCGCCTTGCGAGACTTTTTCTGGGCTTCCCTTTCATGTCCAAGGGATTGTTCGATCATGCCCTCGTTATAAGCCCACCAGCCAGCAAACGAACTCGACTCAGACATGGAGTTCGCCTGCTGCAAAGCAGATTCAAGCCGCTGCACCCACGCGCTCGCATCAAAGCTGGGAAGCTCTTTTGCCGCGCTCCACGCCCATACAATTTCGCCCGCTCCAGTCTTCGCAGCAGCGGCTTCGAAGTGCTGTTTCGCTCGATCCGCTTTGCCGCACTTCGCGTCGATTTTCCCCAGTTCATATTCAGCCCGCGCTGAGTGCGCAAACACATCCAGCCCGTCAGTTGTAAATGTCATCTCGCGCACCGGTGCACCAAGTCCGTTGGCAACCGCATCCGCCTGCTCGCAGTGGCCGTCGCCAGCCAGTTTCAGCGCGTGCTCAAGTTGGATCTCCACCCACACCTGCCGCACATTGGTTCCACCTTCCTCGCGGGCGAAGAAGCGGTCACGAAATAAGCTGGTTGCACGTTCGAAGTCGCCCGCTTCGGCCAAGTTCAAAGCAAGTTCATAAACCAGCTTCGCCGGCATGTTCTTCTGGTCGGGGTAGGCCTCAAGGTCCTTAACCCGCTCGGCGCTCGGACGCTTCAGCATGCTGAGCGCCTGGTCGGCCCCGGCATACACGGCCTCGTTCTTCGGATCCTTGTGGATTCCTCGTTCAAAGGCCGCCAGCGCTCCCTGAGGATCATCTTTTTCATGCAACAACGCAATGCCCATGCTGGCATCGAGCACCGGGATCTTGCTTTCGGCTCCTGCGAGCTCTTCCATTCGGCGAGCGCCTGATCGGTCATTCCCTTCGAAAAATACAAAGTACCCAGAAGGTAGTGCGCATTGGCGTCGCTTGCATTAACGTGCAGGGCCTCTCGCAGCACGAGCAGGTCTTCCGCGCTGCTCGGAAAAATGTAGGTCGTCGAAAGCTTAGCGGCCGCAGCGTAATCCGCTGTCGCAGTCTGGCCGATCTTCTCGCGACAGTATGCCCGGTAGTACGCCAGCATTGGATCGCCGTTCGCACTTGAAGCGCCAGGCTCGCTCTGCCCTTCCAGAGGTGAGGAGTAGTTGCGCGAGAGGACAGGGAGCGCTGCGTCATACATGCCCAGCCGCATGTATTCGGCTGCGACGCGGATGATCCGACTTTCGTCATTGGCGAGTTGCTGCATATCAACAGCGCCAAGCTCATTCCGCAAAAAATAGCTGAGGGGAAAGCGCTGAAATTGCTCCTGGGCGAAAGACCGCGCGCCGGAATCTCCTGCAGCGCGCTCGACCGCGGCTAATTCCTCCACCGTTCGGAGATCGTCCGGGACCGCCCGCAGTGCCTCTTTGAGATATTCCTTTGCACTGATGAAATCCTTGCTGCGGGCTGCAATTTCGCCAAGTTTCAGGGCCGCCGCAACTCTCCACGAGGGCAGCCGGTATGCGACCTCAAACGTCGTGCGCGCTTTCGTATAGTCGGCTAGTCCCTCATATGCAAGCGCGAGATAATACGCTACCTCGGCATCCGTTGTATTCCGCTCATGCACACTCTGTAAATATCGGGCGGCCTCATCAAAATGGAGCAACTGAGCACACAGTCTGCCGGCAGCTTTCAATCCTGAATAACTGTCTGGAAACTTCTGAAGCAGCTGCTTATACGTGTCGAGTGCAGCCAGCAACGCCCCATTCAACTCTTGATTGGTCCCCAGCTGCAGCCAATCATCTTCACTCCGGCTCTCCGGCGGCGGCACCCGATGCCTCTGCTGCGGCCCGATCTTGATCTCATTCGCCGGCGTCCAGTCGTATTCCCCTTCTGTGTGCCGCATAACAACTAATCCGCTGCGATCGCGAATTTCGGCCGTATATTTCCGTCCAGCGTCTGGCAGCACAACTTTCCTCGACCACGTCCTGTCGGGTGCGAGGTCCACGTTCTCGCGCAACACTGGGTTCCTGTCGCTGCTTACGATCACGATGGCGCCTGGAATAGTTTGGTTCGCATTAAACCCAATCGCGAGCGAACTTCCCTCCCGGTTCAGATAGAGCACGCCATTCAAATTCGCGCGGGTGATCCCGCCAATCCCGCGCACTGGCATCCAGTACTCAGAAAACTTGATTGCTTGTCGCGGTTCGAGGAACGCATACGTCTCCTGATTGCGAAACAGTCCGCCTTGTACTTCGACATATGCGCTGTCGTTGTCGGAAAGAGCTTTGCGCCAATCGAGGCCGTCTGAATCGACGCCCCAGGACCAGATCTTTTTCGCTGGCAGTTCGCCGTAGTTGGCGAAAATGCACCGTGCCTGAATCCGTATGTGGATTCCAGACACCCATGAACGGCTCTCGGCTGCCGTGCACGAACAGCGACACCGGTCCGTCCGTCTGGTTACGGATCACACTCAGATCGTGCCCAAGCTCGTCCACCGGCCAGGGTTGCACCTCAGTAAATCCGTGCGAAGCCGCAAACCGCATCGGATATTGCACTCGCGAATCATCCCAGACTTCGATGCCCGCATTGTTCCACCAATAGAAACGATGGCGCGTGTCACTGCGGTTGCTGAGCACCACCCGCTGCTCAAGGACACTCGATTTCGGCCGCAGCACCATTTCCACGCTCCACTGCATACCGTATACGCGATCCACGTTGCCCACCATCACCGAGGCGCTGCCGTCCTCATGTTTGGCAAACGCAAAATCCACAGGGGAAAGCGACATCCAATTGTGGGAAACCGGAAAGTTATACTCCATTCCGAATGCAGCCCACGCTCCTCGGTATCCGATGTTCGCCTTCTTGATGGAAGGGTTGGCATAAAACATCTCCCTGCCATTGATCTTGTCGAGGCATGTATAAAGGTGTCCCCCGAGGTCAGGCAGGACCGTGCATTTCAGGTACTCGTTTTCCAGGAACACTGCACGCTGTGGGTGCTCGACGCGCCGGTCCGTCAGATTGGTTCTCAGCGTGTACGGATAATTGAACCGGTTTGTTGCCAGTTGATCGAATGGGGGGTTCGTATCCGGCGGACCCTCTTCATATACCGGCAGCGAAAACGTCCCCTGCCAGACACGAACCTGGGCAGAAGCTCGCGCGCACCGGCCAGTCCCCAGCGAGATCATCGACAGCTGAAGGAAAACCAGGAAGCGGAACAATCGTAACCATTGGAAGTGCCACGCAGAGCCGCGTAAAAGAATCGAACGGCCTGCAGACTTTTGCCCGGGTTGCTTGTTCATCTCTGAATAAAGTCGTTCTAGCTCAGGTGCAACTCCCGCGCCGCGTTCTCGTAATAGACCTTCTTGAGAACCGCGTCCGGCAGGTTAACACCATATACTTTCCACCTGCCCTGCGGAGGAACCTTCGCCGGCGCGTAATCGAAGTACTCGTCTTCAGTCTCTAAGAATCGATAATAGATCTCGTAGAGTTTGTCGTTGAAAACTTGTTGCGGAAACTCATCCCCGTGAGGAGTGGCATCGGTGCCGAAGAGAATTCGGTCCTGATATTTGTCAAAGAACTTGCCCGCAGTCCGCGGCTGACGGCCGAGTTCGCCAATCCGCGCCGCAATGTCCACCGATATATTGGGAAACCGGTCCAGGTTTTCCGATACATTCGCCAGGTCCTCAGAAAAATTGCCTACGTGCAGCACAATGAAGCGGGTTTTCGGATGCCGAGCAAACATCCGGTTTCTCGCTTCGAGCAGTTCCGCATTGCTCGGGACATCATGGTCATAGAACGACCAGTCAGGATGATTGTTCAGCTCTTCGTATCGCTCGTTAAAGCGGTCCGCCGGAGTGAAGAACGCGACGGGATCGGAGACATGAATCGCGACAGGAATATTTAACTGTCCACACGCATCCCACATCGGATCGAATCTGCGGTCGTCGATTTTTACCAGCGTGCCAGAGGTGATGTTTTCCCGCAAGTAGAGCCCGAGCGTTTTCAGAATCTTCAGACCTTTGGCGCCACCGCGATGAGCACGCTCAATCGCGTCTGCTTGAAGCTTGGGGTAGTTCGGTTCTTTGAACCGCTCGTAGCAGGGCTCGGTAAACGTGTAAAACCTTCCAGGAAAGGCTTTGTCGTATTTCGTTACCGTCTCCTTTAGTCCCTGATCGTAACCGCCCGTGAGGTTCACCATCGCTCGAATGTTTTTCCGGTCCATGACTCCGAGCAATTCATCCGGAGTTCCCAGGTATTGCCGCTCCGCGGAAAGCCCGACGCCTTTTTCCGATTTCTTGGCAAAAGATATGTGAGTGTGAATGTCAATCGTTGCGAACCGGGCGCGTGGCACATAGCTCTCATGTACGTGCAGCATACTTTTCGGTTCATATTCTTCAAGCGGCAGCCTGCTATTGCTCTGAGGATCGGGCTTTTCGTCATGCACATCGTTCAGCTTTGGCTGTGCGCCCGCGACGCTCGCAGCGCCCGCAGCCAGTCCGGCCCTATAGAGCCATTGACGGCGATTCATGCCATGCGCTCTCCTTTGGTTTCATCGGCAGCCTTGCGAGGTAAGTGAAGCTTGAAACTCTGGACCACGCGATTGATTACACCATCTTCGGACGGCGAATCAGGGCGCAGCCCTTGGTCGAGGCAGCGGAAGAACGCAAGCAACTGTCCAACAATGACGTGAATTAGAGTGCTGTCGTCGTCTCCGATATCGCTCAATCCCGAGCACTCGATGATGACATCGTTGTTGCGGGCAACCTCGACGGGCACAGAGCCTCCAACGATCACCTTCATCAAACCAAGATCTTTGTCATCGATTTCGTGCAGCAGATCGCATTCATAGGCCCGAAGGGTCGGATCAGAAGATAAGAAACAGACGATCAAGGTGTCAGCGTTCGCAAAGCTCATCGGCCCGTGGCGGAATCCAAGATACGAGTCGCACAATGTCGCGACTGAACCTGCGGTCATCTCCAGCATCTTCAGAGCTGACTCACGCGCCGCTCCCAAGCGAGGTCCGCTGCCGAGAAATATGGCGCGGCGAAAGTTCATCGCGGAGATCCGTGAGGCTGTCCCGAAGTGTGACCGCAACAATTCACTTGCAACCTGGCTGAGCTTGACTGAGACGGCACGATATCGTTCCAGTGAATCAATCAGCCCAAGACAACGGGCGGCCAGTACCAGATTGGTAAAGCTGCTGGTCATAACCAGGCTGCGGTCGTTGGTCGCATCATCAAGTGCAATGACGTGGGCGTCAGGATGCTCACGAAACGTATCGGCGACGCGCCCTTCACGATTGCACGTGAGAACCAGGTGCCGAATTTGGCTTTCGTTTTCTAGCAGGCGTGCGATGGCTCCCATGCTCTCCGGACTGTCACCGGACCGTGCGAGGGAGACGGCCAGCAGTGGCCGGCCAGGAGGAACCGCAGCTTCACCGTAGGTCAGCAAAGTGCCTCCGCTGAGCACCTCGGTTACGATGTCCAGTTCGCGTCTCAATGCGGCCCGAACACAGTGGCCAGCAAATTCGGAGCTTCCCGAGCCCGTTAACACCAAAGCCCGAATTCCGCGAGCGCATTCGCGCAGTTTGGGTGCGCTAGCGATCATCGTTTCAGCGGTCTTCAACCACGTTGTGGGCTGCTGATAAATTTCCCGCAGCGTATGGAAGTATCCGCGACGGTTTTGTTCATCGGCTGACCGGGAAAGCAGTTCGGCAGCTTTGGGCTGACTCTCCGCCAAACCCTTAACCCAGCTCTGGTCAGCGAGCAATGCGCCTAACATCCAAAACTCCAGGGGCCCCTTTAGGCATGAAACGAAAAAGAAACTATAGCAAAGAAAAAGAAAATAACGAAAACGTTATTTTGAAAGATTTCCAGACCCGAGTCCGCCATCTCGTTGCCCCGGATCGAGTTCCGGAGTCGCAATGTCCACCGGCTGCGCTTTGGCATTCACTTTCCCGTGCCACACGCTGCCCCCGAACGTGGTCACATAAATGGCGTTCGCATCTTGCGGATCAGGTATGACGCGGTGACCCCACTTGAAATTGAATCCGGGTATTCGCTCCCAGCGCTCGCCGCTATTAGTCGACCTCCAGGCAGAGGACTCAAATCCCGAGGCATATAGGACCTTCGGATTCCGCGGATCAATGGTGACATCGTAAATGTGACGATCGCGATCAAGCGCTTGCCGCCACTTTTTGCCGCCGTCGTCAGACAGAAAAACTCCACCGCCGTCGCCGTGCATGCCTGCCGCCCGCGCCCAAGCCGCGAGGTAAAGCCGCTGCGGATTGTCGGGATCGACTGCCAGCCCATTCGGCCCATTCACGCCATCTGGTAACACCATTCGTTCCCAGTGCTCCGCTCCATCACGCGAGCGATAGATTGCCCCATCCCCGTCGTTTCCAATGCTGCCATCTTCTGAGCGTCGAGCGAGCACCGCGTAGAGCGTTCCTCTGGAATCCAGTACCACTCGCCACGCCTGCGGGACCGATTGTGTGATTCCGTTGTTTTTCAGCGCCCAACTTTGTCCCCCGTCCTTGCTTTTGTAAACTCCGCGCCCGAAGGCGGCCACGTAAAGCACGCGCGCGTCCGGCGAACTGTTTGGATCAAGGATGATGTGCGTCGGTGCAGTTTCTTCCATTCCGTTGTTCGATTTCGTCCATGTCTTCCCGCCGTCATTGCTGATGCAGGCGCCTCCCTTGTATGTAAGCTCGGAAGTATGCCGCCACATCTTTGGACGCGGCAGATCATGCGTCCCGCTGTTCACGCTCCACATGCGGCCGCGCACCTTGGGATCGAAGACCACCCAATAGGTCGTGTTTAACCATGCTTCGGGAACGCCGAACGTCGAACTCTGCCACGATTTCCCGCTGTCCTCACTTCGAAACAAGCCGATGTCGGTGTACGTGATGAATTGCCGGTTCGGATCGAAGGGATCGAAGTGAACTCCGTAATTTGTAGTCACGTCCAGCCCCGTGGACGTCCATTCGCCTCCAGGAATCTTCCGCGAGTACATTGCCGTCCAGTTCGCGCCGCCATCGCTCGTTTTCATGGTGCGGCCGAAGTCGGTACCATATACCAGGTTCGGGTCTTGCTCCGCGACGCCTAGCTCCAATGGATTCTCTGGCCAGCCTGGCCCAAGTCTCTCTGTGATCCAGGCGTCGTGAACGTTCGGCGCTGCCTTGCTGGACTCCTTCCACACTAGTTGCCAGTTCTTGCCGCCGTCGGTCGTTTTCGCCACGCCGAACCAGTTGCTGGAGTGCCCGCTAAGCTTGTTCAAGATCTGATTGCCTTCAATCAACTGGTTGTAGGATGCGTAGGCAATGTCCGGATGTCGAAGGCTCGTGGCCACTGCGCGGACCCTCGCGCCGTTTCCGGGCAGCGCACTCTCGCTCCAGTTGGCACCGCCATCGCGTGAGACGAACAAGCCTTTTGGCGAACCGGCGTACAACGTCGGCTTTCCGTCTCCCGCGAATCCCAGTGACACATCGGTAAGTTCGAACGGCGCAGGAAAACTCCGGAATCCGGACGAAGTCCTCACATCGATTGCGTGTTTTCCCGCGACATAGATTGTCGTGGCATCCTTAGTCGACTTCGGGTCAATCCAGATTCTCCTCGGCTGTTCGGATAGCCGATTCAATTCCTGCCAGGTATCTCCAGAGTCCCGCGACACAAAGAGCGAAAAGCTCTGATTCTTCCCTGCCACCACGTACAGGACGCGATGATCGGCGGGATCAATCGCAAGCGCCACAATCGTGCCCAGCGGATCGGGCTCGGCGATGACAGTCTCATCTGCATGGTCGGGATTCATTTTCACGCCCTTGAGCGCCGACGGCTTTGGATAAACCATCCTCCATGTTTCTCCGTCGTCTGTACTTCGCCATAACGCCTGGTTGCCTGCGTACATCGTCTTCGCATCAACTGGATCAAAGGCAAAATACTTCACAACGCCGCGCAAATTGAACATCCGCCAGTTCTGCCCGCCATCGTGGGTGATATACGACCCCGTCATGTCGCACGAGATCAGAACGGTATTGGGATCGTGCGGGCTGATCGTGGGATTGAACATCGCCCCGCCACCTCCTGGCCCAACTGGCGCGAAGTTTCCGGGCCTGCCTGCAGCGAAACTCAACGGCAGAAGGAAGAAAACGAAAATTACAGCCGCTGCTCTGTGCATTTGATTCTTTCTTTTACTTTCGATATCTTTTCTTTCACACTTTGCGGCACAAGTGCAATCCTTGTCAACGACTAAGTGCCCGCACAGTCGAATGCTATGAATCGCCGGTCAATGCTCAAGAGCGCGGCTCTGATTGCCGCTGCTGCGCCTGTAATCGCCTCGGCAGAGGACAGTTTGTGTGGGGGCCATTCACCTGCGTTTCCGGTCCGCAAACGCCTTGATCAAGGCCCCTTCGACATCGAGCAAGACGAGGGCTGGCGCACTGCGCTTTTCACTACACCTTCAGAAAAACCACTTCGCAATCCCGGACTCGGCCTAGTCGGCTA
>Ga0066680_10000675_pt1 | contig 12230 bp, 14 predicted proteins | sample GraSoiAngelo_129_FD_62297 | JGI IMG/M metagenome (GOLD analysis project Ga0066680, IMG submission 62297) | Grasslands soil microbial communities from the Angelo Coastal Reserve, California, USA - 14_0927_12_40cm | ecosystem: Environmental > Terrestrial > Soil > Grasslands | place: USA... | reverse complement strand
TAGAGAAGCTTCTGACATGTGCATAAATTCAGTGAATCCCGCAAGCTGCGAATCTGACGTTTACAGTATAATTTTTGAGCCATATGCGATTGGTGAGATGTTAGCCTTCGTTTTTGCTTCAAACTTCAATCTCAAGACTTATTCTGAGAAGAGGAGTTGTTTCACAGGTAAGTTAGGAAAAAAAATTGCTTCTGATGATTTCAGCTTAATTGATGATCCTCACAGTCCAGAAGGAATAGGAAGTAAACCGTTTGATGACGAAGGAACACCTACTAAACCTAGACACCTCATAGAATCAGGGATCTTCTCTAATACTTTCTCAGACTCCTTCTACGCTTTCAAAGAAGGTATTCAGTCTACAGGTAATGCTGCAAGAATGGGTTCTCCCATGGGAAGAGATGCGCATCCCATACCAATGCCACTTCCCCACAATTTGAGAATAAAAGAAGGCCGCATGAATAAGGAAGGGATGATTCAAGAAACAAAAAAAGGCATACTTGTTGGAAGATTGTGGTATACTTATCCAGTGAATCCAGAACGCGGTGATTTTTCTTGTACTGCAAGAAGCGGAATAAAAATAATAGAAAATGGCAAGATAAAGAGCCCTGGTAAATCTGTAAGGATAGTGCACAATCTGCCAATGTTACTTTGGAATATATCAGCGATAGGGAACGACTCACGAAATATTCTTCAATGGAACTCGCTTCCATGCATAACTCCATCTGTAATGGTTGATTCTATTAAAATAACTTCAATCTAAAAAGAAGAGAGAACAAACTGGAATCCGATTCCAACTGCGTAAAGAGCGAGAAGCAGTATTCCGGATTTTAAATCGAGTTTATTTTTAAACATTGGTATCAATGCTATAATAGTGATTACAGTGACAAGTATCATCTGATCTTCTAAGAGAGCTGTATTTGGAATCTTTGCGGCAAATCCCTTGTAGCTCATAGCAGCAAAAACTGCTACAGAAAGTAGCAAAGTATTGTTTAAGATTTTTGAACCCAGAACATTTGCGACTGCAATTGAAGCTCCTCTCACTCCCTTTCTTGCCAAAAGAATCATTGATATTTTTTCAGGCATTTCCCCAGCTATTGGACTAATTATTACCGCCAACATTACAACAGAAACTCCTACATCTAATGACATTCCTTCAAGTGAATGAACGAATGGTTCTGCTCCAACAAAAATTCCAACTGTACCTGCAACAAAGAGTGTCATCGAACGTACAAAGTGTTTCTTTGATTTCTTTTGAACATGATTCTCGTGAAGTTCAGATTCAAGTGGTTCTGATGATTTTTCTTTTTTCATTTCTCGGAAAGCAAAGATCAAGTACGCTACAAACAATCCTGTAAATATAATACCATCCACAACATCGTAACCATCAATGAACATAATTGCACCCACAATGGCTGTGACGACAAGAAGAATTTTGTCTAGTTTGAATTCTTTTACGTCAATGAATTTCTGTGGCGCCTTGGAAAGTCGCGTCGTTGCGATAATCAACATTATTGATAATCCTAATGTCATCATGAACAAATTGCTACCAAGCGCTGACCCTATAGCTATGTCGTATGAACCGTCTTTTGCAGCAGCTACTACGATACCAATTTCAGGTAGTGTAGTAGCTATACTGAGCAGAGTTCTACCTACGAATCTTCCTCCCCATCTTTCCGAGAGGTGTTCTGCTCCATCAGATAGGAGCCAGCTAGCAAAGACAAGCTCTCCCAGCCAACCTAATAGAAGAAGTCCGCTATCTGCCAATCTCTTATCTTTGCCAAATCATATTCTATTATTTGTGACGATCAGCTAAATTTACGAAATGGGTATGTATAAACAGAGATTTTAGACAAATTACACAACAGTCTAATCTCCCAATAAAACGTATTACTGATCTTTTACTATTATCATAGTTAGGGTGGATTTAATTCCGTCTAATTTTCTAACTTTGGTTGTGATGGTTTCACGCAATGCCTCCATTGAATCGGACTCGATCACCATCAAGACATCATAAACTCCGTACACTGGGTAAACTTCCTTTACGTGTGGGACTTTTTTGAGTTCATTTACAATCTGGGCTTCTTTGCCAAGCTCTGCATTCATAAGAACAAAAGCGCTGTGCATGATGGAATTGAGGGGATCCTGCATAAAAACAAATTGCATTTGTCCAAAAAAGCTATTGCTTAGCTCAAAAAATTCATCCATTAGAATTAATAAGGTATAGTACCGTACCATTACCGTAATATGAAAACAAGAATGACTTACATACCAGTTGAGGTAGCAGAGCAATTTTCTAACTTTATCATAAAAAGAGATGAACAGATACTAGATGCCGTCAAAGCCAAAGCTCGCGATTTTAGTACAATATCTATCCTCAAGTTATTGTATCAGTTAAAATGTAGCTCAATGACGTTCTCAGATCTGTACGTAAAATCTAATATTCGAATGAAGAGGTCATTCCTGAACTACCTGCATCTATGCATGACATATAATTTTGTACGCAAGGAACCAATTGGATCAAATATGGTTTATTTCATAACTGACAAGGGAAGAACCATGCTAGATCTTTTTACGCAGAAGGGCAATTAGTGTACCTTACAACAACACAAAATTCTTTTATCTTGAGCAAAAGCAGCAGAGTCATTGGGAATTACCTACAAGGATACCGGGATAGATATCAAGAAGATAAAGCAAAGCCAAGCTACTATAGGACGACTTATATCATCTACTCATAAAATCCAGAAGAAAATTAGGACAATGTCTGGGTTTGGGCATTATGCTGGTATTGTAGAGATTCCTGGAGGCAAGCTACTAGCTACTCATACGGATGGTGTTGGTACCAAGGTGATCATATCTCAGATGATGAAAAAGTATGACACTGTAGGAATCGATTGTGTTGCTATGAATGTTAATGATATCATATGTATTGGAGCCACGCCGGTATCCTTTGTTGATTACATTGCTGCAAACAGAAACGATCAAGAAATCTTCAAGCAAATAGTAAGGGGTTTGGTAAAAGGTGCCAAAAAAGCCCAAGTACCTATAGTTGGAGGAGAAACTGCCATCCTGCCTGATCTTATATCAGGAAAGAATTTTTCATTTGATTTGGCTGGAATGGTAGTTGGCATTCTCAACAAGCAGGACATGATACTTGGAGATATGATAACTCCTGGCGACATAATAATTGGTGTAAAAAGTAGTGGTTTGCACTCTAATGGATACTCACTTGCCCGAAAAGTTTTGTTATCAAAATACTCGTTACGACACAGGATAAAAGGACTTGGCACACTTGGAGATGCACTTCTTGCACCAACTGAAATTTACGTTCAGCCAGTCCTTGAAGCTTTAAGGGAATGCGACATACATGGTCTTGCGCACATAACGGGAGGTTCCTTTACGAAACTTTTACGTCTAAAAAAGATAGGATACCTGCTTGATAATTTGCCTGAGCCGCCTGAGATATTCCAAATAATAGAAAACGAGGATGTTGAAAAAGAAGAAATGTACAAGACGTTTAACATGGGTGTTGGCTTTTGTCTAATCGTACCAGAAGAAGAAGAGGAGCAAATAGATAAAATTTTCAAAAAATACGGCATGCACAGCAGACAGGTAGGTGAAATTATAGAAAAAAATGGCGTTTACATTGATTCTCTTAGGATAGCATAAACAATCAGATAACCAGCAGAGTCATCGTGGTTTGAACATGTGGAATCTTTCTTATCCTCATAACTGCATCTTCTAGTTCTTTTGTGTTATCTGTTTCTAGTTTACATATGATATCATAAAGCCCCATCACGATTTGCACTTCTTTGACTTTACGAATATCGTTTATGCGCTCAAATACATGCAATTCCTTCCCAGTGTCACAGTGAACCGCCACGTATCCTACTGCCATTTTATCATATCTCGTAGACTTTAGAGGTATGATTGTTGACAAAATACCTTGCTTAACATAGTTAATGGGTTCAATCTTGTTATCAGATTAGGATTTAATACCCAAATTTGTTCTAACAAGTCGTGCAGCGTGCTGAGATAAGTTTCGAAGATGCGTGTAGAGAGATTTCCCAAAATCTTCTTGCCATTGGCAGTCCTACAAGCAAGGACGTCAAGAAAGAGGTTAAACGAATCTGTATCAAATACTCTTTAGAGCGAATACCCAGAAATTATGAGATACTTGCATCAGTTAGCGGTTCTGATTTTGAAAAACTTCAGAAGGTTCTGGTAAGAAAACCTGTTAAGACAGCTTCAGGGGTAGCCGTAATTGCTCTTATGCCAAAACCATACGCATGCCCCCATGGAAGATGCACTTACTGTCCGGGTGGAATTGAGTTCAATACCCCAAATAGCTATACAGGCAAAGAACCCTCGACACAGAATGCGATAGCAAATAATTACGATCCAAAAAAACAGATCCATGACAAACTCGAACACCTAATAACCTATGGGCATGACAGTACAAAGCTTGAATTGGTAATTGTAGGTGGCACATTTCTTTTCATGCCTCGTGACTATCAGATTAATTTCATTAAATCGTGTTTTGATGCGTTAAATGGATTTGATTCACCAGATTTGGAATCTGCAAAGAAAAATAATGAAACTGCCAAAATACGAAACGTTGGATTTACCGTAGAGACAAAGCCCGATTATTGTAAGAAACAACATGTTGACTGGATGTTAGACTATGGAGTAACAAGAGTTGAGATCGGCGTTCAGACTCTTCATGAGAAAGTCTATGAGATCGTGAATAGAGGACATTCCTTCAACGATGTGGTCGAATCTTTTCAAATATCAAAGGACTCTGGTTATAAAATCGTCGCACATATGATGCCAGGACTACCAACTATAACTCCAGAGGAAGACATGGAAGATTTTAGAAGACTCTTTTCTGATCCTTCCCTTCGGCCTGATATGCTCAAGATTTATCCCACTCTCATACTAGAGAATACCAAACTTTACCAATCATACAAAGATCATAAATTCGTGCCATATTCCGAAGAAGATATGGTAAAGGTCCTAACAGAAATTAAGAAAATTATCCCAAGATGGATAAGAATGATGAGACTACAACGAGAAATATCATCTGACCAGATAATTGCAGGCCCAAAGCTTGGAAACTTACGTCAAATAGTTCAGCAGAATCTGAAAAAGCAGAATTTGTCCTGCAAATGTATTAGATGTAGGGAGGCAGGGTTATCAGAAGATTCAATTAATATTTATGATATCAGTCTACACAGAGATGATTACGAATCATCTGGAGGTCACGAAGTTTTCTTATCATACGATGATTCAAAGGACAGAGTGTTCGGATTTCTAAGACTACGAAAACCAAGTGTTAATGCTCATAGAGAAGAGATTACCACAAACACCTGCATTGTTAGAGAACTTCACGTTTACGGCAAGTCTCTCAGACTAGGGGAGCGCGGTAGAGATAGCATACAACATCTTGGTATCGGTAAGAGCTTGATGAGGGAGGCAGAGAAAATTTCTAGAGAAGAATTTGACACAAAGCGACTATTAGTAATAAGCGCCGTTGGGACAAGAGAGTATTATAGAAAACTTGGATACTCGCTTCTTGGTCCATACATGTCAAAGGAATTGGCATAATGGAAGAGCAACAAATCATTGGAAAAGGAACCTGGATAGACAAACTAGCTGACGAGCTGTTAGAGAGAGAAAAAGCACTTGGTAGGAATACCAGCCTTATCAGAGTAGAAAGTGGCCTTGGGGCATCAGGAATCCCTCATATCGGGAGTTTGGGCGATGCCGTGAGAGCTTATGGAGTAAAACTTGCTCTTGAACACTTTGGATACAAATCAGAACTTGTTGCATATTCAGACGATGTCGATGGCCTTCGCAAAATTCCGGAGGGATTACCAGATTGGTTAAACGATCACATATCAAAACCTGTTTCTTTTATCCCTGATCCCTTTGGTTGCCATGATTCATACGGACTTCATATGAGCAGTCTCCTTCTTGACGGACTTGATAAGCTTGAAATAAAGTACAGATTTCAACGAGGAATAGACACCTATCGTAATGGGTTGTTGAAAGAACAGATCCACAACATATTAATTAACAGCAAAAAAATTGGTGAAAAAATTGCTGAGATGGTAGGTCAGGAAAAATATCGAGAGGCCCTACCTTACTTCCCCGTCTGTACAAACTGTGGAAGATTGTATACCGCTATAGCCTACGAATACTTGCCTGACGAAAGGAAGATCAAGTACAAGTGTACTGGTACTACAATTGGTTCGAAGATTCTACAAGGATGTGGATACGACGGAATAGCTGACATTACAAAGGATCTCGGTAAGCATGCATGGAAGGTAGAATTTGCTGCCAGGTGGCAGGCTTTTGACGTACGATTTGAAGCATATGGTAAAGACATTATGGATTCAGTTAAGGTAAACGACTGGGTATCCGATGAGATATTGGGATTTCCTCATCCTACCCATGTAAAATATGAAATGTTTCTAGATAAAGGCGGTAAGAAGATCTCAAAATCTCTTGGAAATGTTGTTACATCACAAACCTGGCTAAGATACGGTACACCAAAATCAATTCTACTATTACTATACAAAAGAATTACCGGAACTCGGGAGGTTGGTTTTGAGGACATTCCAGCTTTGGTGGACGAATACAATGAGCTTGAGAACATTTACTTTGGAAAAATAAAACTAGATAACGAGATGAAAACGGTCAAGGCAAAGGGCCTGTACGAATATGTCAATCTTCTAAACCCACCAAAAAGTCCAAAACCGTATGTTAACTACAGATTGTTGATTCAGCTATCCAAGATATTTAGAGAAGATAGAATACCAAAGGTCACAAAGAAGCTTATAGAATATGGTACCATAAAAGAATCATCTCCTGAAGTAGAAGAGCTCATCACACTAGCTGGCAATTATGCTGACGACTTTGACAAACCAACAAAGGTTGAGCTCCAAATAGATAGCGTCTCAAAGAAGGCATTATCACAATTGTCAAATCTGCTATCTTCTGAAAATGAGCCATCTGATCTTCAAAACGACATATATCAAATCGCAAAGAGTAATGGAATTCAGCCAAAGGACTTCTTCAAGATATTATACCAAATTATTTTGGCATCAGATCGTGGACCAAAACTGGGTCCATTTATCCTTGATATAGGAAGAAAGAAAGTATCCCTCACAATCTCAGAATATCTATAAGGCATGGCTCACAGCGAGCACAATAAACCCAAGGGAAGTGGCATAGTGTTAATTGCCATCGGAATTTTGATTTTTATTTTTGCACCTGGATACTTTAAGCAGGACACTACAGGCGGTTTAGCTATCATCATATTGGGATTTGTTCTAGGGGGAATCGGCTTTTACATCAGCTTTTTGAAGAAAAGAAGATGATTCATTTTGCTTTATCTTACGAATAAACTAACAGGAATACTTTTGTTACCATAAGCAACACAACCATATTGATGGGTCTTTTTGGACGCTCAAAAAAGGAACCTGGGAAATCAGATGAGATCGACAAATCACAAACATCTAGACATACAGAAAGAGAAGAATATCAGACCGAGCTTGAAGATCTAAGAAAGGAGATCCAAGACAGTGCATTAACACTTGACTCATATTCAAGTGAACTCGATCAAGTAAAATCAGAGCTGGAAGATGTTACACGACAAACCAATATCGCAAAGGAAGAGCTCGCCTTGCTCAAATCTGAAATTTCATCCGTTAGAGATGAACGAGATTCAAGTAGAGAACAGATCAGATCAGCAAAAGCCGAGCTTGAAATGGTAATATCACAATATAGCCCACAGGAGATTAGACAAATCAAAAATCAAATCGAGCAGGTAAGACAAGAGCTATCCTCCATTAATTCGGAAAAGGAAAAGAAAACATTCGAGATTCATGAATTACAATCAAAAATAAGCTCTGCAATATCTGAGCTTGAATCATTGGAATCTCAACAAGAAGCAAAGCACAAGGAAATATCGATTGCAAAGAAAGAGCTTGAATTTATAGAAAAGGAACTAGCAACGGTGGGTAAAAAAGAACTCGAAGTGGGTAAAACTATGGATACACAAAAAATTGTAGAAGCGGCGGGTGCTGTCGCAGCAGCCATTAATGCAAAATATGAAGCTACACGAAAGGAATTAGAAGCAGTAAAGACTGCCCTCACACAGACAAAAGATGAATACGAGAAAACAAGAAAAGAACTTGACTCGTTCAAATCTGAATTTGGATCTACAAGCATTACCAAAGAGTCTTGACCCAGTGTGTCAAACAGTTACCCACCAGAGATTCAGTGGAAAGATTTGGCAGAACTGCTTATTTGGAGAACGTTTTTAAAAGATGAATCTTGACATGACCCTGTGAACCAAGCATATGTATTATTGAATGTCGATTATAAACATCAAAAAAATATAATTGAACAAGCAAAAAAAATACCCAGTGTCAAGTCTGTAAAGACTACATATGGCATATACGATATCTTAATTATACTAGAATCAGACAACATGCAAGAAATTAAGCGTGCAATAGACGTGGACTTGCATAATATTGACGGCATAAACAATCTTACTTCACTTATTTCTGTAAACTAAGTTGGTTCAAGAATACGAAGTTATAATAGTTGGCGCAGGGCCTGCCGGCTTGTCAGCTGGCATATTTGTTGCCAGACAAAAGGCCTCATGTCTTATAATATCTAAAGATCTTGGAGGTCAATTGAATCTAATCCCTAAGCTTGAGAATTATCCTGGAACACTGATGTCAAGTGGCCCTCTATTGGCAAAAACGTTAGAAAGCCAGTATCTCGCATTCGGGGGCGAAATGATTTACGATACAATAGAGAAAATTGACGAGATAGAAACTAGTTTAAGAGTGAAGACAAATCGTTCTGAATACATCGCAAAAGCAATAGTTCTTGCACCCGGCAAGGTCCCAAATAATTTGGGAGTCCAAAATGAATCTGCGTTTGCAAACAAAGGTATACATTATTGTACTAAATGCGATGCGCCATTTTATCAAGGTAGGGTAACTGCCACGGTTGGTGTTGGCGGATATCTTTTGGAATCTGGAATATTGCTTTCAAGAATGGCTTCAAAGGTATATTTGATTTACAAAGGTGGCGCCTTGGGTGGTGACAAAGATATGATTGCCTCTATTGAAAAAAAGGAAAATGTTGAGCTGGTGCCGCAGTCTAGTATCAAGTCTATATCTGGAAACAACAGTCTTCAGTCTATTACGATATTAGATAATTCAGGAAAAGAAAGAACGGTTCAAGTAGACGGACTGTTCATAGAAATGGGTTCAAAAATAAATCTTGATTTTGTAAAACATTTGGTAAAAATCAATACAAAGGGCGAGATTGAGGTTTCCGAGGGTGGCAAAACTGCACATCCTGCTATATTTGCTGCAGGGGATGCTACTAGTATTCCATACAAGCAAATTGTGGCTGCATGCGGTGATGGGGCAGCGGCAGGTTTGTCTGCCTTTAACTACATAGAAAAGTTGAAGGGTCGTCCAGGCATCAGGGCGGATTGGAAGAAGACCATTGGAGATTCAGTATTTCACTACTAGGTTTTGGCACAATTTCGTTCTAGTTATAAAATGTCATACTAAACAAAATGTGAAAAATTCTAAAGAACTAAACGTCAAAAAATCTTTAAATCCCTTCCAATTTTTTATTTGTTATAGAATAGCATCCTGGAATTTTTTGACGTAAATCTTAGTCCTGACCTAGCAGATACTACGATTATTGATATTAACGCAACTGCCAACACCCATGTTACTATTGCACCAAATTCTGGAATCACTATGTTGCCCCTAGCTGTACCAGGCCTACTTGTATCTAAAATGTCATTATTGATAAAGGACGTTACAGCTGCTTTTATGACATAAATTCCGTTACTTGGCATATCAATTGACTGAACATCTGTCCCGCCCTTTGCAACTAGGTTTGATTTTGAGATAATAGTGCCTCCACTAACATCCAATATTTTCAGATCATAGTTAACATCGCTTTGCACTGGTTTCCCTGTAAGCTGATCATAGAATAAAACGGTCCAATTAATCTTATCTAGCCAACTGTTCAGAATAAACTTTCGTGTTCAGACTATACGGTCCGAATCCACGAAGCAATTAAATGCATATTGTCTAACTTGCGTGTATGACGCCTTTTGGGATTGTTTTTCTTAGAACGATAGCAAGTCCTATTGATACAATTGAGATGATAGTGGCAGTCAGAAAAATGAGGTTGTAAGAATCAGGCGTAGGAAATGTACCGGCAATACCAGGCACCGAAGTCTTATTGATTTGCATATACATGCCAGCCATAGCAGGCCCTATTGATGCTCCAATTATTCTGATCAAAGTGCTCATTCCTAAAGATACTCCCATGTTTTGTTTTGGTGTTAACAGCATTATCAGATTCATTGCTCCAACATTTGTAAGTGAAAGACCTGTGGATAGTATGGCAAGATTTACTGAAACGAAAAGTTCTGTAGAATGATACATGAAAAGACTTGCAAATCCAACTGTGCTTATTATGCTACCTGCTATGATTGGCTTTGTGGAACCAAGCTTTGATATTATAAAACCAGAAGTTGGGCCAAATATCAAAAGCACAAGTGCGAATGGAAGCTGAACGTTTGCAAAAGACATCGGATCCCCACCAAATCCTAGCGGCAAAGGACTTCTAACTAGTACTGGTATTGTTTGAAAGACCATAAACATTGACAGGCCTACAATCATTATCAACAGATTGGATGGTAGAATAGTTTTATGCATTAATATCTTCATATCTACAAGAGGCGACTTTGCCTTCCTTTCAACAATTACAAAAAGTGCCAGATACACTGCACCGATTACCAAAAGTCCAAACATAGTAAAAGACCCCACAGAATCTCCATTTTCAACAAAAGTCAAAGCAAGCAAAAAAGCCGTAACAGACACCGCCAATGTTACTGCACCTATAATATCAAGTCCATTTTTTGAGCTATTTCCCACACTTTGTGTTCCTTGCCCTTTCCAATGTGGATGTGGTTGTCCTACGTGTATAAACCTCTGAATTACGACAAGCAATGAAATCACTATTGGAATGATCGAAAAAAAGGTCGCCTGCCAACCATAGTGCTGGATGAGATGACCGCCTGCAACAAGGCCAATAACTGCCCCTGCTGCAAACATCGACGAGATTATTCCTTGCCCTATAGCCAGCTTACTAAGCGGGAATTGCTCCCTAATAATGCCAAAGGCAATAGGAAACATTGACATTCCTATTCCTTGGAGGACACGCACTGCAAGCATCTCATAAATATTTGTGACAAAACCGCCTGCTGAGACTCCAACAGCGTAAATTGCCATGATTATCAGTAGCATCTTCTTCTTACCATAAATGTCAGAAAGTTTTCCAGCGATTGGAGTCATAATTGCACCAGCTATCAGATATGTTGTAAGAATCCATGACGATAGACTGTACGAAATATGAAAATCCCTAATAAGATCAGGTATTGCCGGAACCAACATTGTTTCAGCATACATGGCCATGGTGGCAATCAAGCTAAGAATTACAAGTGTCTTCCATGCAGCTCGTGGTATCTTGTCAGATGAGATTCCTTGTGAAGATTTTGACATTACCATTTCGTTGCGACCTCAGTTTTTTGATTTCCTTTGAATTGTCAATAAACTTGTATCCAGCTCAAAATGTGTTGCTAGATTTTTTGATATCTTGCGAAGAGTGTCCAAAGTATTCTTGATCTGATCTTCTGGGATGTCCTTGGTAGAAATTTTTCTTATGCGTAAAGCAGATTCAATCATAGAATTCCACAGTGAATCTGCCTTTGGCGAGAGATAGATTCTGTTTACTCGTCTGTCCTTTGAATCTGGTTTTCTTTTAAGAAAACCTTCCCCTTCCATCTTGTCAATTACTGGAACCAGTGTGGCACCTTCAATCCCAACTTTATCTGCTATCTCTTTTTGTGTCAAACCAGGTTGCAATACAAGAATACCGATAACGCGCCATTGAGATAACGTAACGCCGAAATTCTTTCTAAGTTCTGCATCTAGAGCCTTTTGAAATGCCTTTGCAGTGACGTTTACTACAAATCCAACACTATTTTCAAAATCATATTTTGTCATAGTTAGATGACTAATCATTAGGCTCCTAACTATTATAAGTTTTGTATTACAAGGACGATCTCTTTATATTATTGAGAATACGTGATTCGTATTCATGACAAAAAAAGAGCC
>Ga0066680_10000663_pt1 | contig 12342 bp, 9 predicted proteins | sample GraSoiAngelo_129_FD_62297 | JGI IMG/M metagenome (GOLD analysis project Ga0066680, IMG submission 62297) | Grasslands soil microbial communities from the Angelo Coastal Reserve, California, USA - 14_0927_12_40cm | ecosystem: Environmental > Terrestrial > Soil > Grasslands | place: USA... | reverse complement strand
CTGGCGGCCAACCCCGGCAACGAGACGATGGCGCGGATCGCTCGGGCCATTCAGGAAGGAGCAGCCGCCTACCTCAATCGCCAGTACACGACGATTGCCGCGATCGGTGTCGTCCTGGCGTTGGTGATCACCTTCGCCATCAACTGGGAGACCGGCGTTCTCTACGCAGTGGGCGCTGCCTGCTCGGCGCTGGCGGGGTACGTGGGCATGAACGTATCGGTTCGCGCCAACGTCAGGACGGCGCAGGCCGCGACCGGCGGGCTCGACCGGGCCCTACGCCTCGCCTTTCGCGGAGGCGCCGTCACCGGCCTGTTCGTCGTCGGCCTCGGGCTGCTCGGTGTGGCGGTTTCCTACTGGATCTTTCGGAAACCGGAATCCCTGGTCGGGTTGGCGTTCGGCGCCAGCCTGATCAGCGTCTTCGCCCGTCTCGGTGGTGGCATCTATACGAAGGCCGCCGACGTGGGCGCCGATCTGGTGGGCAAGGTCGAGGCCGGTATCCCCGAGGATGACCCGCGTAATCCGGCGGTGATCGCGGACAACGTCGGCGACAACGTGGGCGACTGCGCCGGCATGGCCGCCGACCTGTTTGAGACCTACGCGGTCACGGCCATCGCCGCGATGCTGCTCGGCAGCCTGCTGTTCCCGGGCCAGGTGCGGTTCGTGCTCTATCCGTTGATTCTCGGCGCGATCTCGATCATCGCGACGGTGATCGGCACGTTCTTCGTCCGGCTCGGCCGGAGCACCTGGATCATGGGCGCGCTCTACCGTGGCCTGTTGGTCAGCGCCGTGCTGGCGCTGGCCGGTTTCCTCGCGGTGACGATCCTGATGGATCTGAATATCAATCTGTTCTGGGCGGCAGTGACCGGGGTGGTCATCACCATCGCGCTGGTGGCCATCACCGAGTTCTTCACCAGCGCCGACTATCGGCCGGTGCGCCTGATCGCGCGCGCCTCAACGACGGGCGCCGCGACGAACATCATCGCCGGACAGGCGATTGGCATGATCAGCACGGCGCTGCCGGTGCTGGTGATTGGCGCGGGCATTCTTGTCTCGTATTTTCTTAACCAGCAGCCGGCGACCGGCGACTTCGGTCTCTACGGTGTAGCCATCGCCGCCATGGCGATGCTGTCGATGACCGGCATCATCGTCGCCATCGACGCCTACGGCCCGATCACCGACAATGCCGGCGGCATTGCTGAGATGGCCAACCTGCCGGAGTCCGTCCGCAAGATCACCGATCCCCTGGACGCGGTGGGTAACACCACGAAGGCCGTCACCAAGGGCTACGCGATCGGATCGGCGGGCCTGGCTGCGCTGGTGCTCTTCTCGTCGTATACCCAGGAGGTAAGCCGCTTTGATTACATGCCGACCCCATTCGATCTCCGCGATCCGCTGGTCATCGTCGGGCTCTTCTTCGGCGGCATCCTGCCGTTTCTATTTGGCTCGCTGAGCATGCTGGCCGTGGGTCGCGCCGCCGGCCAGGTCGTGGTCGAGGTCCGACGGCAGTTCCGCGAGATCGCGGGCCTGATGGAGGGTATCGCGCAGCCGGAGTACGGCCGGGCGGTTGACCTCGTAACCCGCTCGGCGCAGCGCGAGATGATCATCCCGGGTCTTATCCCGGTGGCCGCGCCGCTCCTGGTCGGCTTCGTCCTTGGGCCCAGGGCGCTGGGCGGGCTGCTGATTGGCAGCATCGTGACAGGCATCTTCCTCGCCATCCAGATGACATCGGGCGGTGGCGCTTGGGACAATGCGAAGAAATACATCGAGGACGGCCATTACGGCGGGAAGGGCACCGAGACGCACGCCGCAGCCGTCACCGGCGACACGGTGGGGGACCCCAACAAGGACACGGCCGGGCCGGCAATCAACCCCATGATCAAGGTGGTCAACATCATCGCCATCCTGATCGCCCCCATGATCGCCGTCCACTCGCTCATTCGCTGATCGCGTGGGCGGCTTCGCCGTCGTTGCAGGATGCCGGTTCTTGAATAAACTTGAAGCATGGACGAGTACATGCTCGAGATCAATGACCTGCGCCGCCGGATCGCGAAACTGAGGTTCGAGCGGGCGTCGCTAACCATCATCGAGGAGCTGGAAGCACAGTTGAGGATTCTCAAGGCGATCTACGACTCCGCGGGAGGGCTGTTTGCGGCTGGCGAGGACGACCGCCGGCTGCGGGCCAGTTTCACGGGTCACGAGCTCGGCGACTGGACGTTCGAGAACGTCTACGCGTATGTCTACGACCAGGCGGTGGCTCTCGAGCCTGAAGGCCACGATCTGGCGACGCTCATCTGGCATCACGATTACGCGGCGCCGCTGCTCACCGCGGTTCCGGTGAAATAAGAAAGGGCTCCCAGACGGGGAGCCCTTGTTGTGTTCTAGCGCTTAGTCGGCGACGTGCGTGCCGCGGCCGTAGGCGTGACGGTGGCCGTGCGATGTGCCCGCCGACGACTCCGTGGAGTCGCTGTCCGACTCGGTCGCGTCTGGGGTCTCCGTCTTGGCGCTGTCAGACTTCGCCGTGGACATCGGCTGGGTCTTGCACCAGGCGTTCGCGCCACTCAGAAGCTTGCCGTGGTAGTTCTTCGAAAGCTTCAGCGAGCTACCCAGGGATCCCTGGGGCGCCACCGCATAATTCCGATTCTTCGCGAGCCACGAGACGCATTCGCCCGCGTTCTTGAAGCCATTCGCCGGGAGCGTCAGCGCCGCCGCCCCGTTGAGCGGGACCAGCGTCAGCTGGTTGTCGCCGGTGCCCAGCGTGAACGAGGTCGGATTGTCAACGGTAATCGTGTTGTTCGCGTTCGCGGCGGCATACGCGCCAGCGGCGCCCAAGGTGAGCGCGCCAGCCGCCAGGCCGGCCGCGATCTTCAACTTCGCCGTAATACGGACCATTTCTTATCAGGTCCTCCTTGAATGAGATCCGAGACCTGCTTACTAGAACGCGCGGTGCCGCCAGCCACATATGAAAACGGCTGCGTCGTTACAGGCGAACCGGCCAGGTCTTTCCTTTCCGTAACAGAATGATCACGGCGGCGCGCGTATTCTGAAGCGGACCGTGCGCTCCGAGATCGAATTACCTGGTATCCCTGCGCCGCCGGTAGCAGGCCCCCAGTGGCGCCCGCAGCTGCTGCTGCCGCTTGCGTTCACGGGCGGCCTCGCCAGCCTGGGCATCGAGTTCGCGGCGGCTCGGCTACTCGCCCCCTTCTTCGGGCAGTCGCTCTTTATCTGGGGGACCCTGATCGGAATGATCCTGATCTACCTGACGATCGGCTACTATGCCGGCGGCCGGCTGGCCGATCGTCGCCCCGACGCTCGGCTCCTGTATCAGATCGCCGCCGCGGCCGCGCTGCTCACGGCGGCCATCCCAATCGTCTCCCGGCCAATCCTGTCGCTGGCGCAAACCGGCTTTACCCAGCTCTCGGTAGGCCTGGTGCTGGGCTCGCTGATCTCGGTCATCGTCCTGTTTGCGGCGCCCGTGATCCTGCTGGGGATGGTCTCGCCCTTCGTGATCCGGCTCCGCATCCGCCGGCTTGAAACGGCGGGCAATGCCGCCGGCGCGGTCTACGCGCTGTCCACCCTGGGCAGCATCCTGGGAACCTTCATCCCGGTGTTCTGGCTCATTCCCACGTTTGGGACCCGACCCACCATCTTCATCCTGGCCTTTGCGCTCGGCGCGATCTCGGCTGCGGGTCTCCTGGGCGGCGGCCGCCGGCGCCTCTACCTGCTTCTCCCGGTCGTGATCGCGGTGTTGGCGCTCTTTAGTGGCGGGTCGATCCGGGCGGCGGCCTCTGGCGTCCGGCTGTACGAAACCGAGTCGGCCTACAACTACATCCAGGTCGTCAAGGTCGGGAACGAGACCCAGCTGGTGCTCAACGAAGGCCAGGCCGTTCATTCGGTCTATGACCCGACGTCCGATTACACCCATGCCTACTGGGACGAGGTGCTGCTGGCCCGCTATTTTGGATCCGGCCAGACGCCCAGGCGCGTGGCGGTCGTCGGCCTCGCCGGCGGCACCATTGCACGCGAGCTGACGGCGATCGAGGGTCCGGTCACGATCGATGGCGTCGAACTGGATCCCAAGATCGTCGAAGTCGGCCGGAAATACTTCGCGATGACGGAGCCCAACCTGCGGGTGACCGTGGCCGACGGGCGCTACTGGATGGCCACCCAGGCCGGTCAATATGACCTGATCCTGGTCGACGCCTACCGGCAGCCGTACATCCCCTTCTACTTGACGACGAAAGAATTTTTCCAAAACGCCCGCGAACACCTTGCTCCTGACGGGGTCCTGGCCGTGAACGTGGGCCGCACGCAGACCGATTACCGGCTGGTCGACGCCCTTTCCGGCACCCTGACCGCGGTCTTTCCGAAGACGTTTGTCATCGACGCTACCGGGCGCTTCAACAACAGCGTGGTGTTCGCCACCGACGCGCCCGCCTCGCTGGAATTGTTCCGTGCCCGTGCGGAGGCAGAGGCGAATCCCAAGCTGCAGCCCATCATCAGCGATGCCCTGGCCGGCGGCAACCTCCGGCAGGCGCATCCGAACGGGATCGTCTTCACCGATGACCTGGCGCCGGTGGAACGTCTGATCGATGACATCATCGTGAGTTACATCCGTACGTCGAGGTAAAATCGATTCGATGGCTGTCACCCAACTGACTGAAGAGATCGTGCTTGCAGCGCTGAGCACCGTGAAGGATCCGGAGCTCCACCGCGGGATGGTCGAGCTGAAGATGATCCAGGACGTCACCCTGGTCAGTCCGCAGACGGTGGCGATGCGCGTGGTACTGACCACACCCGCCTGCCCGCTCAAGAACCGCATCCACGACGATATCGACGCCGCCCTCGCCACCCTGCCCGGGGCGCCGAAGGCAGAGATCAAGTGGGACGCTCAGGTCTCTCGCACCGGCTCGATCCCGCAGAAGCAGCAACTGGAGGGCGTCAAGAACGTCGTCTCAGTGGGCGCCGGAAAGGGTGGCGTCGGAAAGTCCACCTGCGCCGTGAATCTTGCGCTGGCCCTCGCCCAGCTTGGCGCCAGGACCGGTGTCCTCGACGCCGACGTCTATGGTCCGAACGTGCCGATCCTGCTGGGGGCCGAGCACGAGAAGCCGTACGCCCAGAACGAGAAGATCATTCCTATCCAGCGCTACGGCATCAAGATTATCTCCATTGCGTTCTTTATCGAGGCCGACAAGCCGGCAATCTGGCGCGGGCCGATGCTCTCCGGCGCCGTGCGGCAATTTCTGTTTGATGTCAACTGGGGCGAGCTGGATTACCTGGTGGTCGATCTCCCGCCGGGCACCGGTGACGTGCAGTTGACGATGTCCCAGAGCATCCCGATGACGGGCGCCGTGGTGGTCTCGACGCCGCAGGACGTGTCGACGGCGGACGTCGCCCGGGCCATCCAGATGTTCAATACCCTGAAAGTCCCGAACCTGGGTCTTGTCGAGAACATGAGCTATTTCGTTTGCCCGCACTGTGGCCAACGGGAAGATATCTTTGGCCACGGCGGCGCCAAAGCGCTGGCCGAGCGCATGAAGATTCCCTTCCTGGGTGAGATTCCCCTCGACCGGCGGATCCGCGAGGGCGGCGGCCCAGGCGTACCGCTGATGGTCAGCGAGCCGGACTCGCAATTGGCTTCGGTCTATCGCGAAGTCGCATCGCAGCTCGCGGCCCAGGTCAGCATCCGCAACTTCAAGCAAGCGAGCGTCATTCCGTTACGGACGATATAGTTCGTACTCGTTGAGCTCACGACGGCGCCTGGTCGCGGTCTGCGGTGAGTCAGACCCGCGGACGTCACTCGCCGACCTGGCTTTCGAGCTCGGCCGTGGCATTGCGGAACGGGGGGCCGTGCTCATCTGCGGCGGGCTCACCGGTGTGATGGAGCACGCCGCCCGCGGCGCCCGGTCCGGGGGCGGTTTGACCATCGGCCTCCTGCCTGGTGATGACCCGAATGACGCGAACGAATACATCGATATTGCCATCGCCACCAGCCTCGGCCATGGGCGCAACGCGGTGCTGGCAAGAACGGCCGATGGCGTCGTCGGGCTCGGGGGCGGGCTCGGCACCCTGTCCGAGATCGCGCTGGCGCTGAGAAATGGTCGCCCCACGATCGGCATCCGGACCTGGCGATTCGACCGTGATGCGCGCACCGAGCCGGATCTCCCCCTGGCCGGCAGTCCGACAGAGGCCCTGGACTGGCTGTTCGCCAGGATGACTAACACGACGTGAGCGCTCCGCACCAGCTCGACGAGCGAGCCCGAAAGGCGTTCCGCGAGGCGTTCGGCTATCCGCCCGGCGCGGTCGCCGTCGCGCCGGGTCGCATGAACGTCGTCGGCGAGCACACCGATTACAACCAGGGCTTCGTCTTGCCGGCCGCCATCGATCGGCATGTCGCGGTCGCGCTCCGGCTGCGGCGTGATGCTCAAGTCGCATTGCGAAGTGATCGTTATGGTGCGTCCGTTGCCCTGCAACGGTTACCGCAGCGGCGACAGGGGAACTGGGCGGATTACGTGCTGGGGGTCGCGCGCGAGATCAGTGGGCGTTTTGGCGAGGGTCCGGGCTTTGAGGCCGCTGTCGTATCCGATATTCCGGTCGGCGCGGGGTTGAGCTCATCCGGCGCGCTCGAGGTGGCGGTGGCGGTGGCATTGCTGGCCGCCCGCGGCATCGAGATGGCGCCGCTTGCGATCGCGCAGCTCTGCCAAGCTGCTGAAAACGGCTTCGTTGGCGCGCGGACCGGCGTCATGGATCAGTACACCGCGCTGAGGGCACGCGGTGGCAACGCCATCCTGCTCGATTGCCGGAGCCTGGAGGACGAGTATGTGCCGCTGCCCGATGGACGGCTGGCGTGGCTGCTGGCCGATACTCGGGTCCATCACGAGCTGGCCGCCACGGCCTATAACAAGCGTCGCACCGAGTGTGAGGCGGCCGCCAGGATGCTCGGGCTCACCAGCCTGCGCGAAGCAACGGCGGACGACCTGGAGCGGATCGCCGATCCGGTTGAGCGGCACCGGGCTCGCCACGTGATCACCGAGAATGCCAGGGTGCTGCGCGCGGCGGACGCCCTGCGCCGCCGTGCGCCACGGGGCCTCGGCCCAATCCTCTATGCGTCGCATGAGAGCCTTCGCCTCGATTTCGCGGTAAGCTGCCGGGAGCTTGACTGCCTCGTGGAGCTGGCTGCCGGGATGCCGCAGGTGATCGGCGCGCGGATGATGGGCGGCGGCTTCGGGGGCTGCGCCCTGGTGCTCGTCGAGTCGACCGGCACGGATGATGTCGAGCAGCATCTCAGCCAGGGCTATGCCGAGGAATTTCACCGATCGCCTGAGTTTTACCGGGTCCGAGCGGTCGACGGCCTGATGCCGGAAAGGGTGGCTTGACATGCCGCTGAACGATTGCCTCTCGCTGTTTCCATCCCAGGCGCTGAACCGACAAGAGCTCAACGCCGGGTGGCGGATGGCGATCGCCACCCTCGGGGAAGGAGAGGACCGCGGCTTCCCCAGACTTGACTTTGACGACGATGCCTGGGCGCCGGCTGTGGTGCCGCGCCTCCACGGCGCCACCAGCGGCAGCGAAGCAGTCTGGTACCGGGTGCGATTTCCTAGGCCACGGCACCGCCAGCGCACGCTCTTGCGCTTCGACGGCGCATTCCTGGTGGCAAACGTCTGGCTGAACGGCCGGCTGCTGGGCAGCCACTACGGGTATTTCGCGCCGTTCTCATTCGATATTTCGTCGTTCTTGCTCGAAGAGAACGTGCTCGCGGTCTGCATCGAGGCGCCCGTGGAGCTGGACCTGCCGGCGAAGCGCCACCTGATGGGTCTCTTCAACGATTCAGAGGCGAAGCCATATCCCAGTCGCGAGCTCGGGAAGCTTGGCGAGCAGTACGTGTGGCACGTGCCGATGGGCCTCTGGCGGCCTGTGGCCCTGGAGCAGGTCGGCCATGTGGTGGCGGAGTGGCTGCATTGCGAATCACGCGTCGAGCAGGGCGACCTGGCACGGCTCGCCCTGCGGGCTCGCCTGCGCAACCTGGATGGACGGATCATGACGGGGGAACTGGCCATACGGATCGCGCCGGAAAACTTCGAGGGCGGCACGCCGTTAGAAATGCGGCGGGCCTTCCGGTTGAACGGTCACGACGTCCAGGAGCTGGTCGTCGAGGTGGGCCTTAACGACCCGCAGCTCTGGTGTCCCTGGGCACACGGCGAGCCGGCCCTCTACCGTGCCGAAGTGCAGATCACGGCCGATGAGCGCCACAGCGCCAGCCTGCGCGAGACGTTCGGGATCCGCGAGGTGAGCTTAGAGACGCGCGCCGAAGGCTGGACCTTCGCCATCAACGGGCGGCCGATGTTCATGCGGGGCGCGAATTATTGCTCGCAGTTTTTCCTCGATGCCGCAACGGACGAGCTGATCAAGTCGGATATCGATCTGGCGAAGCAGGCCAACATGGATATGCTGCGGCTCAACGCCCACGTGGAGCCGGCGGCGCTTTACGACGGCGCCGATCGATCCGGAATTCTCCTGTGGCAGGACCTGCCCTTGATCGGCTCGTATGTTCACCGGGCGGACGCCCGCTCGCTGGCGTTCTTCCGTGAGGCCGTCCTCAGCCAGGCCGAGGAGCTGATGCATCTCGGGTACAACCATCCGTCGGTCGTGACTTACGCGGTTCACGCCGATCCGCCCTGGAGTCATTCCCTCAAATGGCTGGGTGAGCGCCATACGGAGCAATTGAATCGCGATGTTGACGAGGAAGCCGCGGGCCTGCTGCGCTCGCTGGACCCATCGCGTCCGGTGCTACCCGGGGCCGGTGACCAGGACCTGCATTGCCATCTCGGCTGGTCGCACGGCCACTGGCGAGACCTTGCCGGCCTCAGTCCCGCCTTCGTCAGCGAAGTCGGGGCGCAGGCCTTACCCAATGGCAATTCGCCGGTCTGGCGGCACCTGAACCGCGGTTGGCCGGTTGCCGACGACGACGAAAGCTGGCGTTACGCCGGATACCAGCCGGCCGAGTGGTCGTCAAGTGGCATCGGACGTCCGTCAGCCCATCCCAGCCGGGACGCCTGCATCCGCGCCAGCCAGGAATACCAGGCCCACCTGTCGCGTTTTGCCATCGACCGGTTTCGCCGCCAGAAGTTCGCCCACTGTGGCGGCGTGCTGATTTCGCACCTCGTCGATGGTTTCCCTGCGATCAGCGCCGCGCTCCTGGATCACGCGCGCCGTCCGAAGCGCGCATATCGGAGCGTTGCCGAGGCGTTTGCGCCGCTGTTCCTGACCGTGGACCTGCCGGAGAACGAGGCGGCCGTGGATGGGCTGCTGCTCCGTCTCCCGCGCGGCCGGCTCCAGCATTTGCGCATCGTCTGCGTCAACGACGATCCGAGATTTGACGGCCGCGCCCGGCTTCGCTGGCGAATCGAACGCGAACGCGCCTACGAGACGTCCTGGTGGCGTGAGCTTCGTGCCTGGTTCGCCCGGCGTCGATTCTCCGGCCGCGACTGGATCACGATCCCGGACCAGCGTGATCCCGCCATGGTCATTGCCGAGCCCCTGGTCCGCCTCCACGCCGACGGCCTGTACCGGGTCACGGCCGACCTGGAAGTCGACGGCAAGGCAGTTGCCCATATGGAGCATCGATTTCTTGTTGGCGATCCGCCTCGACCGCCCGAGCGGGTCAGCGCAGTTCGGCCGGGCCGGCTGGCTCTACGCGATCAAGAGGCGCTGGCGGAAGCTCGACGCTGACTGGCAGCTGGTTGTTCCGACAGATCTCTGCATAGAGGCGCGCGCTCGGCCTCAGGCGGCGTTCCTGGGTGACCGGATCACAGGCGATGAGACCGAATTTCGCGCTATAGCCCTCCGCCCACTCGAAATTGTCGAAGCCGGTCCAGTGAAAATAGCCACGCACCGGGATGCCGGCATGGATGGCGCGGAGCATCGCCGTGAGGTGCGTCAGTACAAATTCTGGCCGTCGAGCGTCAGCCCCGTCCGCGATGCCGTTCTCGGTTACGAAAATTGGCAGTCGCTCTTGCTGGAGCGAACGCAGCAGACGGTAGAGGCCTTCGGGGTACAGCTCCCAATTCAAGTCAGACCTCTGCGCTCCAACCGGAAGCACGCGTTCGCCAAAGAGCTCAGCGCGATAATGACGGTTGAATTTCACCAGCTCGCGGGTGTAGTAGTTCAGTCCGAAGAAGTCCTGGCTTGGAGTCGGTCCGCTGGCGCGGCCGGCGCGAGTCAGGGGGAAGGCCAGCCGGCCGAGTCGAAGTGATTGCAGGATCGTATGATTGAAAACGCGGGTGAAGGCCGCGGCCACAACCCGGTCCTGCGGCGCGAACGGACGAGCCGGGTCAAAGACTCGTAAATGATGCGCGAGGCCAAGCTGAAGCTCGGGCTGTCGCATCTTGATCCGCTCGTACGCCAGCCAGTGGCCACGTAAGAGCGTCACCAGGGTGCGGGCGGCGGCGCCCAGGTCGCGTTTTCCGGGCGGCCACTCGCCGCGAACGTAGCCCTGGTACGCGATCACCGTCGGTTCGTTGAGCGTCACCCAGTATCGGGCCAGGTGGCCCAGCTCGTTCGTAACGCGCTCGGCGTAGTTCGCGAATCGCTGGGCCGTATCAGACGCCTCCCAACCGCCGGCGTCGGCGATCCAGGCCGGGTTCGTGAAGTGATGCAGCGTGACCATCGGCTCCATGCCGCGATCGCGCAACGCCTGCAGCACGTCGGCGTAGTGCTGGATCGCCGTTGCTGAAAACTGACCCGGCGCCGGCTCGATACGGCTCCATTCGAGCGACAGTCGGTGCGCGTTCTGATGCAAAGATCGCAGCAAATCAAAATCGCCGGCGAACCGTTCGTAATGCTCGCAGGCTGGGTCCGACCGGTCCCCGTTCTTGATGTGCCCCGGGGTCTGCTCCCAGGCCCACCAGTCGTTGGCATGGTTGCCGCCCTCGACCTGGTGCGCAGCGGCGGCAGTGCCCCAATAAAAGCCTTCAGGAAACCGTCCCGCGTTCATAGGGGTGGGGGCGGCTGGGTGATGATGGCGAAGACGACGGCGAGAATGATCAGCGCGACGACCAGGACGACCACCACGCCGATTGGACCAACGACGGCGGCAACCGCACGCTCGGTCGACAGGCCGTAATGCTGTCGGGCGGCCAGCACCAGCAACGCATTCTGCCAGAGAAAGATCGCGAGACCGAGCAGACTCAGGAGCTGACCAATTTGCAACTCGAGGCCGGCATTGCCCTGGATCTTGAGTGCCGTATCCACGAGGAGCAGCGGCAGGCCGACAACGGCGACAAAGCCGGCGTATCCAACCAGTTTGAGATATCCGAGAAAGTCGCCGCGGCCGCGGAGGGCCCGGGCAATCGCGTGGATCACGGCGGCCGCGAGGAGCCACAAGGCGCCGCTAAAAAGAAGTCCGTAGATTGGCAACACGAATCGATTTTGATAAACCCAGCGTGCGTAAATATCCGCCCCCTGCGCCGTGAGCGAGGGCAGGGAGCCGAGATTGGCTGGCGGACGAAACGGCCCGAGGGCTGCCAACTCGGATAGCACTGCGGGCAGCGCCAGCGAGAGCGCGAGCGCCGTGAGTCCGTCGGCCAGGCGCCGGCGGGCATCGATCAAACTCAGTGCCGAAAACGGGTGACGGACCAGTTCGACCAGGTCCGTCCAGAGGAACATCGCCCGGCATTGTAGCCGGAAGCGACTTATAATCCCGCGAGGCATGGATCCACCCCGCCCCGGCGATCTAAAGATCGCTGGGCTGGCGGATCGCACGTCGTCTCTCGTAGGCTGGACGATCGCCTGGCGGGCTACTAGCGCCGTTGCCACGCTGGCACTGGGCGCTGTCCTGGTGCGTCAGCTTCCCACCAGCGAATATGGCCGCTACACGCTAGTGCTCAGCGTGCTGGTCTACATCGCGCTACTGGCCACCTTCGGACAGGACCAGGGATTGCTTCGCTACCTGCCCGAGATCGTCGGACGCGGTGACCGGGCAGCGGCTCACGATCTGCTGCGCAAGAGCGCCATCGCCGTTGTGGCTGTCTGGGCGCTGACGAGCGTATTCGTGTTTGCGCTGCGGCCGGTCATCGACGGCGTCTTGCATGCACAGGTCGCCGACCTGCTGGCCCTGGGCACTGTCCTGCTGCTGGGTGGCATCGCCGCCGGCGTCCTGTCTTTTGCTCTGGTTGCGATTTACGACATGAGGAGCCAGGCGTTTGCGACGCCGATCGCCGGCGCGTTGACGTTGGCGCTGGCCGTGCTGTTCTTGCGTCGCGGCGGCCACCTCGGGAGTGTGCTTCTGGCCGGCGCGATCGGCCAGTCGACGCTGGCGGCCTTCTATCTCTGGGTGTTGCTGCGCCG
>Ga0066680_10000660_pt1 | contig 12354 bp, 10 predicted proteins | sample GraSoiAngelo_129_FD_62297 | JGI IMG/M metagenome (GOLD analysis project Ga0066680, IMG submission 62297) | Grasslands soil microbial communities from the Angelo Coastal Reserve, California, USA - 14_0927_12_40cm | ecosystem: Environmental > Terrestrial > Soil > Grasslands | place: USA... | reverse complement strand
CACCGTATTCGTCCTTAACTCCATCGCGCTGCTGATTTTCCCCGCCATCGGAGCGGCTTTCAAACTCACCCAAACACAGTTTGGATTATGGGCCGCGCTCGCCATCCATGACACCAGCTCGGTCGTCGGCGCCGCCGCAAAATACGGCCCCCTGGCCCTGGCGGTTGGCACCACCGTGAAACTCGCCCGCGCTTTGTGGATCGTTCCTTTATCGCTAGCGACGGCCATCGCGATGCGCGCCAAGGCAAATATCCAATGGCCCTGGTTCATCGCATTCTTCTGCCTGGCTGCAATGTGCAACACATACTTTCCAGCCGGCGCCCCAGCTTATCGCGTGCTCGCCCACGCCGCTCGCATCGGACTCACCGTTACTCTATTCCTGATTGGCAGCGGGATTTCCGTCGCCACCCTGAAACAGGTCGGCCACCGCCCGCTTTTGCAGGGAGTATTGCTGTGGCTTCTGGTTTCGATAGGTTCGTTGTGGTTGATTCGGGCTGGATGGATCGCCCTGTAGTCGAGGTTGAATAGAATAATCCCCAATGCGTGAACGAATCGTCGCCGCTATCCGAAAAATCCCACGCGGGAAGGTCTCCACCTACGGTGCCGTCGCGCGCGCCGCAGGCTATCCCGGCGCGGCCCGCCAAGTCGTGCGGGCCCTGCACACGTCAATGGGATTGCCCTGGCATCGCGTCCTGGGCGTGGGCGGTGAAATCAAACTGCGGGGAGACTCCGCTTTCGAACAGCGCCTGCGTCTGGAAGCCGAGGGAGTCACCTTCCGCGGACGCCGCGTGAATATGTCCCAACACGAGTTCAAGTTTCCACGGCCGAAAGCGACTCGCAAACGCTAGCATTAGCTTTACGGCCTGGATGCCGCTTTCGCCGGCACTTCACCGCTCAGCAGCTTCCCCAACTCCGTTGCCGGACACCGTACTCCCACATAGAAATGTCCGAACAACGCATACACCGCGCTGACTTCGTCAAAGCGCATTTCGTATATCAACTTCTTAAATACCAGCGGATCGTCGGCGAACAGATCCACCCCCCACTCCCAATCATCGAATCCAATCGAACCGGTAATGATCTGTTTCACTTCGCTCGCATAGCGTCGCCCTACCATCCCGTGCTCGTTCATCTGCCGCTGGCGCTCCTCAATGGGAAGCGTGTACCAGTTCTTCTCCTCGCCCCGTCTGCGGTCCATGGGATAAAAAGTGATATACCGATGCGATGGCATGGCAGGGAAGAGCCGTGGGTGCATCGCTTCTTTCTGCCGCGCTACCGTATCGCCGATCTCCCGTTTCCACTCCTCCGAATAAAGCTCCACGCCGCGATCCGCGAGAGCCCGATAAGCCTTGATCGTTGACTCATACAAGCCCAGCTCAATCATCGACAGATACGAAGTCGTCGGTTCGAGAAAATCGTGCAGTCGCAATTGCGCCAACTGCAACTCCGCCTGATTCAGCAGGTCAAACGACTCCCGAAAATGCACCAGCATTAGATCGCCCTTGTGGCCAAGCAGCGAAAAAAGCGCCGACTGCCCCGCGGAATTCTGTTCCATCTTCGCCAGCAGGGCGGCCGCCTCCGCGGCAATCTCGCGCCGTTCGTTGTCACCTAAAGCTCTCCAGGCAGACCAACGCACCCGCATCATCTGATGCAGTACGCTATAGCCTTCAGTGGTCAGAGGGACGGCAGGAATCTCCGCCGACGCGGTTTCACGACGAACACTGCGGGTGACAGACATGCCTGGTCCTCGGTTCGTCATTATTGTACCCGCCACAGCGGGAAAAGAACTTCGCTGCTTGCTTAGCGAAAACCTTCGCATCCTCGGTGCTTAGCTTCAGCGGATGCTATTTTGTCGAGCCCGCCACTGGCGTCAAATACAAATCCTGGTAATCAAAGCTGAAATCTGCCAGCGGAGAAACCGGCACCATTTTGAAATGATCAATATTGCCATTCGGCTGTAGCGCGAAGGTCACAAAGGCGTCCGCAACCGTACGGTCGCGCCAGTGAGTTTTAAACGTATCGTACTGCCAATGCTCCAGTTCGCCCGTCAGTTGCGGAGTATGACTGAAGCGGAGCACGAGCCTGCCATTCTCCACGCTGATATTCACCGGCCCATACCACGCATCGCTATACGCGCCTGCGTATTTCTCCAGTGGAAGCGACGGCTTGGAATCCGTTGCCCGCGAACCAGCCTGCTTCCGCTCCACTTCCGCCGCGTCTTTTTCTTCGTGATCCTTGGCCGCCTTAAAAGCGGCAATCCAGTCAGTTACCGGCAAACTAAAATACTGGTCGAGAATGTGGTACAGAATCGAGTCGAACGCCCCACCCTCCTCCGCATTGGTGAGCACAATAACCCCAAGGTTTTCTTGCGGCACCAGCATGACCCGTGACACAAATCCCGCCACGCCGCCAGTATGCCCTACCATCTTGCGGCCGTGATAATCGCGCAATCCCCAGCCCAGACCGTAATCGGCGAAATTTGGTTTCAACGCCGCGAGTGACGGCTCTCCCTCGCCGATCGGCAAAATGGTTTGTGGCGACCACATTTCGCGCGACTGCCGCTCGCTGAACAGCCGCCATTCCTTGTCAACCAACTTTCCCCGGTTCAGTTGTACCAACGCCCACCTAGCCATATCGGCCACGCAGGAATTGATCGCGCCGGCAGGGGCAGCGTTATCTAGGTTCTCAAACTCGATGGCCTGCAGCCTACCTTCCACCTTGGAGTGCGGCCACGCGTAATCGTCGCCTGCTTTGAAGGCGGCATTACTTAGGTTGGATGAACTCATTCCCAGCGGCCCAAAAATCCGCGCGCGGATAAAGTCATCCCAGGATTTCCCGGTCAGCGCCGGAATGATCTGTCCCGCCGCCACGTACATCAGATTGTCGTACGCGTAACGACTGCGAAAGCTCGACACGGGCTTCATATACCGAAGCCGGTGAATAATCTCATCGCGTGTATACGTGCTGTGCGGCCATATCAGCAAGTCGCCTTCGCCCAGTCCCATCCCGCTACGGTGCGTGAGCAAATCGCGGATGGTCATTTCGTGTGAAACGTAGGGGTCATACATCTGGAAATCGGGCAAGCGCTGGTAAACCGGATCATCCCACGAGATCTTGCCCTCATCCACCAGCATAGCCAGGGCCGCGGTGGTAAACGCCTTGGTATTCGAACCGATTCCAAACATCGTGCGCTCATCAACGGACGACGGTTCTCCCAGCTTGCGCACGCCGTAGCCTTTGGTGAGCACCACCTTTCCATCCTTGACGATCGCAACCGAAAGCCCGGGCACGTCAAACGTCTTCATCGATCGCGCGACCCAGGCATCCAGGTCCGAGGGAGGAGCAGTTTGAGCGATGAGAGATCCCGCGACTAGAAGAGGTACGACAGTCAAAATCAAAATGTAGATTCGGCCTCGAAGAAATCGGATCAAGACGACCTCACACGTTGTGAACTTTCAGGAAAGACTCGCTATTAGAACATACCGACGGAAGTTTTGAATCGCAGAATGAAGAAGAGAAAAACTTGAGTCGCAGACCACGGTCCGCTGGCTACGAAAATGCAATACCGGGCCGGCTAGCTTCTGGCTTCATGCCAGAAGCTAGCGCCGGAACTTCAACTAGCAGCCCGAATTCCGGACCTCACGCTACTTCTGTGGCGGCTGCTGCTGCGGCTGTTGCTGCTGTTGCTGCTGTTGCTTCTTGCCCCCGAAAAGACCCAGCACTTGCTGCACTGCATTTTGTCCTGGATTCTGTTGCTGTTGCTGTTTTTGTTGTGGGTTTTGATTTCCTGTCTTTTGTCCCAACAGATTTCCCAGCATTCCGGTAACGGCGCCGTTAGGGTTGTCGGCGCTCGGCAACAATCCCTTCAACCTCATCTGAGCGATCTTCTGTACATCGGGCTGGAAAATGGGATGCTGAAAAGTACCGGTAACGATCGCCGGAATCACGATCTCGCCCTGGTTGTTGGAGAGAGCCGTGTTCATGTATCCGCCAATTCCCGTTCCGCCCACTTGCTGGCTGGCAGCTTTCGAAAGCACCGCGGTCACGCGCAGATTAAGCGCCTGGGTCACCAGGTCCGCAGTTCCCGCCACCCCGACATTTCCCAGATCAAGCAGCGCCTGCAGATCGTTGGTCTGGGCTACCCCATTTCTCACCAGGACATTACCCGTCATTTTTAGAATGTTGGTGAACCCCTGATCTTTGTCCCCACCCGGTCTGATGAATTTTGCAATCGAAGCCAGTTCGTGACTGATGTCCGTACCCGCCAAACGCACATTCATGAAGTTGGTGTTCAAATTGCCATTCAATGCTCTCAGGATTTCGTTCGAGCCAATGGTTTGCAATGGTCCCGCAGCATGCATATCCAGGCTTAGTGTTCCTGCACCACTGATTTTGTCCAGCCCGGTTACCCCCCACGCCTTGGCCATAGCCAGAACCTCGGGCAGGGCCGCTTTCGGCGCCTGCACCGCCGCATCCACCAGCGGAGACTTCGAGGTGTATTGCCGCAGCGCAAATCTCGCCGCGATGTTCGTTCCACCCGATGTCACATTGAAGTCGTTAGAGCGAATTTCGTTCGGTGTCAACGCCAGATTGATCGCCTTAACCTGTACCGGCTGCGGAATATCTTTCCCTGTTACCTGAACATCACGGCCGGCAATGGTCCCAGTTAGGGCAGGTTTATCCGCCGCACCGCGCGCCGTGATATCAGCATTCACCCGTCCGTTAACCGTGGTGCCTGGAGAGAACGCCACCCCGGCGGCTGCCGCCAGGCGTGCTGCTTCCGCAATGGAAACATCATTTGCCTTTAAATTGACATCCAGTTGCGCCGGCGTCGGCTTCAGGTTCACCGTCCCATTGACGAACAGCGGTGTCTCCCCCAGCTTCAGCGTGGTTTTGTTGATCCGCAGTAAATCACTGTTAACGTCATCACTTAGATCGTAGTCCGCCGTAATCGGATAACCCACGTCAAGCCCGCGTACTCGCGGACTCTGTATTGTCATCTGTCCCTTGGCTGCAATCTTTCCATTTTCACTATTGATGTCGGTCTTGCCGGACAAGCTGCCGTCGGTGTTGGCCAACGCCCCGGTCTGAAGAAATTTTTGCAGATCAGCAATGCCAACTCCCTTCAAATCCAGCGTGCCGCGAAACGGGGTAATGCCAAAATTGTTCGTTGCTATCGGTCCCCCTTCGCCCTGGAGATGAATTTGCTCCGCTCCGGAACCGGGCAAATGCACTGCCGCATCAATGGAAAAAGGCTTATTAGGCGCAAAATCCGTAAGCGTCAAATTAATATGATCGTAAACCGCTCGTGGACTTCTTTTCGCCTGGTCGGTGATCGCGACTTGTCCATCGCTAATGGTCAGTTTGCCCAGCGAGAATTCATTTCCGGAACTGCTCGATCCGGATGTACTACCCTGGGGCGCTCCGCTCGCAGGCTGATTCGTTCCCGCCGGCCGCGCGGGTGGATTTGGATTAGCTCCCCCCGTGGTCGATTCCGTCGGCTTTCCCAGCGACGCAAAATTCCACACGCCTTGTGCATTTTGCACCAGCTCAACTGTTGGTCGTTGTAGGTCCAACGAATTGATCTCCACCGAGTGGTGGAACAGTGGCATCAGCTTTACCGACACATCCACTTGTTGCGCCTGTACAAAACTTCCAGTGCTGAATTTCGGATCATCCGCAATGGCCAGGTTCTGGACTTGGAACCGCGGCGGAAAAATACCGAGGTGCATCTCGCCCAACGTCACTTTCCGGTTCAGCCGCTGCTCGAGTTGGCTTTGTACCACCCCGTGATACTTGTTCACGTCCACCAGCGCCAGCACGGCCACAGCCGCCACGATGACCAGAACAATGATGATTCCAATCGCAATTCCAAGTTTCCGCATAATTCCTCCGCAGATCCCGGCCAGGTTGTTAAGGACGTGGCCTGTTGGTTGGATGTCACTTCTAGGCCCTGGGTTTGGTTCGAAAGCCGTCAGAAAGCCTGGCCAAGATTCGACAAGGCCTTCTGCTAACTATTGGATTGTAGGCCTTTTGGGCAGTGGCGGCATGAGAGCCCAAATTCCTCCCGCGAGCAGCCAGGGTAAAGACGTCTCTTTCAACCAGGTTCTTGCCGTTTGACTCTTCCTACACCTTGGTAACTGGAGTCCTACTCCCCGAACGCGCGAAAATAGACCTTCCCATGGACGAAGTTCCCAACACCCACCCTGGTGTCGCAACGCTGCAAGCCACCGCCTTCCGCGTCTGGCAGAAGACCCGGCAACGTGCCGCACGCGTTCCGATCACTGCCTGGGTGATGCTCGTGCTGTTCACAGTGGCAGCCACGTTGATGGGGCTGCATTTGTTCTTGGCCGACAAGACCTCCAGCCTCCATCTCAAGGTTCAGCATTCCTTTCGCAGCGCCCGCATTGCGGTTTGGGTGGATGGTGAGATTGCCTACTCCGGCAAACTTACCGGCTCTATGAAGAAAAGACTTGGCCTCATTCCAGATTCCGTGCAAGGCACTCTTTCGCAGAATTTGCCGCTCACCTCAGGCAAGCACTTGATTCGTGTCCAGGTGACCTCCGACGACGGCGTTGCGCGCGACGACACCATCAGCGGCGATTTTTCCCGCAACAGTGAACGCACTCTGTCTGTATCCGCCCGGCGTGCCGGTATTGCACTCTCGTGGCAGGGAGCCACTGGTGTCACGTCCGAAACTGTAACTGCTGCTGGATGGCTGGAGCGCTACGCCAGTACACTCTTCCTCACCATTGCCGGCTCCATTATGTCTGCCTTGGCCGGATTCGCAGTCAGAGAACTGCCCAAGCAAATCGGTTCCCGCCAGGGAGAAGCTCCGAAAATCTAGTTTGATCTAATTCACTGCCGATTGATCTACATCTGGGACTTTCAAGTTAGGCAGGGGTTGCGCGGCAAATAGATGCCGGCACGGCTTCGCCATGATTCGCACCCAACGTGCCGACCGCGATACCCGGGCGCTATCGGTAGCAATGCCGGTGTCTGCGTACATCTGACGGTAGATCTTGGAAATCAAGAGAAATGCCAGACGGCCTCGGCTGGACTTTATAAAACGCGAGCGCTTCCAAATGGGTCGCCAACTGTAAAACGTATCCCATACCGCCTGAGTCCTCGACCGTATTTCCTCCGCTGACATCAGCGGGTGGTCCCAGTAAAGTTTCGGCCGCAAGGCCTGCGGTATCAGCCAGCGCCGCGTCAGGGGAATGCCTGCGATAGTTGGCGGGTTCTCTCCCAGCCCCTTCTCCCAACGAATGAAGTCCACCGTTCCAGGATAGGGGCTCAATGTCACGAATTGTGCAAACGTAAGTTCCGCGCTGATGGCCGCCGCCGCAGTAGTGTCGAACGTCTCCGGACGATCGCTCGGCAATCCAAAAATGAATGACCCCAACACATGCACCCCATGGCGCCGAAATGTCTTGAGCTGTTCAATCAGCGCTTCGCCTGCCAGATTGAAATCCTTGTAGACGTCTTTCAGCCCGCTTGGTGTGACCGATTCCACTCCCACCAATGCGCCTTTAATTCGCGCCGCACGCATGGCGTCCAGAAATTCCGTATCTTCGGCCGCCTCCATCGTAATCTGAGTGAAGAACACCGTGTCGTCCGGAAGCTTCGCCAGTCGCGCCATTAACTCGAACCGCTCATCCCGAATTCTTCTTAGTTCATGCAGCCGCTCGCCATTATTCTGCCGTGCCGCTAACTCCAGATCGGTCAGAGTCACTGGATAAAAGTTGTCGTCGGCCAATGCGATGAAGCGAAAGCCCAGGCGGCGCAACTGCACAATCTCCTCCACCACCACATCCGACGCGCGCTGCCGCGGACGCTGCCCATCCGTTCTCCACACCGAACAAAACGAGCAATGCTTGGGACAGCCCCGCACCGTCTGCACCGACGCCCACATATAACGATTCCGCGGAATCAAGTCCCAACGCGCCGCCTTGAAATCGCTGGCCTCGATCTGCCCGCCCGCATATACGGATTTCGGTCCGCCATTGCAGCAGTCCGCCAGCACCCTCGGCCAAGCCAGATCACCATCGCCCTTCACGACTGCGTGCGCGCCACCGAGTTCCATCGCCTCCTCGGGAAAAAGAGTCGCGTGGATTCCCCCGAAGATCACAAATGCGCCCCGCTCCCGCGCCATCTTCCCGATTTCGTAGCCCCGCAACGCATTCGCAGTATGAATCCCAATCCCTACCGCGTCGCCTTTTTTTATGCTCTCCGGTTCTACTTGAAACAAAGTTTCATCCACCAGAATCGGATCGCCAAAAGATTTCGGCGTAGCGGCAGCCAGCACATATTGCCAGCGCGGAGTGATTACCGCGGTTCCAAACGACACACTGCTCGGGTTAATCAGATGAACGTTCACGCCAGGAGCTCCTTCTTGAGGACCGGTTTAACCTCGAACACGTTGGCGAGTCGCCTCGTCAGCGCGCAAGGGACAAGCTCCGCGTCGTTTCATTCACTCTGAAAGGCGCGAATTGGACATTAATGCTGATATTTATATCGACAGGGAGCGAACTAGGCGGTGCCCACTCCCTCTCCTTGAGAGAACCTGAAACTCTCGCCCGCGTGAGAACACTAAAGCAGAAACGCGGCTCGTTGCGTCTCCACAGAGGGCCTTGGGGGGCGCCAAGTAAGGAAAACCTCTTCAGTCAAAGCCTAGGCTTAAACCCGCGGCGTGTCAAGAATTGTGACCAGCAGAATTGTGACCAGCAGGGACATGAAACGTGACACACACCCAGCTCTCACCCCTTGTCATTCCGAGGGCCGTCAGGCCGGAGAGCCTGCCCTGAGCGGAGTCGAAGGGAATCTGCTGTTGCTCGCGGCATCGACCGCGTCGCTGTTTACTTCTGATCCATCGCCATGAAGAGATTATTCAAAGACTCCGCCAGCGTGGGATGCGCGAAAATTCCATCCCGAAGCGCAGTGTAGGGAAGCTTTCCCATCATTGCGACTTCCAGCACAGCCATGATCTCTCCGCCTTCTATGCCAAGAACCGCTGCTCCCAGAATTTGATCGGTAGTGGCGTCTACGATCGCCTTCATAAAACCCCGCGTTTCGTCAATTTCAATCGCCCGCGCCACCGATGACATCGCTAACTTCGCCACCCGAACTTTCCGTCCCGCCTCGCGCGCTTGGCTTTCGCTTAAGCCGATGCGGCCCAGTTGGGGATCGATAAAAACCGTGTACGGCACCAGACGGTTGTCGGTTGTGACGTTTTTCTTTTCCAGCACATTGGCTCGAATAACCCGGAAATCGTCGTAGGAAATGTGTGTAAACGCAGGTCCGCCTTTGACGTCGCCCAACGCGTATACGCCCGCCACATTGGTCTCCAGACGGTTATTAACTCTGATAAATCCCTGCGCGTCAGTCTCGACCCCCGCCACCTTAAGGTTCAATCGGTCAGAGTTCGGCACGCGGCCTGTCGCCACCAGCAGGTGCGTGCTCTCGATCGTTCGCTGCTGGTCCTCGATGCGGATTTCTATCTTCAGGCGTCCCTCAGATTGCCTGACGCGCTGCGCTTTCGCCTTCAATAAAACTTCCACTCCCTCTTGTTGCAGGATCTTTGTCACCTCGGCGGCGATGTCCGGATCTTCGCGGCTCAGTAACTGCTCTCGCATTTGCACAATCGTCACCTTGCTCCCAAATCGCCGGAACATCTGCCCAAATTCCAGGCCGACGTATCCCCCGCCCAAAACCACCAGGTGTTCGGGCACGGCATCGAGCTCCATAATCGAAGTATTGTCGAGGAAGGGGACTCGATCCAAACCATCCAGCTGCGGCCGGGACGCCCGAGTGCCCACGTTGATGAAAATCCGCTCTGCCCTCACCGCTCGAAGGTTGCCATCCTTCAACCGCACCTGCAAAGACTTCGGCCCAGTGAAGCTGGCATCGCCAAAGACCAACTCCAGGTTCGCGGTCTTCTCTAGGCGCTTCTGGCTGCCATTGCGGAAACTGTTCACCACGTCACGCTTGCGTTGTCGCACCCGAGCCATGTCTACGCTGATCGAACCGGTGCGAACTCCATAATCCGCGGCACGGCGCGCCAGATAAGCCACCCGTCCGCTAGCCACCATCGTCTTGGTTGGAGTGCAACCTTCGTTCACGCAGGTTCCCCCAATATGCTCGCGCTCGATAAGAGCGGTACGCGGCCCAGCCTCTGCCAATGTCCTGCTCAGCGGTGTACCACCCTGACCCGACCCGATGACGATCGCGTCATACTCTTGCGCCGTATCTCGCGAGATGTTCATGGAACCCATTCCAATGGTAATGTTGTCTGAATGATGATTGCTGAATGCTGATTGCTGAGTTTGACCGCAAGCGCTAATATCCCACGCCGAGGTTCCCAATGCCCCTGAGCTTCGCCAAAGACATTCGCCCCTTATTCCGCGACACGCCCGACGTCGAAGAGATGAAGACCTTCGGCCTCGATCTCTCCTCCTTCGAAGAGGTCAAGGCCAGTGCCGACGCCATTTATACCACTCTTGCCGACGGAAGCATGCCCTGCGATGGAGCCTGGCCGAAAGATCGAATCGATCTTTTCAAGCGCTGGGTGGACGGAGGTATGGCGCCGTAAAGATGCGTTTGGATGCTCCACCTTAATTTCTAACGCCACTCGACACTGAATTGCGCATCGCTGCGCGCGGTATAAATAGAGCAGGAGTGTCTCAGTTTTGCTTCAGACCTTGCTTCGTACGGTTGTCGTATTACTTGCGGCGCAATTACCAAGCACTAAACCGGCCACGCAGAGTTCGAGCGCGCGCGCTTCCGCAACCTCCACGCCTACCTTCTATAAAGATGTCCTCCCAATTCTCCAACAGCACTGTCAGACCTGTCATTGCCCGGGAGAAATCGCCCCCCTGCCATTCGTCACCTACAAAGAGACGCGGCCCTGGGCACGTGCCATCAGTGACGCTGTCCGCTCCCGGAAAATGCCGCCCTGGTTTGCCGATCCCTGTTGCGGCCACTTCGCAGATGACCCATCGCTCACCCCACAACAAATCCAAACCTTAATCGCCTGGGCCGATGCTGCCGCCCCCGCCGGCAATCCGCACGACGCCCCTTCTCCGCCCAACCGAGCCGTAGGCTGGAACATTCCGCAGCCCGATGTCATCATCAAGATGCCCAAGACAGTAGCAATTCCTGCTCATGGCGACGTCGAATACACCTACGAAATCGTCCCCACCGGTTTCACCCAGGACAAGTGGGTACAAATGTCAGAGGTCCGCCCCTCAAGCCACGCCCACGTCCATCACGCGGTTGTCTACATCCGTCCGCCCGACTCGAGCTGGCTGCGCCAGGCGCCTGTCGGCACGCCCTTCACCGCCTCGACTCTTGGCGACGAGAGACTTCGCCACCAAGCCCATTCCACTGACAGTGACATGCTTCTCGTCTACGCCCCCGGCAGTTCTCCCGACCACTGGCCCGATGGCATGGCAAAATTCATTCCCGCCCACTCCGACCTCGTCTTCCAGATGCACTACACCACCAACGGCCACGCCTCATCTGATCAGACCAGCATCGGCATCGTCTTTGCCAAACACCCACCCACACAGCGCGTGATCACCTTGCAGTTAGCCAATGACCACGACACCATTCCGATTCCTCCGGCCACCGACAATTACCGGGTCGAGGTCCATGGCACCCTGCCCAACGACGCTACCCTGCTTAGCTTTTTCCCGCACATGCATCTTCGCGGCAAGCGCTTCGAATACAACATTGTTTCCCCTGACACTTCGCTCTGGGAGAAGCCTCTCCGGGAAAAAGCCCTTCCGGACAAATCCGTGCCTGACAAAGCCCCACACGACCAGGCCGACCCGTATCATGCTCCCTCAAAAATCGAGACTCTGGTCCGCGTGAACTACGATTTTTACTGGCAGTTGAGTTACCGTCTGGCGAAGCCACGTTTCCTGAAGGCAGGCACGGAATTGCAGGCCGTCGCCTGGTATGACAATTCGAAAAATAATCCCCACAATCCCGACCCCGACAGCCCCGTCAAATGGGGCGATCAAACCTACAACGAAATGATGGTCGGCTTCTTCGACATCGCCGTGCCCGCCAACCTCGACAAATGGCACTATTTCATCCGCCACAAAGACTGATTCCTGAATAATTTGCGCCGGCTGCTCTAACGCGACCCAATGTAGGCGCGGGCGTCCTCGCCCGTGCTGGGGTTGCCACCTACCATGCCAGTCGCCAGCGGCAGGTGCCAGACAGGCCCACCATGTGACCACCACCGTGGAAGAGCGGCCCTTCCAAGGGCCGCGTCGAGGCCGTGAAGAGTATTGGGCTTTAGCCCCCGCCGGGGTGTACCGCACAAAAAAATCTCCCCAAAATCAA
>Ga0066680_10000656_pt1 | contig 12374 bp, 10 predicted proteins | sample GraSoiAngelo_129_FD_62297 | JGI IMG/M metagenome (GOLD analysis project Ga0066680, IMG submission 62297) | Grasslands soil microbial communities from the Angelo Coastal Reserve, California, USA - 14_0927_12_40cm | ecosystem: Environmental > Terrestrial > Soil > Grasslands | place: USA... | reverse complement strand
GTCCGTACGCCGGCGAGGGCGGACCTGTCCGCCTTCGGCGATCCTGAACGGCTGTTCCGCAACCTCAACCATCCGTCCGACTACGCCGCCGTGGGCGAGGGCCGCCCCCGCTGATCGTGGCGCCCCGCCGATTCTCACTGAGGACCGTCCGCGGCCTCATCGCCTCCGGCCTCGTCGCCGGAGCGGTCCTGGCCGTCACGCTGATCGGGTGGCGCCTGGTGCTGATCTACCGCGGCGCCGTGCCCGCCTTCCCGGAGGAGCCGGAGGCCACGGCGCCCATGGTGGCGCCCTCCGCGGACCTGCGCGACCGAAGCCTGCTGATCCCGGTCCAGGGCGTCGCACCCGCCTCCCTGACCGACACGTTCTACGACGCGCGCGCGGCCGGGGCCCGCGTCCACCATGCGCTCGACATCCTGGCCCCGCGCGGCACGCCGGTGCTCGCCGTGGAGGACGGGCGCGTCGCGCGCCTCCACAAGGGCGGCGCCGGCGGGATCACGGTGTACCAGCTCGACCCCGCCAGCCGGTACGGGTACTACTACGCGCACCTCGACCGCTACGCGGACGGCCTCAAGGAAGGCATGACGGTGCGGCGCGGCGACGTGCTGGGCTACGTCGGCACCACCGGCAATGCGCCGCCGGGGACGCCGCACCTGCACTTCGCGATCTACGAGGTGGCCGACCCGCGCCACCCCTGGCGCGGGCGTCCGATCGATCCCTATCCCCTCTGGCGCTGAGCCCGCACGCGCTCAGGCCCCCGCGCCGACGTTGCCGGCGGGAGGCGGCACGGGCCCGCGGTCTTCGGCGCGCGAGGAGCGCTGCTTGGCCAGCACCGCGCCCAGGCCCTCGAGGTGCGCCATGGTCGCGGTCTTGGCGTCCCAGACCTCCGCGCGGTCGATCCGCACGCGGATCAGGGCGAGGTCCGGGTCCTTCTTGCCGTTGGGGAACCAGTCGCGCAGACGCCGGCTCCACAGCTCCTGGACCTTGGCCGGATCGCGGACGAGCGCCGCCGTGCCGCTGATGGAGACGTAGCGGTCGTCCTCGCAGTCGAGGTAGGCGACGTTGACGTGCTGGTTGTCCTTGATCTCCTCCGCCTTCGGCGCGCCGGACCGGGTGATGAACCACAGGTCTCCGTCGAAGCCGCCCTTCAGGGTGGCCATGGGCCGGCTCCGGAGCTTCCCGTCGGAGGCGACGGTGGTGAACATCGCGATCCGGGTGCCCTTGATGAACTTCCGCAGCTTGCGGACGTCCTTCTCGATGGGGGCCTCCTTCCCTTCGCCGTTCTTGGCCATCCTTGTCTCCTTTCACGCGCGGGGGACGGCTCGGCCGCGCCTGCCCCGGGTGTCCCTGGGAACAGGGTGTGCCGAACAGGAAGCCATGTCAACGCGGCATGTCATGCGGCCGCGAAGCGGCCGCGTTGTACGTTTGGGAGCGGCCTGGCCTAGCGCTTGACCGGGATCTCCAGCTCGGCGCTCCCCCTGCGGCACCAGCCCTCGCGCTGCGAGCAGTAGTAGTAGACGAGCGAGCCCTTCACCGCCTGCTCGCCCTTCACCGGCGCCAGGACGGTCACGGGGAAGACGACCGGGAAGGTGGTATCCACGTATTTCTCGCCGCCCACGCTGGGTCGGGCACCGGGCTTGTCGCCGAGCAGCTTCTGGGTGGTGTCCAGCTTCAGGCGCGGGGCCGGGTTCGCGTTGAGGTGGACGTCGGGGTCCTTCGGCTCGAACGTGACCGCCACCTCTCCGCTGCCCGCCGTCTTGCCGGGGCGGAAGCGTGCGCTGACGTCGAAGTGCGGCGAGGGGGACGGAGGGGAAGCCTCGAGGGCCGGCAGCGCCGCCGCCATCACGATCGCGAGCACCGGAGCCGTCATCCCCACGATCGTAGCAGAGAGCGCGCGGCCCGCCCGAACCGTTCGTCAGCTTTGACAATTCGTGACATATGTCTTCCCGCGATTTACGTGTCGGCCGCGTCAATTGACGTGGCGACCGCGCCAAGCCGCCTATAATTCCGATGGGCGTCGTCGCCTCACGACCGCGTCCCCCGATGATCCTCGACATCCAGTCCCAGCTCGGCGAGGCCGTGCGGGCGGCCGCGCGCGCCGCCTTCGACGCGGACCTTCCGGCCGTCTCCTTCCAGTACCCGCCGCGGGCCGAGCTGGGCGACCTCGCCCTCACCGCGCCCTTCGACCTGGCCAAGACGCTGCGCAGGAAGCCCCGCGAGATCGCGGAGCGGCTCGCGGCCGCGCTCTCGACCGCCCCCGGCGTCCGCCGCGCGGAGGTGGCGGGCGGCGGCTACGTCAACGTGTTCCTGGACCGCGGCCCCTTCGCGCGCGCGCTGCACGCCTGGCTCGTGGAGGGCGGGACCGCGGAGAGGGTGCCCGGCCAGGTCGTGGTGGAGCACACCAGCATCAATCCCAACAAGGCCGCCCACATCGGCCACGTGCGCAACGCGATCCTGGGCGACACGTTCGTGCGCGTTCTGCGCCACCGTGGGCGCGACGTGGGCATCCAGAACTACATCGACGACACCGGCGTGCAGGTGGCGGACGTCGTGGTGGGCTTCTTGCACGTGGACGGCAAGGGGTACGACGAGGTGGCCGCTAGGGCGCGCGGCGAGCGGTTCGACTACTACTGCTGGGACCTCTACGCGAAGGTGGGCGACTTCTATGCCGCCGATCCCGCGCGCAAGAAGCTCCAAGCGGAAACGCTCCACGCCATCGAGAGGGGCGACAACGACACCGCGCGCCTGGCCGCGCTGGTGGCGGCGCGGATCGTGGACTGCCACCTGGCCACCATGGAGCGCCTCGGCATCCGCTACGACCTGCTGGCGCACGAGAGCGACATCCTGCGCCTGCACTTCTGGGACCGCGCCTTCGAGCGGCTCCAGGCCGCGGGCGCCATCCGCCGGGAGCGCGAGGGCAAGAACGCCGGCTGCTGGGTGCTGTCGATGGAAACGGAGGGAAGCGACGAGGACAAGATCATCGTCCGCTCGAACGGCACCGTCACCTATACCGGGAAGGACATCGCCTATCAGCTCTGGAAGCTGGGCCTGCTCGACCGCGACTTCCGGTATCGTCGCCAGCGCGCGTACGAGGACGGCCACGTGCTGTGGACGACCACCAGCGGCGCGGGGGAGGATCCGCATCCCACCTTCGGCCACGCGCAGCACGTCTACAACGTGATCGACGTCGGCCAGTCCTACCCGCAGCGCGTGGTGAAGGCGGGCGTGGCCGCCCTGGGCCACGAAGCGGCCGCCGCCGGCAGCCATCACCTGGCCTACGAGAAGGTAGTGCTGTCCTCGGAGACCGCGCGCGCGATGGGCTACGCGGTCTCCGAGCATGACGTTTCCGTCAAGGTCTCCGGCCGCAAGGGCCTGGGCGTGAAGGCGGACGACCTCGTGGACGCGCTCGTGGCCAAGGCGCGCGACGAGATCGACCTGCGCGAGGACGAGCGCGAGGGCGAGCGCCGGGAGCCGGAGGCGCGCGCCCGCGCCGCGCACCAGATCGCCACCGGCGCCCTGCGCTACTTCCTCCTGAAGTTCGGCCGCACCAAGATCATCACCTTCGACATGGGGGAAGCGCTCGCCTTCACCGGCGAGACCGGCCCCTACGTGCAGAACGCGGTGGTGCGGGCGCGGAACATCCTGGCCAAGCTCGAGGAGGAGGGCCACCGCGTGCCCGACCTGGTGGCCCGCGCGCGCGCGCTCGACCTGGGCGCGCTCCTGGAAGGGGAAGAGGGCGACGAGGTCTGGGGCCTGCTCATGCTGATGGCACGCAGCGGCGAGATCGCCGAGCAGGCGGTACGATCGGAGGAAGTGGCGCTGCTGGCCAAACACGCCTTCGCGGTCGCGCAGGCCTTCCACTCCTACTACCAGAAGCCGCGCTACTCGGTCCTCTACGCCGACTCCGACGACCGCCGCGCCTTCCGCACGCTCGTAGTGGACGCCTTCGTGCGGCAGATGGCGGTCCTGACGGCGGTGCTGGGCATCCCGGTGCCGGAGCGGATGTGAAGCGCCCGGCCATCGGGATCGCCATCGAGAACCCCAAGAAGGAGCCGGAGGTCTTCCGGCTGCGCGAGGATTACGTGCGCTCGGTGGAGACCGCGGGCGGACTTCCGCTGGTCTTCGCCCCCGGGAAGCCGGACGATACCCCCGCCCTGCTCGACCACGTGGACGGGCTGCTCCTCACGGGCGGCGCGGACGTCGATCCCGGCCTCTACGGCGCCCCGGCGCATCCGCTGCTTGGGCCGGTCTTCCGCGACCGCGACCTCTTCGAGCTGGCCCTGGTGCGCGAGGCGGTGCGCCGGGACCTGCCCCTGCTCGCTATCTGCCGGGGCCATCAGGTGTTAAACGTTGCCACCGGTGGAACACTCGTGCAGGACATCCCGTCAGACATACCAGGCGCAGGTGCGCACGACCCGGATGTCGAGCGCTGGCAGACGGCCCACGACGTGGAGATCTTGCCCGGGACCCGCCTTCGGGAGATCCTGAGGGCGGAGAGAGTCGCGGTGAACAGCTTCCACCATCAATCGATCCGTGACCTCGGGCGGGACCTGGTCCTATCCGCCCGCAGCCCGGATGGGGTGGTGGAAGGCGTCGAGATGCCGCGCCGGCGCTTCGTGCTCGGCGTGCAGTGGCACCCGGAGTCGTTCTGGGACCACGAGCCGAACTTCCATCCGCTGTTCCAGGCCCTGGTGCGGGCGGCGGACGGCGCGTCGCGATGAGCGCGGCCCTGCTCGTCGCGCTCGTGCTGGGCGGTCCCGCCCCTCAGGGTCCCGTGAAGTGGGAGCACCGCCTCGAGGAGGGGCTCAAGAAGGCGCGCGCGTCGGGAAAGCCGGTCATGGTCGACTTCTGGGCGGAATGGTGCGGGTGGTGCCATCGGCTCGACCAGACCACGTACGCCGAGCCGCAGGTGGTCAAGCTCATCTCGAGCGACTTCGTGGCGGTCAAGGTCGACACCGAGAGCGGCAAGCACTCGTCCGAGATCATGTACAAGTACGGCGTGCAGTCGCTGCCGACCATCGTGTTCCTGTCGCCCGCGGGGCGTCCCATCGATCGGCTGGCCACGTATCAGCAGCCCGAACCCTTCCTGAAGACATTAGCCGCGGCTAAAGCCGCGGCGACGAAGGTGATCGCCTGGGAGAAGGCTTTGGACAAGGATCCCCAGGACGCGGCGGCGCTGTTCCAGCTCGGCATGCACATGTTCGAGCAGGAGGCCTACGAGGAGAGCCGCGACCTGCTGGCCAGGGCGCGCGAGGTCGATGGCCGCCGCCCGGTGGCCGACCGCAAGCAGGCGCGCATGCTGATCGGGATCATCCAGCGCTACGACAACAAGCTCGCGGAGGCGGAGGCCGTGCTCAAGGAAGGCCTCGCCCTGCAGCCGCCGACGGAGTTCGACCCCAAGATGCTCTACATCCTCGGCCGGGTCTACGCGGCGTGGAACAAGACGCCGGAGGCGCGGACGTCGCTCAATCGCGTGGTCACCGAGTTCCCCGACAGCGCGGTGGCCAAGAAGGCGCGCGAGATGCTCGCGTCGCTGGAGCACTAGGCCACCGATTCGGGCGTCGTCGGGCCGTCGCGCCCGCGTTCGCCTGCCAGCCGTTTCACGCCAGGATGCCGGGGTCGTCCGTGAGCGGGCTGCTCGCCCTGGTCAACACGGCGCCAGTCGTAAAGATCGTTTAGACCTAAACGATCGTCACCGGGTGCGTGGGCCAGCGGCCGAGCGGTGGGCGGTGCACTCGACGGTCCAATACACAAAGTGACAGTATTAGTTTCACGTATTGTATCGGACGTGGGATGACCATCACTCGATCTAAACTGTGAAGCGTGGCGATCGAACTGCGAGCATGAGCGGAAGAGAGGCCTCGCGGGATCTCGAAAACGCCGATTGGAGTCATGACCATGACGACCGTGATCCCATCGCGCCTCTCCGATGGCGAGCTGGTGGCCGAAGTCGCGCGCCTGGCCGGCTGCGAGCGTGAGGCGACGGCATCCCTGATCGCACACCTGGCCGAGCTCTACGGCCGCCGGTTGCACGAACGCGCGGGCTACTCGTCCCTCTTCACCTATTGCACCGAGGTCCTGCGCCTCTCCGAGCACGAGGCCTACGATCGGATGCGCGCGGCCACCGGTGGCCCGGCGCTACCCGGCGGTCCTCGGGTTGCTCGCTTCCGGCCGCGTCAACCTCACCACCGTCCGGTTGCTCGCCCCTCACCTGACACGCAAGAACCACGCGGAGCTGTTCGCCGCCGCGTGCGGCAAGCGCAAGCGGCAGGTGCGGGAGCTGCTGGCCCGGCGGTTCCCGAAGCCCGACGTCGCCTCGACCATCCGCAAGCTGCCCGCGCCGCGAGGCGTATCGGTGCCGGCGCCGACAGGGACGTCGGCGACGCCGGCGGCCGTGCCCATTCCTTGGCTCGGTCCGGACCAGCAGGAGGCAAAGGCCGCGAGTCAGACTGTCGGCTCAGCCGGTAACGTCGGCCGTCCGCCGATTCCCGCACCGCCGCGACCTCTCGTCCAGCCGCTGGCGCCGGACCGCTACAGGATCACCTTCACCGCGAGCAAGGAGACGTGCGCGATGCTCGAGCTCGCGCAGGACCTGCTCCGCAACGCGATTCCCAGCGGAGATCCCGCGCAGATCGTCGCCCGCGCGCTCGCGCTGATGGTGGAGGACCTGGTCAAGCGGAAGTACGCCGTCACCGGCCGCCCGCGCCCCGGACGAGGACAGGCGGAGGAGTCCCGCAACATTCCCGCCGAGGTCAGGCGGACGGTCTTCATCCGCGACCGCGGGCGGTGCGCCTTCATCCGACCGGACGGCCAGCGGTGCGGCGAGCGGGCGTTCGTGGAGTGCCATCACCTGATTCCGTATGCGGCGGGCGGCAAGCCGACCGTGAACAACATCGCCCTTCGCTGCCGCGCGCACAACGTCTACGAGGCCGAGGTGTTCTACGGGCCGATCAGGGATTCCCGGGCCGCGGCGGATGGGGCGGGTGCCCATGTGGTGAGAGAGACCACGGCGCCGTATGGGCGTGTCTCGGATGACGCGTTTTCGTTCCGGAACGAAAGTCACCGGTGATTGGGCGCTGCCCGCGACAGCAGACGCGGGCCGCCCAGCCTACCGTCCGCCTACCGTCCGCCTCCGGGTGTCGCGGCCGCCCGCGCGCGCAGCAGGTCGACGGTGTGGACGAGGGCCTGAAGCGTGCCGATCGGGCCGTGCCCGGGCACGACGACCGCCGCCTCCGGATAACGCGCGCGCACCGCGTCCACCGCGCTCGGCCAGTGGGCCAGGTCCGCGTCCGCGACGTTGCCCAGGTCCGGCGCCGCCTCCGCCTTCACCAGGCAGCCGCCGAACAGGATGCGCTCGCCGGGGAACCACACCACGATGTTGTCGGGGGCATGGCCAGCGCCGGGATAGAACGCCTCGAAGCCGAGCGGGTCGGCGCGGACGGCTTCCGCCGCGGTGAAGAGCCGCTCGGGCGCGGCCACCGCGCCGCCCTGTCGCAGCCTGTCCGCGGTCAGGTCGAGTGCGACCACCGGAATGTGGTGCCGGACCAACGCGGCCAGCCCTCCCGTCCGGTCGTTGTGCGAATGCGTGACGATCGCCTCGCGCACGCGGCCGCCCAGCGCGCTCCGCGACCAGGCCAGCAGGCGCTCGGTCTGGTCCGCCGACCAGCCGGTGTCCACGAGCACTAGGCCGCGCGCCGTGCGCACCAGCATGCCGTTGGCGGGGATGCCCTGCGCGTCGCGCGAGACGTGGAGCCAGTGTGCGGGCCGCAGCCAGCGGACCTCGAGGTCGGGGCCCAGATGCACCTCGCCCGCTTTCGGCTCGGCAATCAGACGAGACGAGGTGAAGCCGATGAGCGCCACCAAAGCGGCAAGTTTGAGAATGCGCGCGGCCATGGGGCAAGACTACACGACCACGGCCGCGCTGCGTCAGGGGCCGGCGAGAACCGCCTCATGGCCGACTACGCAATCGAGGCATGACGCGGTGCGGGTCTCCGGCGGCCCGGCCAGGAACTCCTCGATCAGCCCCGCCGTCTCCGCCGGCCGCTCCTCCTGGGGCATGTGGCCGGCCTCCACCAGCACCACGCGCGCGCCGGGGATGTCGGACGCGAACCGCTCCGCGTCGCGCGGCGTGATCCAGGCGTCGTAGCGGCCCCACACCACCAGCGTCGGCGCGCGCACGCCGCGCACGATCTCCGGGAAACCCAGGGCGTCCTCGGAGAGCAGGATCTGGCGGACCACGCGCACCGCCCCCGGCCGCCGCAGCGGCGCGACGTACTCCGCGACGCGCTCCGCCGTCAGCAGCCGCCGGTCGTGGAAGACCTGGCGCAGGGCGAGCGTCACCATGAGCCGCCGCGGCATCGCGTCCGCGACGCCGGCGGGAAGGGCGGCCACCAGGCGCAGGATCCAGGGCCGGTCCGCGGGCCGGAAGTTATAGCCGGCGGCATCTACCAGCACGAGCCGGTCCACGCGCTCGGGCGCCCGCGCCGCGATCACCACGGCGACGGCGCCGCCGAGGCTGTTGCCCACCAGGGAGGCGCGCGCGATGCGCAACCGATCCATCAGCGTGACGACCGCGCGCATGGCCTGCTCGCTGTCGAAGCGCTCGGGGATGGCCGAGTCGCCGAAGCCGGGCAGGTCGACGGCCACCACGTCGTGGCCCGTGGCCAGCGCGGGCAGGACGTCTTTCCAGCTATAGATGGACGAGGCCAGACCGTGCAGCAGCACGACCGGCGGCCCATGCCCCTTCCGCACGTAGCGGATGCGCAGCCCGTCGATGGTTTCGAAATGCGGTGGGACCCCGGCGGCGCTCATCCAGCGACCGACGCTCCGCCCGGCGGGCGTCGGCCACCACAAATAGGCGCCCGCGGCGACGGCCGCCAGCGCGGCTCCGCACGCGAGCCGCGTGCGGAGCTTCAGGCGGACTTCGCCTTGGCGGTGCTGGCGACGGTGAGCGACCGCCGCACCTCCGGCAGGGCTTCCTGCAGGGCCTCGAGGCCGGCCGCGAAGAAGGACGGGATCTTGGCCGGGCGCATCCAGCCCGACTCGCCCATGGAGGGTGCGATCACGAGGTCGGCCCCCGCCAGCTCGCTGCGCGACCGGCCGCGCAGCAGCGTCAGCCCCGCGCGCAGGGCCACGGCCACGAAGGAGTCCGCGGCCGGCCAGCGCGTGCCGCTGTTGCAGTCCACCGCCACCACCACGCCCGCCTCCCCCGCCATCTCGCGGGCCAGGCTCACCGGGATCACCTCGGAGACGCCGCCGTCGTACAGGCGGCGCCCCGCGATCACCATGGGCGGGAACACGCCGGGGAAGCTGCAGGACGCGCGCACGGCCTCCCGCACGTCGCCGTCCTTGAAGACCACGGGCTCGGCCGTATCGACGTCGGTGGCCAGCACGCGCACGGGCAGGCGCAGCGAGGAGAAGTCCGCGATGGGCAGGTACTCGTCGATGAGCACGCCCAGGCGCGTGCCGGAGAGGAGTCCCCCGCCCCAGCCGCGCACCCACATCCACGGGTGCAGGCGCGAGGCCTGGTCCACGAGCTTCTCGAGGTCGGCCCCGCCCGCCCAGGCCGCGGCCACCAGCGCGCCGCCGCTCACGCCGGCGATGCCGGCCACGGAAACCCCCGCCCGCTCCAGCCCCAGCAGCACGCCCGCGTGGGCGGCCGCGTGCGCGCCTCCCCCGCTCAGCGCGAGGTAGAGGCCGGGGCCGGTCTTCTTGTCGGCGGTCATGGCACGGTGGCGCGCGCGGCGGCGTGGATCTCCTGGAGGCTGACGATGTCCAGCGCGCGCTCGCGCAGGGCCTGGATGGCCCGCACGGTGGCGGCGGCGGCGGTGAGCGTGGTCACGACCAGCACCCCGTGCAGCGTGGCGCTCTTGCGGATGGCGCCGTCGTCATAGAACGACTCCCGGCCCAGCGGCGTATTGAAGATGATGTCGATCTTGCCGCTCTTGATGAGATCTACGCAGTTGGGCCGGCCTTCGTTCACCTTGTAGACAGGCTCGGCGTCTACTCCGTGCCCCGACAGATACTCCGCGGTCCCCCGTGTGGCGAGGATCTGGAAGCCCATGGCCTTCAGGTCGCGCGCCATGGGCAGCACGCCCTTCTTGTCGAAGTCGTTGACGCTGATGAAGACCGACCCGCTGGTGGGAATGGTGTACCCCGCCGCGGATTGCGACTTCGCAAACGCGATCCCGAAGTCCTCCGAGATCCCCATCACCTCGCCCGTGGACTTCATCTCCGGGCCCAGCAGGATGTCGCTGCCTTGCAGCTTCAGGAACGGGAAGACCGACTCCTTCACGAACGTGCGCGGCACGGTCAGGTCCTCCGTGAGGCCCTGCTCGACGAGGGAGAGGCCCGCCATCACTTTCGCCGCCACCTTGGCCAGCGGCACGCCGGTGGCCTTGCTCACGAAGGGCGTGGTGCGCGACGCGCGCGGGTTCACCTCCAGGACGTAGACCACGTCGTCCTTGATCGCGTACTGCACGTTCATGAGGCCCTTGACCTGCAGGGCCAGGCCCAGCTCGCGCGTGTAGCGCCGGATGGTCTCGAGGTGCGGCGGCGTGATCTTGTACGTGGGCAGCACCATGGCGCTGTCGCCGCTGTGCACGCCCGCCTCCTCGATGTGCTGCAGGATCCCGCCGATGACCACGCGCTCGCCGTCGCCCACCGCGTCGACGTCGACCTCGTAGGCGTCCTCCAGGAAGCGGTCGACGAGGATGGGGTGCTCGGGCGAGGCCAGGACCGCCTCGCGCACGTAGCCTTCCAGATGCGCCTCGTCATAGGCGATCGACATGGCGCGGCCGCCCAGCACGTAGCTGGGCCGCACCAGCACCGGATAGCCGATGCGCGCCGCGACGGCCTTCGCCTCCTCCAGCGACGTCGCCGTCCCGCTCTCCGGCTGCGCGATGCCCAGGTCCGTGAGCAGCGCGGAGAAGCGCTTGCGGTCCTCGGCCAGATCGATGGCGTCGGGCGACGTCCCCAGCACCTTCACCCCCGCGCGGAACAGCGGCAAAGCCAGGCGCAGCGGCGTCTGCCCGCCGAACTGGATGACCACGCCCTCCGGCTTCTCCACCTCGAGGATGTTCATCACGTCTTCGAAGGTGAGGGGCTCGAAGTACAGCCGGTCGGAGGTGTCGTAGTCGGTCGACACCGTCTCCGGGTTGCAGTTGACCATGATGGTCTCGAACCCGACTTCCTTGAAGGCGAAGGCGGCGTGGCAGCAGCAGTAGTCGAACTCGATGCCCTGGCCGATGCGGTTGGGCCCGCTGCCCAGGATCACGACCTTGCGGCGGTCGGTGGGCTCCGACTCGTCCTCGCTCTCGTAGGTCGAGTACAAATACGGCGTGTGCGACTCGAACTCCGCCGAGCAGGTGTCGACGCGCTTGAAGACGGGCCGGATGCCGGCGGCATGTCTGCGGGCGCGGATGTCCGATTCACGGGTGCCCATGCCTGCCAGTTGTGCAATCCGTGCATCCGAGAAACCCATCCGCTTCGCCTCGCGCAGCGTCGCGGCATCCATGTCCAACGTGATGCGGGACTCGAGGTCGCATATCTGCTGGATCTGATCCAGGAACCAGGGATCGATCCCCGTCATGCGGTAGATCTCCTGGTGATCCCAGCCCAGCTCCAGCGCGCGCTTGACGTAGAAGATGCGGTCCGGATCCGGCGTGAGCAGCTTGGCCGCGATATGCCTGTCGTCGAGGTCAGCCCGGCTGAAGCCGCTCACCCCCATCTCGAGGCCCCGCAGGCCCTTCTGGAGCGCCTCCTTGAACGTCCGGCCGATGGCCATCACCTCGCCCACCGACTTCATCTGCGTGCCCAGCCGCGGCGAGGCGTCGCGGAACTTCTCGAAGGCCCAGCGCGGGATCTTCACCACCACGTAATCGAGCACAGGCTCGAATGACGCGGGCGTGACGCGCGTGATGTCGTTGCGTATCTCGTCCAGCCGGTAGCCGATGGCGAGCAGGGCCGCGATCTTGGCGATGGGGAACCCGGTGGCCTTGCTGGCCAGCGCGGACGACCGGCTCACGCGCGGGTTCATCTCGATCACGACCATGCGGCCCGTCCTGGGATCCACCGCGAACTGGATGTTGGACCCGCCCGTCTCCACTCCCACCTCGCGGATGATGGCGCGCGCGGCGTTGCGCATCTGCTGGTACTCGCGGTCGGTGAGGGTCTGCGCCGGCGCCACCGTCACGCTGTCGCCGGTGTGGATGCCCATGGGATCGAAGTTCTCGATGGAGCAGATCACGACGAAGTTGTCCGCCCCGTCGCGCATCACCTCCAGCTCGTATTCCTTCCACCCGATGACGGATTCCTCGATGAGGATCTCGTGCACGGGGCTGAGGTCGAGGCCGCGCTCCACCACGTCCTCGAACTCC
>Ga0066680_10000654_pt1 | contig 12398 bp, 10 predicted proteins | sample GraSoiAngelo_129_FD_62297 | JGI IMG/M metagenome (GOLD analysis project Ga0066680, IMG submission 62297) | Grasslands soil microbial communities from the Angelo Coastal Reserve, California, USA - 14_0927_12_40cm | ecosystem: Environmental > Terrestrial > Soil > Grasslands | place: USA... | reverse complement strand
AAGCTGGCACGCTATGCGACGAAGCGCGACAAGCTCATCGCCTTTTACGGCTGCTTCCACGGACGCACGCTTGGCTCGCTTTCGTTGACGGCCTCGAAAAGCACGCAGCGGAAAAACTTTGGGACGTTGCTCGGCGGCGTGGAGCACATTCCATTTCCGTATGCCTACCGCTGCGCGCATGGCCACACTTCGGAAACTTGTGGCACGGAAATCCTGGAACTTCTCGAGCAACAAATGTTCAAGCGGTTGTTCGCGCCGGAAGAAATCGCGGCCATCATCATTGAGCCGATTCAGGGCGAAGGTGGCTTTATTCCTGCGCCCGCATTTTTCCTGCAGGAATTGCAGCGTATCTGCAACCGCCACGGGATCATGCTGATCGTGGATGAAGTGCAATCGGGAGTCGGGCGCACGGGAAAATGGTGGGCTTACGAGCACGCCGGAATCGAGCCGGACATCGTCTGCATCGCGAAGGGAATCGCCAGCGGAATGCCGCTGAGCGCGTTTGTTGCGAAAGAAAGCGTGATGACCTGGGGCAGGGGATCGCACGGCACGACCTACGGTGGCAATCCCGTGTGCATCGCTTCCGCGATGGCGACGCTCGACTTAATTGAAAACGGATACATGGAAAACGCTCGGAAGATGGGCGACTACATTTTTGGGCGCATTAACGGCTGGCCGCAGCACTTCAAAATTGTTGGCGACGTGCGCGGCAAGGGGCTGATGATCGGCATCGAAATTGTGCGCGACCAAAAAACCAAGGAAAAAGCAGCGGATTTGCGCGACGCCGTGGTCCAGAAAGCATTTCAGAAAGGGCTGTTGGTTCTGAGTGCGGGTGAGAATTCGATCCGCGTGTCGCCGCCATTGCTGATTGACGAGGAGCAGGCGGACTTTGCCATTCGCACGCTTGAAGAATGCTTCCGCGAAGTCGAGAAAACCATGTAACACAGAGATCGCAGAGCACGCAGAGTTCACAGAGGAGAATTGGAGGAATCCCGCGACGGCCAAAGAGGAAAGATGACAGCCGCGGGATTTCTGTTTAATTTGCTATACTTCGCCGAACAGGAATATTTTGTTCCGCGAAAGCGATGCCGATCTTTTCACGATTGATGTTTCAAGCGGTGCGCTGGGCGGCGAGACGAGGCCTGCGCGAAGAAGAGAATTTTGCGAGCCTTGCGAAAAAGCTGGAAGCACGAAGCACCGGCGTGCGCGGCGAGACCTATGCCTACTGGTATTTGCGGCGCCACGGATATGTGTTCGTCGCCAGGAACTACACGCCGCGCGGAATCAAGGGGGAGCTCGATCTGGTCGGTTACGATGGCAAGACGCTGGCGTTTGTGGAAGTGCGAACGCGCACGGTGAAAGAAGATGCGACGGCGCTGCCGGAGCTCAGCGTCACGAAAGAGAAGCAGCGCATGGTGGTTCGAACAGCGCAACGGTTTCTTGCGGAACGCCATGTCGCAGAGAGTCCGGTCCGATTCGACGTTGTGGCTATTGACAACCATCCCGGAAAGCCGCCCGTCGTGCGGCTGCACAAAGACGCCTTCACGTCTCAGATGCGGTGAAATGTTAGTTTTCCTTCCGAATCTCAAAACAGAAAGCAAGTCCGAGAAGGGCAGGGAAGGTTTCCGCGAAGCAATTCGATAAGGGTATAATCGCGGCCAATCATGCCGCTGAATCCAGGCACAAAACTTGGGCCGTATGAAATTGTCTCGCCGCTGGGTGCGGGCGGGATGGGCGAGGTGTATCACGCGCGGGACACCCGGCTGGGTCGCGATGTGGCCATCAAGATTCTGCCACAGCAGCTTTCGAAGGATCCGGTAAGGAAGCAGCGATTCGAACGGGAAGCGAAGACGATTTCTGGATTGAATCATCCGCACATTTGCACACTGCATGATGTGGGTAGTCAGGACGGGGTGGATTATCTGGTGATGGAGTGCGTGGAAGGGGAGACGCTGGCAAAGCGGCTGGAAAAGGGGCCGCTGCCGCTCGACCAGGTGCTGAAGTATGGGGCGCAGATCGCGGACGCGCTGGACAAGGCGCATCGCAGCGGGGTGGTGCACCGCGATCTAAAGCCGGGAAACATCATGCTGACGGCGAGGGGCGCGAAGCTTCTCGATTTTGGCCTGGCGAAGCCGGTGGCGCCCCTGACGAGTGTTGCCACACTGACGGCGGCCGTGACGCAGGATTCTCCGGTGACGCAACAAGGAACGATTGTTGGCACCTCTCAGTACATGTCTCCCGAACAGATTGAAGGCAAGGAACTGGACGGACGGAGCGACATATTCTCGCTGGGAGCGGTGCTGTACGAGATGTTGACGGGCCAGCGCGCGTTTCAAGGGAAGAGCCAGCTCAGTGTGGCGTCGGCCATCCTCGAAAAGGAACCCGCGCCGATTGTAAAGCCACTGACTCCGGCGACGCTAGACCATGCAATTCGCCGGTGCCTAGCGAAAGATCCGGAAGAACGGTGGCAAACGGCACGTGACCTGGAATTGGAGTTGAAGTGGATTGCCGAAGGCGGTTCGCAGGCGGGTATGCCAGCTCTGGAGGTTATGCATCGCAAAGGGCGTGAGCGCCTTGGCTGGGCTGCAGCAACACTTCTCGCGCTGGTCGTTGTCGCATTCGCCATTGGTTTTGTGTTGCGCGTCCCGAAGCCCGCGCAATTGATGCGTTTCGCAATTCCGCCGCCGGAGGAGGCAAAGTTCGTTTCGGGTCCTCCGTGGGGCTCTCCTTTGGCTGTTTCGCCCGACGGGCAAAGCGTTGTCTTTGTAGCCGAAGGAAAAGACGGCAAGCGGCAGCTTTGGGAGCGCCCGTTCGATTCTACGGTGGCCCGGCCGCTGGCAGGGACAGAGGCCGCCGCTGCACCTTTCTGGTCCCCCGATAGTCAGTGGGTCGCGTTTTTTGCGAAGGGCAAGCTCATGCGGGTCGCAGCGACGGGAAGAGAGGCGCAGACGCTATGCCAGGCGGAAGGCGGGGGGGCGGGACATGGAACCAGTACAACGTGATTCTATTTTCTCCGGCCGTTGCGGGGGAGAGTGGTTTGTTTCGGGTTCCAGCCGCGGGAGGCTCGCCGTCCGCGGTAACTACGGTCGATGCAGCGCGTGGTGAGATGAATCACGCTTGGCCGGTGTTTTTGCCGGACGGCAGGCATTTTCTCTTCAACATGAATCGGGAAGATGGCTCAGCAATCTACGTCGGCGATCTTAATTCGCCCAATCGCGTCCGCTTGCTAGCCCTCGAGATGTCAACGCTGGACTATGCAGCACCAGGGTATTTCTTGTACGTACGTAACCGTGTGCTTTTCGCCCAACCGTTCGACGCGGAGAGGCTCGCGCTTGCTGGCGATCCGATCCGGGTCGTTGAGATCGAGGGAGGTGGAGCGGGCGCAGCCGCATTCTCCGTGTCACACAACGGAGTGCTGGTGTTCTGGGGTGGCGCCGCTCCGAGGAGCGAGCAGTTGACGTGGGTTCGGCGGAATGGCGTGCGGATCGCTGCTATTGGGCCGCCCGGTGCGTACTTTCACTTCTCTCTCTCGCCCGATGAGCGGCGCGTGGCGGTTACCCGCTACGAACCTGGTGAGAAAGGCCTACACACTGCAATCTGGTTGCTCGATGCATTGCAGGGCGCGCCGACGAAATTCACCTTCGAGTGGGGCGTGGGCATGCCAGTCTGGTCCCCAGACGCAGGTCGCATTGTCTTTGCTTCCGCCAGGGAGGGACCGCCCACCTTGTATCAAAGACCCGCCGGTGGCCAAGAACAGGAAGAGTCGCTGCTCAAGGGGGGCGACAACCACCCAACCGACTGGTCCGCAGACGGGCACACCATTGTCTACGAAGTCTTGGATGCTAAAACGAAAAATGACCTCTGGCTACTGCCGTTGTCGGGTGAACGGAAGTCCGTCCCGTTTCTTCGGTCGCCATTCAATGAGACGGGTGGACGAATCTCGCCGGACGGCCTGTGGATGGCTTACACCTCAGATGAATCAGGGAGAGACGAGATTTACGTGACGAGCTATCCGGAGCCTCGTGGCAAGTGGCGAATCTCGACTGAAGGCGGCACCCAGGCGGAATGGCGGCGTGACGCCCGCGAGTTGTTCTATCGCGCCCCTGACTGGAAGCTGATGGCTGTGCCCATAAACAGCGGGACGAGGTTAAATGCAGGGAGGCCCCGAGCGCTTTTTGAAATCCCCCCAGATGCGAGACCTTGGCTACAGGGTGGCGTGGACCAGCGGGAGTACGCCGCGTCCTCGGATGGCCAGCGCTTCCTGATCGGTGTCCCTGTGGGCGAGGAATCCTCCACACCGCTTACCGTTGTCGTCAACTGGACCGCCGAGCTGAAAAAGAAATGAGCCTTGCATCTGGCATAAAACTCGGGCCGTATGGGATCGTGGCGCCGCTGGGGGCGGGATGGGAGACGTGTATCGCGCGAGGGATAAATCGCGGATGCGCCGATGGCTCGGCCAACGGACCGTGCCTGGGCCTCGTAAATCACGTCAAATTAAGTCCGCACGCAGCTCTGGAATTGCTTGCCATTTGAGGACCAGGCTATAGAATGCGTGGGCGTATTCCTTGCGAGTGTCTGAGAGGAGGTTCTACGCTCATGAATTTTTGCCACACATCCCGTTTCCGTTTCGCGGCCGATTTCATTCGGGCTTTCGTTGCCAACGGCGTTCGCGTTTTCGCATTCGTTCTTGCGCTGATGGCGTTCGGAGTTGCGGCGCGGGCGCAAGCGCCTGACGTCAGCAAAAAGCTAGAGGGCTTCGACGCCTACATGGAGCAAACGCTGAAGGATTGGAACACGCCGGGGGTGGGCGTGGGCATCGTTGTGAACGACAAGCTGGTGTTCGCCAAAGGTTACGGCTATCGAGATTACGAGAAGAAGCTGCCGTTCACGCCGAAGACCCTGGAGCCGATTGCATCCAACTCAAAACTGTTTACAGCGGTGGTGGCAGGAATGCTGGTGGAAGAAGGAAAACTCACTTGGGACAAGCCGGTGCGCGAGTCCGTCCCGACAATCCAGTTTTACAACGATCAGCTCAACAACAACGTCACCTTGCGCGACATGCTGTCGCACCGAACCGGAGTCACGAGACACGATTTAATCTGGTTCAAGTCCCCTTTTACGAGGAAGGAGTTGTTCGAGAAGCTGAAGTATCTGGAACCGCAGGAGCCGATGCGAGAAACCTTCCTTTACAACAACCTTATGTTCTCCGCCGTCGGCCAGATCATCGAATTGAAGTCGGGGAAAACCTGGGAGCAATTCGTGCGGGAGAGGATTTTTGGGCCACTCGAAATGAACACCACGACTTATACGATTGCCGACATGCTGAAACAACCCGACTACGGCGTGCCCTTCCGCGAAAAACGCGACTCCTTCGAGCTTTACAAAATTCCTTACTATGAGGATACCGAGGGCGTGGCCCCGGCGGGCGCCATCATCTCCAATATTGACGAACTGTCGCACTGGCTGATCGCGCTGATGAACGATGGGAAATACAACGGGAAGCAGGTCTTGCCGGCGAGTGTGCTGAAGGCCACAATACAACCTGCCATCGGCTTGCCCAACACACTGGGCGAGGCTTTGGGATATTGGGAGTTACTGAACCCAGCCTATGGCATGGGACGACAGACGGCTTCCTATCGCGGAAAACTCCTGACATATCACGGCGGGGACCTTCCCGGGTTCCACTCGCAAGTTTCGTTCCTGCCCAACGACAAAATTGGAGTGATCGTGTTTGTTATCAGCGATCACAGCGCGCCCCTTTATAACGTGATTAGCTATAACGTGTACGAGCGGCTGCTCGGAATGGACCAAACGCCCTGGAACCAGCGCCGACTGCAACAACGGCTCGCGGGTAAGAAAGCGGGCACCGAAGCGCGGGCGAAAGCAGGAGCGGACCGTGTTCCGAATACCAAACCTTCCCACGCGTTGGCCGGCTACGCGGCGGAGTATGAGAATCCGGCCTACGGGATTCTGAAAATCGGACTGCAAGGGGATCAATTGCAGTTTGGTTTTCATGACTTTCACTTTCCGATGAGTCATTTTCACTACGACCGGTTTGACACACCGGATGACGAGCAGTACGGGAAGTTCTCGGTCAGTTTCCGTACGAATCCGCAGGGTGATGTCAACGACGCAGTGATATCGCTGGACGAGGCCGAAGTGGTTTTTACGCGCAAAGCACCGACTTTGGACGCCAAACTGCTGGAAAAGCTCGCGGGAACCTATATGACTCCGACCAAAGTGAAGTTTGAAGTGCAATACCAGCCCGGGGCAGGGCTTTCGCTCGTGTTTCCGGGGGCACCGCCGCAGAAGCTCATCCCGATCAAAGGGCTGCAATTCCGGACTCCACAGTTCGCCGATAGCATTTATGAGTTCGTAGTGGAGAACGGGCAGGTGAAAGCTCTGAAAGAAAGGGACCCGTCCGGCGAATTCACTTATACCCGTCAATGAGAGAGCATGGTCTCTGCGAAGAAGCGGCCCGGCATGAGAAGATGATCCGGAAGACCTGTGCGGGGTTGCCGGACGGAGTAGAATTCAAGTTTTGCGAATGGTTGCCTCCGGGAGATAACCCAGGACCAAATCGAGGAGGATAGAGTTGCCGGAGTTACGCAAAGACCCGATCACGGGCCGGTGGGTGATCATTTCGACGGAACGCGGAAAGCGGCCGAACGATTTTCTGCGAGAGACGGTGGTCGCCAAGGAACCGAAGAACTGCCCGTTCTGCGCGGGGAATGAGTCGAAGACGCCGCCCGAGGTGCTGGCGTATGGCAGAAATGGCGGAGGGGCGAACACGCCGGGGTGGAAACTGCGCGTGGTGCCGAACCGATTCCCGGCGCTGGGGATCGAGGGAGAGCTGGACCGGGAAGGCGAAGGGCTGTTTGACAAGATGAACGGAATTGGCGCGCATGAAGTGGTCATCGAATCACCGGAACATGGGGCGACGCTAGCGACGCTGCCGGAGCGCGCGGTGGAAGACGTGCTCTGGGGATATCGGGACCGCATGCTGGACCTGAAAAACGACAAGCGCTTCCGGTACATTTTGATTTTCAAGAACCATGGAGAAGCGGCGGGAGCGACGGTGGACCATCCGCATTCCCAATTGATTGCGCTGCCGATTGTGCCGCGGCGGGTGCGCGAGGAAGTGGATAACTGCTGGCATTATTACGATGAGAAAGAGCGGTGTATTTTCTGCGACATCATCCGGCAGGAGCGGGACACGGGCGAGCGGGTGATCGGGGAGAACGAGCACTTCATCACGCTGGCGCCGTACGCGCCGCGCTTTCCCTTCGAAATGTGGCTCCTGCCAAAGGTGCACGGCTCTTCCTACGAAAATAATCAGAGCTCCATTTATGCCAGCCTAGCGAGGATGCTGAAGGATACGCTGATGCGGCTGGACGAAGTGCTGGATAAACCGCCGTATAATTTTATGATTCACACTTCGCCGATCGGAGAAGAGATCAACGATCACTACCACTGGCACATCGAGATTATTCCGAAACTGACGAAAGTGGCGGGATTCGAATGGGGAACCGGCTTTTACATCAATCCCACCCCGCCGGAAGAATCGGCGCGATTTTTGCGCGAAGCGAACGTCCCGTCGTTGATTGAGAAAAAATAGGGTTCTCACCCGAACATGCGCTACTAATAAGCCCTCGCAGGACCTAGTACTGCATTCCGTCCTACGCTGTGAAATTTTTGCCTTCTTTATCCGAGACACGAAAACATATCCCTAGAATTGTGAAGGGTTTACTTTCAGCAGTCATTGGAAAGCTGTCTGCCTCTCAATTCTGTCGGAGGGCCTAAGCTCCTTGAGCGAGCAGCGATTTCGCTCAGGGCACCCTGTTTCCTAACTTGTGAACCTGGACAACAGGCCAGTGTCTCAAAAGTTCCCAGAAGCTCTTATATTTCACTTCTGGCAACAACAAAAAGGCCGTGGAAGTGTTTATGAGAATATGGAATTAACGGAGCAAAATCCTGTGCCGTAGCTCGCGAAACTCCGAGGGAGGAGTTCTTGATGCAACGCGTACTCGCCAAAATCCTGTTTTCGTTGGCGCTCACGTTCCTGCTGGCGTGTCTGACCTGTCCACAGGCCCGCGGGGACGTGGGAATTGTGCTCAACGAGTCGCTGGATACGAGCGTCGACAGGATTTCGGGCACCGGGCACAGCGCAGTGTATTTTTCGCGAATTTGTCCGGAATCACCCGTGCGACTGAGGCTGTGCCGTCCGGACGAGAATGGCTCCGTGATGAGCAATTACATCAATATGGGGGAAAATCAGCGGTTCGAATGGAACATCGTGCCGCTCAATATTTACCTTTATGGTGTGGAAGATCCCCGGTTTCGCCCTCTTTTTGGGTCTTATAAAATCAAGAATTTGCTGGAGGAGAGATACAGGGCGAAGTATCTGCCCGGGTATTGTGATGGCCCGCCTTGCTCGACGAGTTCCAAGGCGGAATGGAGAGAGATGGTTGCGGCGACGCTCATTCGCAGCATGTACATTTTTGTGATCGATACGACGGTAGAACAGGACAAAGAACTGATCGCGCAGTTTAACTCGTCGCCCAATGAAAATCACTTCAATGGATTCACCCGGAATTGCGCGACTTTCACCAAGCGTGTAATCAATACCTATTTCCCGCACGCCGCCAGTGCTGACCACATTAACGATTTTGGAATGACCACTCCAAAAGCGATTGCACGATCCTTCGCACACTATGGAGTCCGGAACCCGGAATTAAATTTTCGAGTGCTGCACTTCGCGCAAGTTCCCGGCACGATCAAACCAAGCAACGAGGTCCGATCCGGAACGGAGCAGTTGTACCATTCCAAGAAACTCCTTATTCCGATGCTGATTTTTGCCGATTACGAATTGCCAGCCGTGGCCGCATCCTACCTTTTAACGGGGCGATTCAACCCCGAACGCGAGTTCGAAAAGCATCCCGCCGAAGAGGCGAACAATCCTGATGCCAGACGGCCAGAGGAAGCTCATGGGAAGGAGCTAGCGCACGTCATTGGCACCTCGGAAGAATGGAAAAGATACGGGAAGGAGCTGAACTCACTGTTGGAGGAGAGAGTCCCCACGGAAATCATTGCGGAGCAAAGAGACGTGCAGCATCTTTTCAAACATCTGAACAAGGTGGGCACGCCGCGTGTAGATGTCGACGGGGCCCTGTGGATGGAAATCCGGGGCAAGGAGCAAACTTTCGAGGTGGGGTTGAGCGCGAACAACATTCTTGGGCAGAATTCGAACACCCAATTGGCGTATTCGCTGCTCCTCTGGCGTGCCCATGGCGTCTTGAAAAGCCCGAAGCACGGCCGCGAGACGATGCCGGAATTTGAGACGGACTGGGAACTCCTGCAGCGGGCGCGTTTGAAAAATGCCATGGTTGTCGCGGGGGATGACACGCCGGACAAATTGATCCGTGGAGGGGAAGGCGGCAAGGATTGAGGCGGGCGTGGATTCCCACAGGATTACTTCGAGTTTATGGATTTGGGCCCAATTAGTTCGACAAGGATGAAGGGCCTCCTACCTGGCAAAGCTGACGTCCTCGGCGCTCGCACAACCTTGAGAACCCGACTAGCTGCGACTAGATTGTTTATTTAGCCGATCCACTTCGGGTTGGCGAGGGCAGTTTCGAACGAATCAAGGATTCGACCTGATTCCAGACGCGCGGATCGCATTCGATTTCGGTGTGCGACTTCATGAAAAGGCGGTCGAACCAGGGATAAAGAGGGCAACTGATGGGAAGGACTTTATAGTCAAAACGATAATTTCCGATGATTTGAGTGTGGGCTGTATCGGCGGCACGAATTTCGGGCCGCCCACGAAGCAGTCCGTTCGGCTGGTAGAAATTGGCGGCCTGCGCGACGTTGGTGGGGATCTCCCTATCATTTTGGTTGGCCTTGGAGATGCTGTCCACTTGGATGGTAAGCAGCACCGGGATTCCATCTTTTTCGAGCTCTCGCGCCAGAGTAACGGTTTCGGAGCCTCCCCAACTATGCCCGTAAATGATGACGCGAGCTTGCTGTTTTTCTTCAGCCGATAAGGTGCCATCATTGTCCGCGTCTAGAAGTCTAAGGATCTGCTCGTGGGCTTTTTCTCTGCGGTGATTCTCGAAAACCTGCACTTGAACGCCCAAGGGGTAATCCTGGCGAAGATGCGCCGCAAGCTGGACTTCGCTATGTACGACGTTGTCGTGTTTGACGAAACCGCCGAGGAATCCAATCACGATGACGGGAGACATCGCGAGCGGCTCGGCCCCAGGGGCAACAGACGGTGGAATGGCGCCGTCTGAGGCGAGGAGCACAGAAAGAATGAAGGACAGGAGATGGGCCGAGCCGGGCATTGGCGGTTCCTTAAGGACAGCATCATAGCAAAATGTACGGGAACCGCAAGTAGCGGGCATGTTCGGCATCAGAGCGGCTCCTGGGTCAAGGGAACGCCCCCAGCCGATGAGAAATGGGAGTACTTCAGCGAAACGACGAGTGGGAGCGCCGGCGATGTTACGAAGATTTGCTATACTTGCGAGTTCGGCGCGGTACCCAAGTGGCCCAAGGGAGAGGTCTGCAAAACCTCCATTCGTGGGTTCGAATCCCACCCGCGCCTCCATTTCTTTGCCTTTGTTCTCATCGAGTTGGGCCTACCATTATTGAATCTGTACCTGTTTTGTACCCTCGATTATCAGGGGATCGCTCGCCCAAGCGTTGCGCACGTCGGCTTCTAACTGCTCCTGGCGCGAGCGTACCCATGGCGAGTAATGCTTCTCAGTGATTCGCACACTTTGATGCCCCAGCAGGACGGATACGCGCTCGATGGGCACGCCGGCCAAAAGCAACTCGACCGCAAACGTGTCGCGGAAACGGTGTGCGTGTCCGCCCGGCACCTTCGCCAGATCGAACAGCTTTGAAAGTCTCTTCCTCCAACTGCCCACAATCGTTTCCAGGTTTAATGTCCCGTCCCAGAAGAAGTGTTTTGCGGTCACCCTCGGCGTTGCGTCCAGTGCTTTGAGAACAAATTCCGGCAACACTGTGTTGACCGGCACCCCTGTCTTTTGCGTGTAGAGGAATAGCCGGGTACCCTCAATCCTGTCACTTGTCAGGCTGACGGCATCCCCGATTCGCATCCCGCTGTAACGCAGTAACAATACCAGCGCACGAATGCGCCGCGCGTTTTCCGCCCCGCGATTCGAAAACTCACACCTGTACTTGTCTATGGCTGCCAAGATGCGGAGCATTTCTTCCCGTGTAAAGGGCATGGTCGGACAGAGGAAGACCTTTGGCGCTCTCAGGTCGCTGGCAAGATTATCGGGCACCCATTTCCGTTTTTGCGCGAATCGAAAGAATGCGCGCAACCGCTCGAGTTTTTTCCCTGCCGTGCGCGGGCCATCTTTCCAGGTTGCGCGGAATTTACTCAGCACGTCCAGGTCAAACTGCGCGGGCATCTTCAATCCGTGCTCTTCGCCGTAGGCCGTCATCTGGCGTTCGAGCAGCTTGTACTTTCGGATGGTTGAGTCAGAGAGCTTGCGGGCCACTAGATCGGCAAGCAAGCTCTTCCAGGCGTCGGCCAGAGTAACCGGCGCTGCGCGCTCGATAATTTGCTCTTCGGCTTCCCACTTCTGAACCATGCGGTTTGCTTTTGTCCAATCGCGTGTGCGAAGTGACTTTCTCACTTCGCGGCCAGCAAGAACGCCGTCCGCCCATATCGCGCATTTGCAGTGATGGTAGCTGCGCCCTTCGGAGAAATGCGGGCAAGTCGGTTTGTGGCGCCGATAGAGTGTGAGCATTTTATTCTCCGCGTTTAGCTATCGCCTTTCGTGCTTTGCGAATGTCCTTCTCGCTCCACAGGCGAACACGACCTCCGCCGATATTCTGCATCGCCGGCGCGAGAATCTTGCCCTCGGCAATCCAGTTTTGCAGCGTCACACGATGCACGCCCAACTTCTCGGCGGCTTCCTTTGTGGTCCGCTCCTTCATGACTACACCCTTGTAGTCCATTCGTAAGCATTTGTCAAGCCCGAGCGCGAGTGCTCAAGCGGTGATAGACGCGCTCGGCAACAGACTCAGGAATGCGCAAGGTGCGGCGCCGACGCGAAGATCCCCGCTCGGGATTCTCGAAGATCAGAACATCCGACTCGCGCTCGAAGATGCGACGCACGGTGAGCCAGACGTTTTGTCGGCAGCTCGCGCTTGGTGCCGAGTATGCTGTCCCGTCTGAGGCGCCGTGTTTTACCATCCATCCCAATCACATCTTCTCGATACCGGCCAATCCATTTGTCTTTGTTCTTACCAGATAGAAATACGCTACCCTTCTGGTACCGTTTTCTCGCCATCAAACCTCTTTCGTTTGATGACTCGATTGCCTTATGGACCGGGAGTGTAGCAGATTTGGACTCTTCAAG
>Ga0066680_10000653_pt1 | contig 12405 bp, 9 predicted proteins | sample GraSoiAngelo_129_FD_62297 | JGI IMG/M metagenome (GOLD analysis project Ga0066680, IMG submission 62297) | Grasslands soil microbial communities from the Angelo Coastal Reserve, California, USA - 14_0927_12_40cm | ecosystem: Environmental > Terrestrial > Soil > Grasslands | place: USA... | reverse complement strand
AATTTACTTCCCCTGCGCGGATTATTCCGCAGCGCAGGAGTTGAAAGCGGCCCGGGCTCAATTGACGAATCGCCTCAGGCGAACGTTCATCACCAGGCCCAGCGCCAAAAAAACGAATAGCATGGCCGAACCACCGTAGCTCATCAGCGGCAAGGGAATGCCGGTCACGGGCATGAAGCCGATGACCATGGCCACGTTAACGAGCACGTGGAAAGCAAGTATCGCCGCCACACCCATCACCAGAAACATTCCCGCGCGATCCTTTGCGTGTTGCGCGTTCTGGATCAAGCGTAGCAACAAAGCCGTGTACAGCACCAGCGTTACAAACACTCCAGCAAAGCCGAGCTCCTCGGCGAGCGCTGCGAGAATAAAGTCCGAATAGCGTACCGGGACGAAACCCAGTTGATTCTGGCTGCCATGGCCGAGTCCCTTTCCCCAGAATCCCCCCGAGCCCACGGCGATTTTCGACTGCAAAATCTGGTAACCCGATCCCTTGGGATCCTCTTCGGGACGAAGAAACGTGGTCACGCGGTCTTTCTGATAGGGCTTCAGGTGGTGCCAGCCAATCGGCACCATCAAGGCAGCCGCCAGAACCATCACTGCCGCATGTTTCCATTGTATACCCGCCAGGTAAGCCCCCACTGCCACAACAGGAATCAGCACCATTGCTGTTCCCAAATCCGGCTGCAATAGGATCAAGCCTATCGGCACCGCCGTGAGCACAGCCGCTTTGCATAAATCGGTAATGGAAAGCCGCTCTGTGCGCACGTCCGAAAAAAAACGCGCCAACGAGACGATTATAATTAACTTGGCGATTTCCGACACCTGTAAAAACTCTCCCATGACCGGCAGCCAGCGCTTGGCACCGTAGCGCGTATGTCCCATCGCCAAGACGGCGAGCAGCGCAATGATTCCGATGAGGTAGAGAATCGGCGCCTTGTCCAGCACAGAATGATAATCCAGCCGGGAGAGCAACAACATAAACGCGAGGCCCACCGCGATCCACCACATCTGCTTCACGTGCATGCCCGCCAAATGGCCGGCGTGGGTAGCGGACCAGATTTCCACCACGCCGAATGCGCAGATGGCCAAAATGATGGCCACCAGCCACCAATCGTAATCGCGTATGCCGATGCCGTCGTCGTTCATGGATTGAGAGTCGGTGGAGGTGTCGGTCGCGGAGTCGTGGAAACGGGTTGCGGTTTCGTCGGTACGGGATCCGGGTTCGTCGGAACCGTCTCTTCAGCTCCGGCATCTGGCTTGTTACTCCGCGCTGCCTCTGCGGCAAACGACGGAGGAATGCCGGGTGGCACGGCCTGAGTGGTCAGTTCCTGAGGAGGAATTTTACCCTGCTTCTTATCGTAATACGCCTTGATCACCGCGCGCGCGATCGGCGCCGCAGCCACGCCGCCGTGCCCCCCACCTTGCACGAGCGCAGAAACCACAATGTCCGGATGTTGCCGGGGTGCAAACCCTACGAACCAGGCATTATCCTTCAACTCTGCCTTTTTCCCGGCTCGTTTCAGTCCTTCCTCACTGATCACTTGCGCGCTTCCCGTTTTTCCACACAATTCGATGCCAGGGAGTTTGGATGCGCCTGCAGTCCCTCCGGGCTCGTTTACCACCCCATACATCCCTTCGGTCACCGTGTCTACGGTAGAGTCGGAGATTGGGAAATCAATTTCGGGCGCCGGTTTATCGGAGAGCAGAAGGTGAGGCTGGTGGAATCTGCCTCCCATGGTGATGCCGCTGAGCATATAAGCGAGTTGTATGGGCGTAACAGCAACGGCTCCCTGCCCAATGGCCACGGAGATCGTTTCCCCAGGATACCACTTCTGATGGAAGACCCGCTGCTTCCAAGCCTCCGAAGGCACCACGCCAGTTTCCTCGCCAGGCAAGTCAACTCCCGTTTTGTGTCCCAGGCCAAGATTGCCGGCGTAAAAGGAGATGCGATCAATTCCCAGCTGCTTGCCCAGATTGTAGAAGAATACGTCGCAGGAATGTACGATGGCCTTGTGGAGATCTACCTCACCATGCCCCTTGGCCTCCCAATCGTGAAACACGCGCCCATAGAATGCCGCTGAACCGGGACAAAAGACGTGATAGTCTGCCGGAACCGCTTTTGACTCGAGCATAGCCGTGGCCATCAGAATCTTGAAAACAGAACCGGGAGCCAATTGCGCCTGAATGGCACGGTCGAGCAGCGGCCGCTCGGGATTTTCATTCAATTGCTGCCATTCCTCTTTCGAGATGCGCACGGCGAAATCATTGGGGTCGTAGGAAGGCTGGCCGGCCATGGCGAGGACTTCACCGGTCTTGGGTTCGATCGCCACGACCGCGCCTCTCTTGCCAACCAAAGCCTCTTCTGCGACCAATTGCAGGTCATAATCGATAGTCAAGCGGATGGGCTTACCCGGGACCGCATCGGTCTGCTCGAGCCGGCCTACCTCGCGCCCGACGCTGTTGACGACCGAGCGCCGCATGCCGTCGACACCCATGAGGTGATCGTTGTACTGCCGCTCGAGCCCGGCCTTGCCCACAATATCGCCGGGGCGGTAGCGCCCGCCGCTTTCCTCGATTTGATCGGAGCTGACTTCGCCGACATAACCGCTCACGTGCGCCATGAACCCACCGGACGGATACCGGCGGCGATATACCATGAGCATTTCCAGCACAGGAATATCGGCGCGATGCGATTCGATAAAATCGCGGTCGCCCGGGGTGGCCTCCGGCTTGATCACGATCGGCTGGAAATGCGCCAGAGACGTGGCAGCCTCAAGCTGTTGCTGAACGTCTTCTAACGTCAAGTTCAAACCATCGGCAATCTGGGGAAGCAGTCGTTCGACTTGCTGCGGGTCGTCGCGCAGCAACAGCACGCTGAACGAAGGATAATTATCCACGATGACGCGGCCGTAGCGGTCCAGCATGGAACCGCGCGGAGCGATGATGGGGATGGATCGAACTCGGTTGCGCTCTGCAAGCTGCGTATAGCGATCGGAATTGACGATCTGCAGCTTCCAGAAGCCGAGCAGAAGCAGGGCCATGAGCCCCACAACCGTGTACGAGATGACCGTCAGCCGCATCTGCGGCAGGCGGTTTTCATTTTGGAACCAGAGGGACAAGCAAACTCCGCGCCCGCTGCCCGAACCGTCCTGCTCAGCTTGCCATCGCGAAGCGGCAAGTATACCGCCACAGCATTGACGCGGCAAAATTTAGGGACAGTGCCGGAGAGCCTCTCACGGCGCTACGAACGGACCCCTCAACGTATCACTGGCGTCTTTAAGCGCGCAACTCTTTGCAGTCCAGCGATGCCCAATCGAATAAGGAGACCGACGCCTCCGCCGGATAATTGCAGGTCCTGCAGCAGATTCAGGATGGCTTACGAAGTTTGTCCAAAAGGGCGTAAAGGAAAACCGCCACAGCGGAATTTACCACCGAAGCGATAATCAGGTTCGCTTCCAGATAGGGCTCGTGCTGTCCCAGCAAGAGCCGGTTGGTCACTACGAGAACGGCATTGTGCACGTGAAAAAAGGCGAAGGTTAGCAGGAACCTGCTAATAGGATGCTCCACATCGATCCGCGAACCAAAGGAGGAGGCCACGAAACCAACGGCGGTTTTGGCGATGCCGTACATTCCGAAGGGCGTGTGGCCAAGGCTGTCCTGCGCCAGTCCAATGGCCATTCCCAGCAAAAGCCCGGAGGAAGGATTTCGCCAGCTCAACCCAAAGTAGATGGTCACCAGAAGAGGAAGTTCCAGGATCGCCGCCGATCGGAAATACACCGGCAGCAGCGCCTCGAGCGCCAGCGCCAGGATTGCCACCCAGACGATGGTGCCCGCGTAATACTTATGAACTTCTATGTACTGGTCGTATTGGGTGTGGATTTCCACTTTGGCCTTTAGTATTTGCTGATCACGGATTGTCCGGCGTTTCCGGAGCCGGCTCTGTTACTGGGGCCTCAGGTTTCGGTTCGGTTGCGGGAGCCTCGGGCTTGGGCTGTGCCACAGGAGCCGCAGGTTTGGGTTTGGGCGGTGGTGTGGGCGCCGCAGGTTTGGGCGGTGTCGCAGGAGCCGCGGGTTTGGGCAGTGTTGCAGGAGCTGCGGGTTTGGGCGGCGCCGCCGACGCAACCGGGACCGCCACGGATTTATCCGCATCCTTGCGGAAGTTGAATTCTTGCCGCGTGAGCAGCACCAGAACTTCCTCGAGGCCGTCCAGCCGCGCGGCAGGCTTCACCGATATTTTTAGGAAGGGGCTGTGACGATCCGGTTGCACTTGCACAACCGTGCCGACGGGCAAATCCTTTGGGAAGATCCGATCCTGTCCTGATGTGAGTATCCTCTCGCCGGGCTCGACTTTAACCTCATTGCTGATGTATTCGAGTCCCAGCAGCGGTTCGCCCGTGCCCCGCACCGGCCCTTGAGCCCGCGACTCTCCGAGCAGTGCGCCCACGCCGCTTTCCTTGTCGGTAAGCAGGAGCACTTGTGACGTGTCCGGATAGACGGCAAAAACCTTTCCGACCACACCCTCCGGAGTGATCACTCCCATATCGCGTCGCAGGCCATCGCGTGATCCTCGACTGATGAAGACCATATGGCTGGCCCGATCAGGGCTTGCCCCGATCACGCGCGCCGCCAGCATTTGCACCTCTGCATGCGCGTCCCGAAATCCGAGCAAGCCGGCGAGACGATCCGCTTCCGCCGCGCGGCTTTCCAGTTGAGCATTGCGCATTCTGAGCGCGGCGACCTCGGTGCGGAGTTGATCATCCTCCTCGCGCGTATGCCGCAGGGCTATGTAGTTATTCCACAGGCTCCGCGCTCCATCCACAGACCACGCCGCGCCCCGCCCCAAAGGGGAGACGCTCTCGATGGCCCACACGCGAATGAGCCGCACCTGCTGCCCACGCCTGATCTGAAGCGCGAGCAGCAGGATCTGAGCCGCAATAGCGGCCGCAAATAGAGTCAGAGATCGATGGCGTGAAGGAATGGGCAAGGTGATCTCTCGTTTCGCTGCTGGATTGTGGTCGAGTTCTGAACCGTCCGGCTAATCAGCCGATCGCTGTGGACTAATTGCCCTCACCTGATCGCCCTCTAGCCCTCTAATCGATCGACACCAAACGAAGCAGGCGGAAATCGCTCAGCATCTTCCCGGTGCCCAGCACCACAGACGCCAGCGGATCATCCGCAATGGAAACGGGCAACCCAGTCTCTTCCCGAATGCGTTTGTCCAGATTCTTGATCAGCGCGCCGCCGCCGGTTAAGACGATGCCTCGGTCACTGATGTCGGCGGAAAGCTCCGGAGGAGTGCGCTCCAGGGCCACCCGAATGGCATTCAAGATGGTCGAGACACACTCGGAAAGGGCCTCGCGGATTTCGCTGTCGTCGATGGTGACGGTGCGCGGCACGCCTTCAATCAAATTGCGCCCCTTGACCTCCATGGTCAGCGGCTTTTCCAGAGGATAGGCGGATCCGATCTCCATCTTGATCTGTTCCGCCGTGCGTTCGCCGACCAGCAGGTTGTATTTGCGCTTCAGATAGTGCATCACGGCTTCATCCATCTCATTGCCGGCGACGCGCACCGACCGCGAATAAACAATTCCGCTCATGGAAATGACGGCAATGTCCGTGGTGCCGCCGCCGATATCCACCACCATGTTGCCGGAGGGCTCCTCGATGGGTAACCCGGCGCCGATGGCCGCGGCCATGGCCTGTTCCACCAAATAAACTTCGCTGGCCCTGGCGCGATAGGCGGAGTCTTGGACCGCGCGTTTTTCTACGGGGGTAATTTCGCTGGGCACGCCGATGACGATGCGGGGGTGAACCAGAACACGGCGATTGTGCGCTTTCTGGATGAAGTAGGTGAGCATCTTCTCGGTCACTTTGAAGTCCGCGATCACTCCATCCTTCATAGGCTTGATGGCCACCACATTGCCCGGCGTGCGGCCTAGCATTTCCTTGGCCTCGCGCCCGACCGCGACCACTTCGCTCGTATTCTTGTTAATGGCGACAATCGATGGTTCGTTGACCACGATGCCCTTGCCCTTGGCGAAGACCAGCGTGTTTGCCGTGCCCAAATCGATGGCCAGATCGGAAGAAAGCAGGCTGAAGACGGAGCGAAGGTTGTACCCGTTTTTACTGAACATTGCCATTTCCGGGCCGTTTCCGGCCGCGGCTCCCCTTTGCCGGCGACACAGTTGCTATGGAATCACGATCGGCACGCGTTTGATAGCCGTACCGCCGCGACGATTCTGCCCGGTCACCACGATCTCATGACTGCCACGCGGGAGCGGCTGCGTGAAATAACGGAAATGGCCGTCGTGCTGGATGTCCGCCACGGCTTCCCCATTGATAATCAGCGCCGCATTGGGCTCTGTGCGCCCCATGAGCTCCACCACGCTTCCATGCAATTCCGTGCCGTCTACTTCCAGGAGCATCTCTTCGGTTTTGCTCTGGCTGATCAGTGTGAACTTAAAGGCATCCGCCGGCGCGCTCTCTTTTTTGTGCGCGTCGATCGCGGTTATGCTCCAATAATAATCGCCAGGATCGAACCCGCTGACGTCGGTGCTTGTCCCCGTGACCACCTTTTCGGCGGCGATGCGCGTAAACATGGAATTCGCGCTCACGCGCAAACTGTAGCTGGCCGCCTCGGGAACGGCGGCCCAGGCGAAGTGCACCGTGGCGTGTTTGGGATCTGCTTCGATCAAGGGCTGAAGGTTCAAAGGCGCCGTCAAGCTGGGAGGCGCGAGCACGTTCGTCTTGGTCACTGCGCCGCTCGTGGCATTATACGTCACACGTTCCCACTCGCCGATGGCGACGTGCTGATTGCCCACCTGCATATCCGCCTTGCCCGCGGAAACGGTGATCTGGTTTTCAGCAGTAGCAGGATCTGTACGAACCGCAGCGCGGCTGTTTTCCTGCAAAGATGCTCTGGCGTTGGCGAAAGAGACCTCGGCTCGGGACCGCGAAGATGGCCAGGTACCCGTGGCCAGGTCCACCGCGCCGGAACTGATGTGCACGGCCACGCTGGTCGATTGATCGCGATCAATGTAGTTCTGCTCAACCGTGACGAAGGAATTCGACTTGATCGTATAGGTTGTGCCGTCCACAAATGTGAGTCTGGCCGCGCCGTCATCGCCGGTGCGAATCAGATCTCCTCTGTCGAGCGTGGTGCGGTAATCGGCATTTTCCCAGGTGACGGAATTGGCGCGCTTGATTTCCACCTTGCCGTCGAGATTAACAAAACGGGCCTGGTTCTGCGCCAGCGCAGCGGCGTTGTTTGGAGCGGCGCTCAGGCTATGCGAGACGCGATCCATTGCAGAGACCAGCCAAGCGGGACGAGCGACGTACACTCCGGCGCATAGAATAACCAGCCCCAGCATGGCGTAGACGATCACGGTTCGGTAGGTGATCGCCGTCCAGTAAACCTCGATGGCCGGCCCCTTGGCATGTTTCGTAGCGTCGGGTTGTCGCGGATCGTGCATAAAAAATGCGGTTTTTCCGCTAGTTTTGGAATCTAGCACACGGTCTGGGGTGTCGCAAGGTAACGACCGGAGGGTGTTGCTCCGCCTTGCAACATGGGGGTCCACGCAAATTGCGAGCATACCTAGAGCACACCGCATCTCGGGCATTATGGGATGCGGATTTCGCGTTTGAGCCCAGGGCCAAGCTGCCCTATAATGACCCTTTCAGACCCAGAATCCATGCACGCCGTCGAGGCCGGGCGATCCCCCTGCGTGCTAGCAAGGTGGCCGTAACCAGTGTTCAAATCACTACATAAGAAGAACCTAGGCGTTCGTATCATGCTCGGGGTCATCGTCGGGCTGCTCGGCGTGGGTATGCTTCTCTATCTGATCCCAGGCCAGGGCACCGAGAGCGTCTCTGCCGCTGATGTGGTGGCGACAGTAGATAATCAATCGATAACCGTTACCGATATTCGCGCGCAGTTGTCGCGCATTGAGCGCAGCGGCACCATACCTGCCGCTCTGGAACCTTTATATGCACAGCAGGTCCTCAACGAGCTCGTGTTCCAGAAAGAGCTGGCGCTCGAAGCCAAACAACTGGGAGTGACGGTCACCGACCAGGAACGCGCCGAGCGCATTCGGCAGTTGGTCCCCACGGCATTTGTGGGCGGCGCCTTCGTGGGTAACGACCAATACGCGGCGCAGGTGGAAGCAAGTTCAGGCATGGGCGTTGCGGAATTTGAGGATCTGGTCGGGCAGGGCTTGCTGGAGGAGAAATTCCGCGAACTCGTAACCGACGGGATGACCGTGTCACCGGCGGAAGTCCAGCAAGAATTCCGGCGACGCAACGACAAGATCAAGATCGGTTATGTAGTCATCAAACCCGAGGACTTGGAGTCCAAAATCGAAGCCAGCGACGCCGACCTATCCGCTTATTTCGACAAGAACAAAGCCAGATACGCCATGCCGGAGCGGAGAGTCGTGCAGTATGCGTTTCTCGATCTCGAGCAGCTTCGGCTGCATGCCAATATTCCACAGGAGCAGATCCGCAACTATTACGACCAGCATATCGAAAGTTACAAAGTGCCGGACCGCGCCCATGTGGCGCACATTTTATTCAAGACCGTGGGCAAGACCGACGCGGAAGCCGAAGAGATCCGCAAGAAGGCTGAAGATGCGCTGAAAAAGGCCAAGAGCGGCGCGAATTTCGGTGATCTGGCCAAACAATATTCCGACGACACGACCAAAGATAAGGGTGGCGATCTCAACTGGATTGTGCGAGGGCAAACCGTACCCGAATTCGAGCAAGCGGCTTTCAGCCTGCCCATCGGTTCGATTTCCGATCTGGTGAAAACGCAGTATGGATTCCACATCATCAAGGTAATTGACCGTCAGGCGGCCCGCACGCAGACGCTCGATGAGGTATATCCGCAAATTTTGGGCACGCTGCAGGAAGAGCAAGCGCAGCGTGCGGCCGAGGACCTTTCCGCGCAAATTTCGGCCGAAATCCGCCGCTCGGGCCGCGTTTCCATCGATGATTTGGCCAAAAAGTTCAACTTGAAATTGGGACAAACGCCGCCGCTTGCAGCCAACCAACCCATCCCGGAGGTTGGCAATTCTCCGGAACTTACCGAGACAATTTTCCGCCTGCGCCCCGGCGACGATAGCGCTCCGATACGCACCGACAAAGGCTACGTGGTCATCTCCGTGAAAGAAGATCAGCCTGCTCATCCAGCAACGCTTCCCGAAGTTCGCGATCGCGTTTTAGCTGATTACCGGCGCGAGAAAGCCGCCGACCTGGCAAAGAGCCGCGCGGAAGAACTGGCGCGGCGTGCCAAATCCGGTGAGGACTTGGCAAAAGCCGCCAAGGCGCTGGGACTCGAAGCAAAGACCAGCGATCTTTTCTCTCGCACCGGCTCCGTAGCTGACCTGGGCGGCGCGTCGCAGCTCGGTTCGGCTTTTAGCCTCGCCGCCGGGCAGACCAGCGATGCGGTTTCTCTGGGCGCAAATTGGGCCGTTTATCGCGTGCTCGAAAAGCAGCCGGCGAATCCCGCGGATCTTGCCAAGCAACCGCAGGACATTCAACAGCAACTCTTGGATGCGCGGCGCACCATGGCCTTTGAGGCTTTCCGCACCGCTCTCGACAAGCGCATGAGACAGGGAGGCAAGTTGAAGTTAAACGTCGAAAACCTCAAGCGCCTTACCGCCCCATCGAGTTCTTAGCCAAAAGGATGACACCATCAGTTCCCTTGCGGCGAGGCAGCAAGGAACTTATACTGCCTGCCAAAATCCAACCTGCGCGGCTCCCTCGGGAGGGCTAGTGTTCAGACTGTACGTTCTCGGGCCGATCTTGTCGGTATGCATATTCGGTCAAGCAGTGTTTGCACAGGTTCCTGCCAAAGTTGATTTCCGCCGTGACGTTCAGCCGCTGTTCAGGACGTACTGCATCGGCTGCCACGGACCGACGCAGCAGATGAGCGGATTCCGCCTCGACCGGCGGCGAGATGCGATGCGGGGTGGCACCATATCGGATATCGGGCCGGGAAACAGCGCGGGAAGCCGGCTGTATCTAAAGCTCCTCGGAAACCAGTTCGGAGCGCAGATGCCGCCCACGGGAGCTTTGCCTCCGGAAGAAATCAACATCATCAAGGCTTGGATCGACCAGGGCGCCGAATGGCCCGACGATCTTTCCGGAGAAACGCCTCCCGCCCCTCCAAATCCGAAGGCCACTCGGATGATGGAGTTCATCCGTAACGGTGATCGTCAGGCGTTCAAGAAAATGTTGAGCCAGGAGCATGAGACCGCCAACCTCAAAGGACCTGGCGGCTCGACGCCGCTGATGTACGCCGCGCTGTACGGTGAGGCCGATTCGGTCGGAGTGCTGCTCAAAGCCGGCGCCGATCCCAACATTAGGAATGACGCCGGGGCGACAGCGCTGATGTGGGCCGTTGACGATGCCGAAAAGACGCGGCTGTTGCTCGAAAGCGGAGCCGACGCGAACGCTCGCTCGGAGGACGCGCGGACCCCGCTGTTAATTGCAGCGGGTCGGTTCGGATCAGCGGCCGTCGTGAAGCTGTTGCTCGATCGCGGCGCGAATCCATCCCTGGCAGGTCTCCGTGGGTCGCCGTTGAGCGAGGCAGCCTACGCGGGCGATGCCACCGTTTTGCGGATGCTCATCAAGCGGGGCGCGGATCGGAAGATGGCGGGGGCGCTCCCCCTGTTTTCCGCCGTGCAGGCGAAGTGCGTCCAGTGCGTGGACCTGTTGATCGAGTCCGCCGGCCAGGACGCTCTCAATGGCGCGCTTCGGGCTTTCGCGCCTTCGCGCGGGAACGCGATCGATGCGAGTACGGTCAAAATGCTGCTCGATCGGGGCGCCGGCGTCAACACCAGAGACGCCGAAGGGCGAACCATCCTGATGCTGGCCGCCAGCTCGGAAGCAATTCCCGTGGAAACCGTCAAAGCTCTGATCGATCAGGGGGCGGACGTGAAGGCGAAAAGCGCTGATGGTCAAACCGCGCTCGATTTCGCGAAGCGGCTTGGCGACACGCCCATCGTGGATCTGCTGATCAAGGCCGGGGTGAAGGAAGCGGGCGCCTCTACAGGGCGCGTCCCTAAGCCGGCCCCGGCCAAATCCCCGCGAGCGGCGGTCGAGAGAAGCCTTCCGCTGCTGCAGAGGACCGATGCCAGTTTTATGCGCAAGGCCGGCTGCATTTCCTGCCACAACAACTCCCTCACCGCGATGACCGTCGCAACGGCGCGATGGAACGGAATCACCGTCGACGACCAAATGGCACGCCAGCAAATGAAGGCTAGTGAATCTTACATCGAGAGCTGGCGTGAGCGTGTCCTGCAGGGCATCCCAATCGCGGGAGATGTCGATACCATTAGTTACATCCTGGTCGGATTGGCAGCCGCGAAGTACCCGCCCGATCCGGCTACCGACGCTTTGGCGCGCTTCGTGAAGAATCGGCAATCGTCGGACGGACGGGTGAGGATCAGGGTGCATCGGCCGCCTCTGGAATCGAGCGATATCCAGTCGACCGCCACCTCGATGCGCGCGATGCAAGTGTATTCCCCTGCAGCGCAACGGACCGACTACCAGAAAGCAGTTCAGCTTGCTGCAGACTGGCTGAAAAAGGCTCAGCCGACGAACACGGAAGACCGGGCGTTTCAGCTTCTGGGCCTCGGATGGGCCGGAGGGAACAAGGAACTCATCAGCACTTGCGCACAGCAACTCCTCGCCGAACAGAGGTCGGATGGCGGCTGGGCTCCGCTTCCGTCACTCGCGAGCGACGCGTATGCAACAGGCCAGGCATTGGTAGCGCTCACGGAAACCGGCGCTCTGGCGGTTACTGAAGCGGCCTACCAGCGCGGGACTCGGTTTCTGCTGAACACGCAGTTCGAGGACGGATCGTGGTATGTGAAGACCCGCTCGATCCCCGTCCAGCCGTATTTCGACAATGGTTTCCCGGGCGAACACGACCAGTGGATCTCCGCGGCGGCCACGAATTGGGCTGCCATGGCGCTTGCGCCGGCAGCGCGGCGATAGCAGCACTCATCGACGCGAACCGGCAGTGGAGCTTCGCAACCGGAATTCAAGACGAACATCACTTCTCCCGCAAAATGATCTCACCGGAACCGATCCACTGATCGTTCAGCCAGAGCCGGTAGCGAAACGATCCGGGCTTTGTGCCGGGACGGGGAGTTCCGCTCAGCAAACGCATCCCGGCGGGAGCCTGAAAGATATTCGAGGCAAAGGGAGAACGGTTGGCGTCGAACTCGATTTTCAACTGGCCTTCTCCGGTGACCCAGGCTACCTGGTCGGAGGGCCCAATGACCATGGCCTCCGGAATCACTCCAACTAAAATCGTTTTTTCAGCCATGACTGCGCGCCTTTTGTGACGGGGCGCGAAGATAACACAGTCTGAGTTTCGGGCAAGCGATTTTCGGA
>Ga0066680_10000648_pt1 | contig 12478 bp, 10 predicted proteins | sample GraSoiAngelo_129_FD_62297 | JGI IMG/M metagenome (GOLD analysis project Ga0066680, IMG submission 62297) | Grasslands soil microbial communities from the Angelo Coastal Reserve, California, USA - 14_0927_12_40cm | ecosystem: Environmental > Terrestrial > Soil > Grasslands | place: USA... | reverse complement strand
CGAGCGCCCTTGCTGGAACCAAGAGAGGAGACCGAGAAGGAGGAGGAATCCTGACAGGGCGAAGAAATACTTGGCTTTGCCCATCCAGTCGAGATTGGGCTGCTTGAAGAGCTCGATCATACCGCTTTTTGCTTCCCTTCTTTAGACTCCGGGGTGAGCGGGAATGTTCCCGGATTGGCACCAGCTTTGCGCTGCTCTCACCTCTTCTGTCAATTCTAGAAGGGCAGGCTAAAGTCTACCCCTACAACTACTTACTAGATGCTGAGCTCTGCCTGGCGGTCCATGCGAGCCAGGTGATACTGGAAAATCGTCTTGGAAACATAGATGGACGTGAACAAATTGGCGATCAGGCCGATCGTCAACGAAACGGCGAATCCGCGAATCGGTCCGGTACCAAAGAGGAACAGGAAAAAGGCGGAAACGACCGTGGTCACGTGGGTGTCGATGATTGTCAGAAAGGCGCGGTCGAAACCGGATTCGACGCCGTTCACGACCGACTTGCCATTGCGCAATTCTTCGCGGATGCGCTCGAACACCAGGACGTTGGAATCCACTCCCATGCCGATGGTGAGGATGACTCCGGCGATGCCGGGCAGCGTCAAAACAGCGCCGAAATAAGCTAGCGCGGCCAGAAGAATAATGAGGTTGAGAATCAGGGCCACGACCGCGTTCGCGCCGGAGAGGCGGTAATAGAAGAGAAGAAAAACCATCACGACGATCAAGCTGAGCACGGAAGCCTGCACGCCGTGGCGAATGGAATCGGCGCCGAGGGAGGGGCCAACGGTACGCTCCTCGAGATACTTGATGGAAGCAGGGAGCGCGCCGGCGCGAAGGACAAGCGCGAGATCGTGGGCTTCTTCTTGTCCGAAGTTTCCTTCGATGAGGCCGGTATCTTCAATGCGATTCTTGATGACCGGCGCGGAATAGACGCGATGTTCGAGGACGATGGCCATCTGGCGGCCGATGTTCTGTTCCGTGAAGGGGCCGAAGCGGCGCGCGGCGTCCGTGGAAAGCGAGAAATTGACCTGCCATTGCCCGGGCATTTGCGCATTGCGGTTTTCCTGGGCGCTGCGCAGGTCGCGACCCGTGACGACCGGGGCGCGGTCGAGCAGATACCAATTCTCCCCCGTGGAGGAACCGGAGGCGCTTCCGGCTGAAGACCGTCCGGGCACAAGTTCTGTCCCTGCCGGAAGAACGCCGTTGTGCGCGGCAAGCGCAGCGGCCTGCGACGGGTACGGCGTGGGATCCTCGACGAGTCTTAGCTCGAGCTGACCGCCGGCCTGAATGACTTGCCTAGCGCGGGCAGGATCGCCCTCACCGGGAAGCTGGATGAGGATTTCATTGTCGTTGCGGCCGTGGAGCTGAATGGTCGGCTCGGTCAGACCTAGAGCGTTGATGCGGCGCTCGAGCGTTTCGAGCGTTTGCTGCATGGTCTGCTGCTGGATGGTGACAATGGCCGTGGGGCGCAGCGCGAGCAGGTAGCCGGAGGATTCGCCGGGCGCGGGCGTCATATCCCATTCTCGGGAGAATTGATCGTTCACGAGATCGCGGAATTGCGCGGACTGTTCCGGGGCGACGTTGCGGACGAGGAATTGCGTGTCGCTTATGCGGCGGACCTCTTCGTAATGAATGTTCTTGGAGCGGAGTTGCGAGGCGAGGCGGTCAATCGTTTGGTCGGTTTCCTGGCTGATGGCTTCCTGCACCTGCACCTGGAGAATGAGGTGCGTGCCGCCCTGCAAATCGAGCCCGAGCTTGATCTGGTGGCCGAAATTCTCCTTCACCTGCGCCCAGGACGTCGGAAATGACGGCAAACCGACCAGGCCGAACAGACAGATGAGAATGACGGAAAAGATGAACAGCGCTTTCCACTTCAGATGAGGATTCATGTTCAGAGGATAAGATGCGCGCACTCGCGCCGCAGGCTAGGACTTGGCATCTTCAGAAGCCTCCACCTGGGCAATTGCGGAGCGCGCGACGCGGATTTTGACCGCGGCTGAACCCGTATCGGCGATTTTCAAAATGAGCGTATCGCCGTCCATGCCGCTGACAGTACCATAGATGCCGCCCGAGGTAACCACCTTGTCTCCGTTCTTGAGGGCTTCGAGCATGGCGCGATGCTGCTTCTGGCGGCGCTGCTGGGGAAGGATCAGAAGAACGTAGAAGATGCCCATGACGACGACCATCATGAGGAGCGGGCTGCCTAAGATGCTTCCGCCACCGGACGCCTGAAGCCAAATTGTGGAGAACGCAGTCACGTTTGAGCCGGTCCTTGTACCAAACTCTCCCCGTACCGGGAAGCCTCCAGCGAGATCCGGATAGCAACGCTGGCCACCCACGAGACGAGGTCTCGCAGGAAAGGCGGAATCAATTCGCTTCTTTGTGTGCGGCCGCAAAGCGGGGGATGCGCTTAGCGGGAGACGCCATTAAGCGGGGCGTTTCCTTGCGTGACCCCGACAGGGTCGGGGTCAACTTCATGTGTGACCGCCCCGATTTTATCGGGGTAAACTCCGCAAGCGGTCAACTTCATGTGTGACCACGAAGCGGTCAACCCGTATAGCGCGCGCACATCTCTGATGAGAAAGCTGTCAGATTCCCAAACTCGATAGCCTCGCGGATTCGGCGCATCATGTCAAGATAAAAGTGGACGTTGTGGTGGGTCGCAAGAATCGCGGCGGTGAGTTCGCCAGCAGCGAAAAGATGCCGGAGATAAGCGCGGGTATACCGCCGGCAGACGGAGCAGGAGCAGCGCTCGTCAATGGGTCGCTCGTCACCGGCGTAGCGGGCATTCTTGATCAGGACGCGCCCCTCACTTGTATAGAGGCATGCGTGGCGCGCGGCCCGAGTGGGCAAGACGCAATCCATCATGTCGATGCCGAGCGCGACGTAGTCAGCGAGCTGCTCCGGCCGACCGACGCCCATGAGATAGCGCGGCCGGTCTTCCGGGAGGAGCGCGCTGACTTCGCCGGTCATTTCGCAGGTGAGCGCGTGCGACTCGCCGACCGCGAGGCCGCCAACGGCGTAGCCGGGGAAATCGAGCTCAAGAAGCTGGCGGACACTTTCGCGGCGCAGGTCGGTGAAGGTGGCGCCCTGGACGATGCCGAACTGGAGCTGGGCGATGTTCCCATCACTCTTCCCATAATCCAGGAAGGACGCACGCGAGCGGCGCGCCCATGCGGTTGTTCGTCGCACTGCGGATTCGGCGGCAGCGCGCGGAGCAGGCGTTTCGATGCACTCATCGAGAACCATGGCGACATCCGAGCCAAGGGCGAGCTGGATTTCGACGGCCTTTTCCGGCGTGAGGAGGTGTTCCGAGCCGTCGAGGTGTGAGCGGAAGCGCACGCCTTCGGCGGTGACTTTACGCAAATCCGCAAGACTGAAGACCTGATACCCTCCCGAGTCGGTGAGAATCGCATGGGGCCAGGACATGAACTTGTGCAGACCGCCGAGCTTGCGGATGAGTTCGTGGCCGGGTCGCAAATAGAGATGATAGGTATTCGTGAGGATAATTTCGGCGCCGAGCTCCTCGAGCGATTCTTGACGCAGGCCCTTAACGGTCGCGGCGGTGCCGACGGGCAGGAAGAACGGCGTTTCGATCGGGCCGTGCGGCGTCGTTAGCCGGCCGCGGCGCGCGCCGGAGGCGTCGGCCTTGAGAACTTCAAATGAGAAGGCCACGTGGCAAGTTTAGCAGGCCTTGCTGGGTTTATCGGGGAACTAGAGCGCGGCCCAGCCGACGCGAGCCAAAACCCAAATGAGCCAAATACCGAATACCGTTCCCAGGGCCGAGCCGGTCTTGATTTTCTTCGGACTGGCTGCGGCGAAGCCGATGGCGACCAACGCGAGGCACCAAATCCAGAAGAGGTCGAGCGACTGACCCAGGGTAGAGAGCCATTTCGGGGCATCGTCTGCGAGGAACGCCGCCACGTTGCTCACGAGGAAATGCTCTGGGTCCACATCGCCGCGCGATTTTAGCGAGAGTGTGATGACGGCCAGCACACTTGATACGGCGACAGGCATGAACGCAAAAGACGTAATGCTGAAACCCTGACTGAAATTGAGCCCCGCCCCGAAAAACAAATTGAAAGCGCCCCAATAGATCAGAGCGACGACAAGGATCGTCAAAGCAGTGCCGACCAGTCCGAAGGCGAAGGAAATCCGAGGGGCCCAGGTGGTCTGGGCTTCCAGCATGCGGTCCTTCTGGTCTTGCGCCATCTGCTCCGCTCTCGGGTTCTGATTCATCTGCCGCTCAAAGAAGGCGCGCCAGTCGGTTTTTTGTCCCAAGAGGAAGCCGACGACAAGGCCGAGCGCACAGCACAGGATAAAAGGAGCGACCCAGCTTGGTTTGGCGGCAATGTCGGCGAAGGTGCGCTTGGGGCTGAAGAGCGCGCCGGTCAAACGGCCGATTGTGCCGATCGAAGCTTGGGGCCCCGGTTCGGGCATGGATGTAGTCGTGGCCATCGAGGATTCCTCCACTCGCAAAAGTGTGAGCGGGATACTGTACCAGTTTCGCGTCTCGGAACCAGAAAAATGTCAGCGTGGGCATCATTTGGGGAGAGGTACTTCGGGTACGGATGCGAGGAGTTGCCGGGTGTAGGCGTGACGCGAGTGTTCGAGAATCTGGCGCGCAGGGCCCATTTCCACGAAGCGGCCGGCGCACATCACCGCAACTTGCGTGGCAAGCTGCGCCACGACGGGCAGGCTGTGGGAGATGAAGACGTAGGTGAGCCCGAATTCGCGCTGAAGCTGCTGGAGAAGGAGCAGGACTTGTGCGCCGACGGAGACATCCAGGGCGGAGACCGGCTCGTCGGCAACGACTAGCTTCGGTTGGAGGATCAGAGCCCTCGCAATGCCGATGCGCTGGCGCTGGCCGCCGGAGAACTCGTGGGGATAGCGATCGAGCGCGTCGGCCCCGAGGCCGACTCGCGCCAGCATGAGTGCGGCGGTATTCCTGCGTTCCCGGTGCGAAAGCGCCCGCTCGTGGATCGCAAGCGGCTCTGCGACGATTTCCCCGACGCGCATCCGCGGATTGAGCGACGCAAAGGGGTCTTGAAAGACCATCTGCATCTGGCGGCGCAAGGCGCGCAGTCCGGAGCCGCCGGCGGCCAGGAGATTTTCGCCGGCGAAGTAGACCTGCCCGGAATCGGGCTCGATGAGGCGGAGCAACATGCGCGCGAGCGTGGTTTTGCCGCAGCCGGACTCGCCGACAATGGCGAAGGTTTCTCCGGCCGCGACGCGGAAGCTCGCCCCGTCGACAGCCGTGAACCGCTCCGTCTCCGAGCCGCCGGAAAATGTCCCCGCGCTCCGGCGGAAGCTTTTCCGCAGCTCGCGAACATCGAGAAGCGCTTGAGACGCGGTCATGATTACCCGCCAATGAGAACGCAGCGGGCGGAGTGGCCAGGCGAGGCCGCGCGCAGTTCGGGAAGCGCCTGGGCGCATTCGGGAAGACGCTTGGGACAGCGCGGCTCGAAAGCGCAGCCGGGGGGCAATGCATCGAGGCGCGGGACGCTGCCGGGGATCGGCGTGAGCGGAGCGCGCGTGAGTCGCGGCGAAGCAGCGAGCAAACCTTCCGTGTAGGGATGGCGCGGGCGCGAGAGAACTTCGCGCGCCGGGCCTTGCTCGACAAGACGGCCGGCGTAGAGCACGGCGACGCGTTCAGCGACCTGGGCGACGACGCCGAGGTCGTGCGTGATGAAGAGAAGGCCAAGGCGAAGCTGGCGGCGAAGTTTGTCGAGCAACTCGAGGATTTGCTTTTGCACGGTGACGTCGAGCGCCGTTGTGGGCTCGTCGGCGATGAGCAGCCGGGGGCCCGCGGCCAGGGACATGGCGATCATGGCGCGCTGGCGCAGGCCCCCCGAAAGCTGATGCGGGAATTGTCTGGCGCGGAGAGCGGGGTCAGGGACCGCCGCTCGTTCAAGGGCAGCGATGGCGCGCCGGCGTACGGTTTCCGCGCGGATGTCCGGCTCGTGGGCGCGGATGGCTTCTTCGACTTGCGCGCCGATGCGCATCACGGGATTAAGGGAGGTCATCGGCTCCTGGAAAATCATGGCGATTTCACGTCCGCGGACTGCGCGCAAGGCGCGTTCGTCGAGTGCGGTCAGATTTTTTCTCCCGTCCGTGCCGTGGGAATCTGCTGCGCCGGAAAACCAAACTTCGCCGGAGACGCGAGCCCCCGGCGGGAGCAGGCCCATCAAGGCAAGAGCGAGCATGGTCTTGCCGCTGCCCGATTCACCGACAAGACCCAGCGACTCTCCGCGTTCGATGCACAACGAGACGTTGTTGACGGGACGGATGCGCCCCGCTGCCGTCGGCAGCTCGACAGTCAGACTGCGCACATCGAGGAGGGTGGCCACGCGGTCATCTTAGTGCGGAAAACCGAAACTCGATACACGAAACTCTGCCCTTTGTCCCGCTGGGGATCGCGGATTAACGTTGCGCCAATGGAATGACAAACTTGAGGGCGGTGTGGGTAGGGGAGAAGGCGACGACTTTGACGTCCTTGAGGCCGGCCTTGCGTCCGGCGGCAATCACGTCGTTTTCGGTGACGGCTTTTTGCCCTTTGGGATAAACGATCCAGAGAGCGGCGGGGCCTTTCATCGTTTTGGCCAACGGCGCGACGCGCGCCAAATCCTTTGAGGCGTCAGCGGCGAAAAAGATCGAGTCACAGGTTCCCGGAGTTTTTGCGCTGGAGGTTGCGCGGGTTCGGCCGCGAAATTCATCCAGAAAATCCGTCTCGAAAGAGCCGACGAGAACGACACTTGCGCCGGGCTTGACGCCTAGCTTGTCGAGGCGGGGTTTTGGGTTCTTGATTTTATCGAGCCACTTTTCGGCGGCGGCGCCCAAAGTGAAGACAGCTTCGCCATCCGGCGTCTTGAGACGAAGTTCGCCGTCGAAAGCGCGCGCGGAGTGGATCTTCGCAAACGGAATCTTCAGACGAAATTTGCGGCTTGCGCCGCGAAAAACGATCTCAGATGTCTCGAGCAGGGCCCTGCCCTTTTCACGGTGCCCGCCCAACTCAGCGAAGCAGACGACTTCCTGACCCATCGGTGCCGCCCCCCGCCTAAGCGGATGACTTGCTGGTGCGCGGGACAGAAAGCGGAGATGCGGGTTCCGCGCAACGGCGATTACAATCATACGTCATACAGCTATGGCCACAGCTACCGCGCCCCGGGTGGATTGGACGCTGATCTTCGCGCAGCGCGGCTTCCGCTATTTTTTTGCGGCGATGTTCGTTTCGCTGTTCGGCAGCGGCATGAACTTCGCGGGAGTGAGCTGGTACATCCTTGCGGCCACGCATTCGACGGTGAAGGTGAGTCTGCAGGTGATCGTGGTGACACTGCCGGGCTTGATCGTGCCGTTTCTCGGCGGCGTGCTGATCGACCGGTTCGACCGGAGATATCTCGGCATCGCGCTGGACATCGCGCGCGGGATCGCGGTGCTGGGAACGGCCGCCATCGCCTACTGGGGCCACCTGCAGATCTGGCATCTCTACGCGATGACGCTCATCACGGGAATGGGCTTTGCAATGTACTGGGCGACGGTGAACGCGCTGGTGCAGGAAGTGATCCCGCCAAGCCAGTTTACGGGCGCGAATGCCGTGGTGCTGATCGGCGTGCAGACCGGGATGCTGTTGGCGGGCTCGATGGTGGGCTTTGCGTACAATGCCGCGGGCATCGCGGGAATTCTGGCGATTGACGGAGCGACGTACTTCGTTTCGGCGATTTGCCTGCACAAGCTGCGGCGCGGGTACGTCTCGCCGCGGCAGCGTTCGCGGTATCCACATGAGTATTCCGAGGCCACCGAAGCGACGGCAGAGGCGCTCGAGACGGGGGCATTTCCGCAGGTGGCCGAAGCAGGCCTGACGCTCGCGATGTATTCCGACATGAAGGAAGGATTCGCTTACCTCAAAGCGGAGCCGCGCGTGAGGGCGCTCGGGCTGACGCATGCGACGATGATGGCAGGCGTGGTGAGCGCGAACGTGCTGATCGTCGCGCTGGCGAGCCAGGTGCTGCACGCCGGCGCGCGCGGGCTGGGATTCCTGGAAGCGGGCTGGGGAGCGGGGGCGATTGTGGGAGGACTGCTAGCCAGCCAACTCTCCGCGCGGCTGCGCATGACGCTGTACGTTTTGGCGATGGCCGGGCTGGCGATGGGCCACATGGTGATGCCGTTCGTCACGCTTCTCTTCTTCTCTGTCTTGCTGCAGGCGACGTTCGGCTTCTGCCGGGCGCTGGGCGGCGTGGTGGCGCAATCGACGGTGATGCATATCGTGCCGAAGCATTTCATGGGGCGGACGCAATCGGCGTTCGCGATAGCGACGACGGTCCTGCAAGTCCTCATGAGCTTCGGGCTGGGATGGCTGACGCAAAACGCGGGGATCGTCGCCGGCTTTTCGCTTCTGGCGTTGCTCTACGCCGGGGCGACGGGCGCGGCGATTCGCGCGCGGCAATTGGTGTCCTGACAGGGGAAGAGTTTAGGCGGGGGAGGCCGACGCTGAAGGTTGGAAACTCTTCCCTCCGAGCAGTTCGACGGCGGCCTGGTAGAGATTGGCGCGCAACCGATATCGTTCGTTGGCGCGAGTGACATAACGAACAGTGACCTCGACGCCGCCGATGACGGGTTTCAGGGTGATCGCAGGAGCGGCCGAGAACGAGCTCATTTCGCGCGAATGGGCGGCGCGCTGCCATTCCTGTTCGGCCTGGCGCGCGCTTTCCTGGGTCGCCTCAAGAACTTTCTTGCGAATGGCGTCGATGATGGGGAAAGGATCCCGATCCACGGGAAGCACAAGGCTCAATTCATCCCATAACCATTGGCCGGAGGTGGAAAAGTTGAAATAGTGGCCTTCGATGGCGAAGTTGTTGGTGAAGGTCACGCGGCGGCCGGTGGGGTGACCAGCGTCAGTCCAGTTGCCGGTCTCGAGCAGGACGGTGTGGAAGAGGCCGATTTCGACGACCTCGCCGGTGACGCCGTTGATTTCCACCCAGTCGCCCAGCCGAATACCGTTTTTGCCCATCAGCACGAACCAGCCGAAGAACCCAACAATGAAATCCTTGAGCGCGACGGTGAGTCCCGCGCCGGCAAGGCCCAGAACCGTGCCCAACTGCCCCGGAGGGCCAAAGATCACCAGAAGGATGAAGAGCAGCGCGACCACTTGCAGGCTCACGCGCGTAATCGTGCGGAGCGTCTGCACTTGGCGGCGGTCGAGAGACACCTTTTGAAGCAACTTCTCCAGCCAGGAATTGAAGAAGAACCCGACGAGAGCGATGGCCAGGACTATGAGCACGCCCAGGAGCATGCGATGGACTACGGCGCTCTGGCGCGCTGCCACAATCTCAATCCACTGACCGTAGATGTTGGCGAGCTCCTTCTCCGCGTCAATGCGCTGGTCGAAGTTGGCGAGTCCCTTTTGATCAGACGCGATGCGCTTTGTGCGGGCGAGCAGCGCGGCGGCTTCCTCGGGGCTGTGGTTCGTGCGCGATGGGGCAGCGGAGGAAGTGGACTGACCTGCGGCGACGGCGTGCTTTGCGTGACGCGCAAGTTCCGGCGTGCTTGTTTTCTCCGCGTCGATACGCGCGTCGAGCGCGTTGTGTTCCGTGGATAAAGTTGCCGCGGCGGCCTCGGCTTCGGCCTTCGCCTTCCACAACCGCAACTGCTTCTCGTGGAGCGCGGACCACTGCTCGAAGCGGTGGATCAGCCCGCGCTCCTCGGCCGGAGCCGAACCGCTCGGAATCGCTGGATTTCCGTGGGTGGCTTCGTGCTCGCGCTTCATCTCCTGAACCCGGTCTTCCGGATCGCCACCCGCGCGGATCAGGTCCTCCCTAGCGTCGTCCACTTCATCCTGATCCAACTCGAGGTCCGCCTTGGCCTGGGCCAATTCATCGGCCAAAGCTTCCTTACGGTCTCCGGTTGCCTTCGCCAATGCCGCCGTGAGTTGATCCACCTGCGCTTGATCGGCCTGGAGTTGCTTTTGCGCGCCTTGGAGGCGGGCCTGGATCTCCTTCTGCTCGGCGTTCAGGACGGGCGGACGCTCCCTCGCCTCGCGCAGTGCGGCGGAGTAGGCAAGGTCCACCTCGTAATCCGCGAGGCGCAACGCTTCCTGGGCGAGGGGAAGTTCCTCGGAGGCATTGACCAACCGAGCGAACTCCTGGGCAGTCTTGAGCGGCGACTGGTCCACAAGCGGGACCTGCGATGGCGCGGTGTGATTCTTTTTGCCCTGGCTAAGAGGAGCATTGGCGGCGCGGTTTGTGCGGAACAAACCGAAGATTGTTGCGCCCAGCAGGACGACCAACAGAATCACCGAGATGCGTTGCAGCTTGCTCATGCGCCAGACTGATTCCCCGGCCATTCTAGTACGGCGCGTGGTGGAACAGGGACGCGTTGTCACGCCGCGCGGAAGACGAGACTTTACGTTTGAACACTTGAAGCTGAAATTGCCCGGCGGGCAGAGGGGCGAGCATTTCCGCGATGGAAAATTGTCTCAGAGGTAGTCGCGTGAGGGGCCCTCCAGGAAGGCGCGGAGCTTGCGCGAGCGGGAAGGGTGGCGCAACTTGCGGAGGGCCTTGGCTTCGATCTGGCGGATGCGCTCGCGAGTGACGGCAAACGACTGGCCGACTTCCTCGAGCGTGTGCTCGCTGCCGTCGTCGAGCCCGAAACGCATCTTGATGACTTTTTCCTCGCGCGGCGTGAGCGTCTTCAGGACCGAGGAGGTCTGCTCCTTGAGATTGAGGTTGATGACCGCGTCGGAGGGCGAAACGACGGCCTTGTCCTCGATGAAGTCGCCCAGATGCGAGTCTTCTTCCTCGCCGATGGGCGTTTCGAGCGAGATGGGCTCTTGCGCGATCTTCAGAATTTTGCGCACCTTGGCTACCGGAATGTCCATGCGCTTGGCAATTTCTTCGCTGGTGGGCTCGCGACCGAGCTCCTGGACGAGTTGGCGGCTGGTGCGGACGAGCTTGTTAATCGTCTCGATCATGTGCACGGGGATGCGAATGGTGCGCGCCTGGTCGGCGATAGCGCGGGTAATGGCCTGGCGGATCCACCAGGTCGCGTAGGTGGAGAACTTGTAGCCGCGGCGCCACTCGAATTTGTCCACGGCCTTCATCAGACCGATGTTGCCTTCCTGAATCAGGTCGAGGAACTGAAGGCCGCGGTTGGTGTATTTCTTGGCGATGGAAACGACCAGGCGAAGATTGGCCTCGATCAATTCTTTCTTGGCTTGTTCGGCTTCGGCTTCGCCGCGATGAATCTGTGAGAGCGTGCGCTTCAGCTCGGTGAGCCCGACTTCGCTCTGCTCTTCGATGTCCTTGAGCTCCAAGCGGCGCGAACGCAAATCCTTCCGCGCCTCGGCGGCGACATCGCCCTTGGCCACGTCCACGCGGCGTTCGAGCCGGCCCGCCTCGCGCTCGAGCGACTGCAGGCGCTCGACGGTGGAGCGCATCTTGTCCACAAGGCGCTTTTTCTCAAATGGATTGAAGTCGATGTCCCGCATCGCGAGCGAAATTTGGACGCGGGTGCGCGCCACGGCCCATTTCGCGCGGATGTAGCTGCGCTTTTTGGACTTGGGCGTCTTTTCGAGCTTGACGGCATGCCGGAGCGCTGCGTCATAGAGTTTGGCGATTTTGTCGATCTGCTTGAGCGTTTGTTTGGTCTTATTGGCGATCTTTTCTTCGGTCAACTCTTCATCGTCAAATTGAACGATTTCCTTGATGGATCGCGCGCCCTTGCGGAGGTCATCACCGACGGCAATCAACTCCTTAATGACGATGGGCGAGCGCGTGATGGCCTTCATCACGACGAGCTGGCCGCGCTCGATGCGCTTGGCGATGGCGACTTCGCCTTCGCGCGTCAGCAGCGGGACGGTGCCCATCTCGCGCAGGTACATGCGGACGGGGTCGTTGGTCTTTTCCAGGGCGCCCGGCGTGAGATCGAGGTCAACTTCTTCGCCGTGGAAATCTTCCTTGGGCTCGGCGTCCGCGTGCTCGGTGATTTCCAGGGTCGCGCGCGCGGCCTTCGCCGTGGCGGCGTCTTCGTAGATGTCGATGCCGTTGCGCTCGAATGTGGAAAGGAGGTCGTCGATTTCTTCCGAAGAGTGGACTTCGGCCGGAAGGATGTCGTTCACTTCGTCGTAGAGCAGGTAGCCGCGCTCCTTGCCCATGGCAATGAGCTGGCGTACCGCGTCGTATTTTTCCTCAAGACCCAGAGCCACAAGCTCCTCCCGCGTTCATCCAGCGGGCACGCAGACAGGCAGGTCTCGCCCGGAACTCCTTGCCCACGCGCACCTCGCGTAGGCGCGGGGATACCGAGCCTTTAGGAAAAGGAGATACACGCCGCACACATCGCTAATTGTCGGTTGATTCCTTCCGCGTCGCTGCCCGCCCAGCCGCACCACCATGCCCTGAATGCGTCCCCTCGCCTGTGGAACGCCGTTCCCGAGTACCGGGACTGGTTCTACAAAAGAATAGATGCGCGCCGCACGCAAACCGTTACC
>Ga0066680_10000647_pt1 | contig 12478 bp, 9 predicted proteins | sample GraSoiAngelo_129_FD_62297 | JGI IMG/M metagenome (GOLD analysis project Ga0066680, IMG submission 62297) | Grasslands soil microbial communities from the Angelo Coastal Reserve, California, USA - 14_0927_12_40cm | ecosystem: Environmental > Terrestrial > Soil > Grasslands | place: USA... | reverse complement strand
TTGACGAAGGTCACCGTTGAGATCGTGTTCAACACCAGTTTCTGCGCGGTGCCGGCCTTCAACCGTGTCGAGCCTGCGATCATCTCCGGCCCCACGTCGAGGATCATTTCGTGCTCCGCGATGCGTCCGAGCACGGATCTCGGCGTGCCAACGATCGCAACCGTCAAGGCGCCCGCGTCGCGCGCACGCTCGAGCGCGGCGACCGTGTACGGCGTCGTGCCGCTGGCACTGACGGCGAGGACCGCATCCGACGAGCCGACACTCTTGTTGTCGATGTCGGCCGCACCGCCAAGCGCATCGTCCTCGGCCGCGTCGCTCGGGGCGACGATCGCGACGACCTGGTCGGTGGAGAACGTGGGCCCACATTCGAGCGCGTCGAGCTGCGCGAGCCGCCCTGACGTGCCGGCGCCGACGTAGATCAGACGACCGCCGTCACGCAACCGTTCGACGATCGCGTCGATCGCAAGCGCGAGCGCATCTGCAGCGAGGCCGACCGCGGCTGGTACGCCCTTGTCGGAGTCGTTGATCTCGCGAACGAGCTCGCGTGTCGACCGCAGGTCGATGTCGCGCACCGTGTCGCTTGTCCGTCCGGTCAACGCAGCGGTCACCGCTTCCCATACCAGTGGCGCGTCGGGCGTGGCGAGTGACGTCATGTGCCCACAGGCCTCGTACCCCCACGTCCACACGTCGGCGACGCCGGCCGCGCGTGCAGAGGCCACGCCGGCTTCCAGTTCCGGAATGTCGTCACGGGTCAGCCCGAAGCTCGGCAACCAGAGTTGCGCCTCGACGCTGTTTCGCGACGCGGTCTCCGCGAGGAGCGTCGCGAACCGCTCGACGAACGGTCCCGCGGGCTCGCCGAAGTTCTTCCAGTACGGATCGGTGGCGAGCTTGGCGAGCCCCGGGAGCGATGCGACTGCGTCCCAGTCGGAGATCCCGTGTGCGCCCTCGGTCAGCGGCAAGAGGCAGATCGTGTTGCGCCCGCCACGCGAGGCGACGTGCGCGCACATCTCCCGCAGGAAGTCGACCGTCGAGCGCTCGCGAAACGCCAGTACCTCGTCCGTCAGCTCCTCTGGCATCGGCGCGCCGAACTGCTCCTGGCAAACATCACAGCGGCAGGCCCAGCGCTCCACCTCGGCGCCGACATGCTCCGGCACGGTCCAGTGCGGCTCGTCCCAGAAGACGAAATCCGTTGCGGCTTCCAGCGCTGCGTCGGCCCACTCCTTGCAGAACGCGCGGTAGGCAGGATTGTTCAGGCAGCCCGTCGCGACGCGCCGTCCGTCGTCGAGCACCTGGCACGCGTCCGGATGAAACGTCACCCACCGGCTCTCGGCCTCGCCCCCGAACGTCCGCCCGAGACCCCACGGACACATCTGCACCTCGAGACCGAGCTCGTGCGACGCCGCGACGATCTCCGCCATCGTCCCGCGGTAGTAGGCGAGGTCGTTCTCCGAGAACGTGTGCAGCACGCCCGTGTAACCGCGCGCAGCGAGATCCTCCAGATCTCGCCGAACGTGACGGAGGATGCGGACGCCGAAGTACGAGCAGCCTGCGCGCAGGCTCATCCGCGCTCGCCGATCGCGAGCGGCGTCACCGAGGGCTCGCGCCGCTGCGACAGCTCCGCGACGAGGCGGTAGCGGTCGCCGCGGTAGATCGAGCGGACGTACTCGACGGTCCGCCCGCCGGGAGTCTGGCTCGTGCGTTCGAACAGGAACGCCGGCGAGTGCAAGGGCACGTGCAGCAGCTCCGACTCTTCCTCGTTCGTCACCGTGGGCTCGATCGTCTGCAGACCGGACGCGATCACCACGTTGTAGCGGTCTTCCAGCAACTCGTACCAGGAAGCGTGCTCCAGCTGCGGAGCCGTCAGCCCGGGAACGAGCGACACGGGGACGTGGAGCGTCTCCAGCGCCATCGGCTCGCCGTCCGCGAGCCGGAGACGGCGGATCTGGAACACACGGTCGGCCGGCGAGATGTTGAGCGCGCGGGCGACCTGCGGGCCGGCGTGCACGTTCTCGAGCGAGATCGTCCGGCTATCCGCGACCATCCCACGCCGGCGCATGTCCTCGGTGAAAGACGTCAGCGTCAGCTGCTGCGCGATCTTCGGCTCGCTGACGAACGTGCCGCTGCCGTGCCGCCGCACGAGGTAGCCCTCACGGACGAGCTCGTCGAGGGCGGCCCGCAGAGTCAGCCGCGAGACGCCGAGATCGGTGCTTAGTCGCCGCTCCGACGGAATGGCCTCTCCGACGCCGAGCTGCCGGATCAGCTGGACGACGCGCTGGCGGATTTGCTCCTGCTTCGTCATCCCAGCGTAGGAAAGCACACGGCTCGGCCGATGGTCAAGACCATTGGTGTCAAGGGGGGAAAGAAAGCGCGACGATTTGGGCCTTGACATTCAAAGTGGACTATGCCAATCTCCCGCCGTGGCCGGTGGACTAAACCAATTTGCGCCCGTACATGACCGGCCGGGGCGCCTGCGCCTTCGGGAGGCGAGATGAAAGCTCGAATCATCGTGGCGGCACTCCTGGCCGTCGCGCTCTCCGCCGCCGCCTCAACAGCGAGCGGCTCAGTCAGCAGTTCGAAGGCTGACAGCATCACCGTCTGGCTCATGGGTGACGCACAGAGCGGCTGGCCGAACGTCGTGGCCGAAGCGAACGCCGCGTTCCGGGCGAAACACCCGGGCGTGGACGTCAAGGTGCAGTACCAGACCTGGGGCGATCACCTGACGAAGTTCGACGCCTCGATCGCTGGCGGCGACACGCCGGACGTGCTCGAGTTCGGGAACAGCGAGATGACGAAGTACATGGCGAGCGGCGCCCTCAAACAGCTGAAGGCCGCGAACTTCCCCAACTCGAAAACGTGGCTTCAGGGCCTCAAGGCCTCCTGCACATACAACGGCAAGCTCTTCGGCGTGCCGTACTACGCAGGGGCGCGGGCCGTGATCTACCGGAAGGACCAGTACAAGTCCGCCGGGATCAAGGGGACGCCGAAGAGCCAGACCGAGTTCCTCTCGGCCGGCAAGAAGCTGATGAAGAAGTTCGGCAAGAACGACCCGAACTTCTCCGCCTTCTACTTCGCCGGGAAGAACTGGTACGCGTCGCTGGCCTACGTCTACGACTACGGCGGACAGATCGCGACCCGGAAGAACGGCAAGTGGGTCGGGACGCTCGAGAAGCCGAATGCGATCAAGGGCCTGAACGCCGTCAAGAACGTCGTCGGAACCCTGTCGCGGGCGAGCAGGACGACAGACGAGGCGCATCCGCAGCAGGCGCTCGTCTTCGCCAAGGGACACGTCGCGTCGTTCATCGGGAACGGCTGGGAGTGGCCGTACGCGCTCAACAAGGACTCCGGGAATCCGGATCTCGCGAACGTCGTCGGCGCGTACCCGATGCCGAGTCACGTCCAGGGCAAGCTGATGCCGGAGTTCCTCGGCGGCTCTGACCTGGCGATCCCGGCTCAGAGCAAGAACGCGTCGCTCGCGGCCGACTGGATCAAGGCATTCACGAGCACGAGTGCGGAGACCGGCCTCGCCAAGGTGGGGAACATCCCCAACACGACGAAGCTGGCCAACGTGAACAAGGACAACCCTCAGCTCGCTCCGTTCGCCAAGGCGGCCTCCTCGAGCTGGTTCGTGCCGACGGCACCGAACTGGGTCAACGTGGAGAATGCGGACGTGCTGCAGAACATGCTGGTTCAGATCTACACGGGCAAGAAGTCGGTGATCTCTGCTGCGAAGAGCGCCGACAAGCAGATCCAGAACATCCTGAACGGATAGCGCGAACCGGGTGAGCCGACTCGCGCCCGAAGGAGCAACGGTGGCCGTCGCCGAGAGCGAGTTTCCCCTTGTCTCTCGGCGGCGGCGCCGATTGTCGGGGCGACGGGTCGCCTCGGCGCTCGCGCCGTACGCGCTCCTCGCGCCGGCTGCCGCGATCATCGGCGCCGTCCTCGGGTATCCGCTCTACCTCCTCGTCCGGCTCTCGTTCGAGAAGTACGGTCTGTTCGAGCTCGTGCGCCACCACGGGACGTGGGTCGGCCTCGGCAACTACCGCAAGATCTTCCACGACTCGCAGTTCTGGCATGTCGTCCTTCGCACGGTCGTCTTCACCGCCGTCAACGTCACGCTGACGATGGTGCTCGGCACGGCGATCGCGCTTCTGATCGCGCGGCTGGGTCGGTTCATGCGGCTCTTGCTGACGACGGCCCTCGTGCTCGTCTGGGCGACGCCGGTGGTGGTCGCGGTCAACATCTGGCGCTGGATGGTCGACTACGAGTTCGGGGTCGCGAACTGGACGCTGACGAAGCTGCACTTCGGCAACTTCGTCCACCACGACTGGTTCGCCAGCAGCTTGAGCGGCTTCGGCGTGATCACCGCGGTGATCGTGTGGGGGGCGATCCCGTTCGTGGCGATCACGGTCTACGCGGGACTGTCGCAGGTGCCGCAGGAACTGATCGAGGCCGCCCAGATCGACGGCGCCCGTGCGTGGAACGTCTTCCGTGAGGTGACGCTGCCTCTGCTGAAACCGATCTTCATCATCCTGGCGAGCCTCTCGATCATCTGGGACTTCCAGGTCTTCAACCAGGTCTGGATCATGCTCGGCGAGCGGCCGTCGCCCGACTATTACCTGATGAGCATCTACGCCTTCGTCGAATCGTTCCGCATCAACGAGTACGGGCTCGGCTCGGCGATCGCCGTCGTGATGGTGGCGATGATGATGGTCGCCACCCTCGTCTACATCCGGCAGATGGTGAAGACCGGAGAGGTGCGATGAGCTCCGTCGCGCCGATCGCACCCGTCCCCGTCGCACCAACGACCGCCCGGCCGGCTGCAGTGGCCCGGCGACGCCTACGCCGTGGGCACGTCGCGCGTCGCGTCGGCATCAATCTCCTCGGCCTCGCCGTCTTCACGGTGATGATCTTCCCGGTCTACTGGATGGTTGCGACGGCGTTCAAGCCGGGGCGCAACATCCAGGACTACAAGCCGCACTGGTTCCCGGCGCCGGCGACGCTCTCGAACTTCACCAACGCCGTGCACCGCCCGTACTTCTGGACGGACGTGAAGAACAGCCTGATCATCGTCTCCTTCGTGGTCGTCCTCTCGCTCACGGTCGCGTTCCTGGCGGCGCTCGCTCTGTCGCGGTTCCGTTTCTACGGACGCACCGCGTTCATCTTCCTGATTCTCGGCACGCTGATGGTGCCGCTGGCCGCGCTGATCATTCCCCTCTACATCACGCTCAGCCGCGTCCACCTGATCAACACGCTCACAGGCGTGATCGCCATGTACATGACGTTCGTTCTGCCTTTTTCGGTGTGGACGCTGCAAGGATTCATGCGCGGCGTTCCGCGTGAGCTCGAGGAGGCGGCGATGGTCGACGGGAGCACGCGCTTCGGGGCGTTCGTGCGGATCCTCCTCCCGCTCGTCGCGCCCGGCCTCGTCGCCACCTCGATCTTCGCGTTCATCCAGGCCTGGAACGAGTTCATCATCGCGTACGTGTTCCTCCATGACGGCAGCAAGCAGACGATCACCGTCTGGCTCGCGTCGTTCACGAACCTGCACGGGACCGACTGGGGCCCGCTGATGGCGGGAGCGACCCTGACAGCGCTCCCCGTCGTCGTCTTCTTCGTGCTGATCCAGCGGCGGATCGCGTTCGGATTGACCGCCGGGGCGGTACGAGGCTAATGGCTGCGATCCAGCTCGTCCACGTGTCGAAGGAATACGGTGGCGGCGCGCTCGCGGTCAACGACCTGAACCTCGAGATCGCCGAGGGCGAGTTCGTCGTCCTCGTCGGCCCGTCCGGTTGCGGCAAGACGACCGCACTGCGGATGGTGGCCGGGCTCGAGGAGATCACGGACGGCGAGATCCGGATCGGCGACCGCGTGGTCAACGATCTGGCGCCGCGGGACCGCGACATCGCGATGGTCTTCCAAAACTACGCGCTCTACCCGCACAAGACGGTGTACGAGAACCTCGTCTTCGGCCTGCGCATGCGCAAGGTGCCGAAGGAGGAGCGGCGCCGGCGCGTGGAGGAGATCGCACGGATCCTCGGCCTCGAGGACATGCTCCAGCGGCGGCCGGCCCAGCTCTCGGGCGGTCAGCGCCAGCGCGTCGCGATGGGCCGCGCGATCGTTCGCGAGCCGCAGGCGTTCCTGATGGACGAGCCGCTGTCGAACCTCGACGCGAAGCTGCGCGTGCAGATGCGGGCCGAGATCGCGCGGATCCAGCAGACGCTCGCGGTGACGACCCTGTACGTGACGCACGACCAGGTCGAGGCGATGACGATGGGCCACCGAGTAGCCGTGATGCGCGGCGGCGTTCTACAGCAGGTCGACACTCCGCAGCGGCTGTACGACTCGCCCGGCAACCTGTTCGTCGCCAGCTTCGTCGGCTCGCCTGCCATGAACCTGCTCGAAGTTGTCCTGGAGCGGGACGGCGGCACCCTCGTCTGCCGCGTCGGCGACACCGACCTCGAGCTTCCCGCGGACACCGTCGGGCGGCGGCCGGCGCTCGAGCGGTTCGTCGGGCGGCACATCGCGGTGGGCATCCGGCCCGAGGCGCTCTCCGAGGCCGGGGAGGATCCGGACGCACCGCGGCTGCGCGGCCGAGTGCTGCTCGTGGAGGCGCTCGGGGCCGAGTCGCTCGCGCACGTGGAGGTGACCGGCACCCCGCTCGATCGTCCGGAGCTCGTCGACGTGGCGGCCTCCCAGACGCATCTCCTGCCAGTCGGCGAGCGGACGGCGACGCTGCTCGCGCGGCTAGAGCACGACACCGGCGTTCGGCCGGGACACATCGTCGACCTGGCAGTCGACACGCGCAGGCTCCACTTCTTCGACCTCGAGAGCGGTGTCGCGATCGCAGCGGCCGCGGCGCCGGTTACAGCCGCGGCGGTGGGCTGACAGGTGGCACGAGGCAGAGGGCTCGGGGTCGCGGCGGCGCTCGTGCGGGGTCAGCTCGTGACCGGAGACGTCGAGATTGCGGACGGACGGATCACCGCAGTCGGCGTCAACGGCCGACGCGGCAGAGGGATCGCCGCACCGGGATTCGTCGACCTGCAGGTGAACGGCTTCGGGGGCGTCGACTTCTTCTCCGCAGACGCCGACGGGTACCGGCGCGCGGGCGATGCGCTCCTGCGCACGGGTGTGACCGCCTTCCAGCCGACGTTCATCTCATCCGCGGAAGCCGACCTCACGGCCGCGTTGCGCGAGCTGCCGCAGAACGGCGCAGCCCCACACGTCTTGGGCGCGCACCTCGAAGGGCCGTTCATTGCGCCCGAACGCCTCGGCACGCATCCAATCTCAGCGCGGCGTGACCCCGACCGGGCATTGCTCGAACGGCTGCTCTCCGCGGGGCGCGTAACGCATGTCACGCTCGCTCCGGAGCTGCCCGGCGCCTTCGAGCTGATCGAGCTCCTGCGCGGGCGCGGGATCACGGTCTCGTGCGGACACTCGAACGCGACGGCCGAACAGGCGCACGAGGCATTCGCCCACGGCGCCAAGACGGTGACACACCTGTTCAATGCGATGCGGCCGTTTGCCGCGCGCGAGCCCGGGCTGGCCGGCGCAGCGCTCGCATCCGGCGACGTCACCGTGCAGGTGATCCTCGACGGCGTGCATCTCGCCGAGGACACCGCGCGCCTCGTCTGGCACGCGGCGGCTGAGCGGATGGCGCTGGTCACCGACGCGGTTGCCGGCGCCGGGCTGGGCGACGGCAGCTACAGGCTCGCGTCGGTCGACGTCGAGATCACGGATGGCGTCGTGCGCCGCGGCGACAGCGTGCTCGCGGGCAGCACCGTGACGATGATCGACGCGGTGCGGAACCTGGTCGCGCTCGGTGCGCCCGTCCCGGCGGCGCTGTCCGCGGCGACTGAGGTCCCGGCGCGAATCGCAGGCCGGGACGACGTGGGGCGGCTGGAGCCGGGCGCCGAGGCGGACGTGGTCGTGCTCGACGACCGGTTGGAGCTCCAACGTGTGCTGGCGGGCGGCGCAGACGTAACCTGAGCGGCGCCGATCGCCCTACGACATGTTCCGCGGAGATCCGTGCAGAGGGTCAGACGCAGAGATTCATGCCGAGTCGTTCGATCCTGTTGGCGTCGCGGTTTCCCGCCTTGTCCCTCGCGCGAACGACGAAATAGTACGACGCGTCGTCGGGGAGCAGCGGCGTCGTGAACGAGGTCGCGCCAGACGGGCTCGTGTATGTCGGCGCGGACATGTCCTCGCCGCCGGGCACGGTCGCCTGATAGATGTCGTAGACGATTTCGCTCGCGGGCGTCGCGTCGTCGGCCGCCGGCTCCCACTGGAGGGTGTAGCGGCTTTCACGCAGCGGCCCGCCGGCGGGGCCGGGGATGCACGTGCTGGCTCGCTCGAGACCGGCGAATCGCGGCGGTCTGCGGTCGGCCACCCTGATCGGCTCCGTTGCAAAGCGGCAGTTGTTCTGCTCGCTCGCCTCGTTGATCCGACCCCGATCGTCGGCACAGACGCGCAGGCGGTAGGACCCCGGTTCGAGCGACCGCGGAATCGTCAGCGTCTTCGACCCGCGCGAGCTCGACCCCGGCTGCAGTCGTCCAATCGAGCGGCTGCCGAGCCGGACGCCACCGAGGTCATAGCCTGCGGTGGTAGGCGGCGCGGGTGTTCTCCCGCGGTTGCCGACCACGTCCGTCACGCGCACCGATCCGCCGTGCTGCACAACCGAGACGCGACTCACGACGAGGTCGGGGCGCAGAGGCGAAGCGGCGGATACACCCCCGCCCAGGAGCCAGACGAACGCCACCGAGGCCGCCAGAACGCCGGCCATCGGCCCACGATAGCCCCCGCCGCGTGCGTCCGCCACTTCTCCCGCCTCGAGGCACAGACCGACGAGGGGCCGCGTGGCTGCGGCCCCTCGTCCAATCGAGGCTATTGCGCCTTGACCTGCTGGAAGAACACGTCGGTCTGCTGGTGCAGGAGGCCCGAGATCGGATCGAGCGGGTTCACGGGCTGCTGCACGGTGTTGCGGGTGTCTCCCCAGGCCACGTAGAGGTGGCCGTTCGCTGACTCGACGCTTTGGTACTCGCCCAGCGCGTAACAGGGCTGGATCGACCGGTCGTAGTTCGTGGTGCTGAACCCTGAGATGACGTTGTTGGTCGGAGGCAGGGCGCTCGTCACGCCGGTGACCCGGACGGTGCGGTTCGTCGGGAACGTGCTGCCTCGGTCGTGCGAGTTCGCCAGGTCGACGTCGATCCCCCCGTCGGAGTGCTGCGTGTAATAGGACACGTGGACACTCTGGGGATCGTTGTCGAGCGTCAGCGAAGGCAGGACGTGCTGCGTGTCCCCGGCGACCGTCGGGTTCACCTGGATCGGGCTCGTCCAGGTCTGACCGCCGTTGCTCGAACGGATGAACATGATGTTCGAGTGCGAATTCGGGTCGCCAAAGACCGAGCTGTCGGACTGCGACCACGCCATGTAGAGGATGCCGTTGCGCGCGGCGAACGCCGGCTGGACGGTCAGCCGAGTCGCGTATCGATAGCGATGCAGGCCGAACCGGCCGCCAGGCTGATCTGCGCCGGAATGGATCGTGAGCCGGAGCCCCCCGTTTCCGCAGTCGATCAACTCGCCGGGCTGCACCAGCGGGAGGAGCGTCGAATCAGGCGCTCCGGGCACGTTGAAGTTCAGGAACGAGAACGTGGTCCCTCCGTCGTACGACACCATCACCTGGATGAAGTCGGTGTCGGAGTTGCTGAAGTGCAGGAACGGCACGTACAGCGCCCCGTTCGCCGGGTCGACGTAGGGGTTCGAGAACTGCAGGGCGTTGGTCGGGAACGTCGGATCGGGATTCGTGGACGGTGCGTAGATCGTCTTGCTCGTCCACGTCTGGCCGCCGTCCGTCGATGTGCCCATGCGAAGCTGGACGCCCGACGGCTGGAAGCTCGTCCACGTGACGTAGAGGTCGTCCTTTGTCGGGTCGGACGGATCGGGACCGACGGTTAGCCACTCCTTATCGCCGCCGTTGTCGACCTGAACGATCTTCGGCGCCGCGAATGTGCGGCCGCCGTCCGTGGATTTGTTTACCTGGATCGTGAAGTTGCCTAGGCCGTCGTCACCGAGTGTCGCGTAGTAGAAGTTTCCTGCGCGGTCGACGGCGAGCGACGGGTCGCCGAACGTGAACGTGCTGCCCGCGGCGGGCGGAATGAAGCCGCTCGTCCAGGTCTTGCCACCGTCGTTCGAGGTCGAGAACCCCGAGATCGTCCACCCCGTCCGAATCAGGAGCGGCGGGACGAACGAGAAGGTCTGCGCCGCCGACGAGTTGTAGCCGACGACGATGTTCTGCTCGAACGCCGCGGCCGAGGTCTCGCTCTGCGTGTAGTTCACGAAGGGCCGGCGGCCCTCAAAGGTCTGAATGTTGTCCAGCCCGGGGTCGTTGATCTGACTGTTCGCCCCGCGCAACTGCACGCCCGGGACGACAGGGCCACCTGGAGCCGGAACCACGTCGTTGCCCACGACGCTTCCGCCGAGCACCTCTTCCGCCGATTCCCGGCCGATGCTCGAGAGGTCGACGGCGAAGCCGCCTTTCTCGACCGTGTCGGATCCGGACTGCTCGGGGTCGCTCGCGCTAGCGGCCACCGCCAGGAAGATTCCCACCAGTACGGCGACCGCGAGTGTCGCCACGCTCAAGCGCTTTAGTACAACCATCCGCACTCCTCTCCCCTGTTGCCGAGTAGAACAGCGAAGAAGACGCCTGCAGCCGAAGCCGCTCGCCACCGGCGCCAAGCCTCCTCTGTTGCGCGCGACCCTACGCGCGCTGAGGCGCGAGTTCAACTCGGTGGTCGATTTCGCAGGAGGTTCTAGTCCGCGCCGCCGACGCCGTGGTCGACGAGTCCGTGCTCGAATGCATACCGCGCCGCCTCGGTGCGATTCGCGACGCTGAGCTTCCGGTAGATGTTCGTCAGGTGGAACTTCACCGTCTGCTCGGCGACCCAGAGCTCCTTCGCGATTCCCTCGTTCGATAGACCGCGTGCAACGGCGCGGAGGATGACCAGCTCACGATCGGTGAGGCCGGCTTCCTTCGCTGCGGTCTCGCCGGCGTCGCCCGTGAGCCCGATTGCAGTGAAGACGGTCCCCTCGACCGCCTGACGGAGCGCAGCGGGAAGGTCGACGGGGTTCACGCTCTTCACGATGTACGCGTTGGCGCCCCGCTTCAGCACCGTCTGGATCAGCTCCGGATCCTGGGACACCGACAGCACCGCGACCTTCACCTCGGGGTGCTGCTCGCGCAGCTTGGTCAAGCAGGTCAGCCCGTCCATCTGCGGCATTCGCAGGTCGAGGAGGACGAGATCCGGCTGCAGCCGCTTGACGAGGGGGAGGACCTGAGCCCCGTTCGACGCCTCCCCGACGATCTCGAACCCGCCGGCTTCCTCGAGCGCACGCTTGGTGCCCTCGACCATTAGCCGATGATCGTCCGCAATGAGGACCCGCACGCCCCAACTCCCTTCCGCAGAGGCCACCGCGCGGGCCGCGCAGTGACGTACTCAACATAACACCGACCCCGGCCGACTTCCCCTCCCTCGAATGGGTGATGAACGAGGAGGACCGGCGGGTCATGATTCGTGGGCGGCACCTAACGAGGGGGAGGATCCCACTGCGGCCCTGCGGATCCACTGAGCTGAACCGACCGATCGCACCTTGCGCACCCGGCTCTTGTGTCGCGGGCGTTACACAGCTCGTGTCACTGGGGCGACTGACGCCCTCACCGGCCCTTCCTACGCTTTGGTCATGCGGCTGAACGAGGGAGGAGAACGGGGCATGCGGCGAACTTCTGCGGAGGAGCGTCCACCTTTGAACTCGGTCAACGGCAAGCGGAAGGTCGCGGCGTCGCCGGCGCGGAACGGACGCACGTCCGTCGTCTTGGCGGAAAGCGACGTCCCGACGCGCCTCGGGATTCGAATGGCGCTCGAGAGCGCCGGGTTCCGCGTTGCCGCCGAAGTGGACAGCGCGGATGCCGTCGTCGACGAGGTTGCCGGAGCCGACGTGTGCCTGATCAGCGTCGACCTTCCGGGCGGAGGCATCCGGGCGGCGGCGGCGATCGTCGCGGAGCACCCGGACACGGCTGTGATCATGCTCACGGGTGCCGCCGAGGACGACGAGCTCGTCGACGCCGTGCGCGTCGGCGCCGTCGGATATATCGTCACGGACGTCGCATCCACCCGTCTGCCGGAGGCGATCAATGCGGTCCTGCGCGGGGAGGTGGCGATTCCGCGCCTGCTCGTCGGTGTCCTCGCCGATCGTCTACGCGAGCGACTGGGTCGCCGGCAGCTCGCGCTCCGCGATCGCCCGGGCGTCGAGCTGACGACGCGCGAGTGGGAAGTGCTCGATTTCATGTGCGACGGTCTCTCGACGCGAGAGATCGCCGGGCGGCTGCTGATCTCCGAGATCACGGTCCGGCGTCACATCAGCGCCGTGATGAAGAAGCTCCACGTCGCCTCCCGCCGCGAAGCCGTGAAGCTCCTCGCGAGCGCCT
>Ga0066680_10000645_pt1 | contig 12483 bp, 10 predicted proteins | sample GraSoiAngelo_129_FD_62297 | JGI IMG/M metagenome (GOLD analysis project Ga0066680, IMG submission 62297) | Grasslands soil microbial communities from the Angelo Coastal Reserve, California, USA - 14_0927_12_40cm | ecosystem: Environmental > Terrestrial > Soil > Grasslands | place: USA... | reverse complement strand
GCCGGGAGGAGCCAAAAAACGCCGTTTGCATTTCAAATCGAAAAAAGTCGAAATGTCACTTAAGCCGCTGGGTTACAGACAGTTACGTCGATATGAGAATTCGACAACCGGACAGTAGTGACCTTCTTTACTCACCACGCCTGCTAGTACGGATAGAATCGGCCAATCTCTGCACAATATAAATGGCGCTGAAGTCGCGGTTTGTCGAGCGAATTCACAGCTCGCAGTGCAAGGATGGCTAATGCGCCTGGGTAGAGGATCATCAAAGGCTGTGTGACTTCCACTGGCCGTCCCGGTTTCCGGCGAATCGCAATCTAGGTCTGTAATGTGAAACCCTCCATGCCAACATCGGTGAGAAGCAGCAAGGTCGGCCCAAACACGGATAGTCCTCAGCTATTCATCATGCCTTGGCGCAGTGACGAGCATCTTGAAAGAGTTCCTCGGTTAGCGTAAACGTTGAGAGCACATCCCAACTTTGAATCTTGAGGGGAGGTGTTCGTGGCGAACCTTTGGCAGAATCTGCGCTATACCATTCGTGTCCTGGGCAAGAATCCCGGGTTCACGGTCGTCGCGGTGCTCTCTCTCGCCCTGGGAATCGGCGCGAATACCGCCATCTTCACGCTGATCAACGCATTGCTTCTTCGCGACGTTCCCGTTCGCCACCCGGAGCGCCTCGTCCATCTTTCCGCAATCCGCCAGGGGAACAAGATTCCTTTTTCCTATCCCATGTTCCTCGAAGTCGAACGTGGCCAACGCGTTTTCTCCGGCATGATCGGATGGGGCGGCGAATGGACGCCCAATGTGGAAGTGAGCGGTGTCCTCTCACAGGATCGCGTCCTCGCCGTTACTGGCAATTGCTATTCCGAACTCGGCACCTCTCCTTTTCTCGGCCGATTGCTCACTCCGGAAGATTCAAATCCCAGTAGCCGGGTAACCTCGCAAGTCGCCGTTATCGGCTATGAATTCTGGAGGCGCCGTTTCGGCGGCACGCTCGATGTTGTCGGCAAGCAGATTCGCATCGAGGGCCATCCTTTCACGATTATCGGCGTCACTCGCAAGTGGTTCACGGGCCTGACGACGGGCGAGCCGCCGGATATTACTGTTCCTCTCACGGCCATGCCCCTCATTCAGAGCGGAGAATTCGATATCGGCAGCCGCTCCATTCTCTGGCTTAACCCCATTGGCCGCCTGAATGACGGCGTTACCATCCAGCAGGCTCGCACTCAGCTCCAATCCTTCTGGCCGGACGTTCTTCTTGCGACCGCTTCCACGCAAACTCCTGGGCTTCGCCGGCAGACGTTTCTCTCTATGGGCTTGGACGTCTCATCGGCAGCAAAAGGCGTCGGCGGCAACTTGCGCTCCCAATTCGAACGGCCCCTTTACGTCCTTGCCGGCATCGTCGGATTGATCTTGCTCGTTGCCTGCGTCAACCTCGCGAACCTCATGCTCGCCCGCGCTGCCGCTCGCAGTCACGAAATGAGTGTGCGCGTCGCCATCGGCGCTAGCCGCGGGACTCTCGTCGGCCAAGTTCTTGCCGAGAGCCTGTCGCTCGCTTTCGCCGGCGCTTTGCTCGGCCTCGCCTTCGCCTACTGGGGAAGCCGCTTGCTCGTGCTCCTCATGACGGAGGGAACGGTCTCGCTTGACTTGCGTCCCGATCTCACCGTGCTCTCGCTTGCCGTGCTCGCAGGGCTCTTCACCGGAATTCTTTTTGGCCTGGCGCCCGCCTGGCGCTGCTCACGCGAAGATCCAGCCTCGTTGCTGCAGCAAAATGCGCGCAGTTTGAGCGGCGGCGCGGGCAAGTTGGGCAAAGCTCTCATCGTCACGCAGGTCGCGCTCTCCTTGATCTTATTGCTTGGAGCTGGCCTCTTTGTGCGCAGCTTCGAGCGGCTGCGTTCCCTCGATCTCGGTTTTAACCAATCCAGCTTGCTCCAGGTCAAGCTCAATCCAAAGCCGGGCGGCTACGACAAGCTGGACATGGGCAGCTATCACAAGCAACTCTTGCAGCGGATTGCCGGCCTTCCCAGCGTGAGTTCGGTTGCCTTTGCAGATTTTCCCATTCCCAGTCCGAATGCGTGGCACGAAACGGTCTCGCTGGCGTCGACCGATCCGAACACAGGAATGCATCTCCTTGCAGATGGCGCGACCGTCTCCTCCGGTTTTTTCCAAACACTCGCGATTCCCCTTCTTCGCGGCCGTTCATTTCAGGAGACTGATGACGAAAAGCACCCGCATGTTGCCATCGTGAACAGCGCTCTCGCGGAACGCCTCTTTCCGAATGGCGATCCCATAGGAAAAACCGTTCGCTTCGGCTTCATGCCCGAATTTCAAAATATTGAAATTATTGGCATTGTCGGGAATGCCCGAATTCTCGATCTCCGCAATGCCGCCACGCCCATCATTTTTCTTTCCTGTCTCCAGTATCCGGGGCAATGGGGCGATCTCATAGTGCGCACCAACGGACCTCCCGAAGCGCTCGCAAAAACCGTGGGCTACGGGGTCGAGTCGCTCGGACACGAATACGCGCTCAGCACCAAAACGATCCCCCAAGTCATCAGCGGCGCACTTGTCGAAGAGCGCGTCACCGCCATGCTCTCCAGTTTCTTTGCGGCTCTCGCGCTGCTGCTCGCTTCCATCGGCCTGTATGGATTGATGTCCTATTCCGTTACGCGCCGCGCACGCGAAATCGGCATCCGTGTCGCTGTAGGAGCGCAGCGCGAAAATGTTCTCTGGCTCGTTCTCCGCGAAACACTCGGGCTCGCATTGCTCGGCATAGCCCTCGGCATTCCCTCCGCCCTCGCGGCTACCCGGTTAATCGCCAGCATGCTCTTCGACCTTTCCCCAAGCGACCTCCCAACCACCGCGTTTGTCTCCATGCTCCTTCTTCTTGTGGCTTTGTTCGCGGGGTACCTGCCGGCCCGCCGTGCGTCCGCCATCGATCCAATGGTCGCCCTGCGTACGGAGTAAGAAGTGGCGGTGGAGGGAATCGGAATTCTGACCCTCACTGATAACGCGTAACTGCTTGATGTGGCGTCGCTTAGCTCAAGACCCAACTTCCCATTTCTACTGTTGAATTGTACCGAAGCTGTACCAGTCGGTATGGCCGACATCACGCAGCAGGTCGATGAACGGTGGGCGGGCAGAAGCAACGGACGAAATTCCGCTGACGGCGTTACTGGAATCCTTACTTCTTCTTCTCCTGACGGTACTTATTGATTAGGCTTTGTACAGCCCTGCGCCCCAAACAGCGCACTTTTTCGCAAGGCTTGGTTGTGTCTTCTCGCTGCTGAAGAAAGTTCACGCCAAAAAACATCGGTTCATATCGAAAGCCTTCTATGGCTGTCTCATCGGGAACATAACTCAATTCCCACAATCCTCCACCGCTCAGCCCGTTGTATTCATAGAGTGGGCTATTGTGATCTGTGTGGGGATACACCGTGACGAAATCTAGCCCAAGGTCAGGATGGTTCTCTTCTTCAATCTTCCCAACAGGCGTGGCTCTCATTTCAAAATTGAGGACGGTAGGATCAATCGGATCGTAGGTTGCAACCTGACCCGGCGCGTCGAAAACGCAAGGGGTCGCCGTCGAAGGGCTCTTTTTCAGGGCTGGAGTCTAATTGGGCTAGTTGCTCCTCATTCAGAATCAGTTCATGCACCTGATTGGTACTCAAGCCCTTGCCGACCAGCTTGATCGAGGTGCCCATCGGGATGGCGACGAGCACCTGAACGGGCTCAGGGAAGATCGGGCCGCGCACAATCGCGTTTGGTTTTAGCTGTTCAATGAGCATGAATTTGCAGATGAAACCAGTCCCGAGTACACAATTCTAAGATGAATCTCGGCACAGACGGCGGGTTCCGGAACACCGATGCTAGGCTATCATAAGCTACGCTGTCTTTTTGGTTACTCCAACCAATGCAGGAGTTGGGTTTTCTGCTAGGAAAGTGCATCGACAATTCTTACCATCGCTAGCGTGTCCTGAGCACAGTAGTCTAGCAGCGCCGCCCGTTTCCGCTGGCGCTCGGCTTCGCTGCAAGCACCGCCAATAAGCGATTCCCAAGCCAGTCCAGCAGCCTGCCCGTCCGCCACTTCCATGCCCTCATACGTCATCTCAGGCACCAACGCCGGGAGTACCGACTTCAGGGAGTACGAGCCACCAAAAGCCGGATGGTACACGTGATTGCGGACGACTGGCAGCAGGTCCCAAAGTCGGCGCTGAATCTTGTTGATCCGCCCCGAGAACTCCGGCAGCCACGAGGCAAGGTCTGAGAGCCGCAGAGATTCGAATTGCTGGTGGTACACGACGATGCTGCCGCGATCACCGAGGGCATCGCAAAGCGCCGAGATGAACGGAAGGCGAGGATCGCTCTCGTCGGTTGCTAAGAATTCGGAATGCTCGGGCGCAGCGCCCGGTTGCCGTTGCAAATGAACCGACCATTGGAACGGCAGTTGGTCGTACGGTCTCATCCCCGGAAATCGCGGGATGCATGGATTTATCGTTTCAAAATCCGCGAAGTAGAACGGGTATCTCAGCCCTTTTAACTCGCCCTTAAGTTCCGCGCCATACCACGGCTTCCCCATTTGAACGCTCGCGCACGCACGACGCAGCCGTTGCGTGAGAGGGTAATTCTCTGGGATGTCGTGAATCGACTGAATGCCGAGAGCGACAAGTTTTGCCACCGTCGCGGCATGGATTCTGGGGAGTCGCAGAATGTGGTCGTCAGGAATCGGGGGATTGCAATGATCAAAAAACTCGCAAGTGAATGGATCGCTGCACTGTCGTCCAGCAGGAATATTGGGAGCCTCAGGCATCGCGAGGACTCGAAATTCTGAGCGAAGTTGAACCGTAAGCTCTGGCTGCAATCTCTCGACTTGCCGGGTGAGGTTCCGGATCCTGAAGAAGCGGCTTGCGTCGATAGGGCCGCCCTCATACACGTAATCTCGACTCACGTGCGCCAGACATGATGATGCCACATCGAATCCCGAGCGGGTCACCACCCGGTGCTGGATTGCAACATCATCGACGTGGTGGTCTTTGACATCGGTTGTCGATTTGACCTCGATCAACCGCCAGCGGTGATCTGGACGACGGTGGAGCACATCGACTCGGACGAAAACGCCCCGGTGCTCGAACGCACCCTCGAAGATCGCAGGGATTTCCGGATTTTCGATTAGCTCCCGAGTCATTCGGATGGCCTGTTCTCGATCCTTGCACTCAACGACTACACCGCCCGGAAACATCTGCCGTGCCAGAAGACCGACCTCTCGCCCTTGGTCGATGATCGACTGATCCGACTCATCCGGCTGCGCCGCCAGTTCGGGCGTGTGAACTGTCAAGTACAGGCGCTTTAGGCACTGCACCCCGGCGACGAATTTTGACTTTGTGATGAGCATCGGAGTTAGGTCGGCTTACTTGAGCACTCCGGAACTCCATAGAATTCCGACTAGCTCCTGCGGCGTTGCGCGGTTCCAGCCCTTATCGACCGACGCTTGGCACATTCTCCATCGGGAGAAGCGCCCATGCGGTCTCGTCCCGCCATTCGAGGATCAAGTCCGACCTGTCGTGCACGACGATCCAGCCAAGCTCTCTGTCTTTCGCAGCAAGCCCGTTGCCGCCGTCTGGTCCGCGCCGGACGTTGATCTCTGGCAGGAAAATGCCATTTAGTCGAAACCTGAATTCGGGTATCGATGGTCGAGGCTCCAATTCGATTCCTTACCTGAAGTATACGGAGGCAGGGTGGGAATTAACTACTGCCATGCAAGTGTTGTAGTTTCGGGTGGCACTTCCGAGCGAAGCCGCAGTCAAGGGCGACCACAGGGAGCCGCGGCAGCGGGCATACCCCTTGACGGCGCCGAGAGCGGAGGGAAATTTCGTTGCCTGTCAATCGTTCAGAGTTGGATCACGGAAAGACCTGGAATCAATCGAAAGTGGCGGACGTTCAGAGTTGCGACAGAATAGCCAAGATGCAACGCTGTGGTGCCAATCAGCAGATCTTCGAAGGCAATGCTTATGCCGCGGGCTGCCTGCTCGCCCTCTACTTTCCCAGCGAGTTGAGCGATTTCGAGTGTTACTGGATGGACTGTCAGGTCACGGCACAGTTCTTCGGTAAAGGCTCGTCTGTGCTCACGGTGAGTATCGCTCTTCGCTCGGTATATGCCGTGAGTCAATTCTACGATGGTCACCGCTGAGAGGCCCGATTCAGTCTCGCCTTGCGATGCCTGTACTCGTTTGAGGATTGCTCGGACACTCTCGCCACCGCGTTCTCCTGCGATGAGGATGCTGGAGTCGAGAATCAGTCCCATGCGGAGAGGTCACGCGGTTTGCGGCTATTAATGATCTCTCTAAGATCGGCGGCGAAGTCAGCATCCATCGTGGGTTCGTAACCCAATTCCTTCGCGTGTGCTTCCGCTAGGGCGATTGATTCAGAGAGTAAACGTCCACGAGGGGCTTCGGCTGAACGCACCACTGCTACGGGGCGCGAGTTTCGCTCAATAATGACTTCGGCTCCAGCGCTCACACGGTCGAGGAGTGAAGCGAAGTCGTTTGCCGCCTCCGAGTCCGAGATGTGGATTATGTCCTTAGCCATAAAATGATTATACACCGTTCATGCGCCCGACGTTTTGGCAGGGCGTTGGCGTTTCTTCTTGACCTTTGCCCATCGAGCTTGGACTGCCTTTCTTGCGAGTTCGCTCCTTTGCTCCGGTGTAAGGGCAAGGCGACCGTAGGGAGCAGCGTAGCGGGCCTGACTCTTGACGGCGGCGAGAGCGGAGGAAATCGAGGGTCTATCGGCTGATGCTGTGACCCACTGCCTGTATGTGTTCATGCACTTGGCTTCGCGCGGATGGCGACTCGATCTTCTGCGCTGAGGGTGCAGACTCACGGCTCGGTTCGATTGCGGATCGGTGGGACACGTCGCGCGACAATTGCTCGGTCAAATGCGTTTTGTCGTTTGTGTAGATTTGCGCATCATAACGTCCACGCGATACCGCCACATATGCCAACCGGCGATTCACGAGTTTTTCTCCGGCCTGCTCCGTGTCCACATGCACTAGCACACGGTCAGCGGTTTGCCCCTGGCTGCTGTGGCTCGTCACGGCATAGCCGTAGTCGAGATGCGGATTCTCTTTGATGTTTAATGAGACTGTGCGGCCCGAGTCGAGGTGCACTTGCAGGTTAGCCGAATCATTCATCTTCTCAATGGTTCCCAACTCGCGGTTCGCAATGTGTTGCTCTCGGTTCGGCGCTGTGAACTGCACGCGGTCGCCTTTGGAGAAGGCCCGCTCCGTTTCACGGTAGAGCGTCACACCCTGCAAGCGGCGCGGATCGTAGCTGATCTTCTCACCACTTTCGCGCCGGACCGTGAGCAGGTTTTCTTTTGCATTGACGCTTTCCACGCGCGAATATTCTCCGGCTTCGATGCCTTGCGTCTTGCTGCCTTTCGTGTAGCGTACGATGTTGCCCGGTTCATATTGCTCGGCCCACTGACGGTCTGCGCCGGTGATCTCCTGGCGTGCGACGAGCACTCTCACGCTTCTCTCCCTGTGGTCCACTTGCCCTATCTTTTGCATTTCCGCGTGGATCATCCGGTTGATTTCCGTGCGCGACTGGTTGTCGGGCGAAACAACGAGTGTTCCTTCCGACTGCTTCGCGTATTCATGGGAGATTGCTTTGAGCCGTTCGTTAGGATCTGCAATTTCATGGACGCGGCTCTGCGTATCGAGCTTCTCGATTGCCTCCTTTACCTCTCCGCGTGAGAGATGCTCCACGACTTCCTTGAGGGCCGGGTCTTTCTGCCGAATGATTTCGTCGAGTCGAGCAGTTTGGATTCCGGCTTCTTGTAGTTGCTCATACGGTGTTCCGGCTTCCACAGCCTGGTGCTGGCGTGTATCACCAACCAGCAAAACGCGGTCGCTATCTTTGAGCCGGTGCAGAAACTCGTTCATCTGCTTTGTACTTGCGAGGCTCGATTCGTCCAGAACGTAAAGGTGTTTTTGTACGCCAGTCTGGTCATGGCCTTGCGCAAGATGCCGTTGCAGCGTACTCGATTCGATTCCGGCCTCTGTGAGTTTTTGTGCTGCTCGTGAAGTTGGGGCGAATCCCTCCACTTTGTAACCCTCTCGCTCGGCAGCTTCACGAACCACAGCTAAAGAAGTCGTTTTCCCGGCGCCTGCGACACCCTCCAGCGCCATGACTTGATCCCGGCTTGCAAGGATTTGCTCGACCGCTACGCGTTGGCTCTGGCTTAAATGAGGATGATGATTATCGATTTCTCGCCGCGTTTCGAAGCTCGCTAACGCCGGGTATTCGTTCTGTCCCTCCCGCATCATCTGGATGGTATCTCGCTCATATCCGATCATCTCTTCGGTCGTAAACGCGCGGCTTGGCCCGCCTGACCGTTTCTCGGCTTCGATGAATTCGCCTGCGCCGACGCGCTTTTCAAACTCCGTGCGAACCTCTGTGAATGTCGCGTCTCCCATCGAACGTCTCAACGCATCTCGCAATAGCTCACGTTCATCCACGACTGCCTCGCGTTCCAGATTCCGTTCCTTCGAGAATGTCATCGCCGATTGAACGATTCGGTGAGGCGCTTCCTGCTCGATGTCGCGCGCCGTTTCTTTGACAGCCCGGACTACGCGATCCGGCTGATTGCCGAAAGCCTCCGCTATCTCTCGATGTCGCTGCTGCACCTCGTCGTGCGACAGATTGAGCTTGCTCTCACGTGTTTTGTGCGCCGCAATTTGCGCCGCGTCTGCTCCTCGCTGTTTCTCTTTCTTGAGGTGCTCCTTGATCTGCCGGCGACGCGGGCTCGATGCCACAAGGTATTCTTCGGTGTAGCCTTTGATTTCTGGCTGCCCACTCTTCCCACGTTCGATCCCGTAGCCGAGTGTTTTGAGCTGCGCGGCTAATTCAGAGCGGTACACCGCCGTCGCATATTGCTGCGTTTTGTAGAGTTCACGTGGTTGCAGGGCATAGGCTTCGCCCTCTTCGGTCTCCGTAAGATTGAAGAAGACGACATGCGTATGCAGCTGCGGTGCGGCATAACCGTCTACCGGCCTGGCGCTATCGTGCTCGAATTTTGCGGCCACCCATTTGCCGGTTGTTTCTGCCGGAAGATTCCCGTCGATGCGCGCCTGGACATACCGCTCCAATTCATCGAGTGCAATGCCAACGCTTTCTCGATGTGCCTCCCGTACTCGTTCATCTCCGCCCACAAGGGCAGTCAGCGACACGCTCTTCGGTGCCGAAAACGTTGCATCCCATCCCGCGCGGTGCTCCATCGGACTTACCTTCCGACCGTGCCTGTTTACGTATTCCCGCGCTGTTTGATGGCGCACCAGCTGCTCGCCACTCATCGGGTGTTGGCCTTCAGAGAGCCTCCGAAAATGTTCCTCGCGCACTTCTCCGCGCAATCCCCATTGCCCGGCGAGCCTGCCGTGCCATTCACCGCGTATCTGGTCGCCTTGCGTGTAGTAGTTTTCTCGCGCGTTGGAAAACTCCTCCGCGTGATACGCCTGGGCCTGGCTCGCACTCAGTGGATTGGAGATGGTTAGCATCGTGCTGGCCTACCGGAAGAAGTGTCCTGGTTCTGCTCGGTTGCGCCGTAATTCTTGCTCAGGGGACTGCTTCCCATCCTGCGACGCGAGTTTCTGTTCTAAAGTGCTGTTTGCTCCCGCCGCCGCTGCCGCAGTCTTGCGCTCTTCCTTTCGTGGCATCTCCATCGGCCGTTGGATGAATGAAGGATGGCTGTCTGGCAGTTCGACGATGGAGAAGCTCATTCCCACAACGAGATTCCTGTGTTTCAGATACCCATGCAGTGGCTGGAGCCCGGTGATCTCGCTCGGTATCACCAGCGGTTCACGTTGCCGTTGGAGATTCTGGGTCTCCGAGTTCCGGCTTCGCCCCCATCGCCCGCCCGACCGGCTCTCGGTCAACCGCTCCGTCTCAATCTCACCAATAGCGTCCGAAATCCATCGCGCCGCGTTCGGTTCGCTCGTAGCAAGAAAGATTTTCGTGGCTGGCTGCGAGAGCATGGCCTCGGCTTCGTGGCCGTAGCGCGTCTCTAGCTGGCTCCGTCCTTGGAAGCCAAGTACAACAGGATTATTCGATTTGCGGTTTTCCGTAACCGCTGTGTGCAGTTGTGGGAGTCTTTGTAAGCTCGCCAGTTCATCCAGGACGAACCACACGGGACGAGGACCTGTCTGGCCATAATTCATCAGCCGCAACACCAGCGTGTCCAGCCACAAGCTCGTGAGGGGAACGAGCCGTTCCCGCGTCGCCGGCGTGCTGGTAAGGAAGAGCCACCCCTTGCGCTCGTTCGCCCACGCCGCCGCGCTCCAACGCTTCGGTGTATCGGCTTCTTTCGGAAGCAGCTTCAGACTTTCCGCTACCATGTTTAGCGACGCCAGTACGCCGCTCCGCTGTGCGGGGGCCTGCCGATCGATCATGGCCGCGTACTCCGTGCCTTTCACTCGGTAGTCGATCTCCGCTTCGTGGCACATCCACCAAGCCAACTCCTCGGGTGTCGGCCTAAAAGTCAGCAGGTGCGCGAAGATTTTCCTCGGGCCTTCGGTGAAGAAGGCATTCTCGTTGGGCCGATGGGGGAACAACGAAGCGGCCAGCGTGGAAGACTCCGTAACGTGTGTCAGTTCGTCGGAGGGACTCCAGTAGGGCATGCGATGGTCAATAGGATTCAGGATGATGTCACCCCGTTCGGGCTTGTAGAACTTCGGCGTGTATTCGAGCGCGGGATCGTAGACGATGGCGGTGTCGCCACGCGCTTCCACTTGCAGAAGGATTTGCCGTATCAACGTGCTCTTGCCCATCCCTGTATCGCCCATAATAAGGATGTGGCTCGATTCGACGGCACGGGGCAGAACCAGCCGTTGCACCTTGCCGAATGCTTTCTGGATCAATGTTTGTTCTGTCAGCTCAAAGCCGATTCCATCGGAACGATTCCTGCGGTTAAATTTCCGGGCGGTCACAAGTTCTGGTCCCTTGAGCCTTCGTCCTTCTTTCCGCTCGCGAGCTCGCCGGGAATCCTTCGGGATTGCCAACGCAAGAGCCACAAGGAAAACAACGACGCCTCCCAGCAGCCCTGACTTTATGAAGTCCAGGAAGGTTTCGTCTCGATAGATCCACTGGCCCAAGAAGTCATGTAACCTTGCGCTGTCCCACAGCACCTTTTGTATGACAAGCCGCACGTCGCCGATCGCCACAGCTTCAGGCGTGAGTGCAAGCGCAGTCTCGCCGGTCCCGGTCTTTACCTCGATGACCTCCTCGTCGAGCGCCCAATGGCTTCCTTTCTTACCCACGGCGCTCACCGTCCAATAGCTGTCGGTCCTTGAGAACTTCACCAGGCTTCGGAGGCCGCTGCGGATGTAGGTCGTCACATAGAAGCGTTCTAAGGGTGTCCACACTTCGGCGTAGCGGTAGACGCAAATTCCCACCATGCTGGCCAGCGCCAAAAACGCCGCTGTCCACGTCCACACCGACCTGCGATTCTGCCACTGGCCCGCGTATGAGTTCCGGCCCCATTGTTGCTTCACGACCTACCTCCGGTTGGGACTTCCGCGAATCGTTCCTGCGCTCTCTCGAATCGCTCTCCATCGGCCCGCTCGATCAACCGGTCCAGTTCCTCGGTTGTCAGCACTGCCCCCTGAGCGAGCTTAAACAGTGCATTCAACAAAATCGTCCGCAGCGCCATCACTTCCGCAAGCAGAGTCCGTTCGGTGGCAAGGGGCCTTGTCTCTTCAGTGGTGTTTGCTTGCGCTAAGAGCACCTCACGGCACCATTCGCCCAGCGTCAAACCGTCACGCTCGGCGACAGCGACAAGCTGTTCGTACTCGCTCTCGGTCATCTTCGAACCAACGGTTCGATTGCGCAGTTGATCGGCAGGCATGTCGAGGACCTCCTGGCCACGAACTTTGAAGAAAGCCATTCGCTCTAACTTGAGCGAACAAAATAAAGAAGTTAACGCGGAGCGCCGGAAATTGACCGGGCGCACCGGCAATTTGCTAACTCGCGCCGCCTGAGCACGTTAACCAACAGCGCCGCGCGGCGCTCTGCAGCACCCAACATGGGGTGGCGTGTCCGCAAAACTCCCGGTGCCGAAGGCACCGCTCTTCTCTTGGTCGGCCAAAAGCGCCCTCGGCGGGGCCGCATCTGGCTACCATGACGATGCTGAAGAGCATCACAGCTCACCGTACTCCAAGGTCAGCGAGTCCCAGGCCATCCGGATTTCCGGCAGCTCCCACGCCTCGCGAAACAGCGCTTGGACAGACTTCCACTCCTTCTCGGAGAGGCCGAACGTGATGCCATTGTGGTGGGCGCGGAACCAGTAGTCCTTCCCTTTGCCCTCTTCGGACGCCGCGACATAGCCAAGGAAATGCCCGCCCTCCCAACGGCGGGTGGGGCTGTCCGGGGCAAGTGCGGCCAGCATGGCGCGAAATTCCGTAATCTTCGGATAGCCACTGATCGGGTACATCGG
>Ga0066680_10000641_pt1 | contig 12494 bp, 9 predicted proteins | sample GraSoiAngelo_129_FD_62297 | JGI IMG/M metagenome (GOLD analysis project Ga0066680, IMG submission 62297) | Grasslands soil microbial communities from the Angelo Coastal Reserve, California, USA - 14_0927_12_40cm | ecosystem: Environmental > Terrestrial > Soil > Grasslands | place: USA... | reverse complement strand
CCGGGCCTGTAGCTCAGCGGTTAGAGCAGGGGACTCATAATCCCTTGGTCCCAGGTTCGAATCCTGGCGGGCCCAGCCTTCGCTCCGGGCGCAGCGAAAAGCGAAGGCTATCACGCCGGCTGTGACGCCGAAGTTTTGCCAAAGGCGAATTTTTTTTGAACTTGCGGCAATCTCGAAATCAAGTACGCGTGGCACGTCATGACCAAACCGCGAAGGGCGAATGCTACCAAATGCAGACCTGTTGTCCGATCGTTGAACTGAGGCAATACACGCTTCACCACGGAAAACGTGATGTGTTGATCGATCTGTTCGATCGTGAATTCATCGAACCACAGGAAACACTGGCAATGAATATTCTCGGCCAATTTCGCGATCTTGATGATCCCGATAGATTCGTTTGGCTCAGAGGGTTTCAAGACATGGCGAGTCGTGCGGCAGCATTGCAGGCCTTCTACGGCGGGCCGGTTTGGAAGGCGCATCGCGAGACTGCAAATGCGACGATGATTGATTCAGATAACGTATTTCTCTTGCGTCCAACGCGTGCGGATTCTGGGTTTGCACTCGAAACGAGCAACCGTTCTCCTCGCGGAAGTAAAGAGATTCGCAGCGGAGTCGTTATTGGAACAATCTATTATTTTGATGCGCCGGTTAATTCGGGCTTCATCGATTTTTTTGAACGGGTGATGAAACCGGTTCTGGCGGAAGCAGGCGCCGCGATTCTCGCGTCTTTCGTGACGGAAAATAGCGAGAACACGTTTCCGGCATTGCCCGTGCGAAAAGGAGAGAACGTTGTTATTTGGTTCGCGCGTTTCGGTAATCAGGCGACCTGCGATCGATATCTTGCAGCTCTGGCTCAATCTCCAAAGTGGCGCGACGAAGTCTTGGACGAGCTCACGATTCATCGGAACATAGCTCAAGAAATATTGAGACTGTCGCCGACAGCGCGATCGCAGTTGCGCTGAAATTTTAGATTGCGCAATCCGAATCGCGGACTTGGGATGGAACCGTGATACGGGCAATCGGCCTCTTGATCGAAATCGTTTTGTTGAGCGCGCTGATTCTGGCGGCGCGTTGTGCGAATTACCAGGACGTTTTCGTCGCCGGGAACGTTTATTTCAGTGACGCGGATTGTTATGCGCGGATGACGCGGGTGCGGATGTGCGAGAAAAAGCCGGGGCTAATCGTGCGTTATCATGACTTCGAAAATTTTCCGCAAGGAACAACTCCGCATACGACAGCGCCGTTCGACTACCTGATTCTTGCGTTAGCGGTCGTGCTAAAACCCTTCACCGTACACGGAATCGATTTAGCCGGCGCGCTGATCTCGCCGCTGCTGGCGCTGTTTGGAGGTTGGTTTCTGTGGTGGTGGTCGCGCCGTATGAAGTTCCGGTATCGTTGGGCGGCACTGATTCTTTACGCCATCAGCCCCGTTCTCGTGAAGGGGACGGAGCTCGGACGACCTGATCATCAGTCACTGTTGATCTTGCTGGTCACGGTCGCGATTTGCGCGGAATGGACACTGCAATTCGAACACTCTACAAAATGGGGCATCGTAAGCGGAATGGCTTGGAGCTTCGCGCTCTGGGTGTCACTTTATGAACCGCTGATCTTGGTCTTCCTCTTTGTCTTCCTTGGTGCCGTACAAGATCGACAACTTCTTTTTGGCAAACAGCGCCGCGCAGGCTGGATTCTGTTTGCAGTAATCGTGGCCCTTGCGTTTGCAATCGAGCGGCGCATTCCGTCATTCTCGATCTTTCATTCCGGCGAGCTTTTCGAAAACTGGGCACGGACCATTGGCGAACTCGCACACGTCTGGCCGGCAAATCCGATCTGGTTGCGCTGGGGCGGGTACTTGCTTCTCGTCGCCCCGTTTCTTATTTGGTTTGGCGTTCGGAAACGAGAAGTCGGCGCGCCCGGCGGTCGCACCGCACCAATCTTTGTTCTTGCTCTTCTTGTCACGACTTACTTGCTGACGATTTGGCAGGCACGCTGGGCGTATTTTTTCTTTCTGATTTTTGCGATTGCGCTTCCGGCTTTGCTCGAGCCGATCAAATCGCGCGCGGCGGTTTGGATCGCTTTTACATTGTCGATATTTCCGATCCTGCGGGATTGGGACACACGACTCTGGCCAGACGAAGCGGAATACACCCACCGAATCGAACAGCGGAACGAATCTGTGCAGTCGCGCGACCTGGCAATCGATTTGCAATCGTCCGAGACGCGCCCGTTTCTTGCGCCGTGGTGGCTTTCGCCGGCGATCGCATATTGGTCGGGACAGCCTGGCGTGGCTGGAAGCTCGCATGAGAGCCTGTCGGGAATCGCGGACAGCGTACGCTTCTTTCTGGCTGAAGATTGGCGAACGGCCCGTGAGATTCTGGAGCATCACAGAGTCGCTTGGGTGATTGTGTACGATTCCGAACGCGTGGCGCAGAATTCCTCCGCGATCTTGGATTTGGCAGTGCCTCAGCACGCGGTCTGCTTCGTGCTGGATAGAACACCGGCCCAAGCGCCGCGGTTCCTGGTTTTTTCGGCGCAGAATGGGGCCGGGAAGCTTTACCGAACCGTTGAACGATAAAAAGTGTCTCTTCCTGCGAGAATCCGTTGACAGGGTCGCTGAGCGTCACAATAATAACGAATGCTGAAAAGATTCATTCCGCAAAAACCGATGCCGCCGGTCGCAGTAGGATCGCCAAGCTCGGACGCGGATGAAGATAACCGTGTTGCTTACCGCGACGAACCAAGAACATCACCACCATCAACTAACTATCAAAAAATTATGGCTGAACACTCTGGCAAGGACATCCTCTCGAGCGACGTCGAGATTAAGGGCTCAATAAAATTTCAAAAAGAACTTCTCATAGACGGCAAGGTCGAAGGGGAGATCAATTCAGACGGCGTCTTGACCATCGGTGAGAACGCTGACATTCGCGGCGAGATAAAAACGAAGTCGATCACGGTGTACGGCAAGGTGCACGGCAATATTACGGTAGCCGAGCGATGCGAACTAAAATCGAAGTGCACGTTGCAAGGAGACTTGAAAGCGGCGCGTCTGATCATTGAAGAGGGAGCGACTTTTATCGGCAAATCGGAAGTCACCAGCGGAACGATCCCTGCAAAGTCAGCGTCGACCCGCCCGGAAGTTGTTCGGCACGATGAGCCAGTCAAGGCAACCTTTGGAGGGCGCGGATAAGGAAGGGTCTCGGTTTAGCATCCAGTGGCCAATACGTCGCCTGCTAAGATCAGTGTGGAATGCCCGCACTGTGGGTTCAAGCAGATGGAATATGCGGCGGCCAAAAGCTCGATCTGTCGCCAATGCGGTCATTATTTTTCTCCATTTGCGCCGAAACCTGAACTGAAGCTGCATGCAAAAGAAGAAGCGCCCGCGTTAGAGAATTCCTCCATCCTTCACAGATTTGAGGATTTTTGGAAGCGGCAACGCAGCTCGATTATCGAGTGTTTCGAATGTAATCGGAAACAGCAGGTCTGCGGCGCCGCGACGTCGACAATCTGCCCAGCATGCAGCGCGCATATTGATCTTCGCGATTACAAAATCACCGGCGGATTCAGTCGAACGATTCGAACGCGAGGCGACGTGCACCTCACGGCCAAAGGCGACCTGAGCAGTAGTGGCGTGATTTGCCGATCTGCTTTAATAGAAGGCCGGCTGCGCGGCAATCTGCATTGTGACGACACCGCGACGATCAATTTTTCGGGAAAAATTCCCGGGAGTCTTAGCGCTCGACATGTAATCGTCAAACGTAAAGCCGATATTCACTGCTTTAGGCGGGTCCGGGTTGGAACCATCGAAATCAAGGGAAAGATGTCGGGTGAAATTATTGCTCAAACAATGGTTGCCGTTCACAAAAAGGGCTCACTTGAAGGCGATGTTACCGCCAAGGCAATCACAGTCGAAAAGGGCGGGATGTTTTCCGGCCTGCTGGTGATCGGCCAAGCCAATCTTGCACAGGGGGAATTATTGCCAGAACAAAAACCGGTGGCCGAGAGCATGCCGGAGGCCGATATTTCGGGAGCTGCACCCCAGCGTGTGCCGGCGACCTAAAGCGTTCATCTCAATGCGAAGACTGCATCCACGCAGTCCGTACCAAAAGCTTGGCGGCTACGTGCATCTGCCGCGTTTAATCGACAAGGCCAGACTTCATCGCAAAAGGCTGCTCGATGGCTACAATTATAAAACTGTTGGCTTTGATAAGCATTTGCTGGCGTTTCTAAAAATCGACGGCGATGCATTTGAAGAGATCGCCAACAAACTCGATGACGATCGCGCAATTCTAAACTGGGTGCAGGAAAACGGAGCGAGACATTCCCCGGAAGCAATCGAACGGTGGAACCACGCGATGATATCTCGTCATCCCGACACCGCCGCGAAAAGGGCGCGTTTTCTCCATTTTCTGAAAGAAGCGGGAGGCGAAGGACGCAAAGATATTGGGACTTATTTCGATCTGATCGAATTCGATGAAGGGCGAATAAAATGACAAGGCACGAATCGCGAATGACAAAGGCGCTGGCGTGCTTGTTTTCGGCATTCGGATTTCATCATTCCTTCGTCATTAGACATTCGTCATTTGTCATTCGAACTCCACACCAATTCGGCAATCAGATTTTGGTCTTTCCGAGAATTTTGTTCGCTTTCTCCAGCGTCTCTTTGCTTCCGATATCGAGCCATTTGCCATTGATCTGGAACGTCTTCACGGGTTTGCGCGTGTAGAGCCATTGCACAAAGCGTCCCGGCTGATCGGGATTATTGCCGGCAGCGAGATATGTCGTTAAAAGGGAAAGCATTTCAGGGGAGTAATAATAAAGCGCGATCGCGGCCAGCGTTCCCCTAGGTTTCTCCGGCTTTTCCTCGAAGTAGGTGATGATCCCGTCAGCGTCAACCGCGATATTCCCGTACTTCTTAATCGCTTCAGCGTCGCCGACGTCGTAAACGGCAACTGTCGCTTCGGTTTCTTTCGCGCGGGCGACGAAGCCAGTTAGCGATTCAGTAAACAAGTTGTCGCCCGCAATAATTAGCAAGTCGCTCCTGGTCAGGTTCTCCCGGGTAACGGCGAAATTGATATCTCCAATCGCGCCCAGCTTATCTTCGTCGCTTTTGGAGCCGTCGTTGATGATTTTGAATTTGAACTTTGGCTGTCGATCACAGTAGCGCTCGCTCCACGCTTGGAAATCCGATGCGAACCGGTCGTTCGTCACGACGTAAATCGTCTCCAGATCTGGAACATCCACGAAGTTGCCCACGACCCATTCAATAATCGGTTTGCCTCCGACGACGAGCAGCGGCTTTGCCCTGTCGAGCGTCAGCGGATAAAGGCGTGTTGCGTAGCCTGCCGCGAGAATTAGCACGTTCATAAAATCAAAAACAATGAGCGGCAGAAGCGATGGGCGCTCGCCTTTGTTTATTTACTTTGATTTAGCAGCGCCTTCACCAAGAATTGCACCCTGAAGATGTTCCTGGATCGCCGTGATGCGGTGCGAGTCGGCAATCTTAGCGTGCGTGGAGCGATCCACGACGTACACAGTATCAATGGCTGCGCCATCCTGTGTGTTAATACGAGACAGCGCGATCGAAACACCTTCGTGATCAAGGCATGTCAGAATATCGTAAAGTAAGCCGAGCCGGTCCGGAGCCTGGATCTCGATTAGCGTGTAAGTCGGATGTGTTTTGTTATCCAGGGCAATGCGCGTTGGAAAGTCAATTCCTGGCGTGAGACCGTGACGGCTCTGACGCTTCGCTTTTTCGATTAGCGGCAGAAAGTCGAAATTCTCATCTTCGAGCGCACGGCGCAAGGTTCGTTCGACCAGCTCAAAGTCTTGCGGGTTGGTGACAGCGCGTGCTTTAGTGTCGCACACGCGAAAAATGCCGAGTACAACGTTGTCTCCCCGTGGAAAAACATCGGCGCTCAAGATATTAATCGGCACAACCGAAAATGATCCGGCAATTCTGGCCAGCAACCGCTCACGCTCCCACGTGCAGAAGCTGACAACAGTGTGCCCTTGTTCGGAGAGTGCCTTCCATTTAAACGCTGGAGCCAGCGGATGCTCCCCTTGTCTGGAGAGGTTCTCAAGGAGCACGCGGAACAGTTTCAGGTGCTCAATAATTTCGGGTAGATCGCTGCCGCGAAAATAATTGTCTGGCATGAATTCGAAGTGCGCATCGATTTCATCGGCGTAATCAGGCGAAAGATTTTCGGCCACCGAAACCTGCAGGCTTTCGCGCTCGATTCTCGTTTGTTCATAATAAGACTTTTGGTCCGCCAGATAGCGGGAGGTCTCGTAAAACGATTCCCAGACAAGAGATTCTTTCCAATCCGACCATGCCTCTGCGCTTGTCCCCTGACCGTCAGCCAGGGTAAGCAGCATCAATGCGTTCAGGTTTTTCTGATTCTTCACGATGCCGGCCAATTCCGCGACCGTGGCGGGGTCATCAAGATTTCTCTGTTGCGCAATTCTGGAGAGCGTGAGGTGATGGTCCACCAGCAGGATGAGCGACTTGCGCTGCTCGGGTGATAACCGCAGGCGTGTGGCAACGCGTTGGGCGAACAGCGCGCTCGCTTCAGAGTGTAGCCGCGCGCCAACAATGGCTTTGCCACTATCGTGCAAAAGCAGGGCGAGGTAGAGAACGAATGGATCTTCGAGTCTTTCAAAAATCTTGCGATAAGCGGTCAACTTTGGATCATCCGTTCTCGCCAGCGCATCGAGTTTGTCGATACATACCAGCGTATGCTCGTCGGCCGTATAACGATGCAGAAACTCATGTTGCACGAGGCAGGTGAGCTGGCCGAATTCGGGAATGTATCGTCCCAGGAAATCGACCCGATGCATCATTCGGAGAACGCGACCCACTTCCCCTTTTCGCGACAGAATCGCTTTAAAGATGTCGCGCGGGCCGCGTCCATACTGATACGTGCGGGTAACCTGGCCGAGACTTCGGCTCATTAGATCCGCCAATTCCGGACTAAGATCCAAGGCGCGCTCTTGCGTGAGCTCAAATGCCCGCATCATCTTCTCAGGGTCTTTGTGGAAAAGATCGCGCTGCGCCGGGTGCAGTTGCTTGTTACGGACAAAAAAGGAGTCGCCGATCGGGGTTTTATCCGGTCGTATCAACGGAAGAAAACTGAAAAGAGATCGGGTCCTGCTCGTGACATGGCCTCTTACAAACTGCTCGGTAATACGCTCTGTCACGCGGAAGATGTTTCGCGTGTGCTCGTAATAGTGTCGCATGAGCGCTTCACTGCGGAGTTGCCCATTTCGAGGAGAGTAATTGAGACGTTTTGCGATTTGTTCCTGTAAGCTGATGTGCAGAATGTCGGTCGCGCGCCCAGTCGCGTAGTGCAAATCGGTGCGCAAGCGCAGGAGAAAATCGTACGCCGTCTCGATCCGTCGCTGGTCGCTTTCGCTTAGCCAATCTTTTCCCACGAGCTGGTTCGTACTTAGGGAACCTTCTTTGAAATAGGTCATCCAAAGCAGATTTTGATAATCGCGAAGCCCGCCACATCCGCTCTTTACATGGGGCTCCTGCAGATAGACGCTGTCGCCGAATTTCTTGTGCCGCGCGACCTGATCTTGCATCCGCATTTCGACGTATTCGCGTTCGTATCCGTCGACACACTTTGAGCGAAATTGCTCTCGAAATTCTTGTGCCAGCTTTGCATCGCCGGCGAGGAACCGCGACTCGAGCATGGCAGTTTTCGTGAGCATATCGTGATTGGCCTGCACAATCGCTTCTTTAATCGAACGCGTGGAATGTCCGACCTTGAAGCCACTGTCCCAGAGGAGATAGAGGACCTGCTGCACCATTTCCTCGAGATGCGGTGAAATTGTTCTCGTCCCTTGATGGTGCAAAAGCATGACATCGATATCGCTAAACGGATTGAGCTCGCCACGGCCATATCCACCAAGAGCAATCAGCGTAAGCGGCGTCCAAGACGTCCCGCTTCCGCGAGTAGCAGTTGCGGTAGCTCCGAAAACGTATTGCAACAAAACATCAACAAGCTCAGCCCGCCGCGCGCAGATTTCTCGGCCACCTCCCCCCGCCTGGTGCTTCAGTCGCAAGCGGTGTTCTTCAACCTTGAGGAATTTTTTGTAAAGTGGAAGGACTTCCGTCGGGCGTCTTGCATCCGTGGCGGCGAGCTGATTCGCCGCGTGCGCCAGGACTTGCTCGAGATGCCGGGATGTAGCCATTTCCGGTTTAGATTGCGTTTTGCAGACTGCTGTACCGCTCAATGTTAAGTCGAAAATTCAAAATCCAAAATGCGTCCTTTGCGATGCCGCGCGACCAACCCGCGACGACTTATTACATTTTGACCGAAAAGCGTTCTCCATCTCGCGGCGCTGAATTGTGTTCACACGACTTCGTTTTCTTCGTTTGCTTCTGCTCAGAATCTCTTTGCACCTCAACAGAAGGAAACGCAGGGAGCTGGCTGGACCGGCCGCTGCGTCCGGCGATGCTAAAACAAGTCTTGGCCCACATTATTTTAATATCGACCAAGAGACTGCTCGATCTAGCGCCGAAGCGCCGTATTAATGAGGATTGCGGGAATCAGAGTGATTTCAGAGGTGCCCACGAACCATGCAAAACTTCTTCCGAGCGGAGCCGAATGGATGCGCGCAGATGAATCGAGATCGAAGCTTTTTTCGCGTCAATTCTTGTGATCGCGGGGCACTTTCTTAGATCTCGATCGCGTAGCGCTTCATTTTGTTGTAGAGCGTGGGACGCTGGATACCAAGAAGCTCCGCCGTCTTCTTTTTGTTGCCATGGCATTGCGCGAGCGCCTGAAGAATCGTCTTGCGCTCGACATCATCAAGACTCTGCACGCCCGTTCGGGGCGGAGCGCCGCGTTCTGTCTGTTGCAGCACTGTCGGCAATTGAACTTCGGTGGGCAGCTCCTTCGCGCCGATCAAACCCTGCCGCGTCAGCACCACGGCGTATTCGATTGCGTTCTGCAATTCCCGGACATTTCCCGGCCAGGAATAATCGAGCAACTTTTGAAACGCATCTGGCGCAATGTCCGGCTCAGGTTTCCCGAGTTGTTGAGCAAACTGTTTTAGAAAAAGAGCGATCAAGGGCGGGATGTCTTGCCTGCGCTCCCGGAGCGGGGGCACCTCAATTTGAAAAGTGTTTAGCCGATAGTACAAATCGGAGCGCAACCGGTTCTCCGAGAGTGCCTGAGCGGTCGACCGATTAGTCGAAGCGATCAGGCGAAAATCGGCCTTCATGGTGCGCGTGCTTCCAAGCGGCCGGTACTCACGCTCCTGCAGCACGCGCAAAAAACGCGTCTGTAGATCCGGCGGCATGTCCGAAATTTCATCGAGAAAAAGCGTGCCGCCAGCGGCCGCGCCAATCATTCCTGGGAAGTCATTCATCGCGCCGGTAAATGCCCCCTTCACATAACCAAAAAGCTCTCCTTCAATCATCGTTTGCGGAAATGCGGCACAATTTAACTTCACCATTGCTTTTCCCGCGCGTCGGCTCCGCGCGTGAATCACGTTCGCGATGACTTCCTTGCCCACACCACTTTCCCCTACGATGAGCACGTTTGCGTCCGACGGCGCCATCGTATTTATCAATTCTTCGATCTCTTGCATCACCTTGCTTTTGAAAATCGGCGTGAGCCGTGTCTCAGCGATTTCCAGACGCTTCTCGAGTTGCTGGGTTTTTTCCCGAAGTTCTTCCGTCTCCTGTACGAGCGACTGTTTTTCCAAGGCTTTCTCGACCAAACTGAGCAATTCTTCAGGCGCGTATGGTTTGCTGATGAAATGGTAGGCACCGCGCTTGATCGATTCGATTGCATTGTGCAATGAGTCGTGCGCTGTCAAAATAATAATCTGGGTTCCGGGAAACTCCGTTTTAATCTGATCGAGCACTTCCAATCCGTCTGCATCCGGTAATTGGAGATCAAGCAAGAGGAGCGCCGGAGATTCGGATTTCAGCAGCGTTAATCCTTGAGACCATGTGGGAGCAGTGTCGACTTCATAATCATGCCGCTTTAAAAGCGCTTCGAGCGTCATGAGAATCGGCCGCTGGTCGTCAATGATCAGGATGCGGCGGTTCTCTGTTTTCATTTCAGGGATTCGCGTTGCTCATACTGCGCATCACCTGCCGGCCCCAGTTGACCAAAAAGCGAAAGAAACGCGACGCTTTAACTTTCCTCACGCTGTAGTGGTAAAATGAGTGTAGTAACGAGCTCCGAACCTGTTGCATCATATTGAGCGCGCATGTCGCCGCCGTGAGCTTCGATGATAGCGCGCACGCGATAAAGGCCAAGCCCGTAATGGCCACACGTAATGTGGCGCAGCGGCTCGCGTCCCCAATTGTGAGTAGATGATTTGAATCGGATTTTCGGCTCGCGAATCGTAAAAACGAGCCGATTTCTGTCGATCTTGCAGGCAATCCGCAATGCGCCTTTGCCGCGATCGTGCTGAAAAGCATTGGAGAACACTTCAATGAACGCCTGCTGCAAAAGTTCTGGATCGATTTGCAACATTGCCGGGCCTGTATCCATGGCCCAGTCAATCTCTCCGTTTTTGTCCTGGAATTCGCGTGCAATCGTCTTGCGCAAGTCTTCGACAAAATCAGAAGCCCGATAAGCGATTAGATTGGTTCCTAGCTCGCCTAGTTCCTCCGAAATTTTCTGTAGCGCCGATCTTAATCCGGATAGCATTTTACGAAGGCGATCGATCTCGGCCTTTGTTTCTGCAGTCGCCTCGCACTCGCTGATGTAAGCGCTCTGCAGCTCGATCGCATTCAAATGATTGCGAAGATCGTGGCTGAGTTGCCGAATGAAACGGACCGCATCCGTCCACGGTACGGCCAAGGCATCGGTTCGATTTAGAGGAGCGGCGGTTGCCATAAAGTTGCTATCTGTCGACTGAAAACCTCTCGTCGACGATTTCTCCGCCGGTTGTAATCCGGACGTGCGGATTATTGCTCGCCAGGTGCCGCAGCACATGAAACACGTCTTCGGGGTCCGCATCGATCGAGCGCGCAATTTCTTCGGCGGTCTTGCCGGCACCGGTCGTGAGTTTCTCGCGCACTTGCTTTTGAAGTTGCAACAATTTGGTCGCCGCTGTTTTCCCAGCCTCAACGCCAGGTTGATCATAGGCGTTGACATTGACCAGGGATGCATAGAAGCCCACCGCACGCTCATAGAGTGCGATTAACGCGCCAACGTTAAACGCATTCACCTCAGGGATGCTAATGGTGATTGATTCACGCCCGCTCTCATAAAGCGCACTTCGCGTCCCGCGCAAAAAGCCCTGAAGGTAATCGCCGCTTGTGACTCCATCTTCGACTTCGAACCGCGGATCATGACGATCCTTCTGCACTTCGATGAAGGTCACGAAAAAATTCAGGACGCCATCGCGCAACTGTTGCACGTACGCATGTTGATCGGTCGAGCCCTTGTTGCCGTAAACCGCAATGCCTTGGTGCACAATCTTCCCATCAAGGTCCTTTTCTTTTCCCAACGATTCCATCACGAGTTGTTGCAGATATTTGCTGAACAGCGTCAGCCGGTCCTTGTAGGGGAGGATCACCATATCCTTTTCACCTTTGCCATTGCCGGCGTAATACCACATTAGCGCCAGAAGCATTGCGGCGTTTTGCGCCACATCAGGGATGCGCGTCCGTTCATCCATTGCCGCTGCGCCAGCGAGGAAACTGTCGATGTCAAAGCCTTCCAGTGCCATCGGGAGAAGCCCGACCGCGCTCATCACCGAAGTTCGCCCGCCAACCCAATCATGCATCGGAAATCGGACGAGCCATTTATTTTTTTCCGCATATTTGTCTAATTCGCTCCCAACGCCGGTCACAGCGACAGCGTGCCTGTTGAATTGAAGCCCTTTTGCTTTGAATTTTGCTTCCGCCTCCAGCATTCCATTTCGTGTTTCCTTGGTCCCACCAGATTTGGAAACGACCACGACGAGCGTTTGCGAAAGGTGTTTATCGATCTTGTCGAAGACGCGATCGAAGCCATCCGGATCGGTGTTATCGAAGAAATCAATGTCCATCGGATCGTTCCATGATCCCAGCGCGTCTGCCAGGAATTGTGGCCCGAGCGCCGAGCCGCCGATCCCGATGAGAAGGATGTGTTCGAAGCGTTTTCCATTTTCGGCCCCGACCTTTCCGGCGTGAAGATCCGTCGCAAACTCTTTGATGCGTTTGTTCGTTTGTTCGATATCTGCGCGAAATTCCGCGCTCGGCGCCAGCGCGGGATTACGGAGCCAATAATGACCGACCATTCGCCCTTCGTCGGGATTGGCGATTGTTCCCGCCTCCAGCTCCCGCATCGCTGCGAACGCTTTGTCGACCTTCGGCTGCATTTTCTCGAAGAAATCGTCCGGAAATTTCATCCGGCTGATGTCGATGGAGAAACCGAGTTCGCCGTAGTGCAAAAAATATTGTTGAAAACGCTGCCAGCGCGAGGAGGACGACATTGCGTTAAGAATATCAAAAATCCCTAATATTAAACGACATT
>Ga0066680_10000640_pt1 | contig 12495 bp, 8 predicted proteins | sample GraSoiAngelo_129_FD_62297 | JGI IMG/M metagenome (GOLD analysis project Ga0066680, IMG submission 62297) | Grasslands soil microbial communities from the Angelo Coastal Reserve, California, USA - 14_0927_12_40cm | ecosystem: Environmental > Terrestrial > Soil > Grasslands | place: USA... | reverse complement strand
GTGAAGCCGTGGCGCAGATTCGGGTTGAGGCCGAAGCCGAAGAATGCGATTCGGTAAACGTCTCCCTTCCCTTCTCTGAGCCATCTCTCAAATGTTTGCTGTTGGTTGCCTGCCGAGCTATCGATGATTCGGCCTTCTGAGACTTTGAGCGTTAGTCTGTTGATTACTCCTTCCTTCAGCAGAGAACGTATGGGTTTGTCAAACACGATTCTTCCCTGTCCACTCTGTTCGTTAACTGAGACCTCAATTCCTCCTGCGGGGAGGAAGCTAGGTCGTCCTTGGGACACCCAGTCCTCCCTAATGATGCCGTCGAAGGAGTCCGCTGGACGATTATCTAGCTTGAATGTGAAGTTGGTTCCATGCGGCGTCTTTAAGCGAACTTCTTCATCGCCCTGAATCAATTTCTCTACGGTTTTGGCCCGCTTGCCTACATCCTTAGGGTCAGCCATGCATCCGTCAAACATGACTCCCTTCCATTCCTCATAATCGAGACCAAGATTCTTCGCTCTTTCCAGCGTGGCCATCGTTGCTTCGATGCCGAGCATTCTTACCCTCCGGGCTTTGGCAATGGTTTTCCATTTTTGTACGAACTTGTTCTTTTCTAGGAACCAGGTTGTAACAAGTTTACGCCTCTCTGGCGGAATCTTGTCCCAAGGAATGATTCTGGGTCCGAGCGTGAAGATGTAGACGTCGATCTTCTTCAACAGTGCTGCCTGGCTGGCTGAGAGTCTCTCTGCGAATGCCGCCGGAGCTTCTTGGATTGTGTACAGCCACGATTTGTCAAACTGGACCGTCGTTAGGGTCGGGCATCCTCGCTTCAGACATTGGAGTGCGAGTTGAGAGCTTAGTTCGGTATCATGTTCCCATGTACTGATCCAGACTTTTTCGCCCGGTTTCAGCCCTACGCAGACGTCTAGCACTTGTCTGCCAAAGGCCTCGTAATCTAGCTTCAATTCAGTAGGATCACAATCGCGCGCTCCTGGATAGAATGCGCTTTCATGTAAAGTCGTTCAGGTCGATGCCCGGACGTTCATTAGATGTGCTTTAATGTATCCCCCTCCTGGGGATAGGGTGTGTCCAACCACAAGCGTCCCGAGGTTGACGCGAGACTCGCGAGAATAGAAGGTCACGTGAAAGCCGTCAGGACGATGCTGAACGATGACAGGACGTATCCTGAGATCGTTCATCAGATCGCCGCGGTTCGAGCTTCGCTAGACGGGATTATCGATGTGATTGTCGAGGACCTCGTAGAAGACTGCGTTGCAACTGCCAAGAAAGGAAAGTCCGTAAGCAGTACTGTCCTTGAACTTCAACAAGTTGTCGCAAGCAGCAGATGAACGTTTCAAGAAACGAACTTCCTGTGCTTGAAGGCACAAGAGGATCGCCTGTCCGCGAACCACCGAAGAATAGAATAGACGAGATCCGCCTCTCACTGATGGGCATCGCTGCCCTCTTCAGCTATCTAGCAGTCTGGCGCAGCTTCTTCCCAATTGACTTTGTAGCGATCGGAGCCACCCTCGTTGGTGGCTATCCGGTTTTCATCGAAACGTTCCACTCACTTCGCCAACGTTCGATAAACATGGAAGTCTCGATGACCGTGGCGATAGTTGCCTCTCTCCTCGTGGGCCAGTTTACGGCCGCGGTCGTCGTAACTTTCTTCGTTCTACTCTCAGAGTTCATAGAAGCTTATGCCGTTGACAAAGGAAGGGCGACGATTGTCAAACTGGAAAAGTCGATTCCGAGAAGGGCCCTCGTAAGGCGGGACGGGAAAGAGATCGAGACTGCCGTAGAAACCATTCAGCCCGGTGAAACTGTAATCGTTAGAGATGGAGAACGGATTCCTGTTGACGGAAATCTCGTCAAAGGTTCGGGATTCGTCAACCAATCTGCCATAACAGGAGAAGCGGTTGCCGTTGAGAAATTGGTTGGCAGCAGAGTGTTCGCTGGATCTGTTGACCAGTCGGGCGTGTTCGAGGTGCGGACCGAGAAGGTGGGAAACGAGACTATCTTTGGCCAGATCATCAGGCTGGTTGAAGAAGCTGAGAGCAGGAAGGCGCCCATTCAGCGGATATCTGACAAACTTGCCGCCTGGCTTGTCGAGTTTACGATTGTTTTCGCTGTGATTACTTTTGTCGTGACCCGGAACCTCATATCAACCATATCGGTCATTGTTGTTGCTGGTGCGTGTGGTGTCGCTGCGGGCACGCCTCTGGCGATCGTAGCAGTCATGGGAGGCCTCGCGAAGAGAGGTGTCATTGTGAAAGGTGGGGTCTATGTTCAGGAGATGAGCAAGGTCGATACTGTTGTGATTGATAAGACAGGAACGCTTACGCTAGGTGATCCTGAAGTTACTGATGTTGTAGGACTTGATGGATGCTCCGAAGAGCAGGTCCTGACTTATGCCTCAGCGGCGGAGAGATTCTCCAAACATCCACTAGCGCACGCGATAATGGCAAAAGCTCAGACATTAGGAGTCAGCTCGGAGTCAAGCACCTCGTCAGACTATTTGGCCGGGAAGGGTATAGTGTCGTGGTATGGTGGAGAGCAGGTCCTTGTCGGAAACAGCGTTCTGATGAATGAACAACACGTCCCGTTATCGAACGATGTCGATGCAACCATTACTAGCAAGGTCTCGGAGGGAAAAACCACTGTTCTAGTTGCTCACGGGGGACGAATCTGTGGAGTGATTGGAATCTCGGACAAGGTGAGGGACGAGAGCCGAGAAGCGGTCAAGGAGTTGGGAAGAATGGGTCTGTCGACCATAATGCTCACAGGTGACAATAAGGTCGCGTCAAAGAGTGTCGGGGAACAGGTCGGAATCGATGAGGTTCACGCGGAGCTTCTGCCCGCGGACAAGGTCTCCTACATTGAACAACTATCGCGCTCGGGGCGAAGGATCGTCATGGTAGGGGATGGTGTGAACGACGCTCCAGCCCTGGCTCTCGCGAACGTTGGTGTTGGAATGGGTGCTGGGACTGACATCGCGATCGAAGAAGCCGACATTGTTCTCATGACGAATGATCTTGGAAGAATTCCGACTATCGTCAAGGCTAGCAAGCAGGCTTACGGTGTGATCATGCAGAATTTCTATGGAACACTGATCGTGGATGGAATCGGGCTCGGCCTGGCTTTCGAAGGCTTGCTCAATCCATTATTTGCCGCTGGCATCCACGTAGTCTCAGAACTCATATTCATCCTCAACTCGGCAAGACTGATCCGATAACCTCCTCCAGCTTGTAACACATCTCAGGTGGCTGAGCTGGGATCAAAGAAGAACGAAATCCTTGAATGGCGTTGTTACCGGTCAGTTACTTTCGTCCTTATCATAGGTTTAATTTAGTGTCATTTCGATAGAACGTTTGGAATCCCAAATGGATGGCATTGAGACATGTACGGTTTGTAGTAAGCAGCTCGAAGACGAGCCTTGGTACGCTGTCGCAACTGGGGACATTGGCGACCGCCCACACGAGCGGTTTGAAGTGATAATGTGTGGCAAATGCGCAAGCGACAAGCTTAGCCCGGACTTCCGCAAGACTGTCAAGGCATTGTTCGAAGAATTCGGCTAGGGTTTCTTCAAATAAAGAACGGAAACAATCATCCACGTCTTGTATAAGTGATGGGTCCCCATCATGAAATACATGTCCCGCTGAGTTGTCATCCAGTCAAACCACTTTTGACGGATCTTCTGTTTTATCACGGCATGCTTCTTCTCGCTTCGAATGACGTTTCTATACAGTTCGTTAGCTTCCCAATCTCGTATCTCCATGTTGTGAAGCCTGCCCTCGCAACAGCCCCTACGATCCTGACAATAAAATTTGTACCTCGATTCCTGGTCCATCTTGATTTTTCCGGAGACTCTCCCTTCTAGGTCTACTTGGCTTCGATCAAGCTCTTCGGTGCTCTTGATAATGCAATCGAAATCGGTAATTCTAGGTTTGATAAATCCAAGAGAAGCGGAGCTATCTTGGACCGCCTTTACAGAAGCAGATAGGTGTTTAACGACGATTTGCCCTATCTCTTCGTCGTCCGCCTTGCCAATCGTTTTTACTGACCCAAAGTCCAACTTGCGACTTTCGGGCCTAGTGTCCCGCTTGTCCTCGGGAGGCAGGACAGTCGCTTCTATCCAGTCCTTCTTGTGGAAGGGTATACCCGCGTTCGCCTGAAAAGGTTTGAACTGTACAGGGTAGATTCGTCGAAACTCCCCTCCATCGGTTATGCCCGCAACACAGACGGTGCGATAATACTTCTTGCTCTCTTCGGGAATCGCCCTACACAAAACCAGAATCTTTTCTCTATCTTGCGAGCTGGACATCAAAGGTATCATTCCTAGGTCATATCAATGTGGAACTAATTTCAAATGGTGCCCAGACTATTAGTCCTTTTTTCTTGACCGTCGCCACCTTTGGTTGATTTGCTAAGCCTATGTTTAGCGATCTTCAGCGCAAATTGTAGCCTTCTGACCTCAAACGCTGGATTCTGCTCGGAGGTCTGAGCTTTCACAAGAGGACCCGGCTTACCAGTTTCAACGCGTCAACTGCAGGAACTCGATAGCATCTTCAATGACTCAATCGCCAATCCTCTTTCTGAATGAGAGATAGGTGAAACTGAGTTCAAAGATTAATAGCTCATGGACCGAAACTCTGCCCGATTGTCATGACCTATGAGGAATTTAGGGACAAGATTCGGACGGAACTTCAAAGAAATCCTGACGGCATGACATGGACTGAATTGAAGAGAAAACTGAGACTCCCGCAAAAAGTACCAAACAACAAGTGGGTGAATCAAATGATGAAGGACATTGGACTGACCAGAACTAGGGCAGACCGAGGCACCGTCTGGAAGCTGAAGTAAGATGGCCCAAGTTAGTCTTGTTCAAATTCCAATCGAGAAGCTGAAACCCAGCAAGTTCAATGTTCGAAAAAGTGTTGGGGACATTGCAGAGCTGACAGCTTCGATTAAGGCAGTCGGAGTTCTAGAGCCCATTCTCATAAGACCCGCGGGGAACCTGTTCGAGGTAGTCGTTGGGTCCAGGAGACTCGCCGCTTCAAGGAAGGCGGGTTTGAAGGGTATTTCTGCCATTATCAAACAGATGACCGATGATCAAGCCCTTCTCGAATCTCTCAGTGAGAACATCCAACGTGGGGACATAACTGAGGAAGAAGTGGTCGCAGCGTTCAACGCTCTAAAAAGCTTCAATCCGAAACGATGGACTCAAGAGGCTTTCGCCGAGAAGTTAGGTAAGAGCCAGGAGTGGGTCAGTAGCCTTCTCACCGCTTATGAAAGTTTCATAAAATTATCAAAGGCCGGATTATTCAAGGGAATGTCGTCCCATCCAACTCAAGAAGAGCGGAAGCAGGGCGTTGCGCCAACTACAATCCTAACCGAACTCGAACGTGCGATGAGGTCGGATACAGTTCATAGAAGCTACAGTCCTGCTCAGATCGAGAAAAAGAGAGTGGAGTTGGGAAAGGCCGTAAAAGATCTGCCATTCGAGGATGCAACCAGAGTAATCGACCGCTTCAAAATGTACCCTGAGAAACCGGTTGAAAGGACCAGAGAAGAGGCCTTAGCAGCTACAGCAGGGGTGGCTCTCAAGACCTATCTTTCGCCGACAATGGCAAGGCAAATCGAGGAGAAGACAGGCCGACCGGTCGGAGAGGCTTTGACCCAGGTCCTAGAGAAGGGTCTCCAGTCCATGTCAACAGCAGTCCAAGAAGAAAAACCTCCTATGAAGCATTGGGCAGATGAGCTCACCCAAGATCCAATGCCTGTACAGGTAGCTAACTGGTGGAAATGGAATCTGGATAGAGTCGGTGAGAAGTTCGACTTTTTCACCACTCACTACTCTCAGAAGGATCTCGATACTTTCGTAGAGACGCTTCGAGCAGCCGGAGTGGGAACCCTGATAGATGTAAGAGACTCTCCTTTCAGTCAGTTCAGGCCAGAATTCAACAAGGATGGGCTTGCCAAGGCACTTCAAGGAAAAGGAATCAAGTATGAAGGGCATCCTGAACTCGGAGTTCCCAAGGAACAGAGAGAGAAACTTGCAAAGAGTGGTAATTGGTCAGCTCTCTTCGAATGGTACGACAAGAACGTCGTGCCTAGACTCGAGGGAGTTTTGGACAGTAGAAAGTCTAAGAATCAAGGGCTAACGGCCTTTCTGTGCGTCGAAAAAGACCCGACAAAATGCCATAGGCACAGAATTGCGAGGGCTCTCGAAGCCAAAGGACTCAAGAGCATTGATCTCTAGTCAGCGGTAGCGTAGTTAGGAGAAGGTATGAAAGCCCTGGAGTGAACGGACAATAGTGCGCGGCTGGTCTAGAACCTTTGGTGTCAAGATGTAGGAGCCAGCCAGACAATAATTCTACTCTTCAACAGGTCTCTCTTGGCCGTTTCGGCGTCGGTGCTCACCTAGACCCATTTTCCGATGTTCTGACCTTAGGCCACGCGATTAGAGGCAAAACGCTAAGTTCGTTCATTAGGGCCGGCAATGCGTGAAGCTCGCTGGATCACAACTCAAGATCGAGTTCCTGAAGAAGAAGCTAAAGTTCGTCCAGGGAACCATGGACGCACAGGGAGTAGACATGTGGCTAACCTTCACACGGGAAGGGAACGAGGACCCGTTGGTACAGGATCTTCGATTCAATGACCTGACCTGGCGTTCCGCTGCAATCATCGAGAGAGACGGAAAGAAGACGGCTATTGTTGGGAGTCTTGAAGAAGAGACTGTTAGGCAGCAGAAGTTCTACGATGAGATAATTGGGTATGGTAGCGAGGGCGCGGCACCCAAGCTGAACGAGTTTGTCAGGAGGAGGAAGCCGAAGAAGATTGCTGTAAACACAAGCTATGATGAGGGTGCGGCCGATGGACTCACGTCCGGGATGGAACGGTATCTCAAAGCATCCTTGAAGGATTACTCGAAGCGGCTGGTCTCCGGAGAGGACCTCGCGATTGCTCTAAGGGCGAGGCTGATACCCGCCGAGGTCGAACTAGTGAAGAAGTCGATTGCCGAGTGCGAAAAGGTCTACGATTCTGTTGAGGACGCGATCAAGCCGGGCAAGAAGGACAAGGACGTCCACATGTTTGCGCACAAGCTTCTGACTGAGAGAAAACTGGATTCTGCATGGGCATATGATCGATGTCCCTCCGTGGTGGTCGGCAACGCTCCAATGGCCCACGTGGGCTACTACGGTACTAGGATCAAGGACGGCGACTTTGTCAAGCTGGACTTTGGCGTCAAGTATGACGGGTATTGTAGCGACATCCAGAGAAACTACTTCGTCGGCTCTGGACGAGTGCCAAAGGGAGTGCAGCAGATGTTCAAGACTGCTCGCGCTGCGAATGATGCCGCTCTCGCCGCTTTGAAGCCTGGGGTCCCGGGTTACAAGGTTGACCAGGCAGGGAGAAGCCTAATCGTCAAGAGACGCTATCCAGAATACAAGCACGCATTGGGCCACGTGCTTGGAAGGAGCACTCACGAGATCGGTCCTCTCCTGGGTCCGAGATGGCCGAACAGGTATGGTAAGCAGGGAGAGAAACAAGTCCAGCAGGACATGGTCTTCACCATAGAGCCGTCCGTGACCAGCAAGTTCGGCACCTGCAACCTAGAGCAAGACGTTCTTGTAACATCGAACGGGTACCAAGAACTGTCAAAGCCCCAAGACGAGATAATCCAACTTGGATGATCTTTAGAAGCGAAGAACACCCAACCAGTAGATCGTACAAAACAATCCCTTTGAGGGGGCCCATCATCCACTGGATGCCAGAGTAAATGCCGAGCGAGGATGAACAGCAGAAACAAAGGCAGGCGGAATACAAGAAGGCTCTTACGGAATTCTAGCGGACAACCCTTTTCAGCGTGCATCAGGACCGCATAGTAGGAGAAGCTACGCACGCATCGATGATCTGATTTGGGAAGCGTCTTGAAGCCCCTTGAGTTTGGGCAACTCCGAGATCCGAAAGCGTTCACTCATGGACTTTTTCGTTTTCCCGGGCGTTTCCACCCTCCGTTAGTTACTCATTTGTTGAACCTTCATCCAAAGGCGAAGGTCGTGGGCGATCCGATGGCAGGGTGCGGTACAGTCGCCGTCGAGGCGGCGGCGCTTGGAAAATCTGGCCTATTTTCTGACATTGACCCTCTTGCTTGCCTCTTGACCCGAGTAAAATCGACGCCTCTCAACCCGGAGAAGTTAATCTCTGCAGTCGAGGCAATTATTCGCGAATGGCAGCCGACAGAGCGACCCGGAGTACGACGTCCCGAAGCCCGACGTGAAATCGAGGACTTGGAAAAGTCAACTCGGTTCAGAGCTCCCCCTAATGTCTTCCATTGGTTTCTTCCATATGTCGCAGTGAATATCTGTAGATTCTTGAGGGGGGTCGAACGGATTCGTGCTGCGCCACAAGAGGAGGAAGCTCTGCTTGCGATTCTAGCCGGGACTGTACGACGGGTATCCAAAGCTGATCCTAACACAGCCAGCGGACTGGAAGTGACGAGCATCAGAAAGAAGGAGCTTGCATCGGGCCTTCAGTTCGACATCGTGAAGGAATTGAGGAGGAGGACAAGAATCGTCGCGAAAGGTTATCGAGAACTCCTCAAAGTCTCAAATCAATCGCATGTCGTTGTGGTTGAAGGAGACGCAAGGAAATGGAGCGACATTTGCGAGAGAAGCGGACTCATTCCGGACCTGGTAATCACATCTCCATGTTACATGTCTGCAATAGAATATTGGAGACGGCATAAACTCGAATATTGTTGGTTGGGGCTTGTGAATCCCACGGATATTGCAAGTATTCGCCGCAGGTTCCTGGGTATGGGCGAAGAAGATCCCAACATCAGCGATCTCTCCCCATATCTTCTTAGAATCTACAAGACTTTGAAGGGATCGGGGTTTCGAACTCAAGCCCTGGATTTTGTCAGATACTTCAACGATTCTCTCCTATGGTTGGGAGAGGTGTCGAAGGTCATCTCCGAATCTCAGGGAACAGCATATGTCGTTGTTGGCACCAACAAAACCAGAGGGACCTACGTAGACACTGCGCGTGGACTTCAAGACATGGCTAGCGAAGTAGGTCTTAGGAGCAAAGTTGTCCTTCGATACGCATTGGCGAATTACTATATGCAGTATCCAACTAGGGACAATATTCGAATTCGTCGGGAGACCGTCTTACAGTTTGTTCCGAACTAATTCATGTAGATCCGTGACGCCGGAAATCGAATGGAGATCGCCGACCTAGTCCGCTCCCATTTTCAATTGTTCTCCTCTTCTCGTTGCAGATATTCGAATATCGTTTCCACAGGGGCGAGCAGTTTGAACTGGTACTGTGGTCTCGTAACTATGAGGACCAACTGGGTAGTTACCTGAATCGCTTCAAGAATATGCTCTAAGTCTTCTCGCACGAGTTTCCTCCTCTTTGTCAGATCGGCCGGGTCGTTTGCCGGTATCGTCATTTGCCTAATTCGATCATCGGCGAGTATCATTCCCGGTTCAGGAAGGTTCGCCTCGTCCTTCTCCATTTGTTCGTGGGCGATTTGTAGAATTAGTCTCATCAGACCTAGATCGGGGAGTTCCTTCCAAGTCTGCTGAATGAACCCCTCAAGGTCGTCAGGGTGTATCCATGTTGTGACAATTTTTGCAACCTTATCGTACGTGAATGGTTTCTTCTTGTGAAGTTTCATCGTGACGAAAATGCCAGCCGTTGTTATGAGGGGGACCTTACCCTTTGTCTCTTGAACGAGGGCGCTCTCCTTTCCTCCTGGACCCCGGGTTTGAAATTCTCTCGCAACAGCAAAGGAGTGGGCGCAATTCAACTTCCCCATTTGCCGTATGACGGTCGCGGTGCCGAGATCATCGTGTGTAATCAGTCCCTTGCTACCTTTTGCTTCCATCGAAATTCGGAGGTTCGGACTCCCTGACATAGGGATCTGGATGACTCCGTCAGGGTCACCGGGTCGTCCTTCGTGGCTCGCTATCAGGCGGAGACTCTTAAACGCGGACACGATCGCCTTCTCGAATGGCTTGTCGCCTTGGTAAGATGTCTCGTCGATTTCCTTGATGTGTCGCGCAACTTCGTCTATTACGTATCCAGCCGCACTCCTAACTGAGACTTCAATGATCTCGCCAGTCTCTTCAACAACTTTTTCCGGGACATTCTGCGACCGAAGATAGCCCTTAGCCATCTGAGTACCAGCCAGCACTTCGCCTACCACATGTCTCAGGGATTTTGCATTCATGTCCTCGTCATCTAACGCATGGATTAGCGGATGATCCTCATTGACTAGGATCTTCTTCTCTTCCTTATCGTATCGAACGGCCGGTCCCGCCTCCCCCAGTGAAGCGAAGTCTACATCCAGAGAGTCGAGCCCCCTCTCGGGAAGAGCTCCCTCCGCTAAGCCGCTCAGGGCAACAGCTGCCGATATGGGAGAAAGGATGCGGAGCCTTGAGCCGAATGATTCAGGCTCATACCCCGCTTGCCTCTCTAAAGCCTCTGCCTTAACGCGAGTGAAATTGAACAGAGTTCTCATTATAGTTCGTGCTATCTGGGCTTCATTCGAATTCTCGGACACCGCATTCCGTTGGACCAGCAGGACACGATCTAGTCCAGGGATCTCAACGTTGGCTATGAACCGGGACCAATAGGTATGACTTCGAGCCGTTACTCCGAAGAGCTCATCCTCCGGGTTGACAAGTTTCCCGTTGACCCGAATAGCAAACCCATTGTTCGTGTAACCTCGTTCGATCAGTTTTTCCGTTGTAAGAGATGTCTTTGTGAGAATTGCACTGCCAATAACCGGGCCAAGTTCTGGAACCATTAAGGCGTCGGCCTCTTGATTCACACGCTGAGGATTCTGGACTCGCGATACCTTGACTGCGTAGTATTTCTTCGGCACGTCTTCTGATTTCTTCTCGGCCAACACTTCCATCCAAAACTCTTGCAGAGCCTCCTCAATCTTCTTCCTTAGTTCGGGGTCCGTGATTTCGACTTTTAGCAAAACGTCTTCAGGGTCGATTGTCTTCTTGGGGACCTCGGTCCCTTCAAGGAAAACTTTGAAGTCCGATGATATCGGAAGCGCTGTTGATATCATTCGTCGTAGCACGCCAATCAGCAACGCTCGACCGAAACTCTTAGGATCAATCTCCTCCACTAATGCTAAAGTCCAGGTCTCCCATTTCTCTTTCCAAGGCTTTGGAAGCTCATTGAAGTGGGGTTCTAGAAGAGGAATGGCTTTGTCAAGAGTCATTCCGAAGATCTTGAAGGTGGGCGGTCCCCCGCCCCTCTTTTCCTTGATTTCATTTTCGCCTACAGAGACGACCCTGACGTTTCTATTGACGCAGGCGACATGAGTCAGTCTCCCGCCGAGCGCAAAAGCGGCAAGTTTCCCGACACCGAATTTGCCAATCTGCATTCTCTCGTTGTCGATCCGAGGTTTGCCCTCACCTTGGTCTTTCGGACTCTCAGCGACCTTCCAGAGTTTTTTCAGTCCGTGGACGTCCATTGACTTGCCATCGTCCAACACTTTGAGAGATCCCTTAGCATCATTTGGAACGGTGACGTAACAAACGGAAGCCCCGGCATCGTAACTGTTGCAGACTAACTCTTCGATGGCTTTTCTGGGATTAGTGTAGAGTTGGGCCGAAACGTGTCTGATTATGTCGTAGCTAATGTCAACCTCGACTTCCGCTTCCTTGGCTCCTTTTGCTTCAAACGTAGTCTTGATGTTCTTTGAAGGCGATTCAGTTACCAAATCAAGCATCCACTTGCTAATCGAGCTCCCAAACCATTTCTTTAACTTCTGTGTGGTAAGACTGTTGAGGCGTCCCCCCATGTTTTCTTCTGGGGAGGCTCCAGAATCCACTAACACTGCGCCCCGGAGGCCGCTCAACGATCTGAATGCCCCATTCATGATTCTGCTGAGCATAGGACCCGCCAGTGCGTCTCGAACTAGTTGGGGGAGAGAGCAGAAAGAAATCTGAATCAAAAACTATTTCCAAGACTAATCTGTTGATACATTTCGTCGCTATCGAACCCGTTAATCCCCATCGGTCGTCGAATGATAAGCCCGGGGGAATAGGGCCTCACTGCCATGCCACCTGCTCTCTAGCAGTTTCATTCTCGTGTCTGAGCAATACCCGAACCATGGCTCAATGCCAAAGATGTCGGGTCAGCGGAGCGACTGGCGCGGACGACTACACGCCAACCCCTCACGAATGGAACAAGAAATAGCAATCAAACTACAAGAAGATGGAATACACTATCAGACGCAGGTCGAGATACCGGTGACCACGGCCGACTTCTACTTCCCGCTAGAGTCTAGACCGTTGCTCGTTTTTGTCGATGGTCGGGTCCATCTCGGGACAAAGCAGATGTCGAAGGACGAAGAGCTCCGATCACTACTGTGGAAGAGAGGATACCGAATCCTAGAACTGTGCTACGAAGGCTATTCGGACAAGAAAAGAGACCAACTGTACCGGGAAGTCCTTTGTTGCCTGGGAAGAG